>Ga0074195_1000621_pt1 | contig 64446 bp, 49 predicted proteins | sample EPASupsiteHSE623_FD_64525 | JGI IMG/M metagenome (GOLD analysis project Ga0074195, IMG submission 64525) | Bioremediated contaminated groundwater from EPA Superfund site, New Mexico - Sample HSE6-23 | ecosystem: Environmental > Aquatic > Deep subsurface > Groundwater > Contaminated ...
GATAGATTCCTTTAATCCATTAAGTTGCGTCTTTATACTTCCGTCCAGCACCAAGTCACCAACCTTGGCAATAATACCGCCGATAATGGACGGATCAACCTGGGTTTCAAGTATAACCTTATTTCCTGTCAATTTTTCCAGCGTGGCCTGTATCTTCGTCAACAGCGCGTTATCAATCTCGACGGCGGAGACAATGGAGCCATGGCTGATGTTCTGATCCTTATCCACCATGCCCTGCATTGCTTCGGCAATGTCCGGAAGGATACCTGCCCTCTTCTTCTCGACGAGCAGTTTGAGAAAGCTCGTCATAATGGCATCGGCCTGCACCAGCTCGGCGATTTTGGCCATTACTTTCTGCCGGACATCCAACGGATACAGCGGATTGCTGACCGCATCGCCGACCCCAGCGCTCTCATCGCCGTATAGCTCGGCAATCGCTCGGAGCGTCACGCTGTACTCTTCAGTTTTCCCCTGCTCTTTTCCCAAAGAAAAAAGCGCCTTGGCATACCGACGGGCTAATATTGTATTTCTCACTGTACCGCACCTACTCGTTCAAGATACTGTTCAGTGATCGCCACCTGATCCGCAGGGGTCAGGTTTTTCACGATCAATTCTTCGGCCATTGCTGCGGCCTGTTCCGCGATCTCTTCGCGAAGCAACCGTTTGGCTTCCTCGAGTTCGGCCTGCACCGCTGCTTCGGCCTGACGTTTGATATCGTCCGCAGCCTTTTCGGCGTCAGCCAAAATCCGCTCTTTTTCAACCTGCGCCTGGGCAATGGCCCGCTCGACAATCCGCTCCATTTCTTTTTCCATACCGGCGAGCTTGAGCGAGAATTCCTTATAGGATTTTTCGGCCTCGTCGCGACGCTGCGTGAGATCGTCCAGCTCTTCGCGAATCTGCTGTTGACGCCCGCTCAAACCGGACATGATCGGCTTGGCGCCGAACTTGACCAAGATAACGATCAAGGCGATAAAGTTGACTGCCCGCCAAAATAAATCCTTTAATTTCTCAGGCGACAAGGGATTGCTCGCATGGACCTCGCCATGTCCGTCGCCCGTCGCCCCATTCACCTCGGCGGCCGCTTGGTGCCCCTGCACCGCAGGCGTTTGCGCGGCATGCGCCTCAGCCCTCACCTCCTGATGCGCGCCTGTTGCCGGGGCGTCCGTCGCCAAGGCATACGCAGGCGGTAACGCGCCGATCAGGATTGCCAGCAGAACCGGCTGTACTCGTTTCTTCCAAGCTCTCATGCGTCCAGACTCCTTCCCAGTATCTTTCCTGCCATTGCCTGGGCAAAGCCCGCGGCATTCTCCTGAAGCTCTTTTCTTGCCACCTCTATCTGCGACTTAAGGTCGGCCAGTTGCTTTTCCTTGGCACTATCGGACTCCTTGCGAATGGCCGCCAGTTTTTCAGCCCCGGCAGCCTGAGCCTGCGCACGGGCGCCATCCAACGCCTTCTTGGCCTTGTTGCTCGCCTCCCGCATTTTTTTGTCCAACTCGGCCTGACGTTGGCGGGCATCCTGCTCAAATTGCGCCACATCGCCGTTGAGAGATTCGATTTTTTGCGCCCTTTTCTCAAGAATCCCCAGTACGGGCTTGTAGAGAATTGCATTGAGAACGACCATCAACACCAGCATGTTGACAATGTGCATCAACAACGTAACATCAATCGAAATCATACTAACTTCCCCTCATTGCTGAAAATATGGCAAATACCCGCCCAAACAAGTGAATGACGGTTCATCTTCCGCTCCGGATAACTACTGAAAAATGCATCGGCTGTCAAATCATTTTAAATAAAATTTATAGGATTTTTCAGTTATGCTTGCCCCTTGCACCGATGGCACAATCAAGCGGACATGCAGCAACTCGTCAGGCTGGCGGCGCGCACCGCCGCACACCTCTCACGTACTACAATGAACGCGATAAAATAGCGTACCCTCGCCGAATTGCCAACGACTATTTATGCGTCAAAATGCCCCACAATACCGGTTTGCTCGCCTCGCAGCCAGCTCACCAGCCGGTCCAATCCAGTTTTCGTGGAGACGAACGGCCGATAGCCCAATACACGTTCCGCTCGCTGATGGCTGAACCAATGCGACTTGGCAAGTTGATGGGCAAGAAACCTGGTCATGCGCGGTTCTTTGTGCATGGCGAAAAGGCCATGTACGCCCTCGAGCACCATACCGGCTCCGAAGGCAACCGCCAGCGGCACACTCTGCGTTACCGGGGGGATGTCCATGCGGGCAAAGAGATCGTTGATCCATTGCCAGAGAACCACCGGCTGCTCCTGGCCGATGAAAAAGGCCTGCCCGGCGCCGCTTCCCGAGTCGAGCAGGTTATCCGCCGCCAGCAGATGGGCATGGACCACATTATCGATGTAGGCGATGTCGACCAAATTATGCCCCAGCCCCACTTGTTTGAGCGCTCGCGCCCTCCCCCGTTCGAGCAGCCGGGGAATGAGATGTCGATCTCCCGGCCCCCACACCAGGTGGGGTCTAAGCGCGATCGTTTGCAGGCCTGCATCGTTGGCGCGCAGCACCTCCCGTTCGGCTAGGATCTTGGAAGCAGCATAATGGCAAAGGGGGCGAGAGGCATAGGGGGCGGATTCGTCCACCCCTTGAAGATCGGCACGATCAAAGACCACCGACGGCGTCGAAGTGTAAACCAGGCGGGGAACCTTGTTGACCCGGCAGGCGGCGATCACGTTCAGAGTGCCGGTGACATTGATGGCCTGGTACTCGGCCCTCGGCCCCCAAATACCGGCCTTGGCAGCCACATGAAAGACAGTGTCGCAATCCGCCAGGGCGGTCGTCAGCACGTCGGCGTGACGAATATCTCCTTGCACGCAGCGCACGCCCAGGGCGAGCAAGTCCGGGTAGGGATTGCGGCCGATCACCGTCACCTCGGCGTCTCGGCCAACCAGGGCCCGCACTAGGGCCTTACCGATGAATCCTCCCCCACCGGTCACGACAACCTTCCGCATCGCCCCCTTCATCGCTCGCTCCCCTCGGCAGTCATCGGCCCTTCTCTCCGCCCCTTCGTTCCGCCATCCACACCGGACGGCTCGCCGTTCATCACCCGCAGGGCAGTTGCACCCGCTTGGCGGCCCAGTCGGCCAGTTTCTCACGGAAAATTTTGGCATTGTGCCGGATGTCCACCGGAAATGACCGATGGACGAGAAAATGTTCGATCTGCGCGGTCAAAGGATTCGATCGCGCCAGGTCGCGCAGTTCGGCAAACAGCCGTTCCTGGTCGCCGACTGGAGCAAGAGGCTCGACCACGATCACCGGCGTCTTCTCATGGGGAGAGTCGCCCAGACCGATCAGGGCGGAACGTCGCACTAGGGGATGTTGGTTGAAAATCGCCTCGCAGGGAATGGTATCCAGCACCCCCTGCGCGGTATGCACCCGGTGCGCCTTGCGGCCACAAAACCACAGTCGCCCCTGTTCGTCGAGGTACCCCATGTCGCCCATCCGGTGCCAGAAACGGTTGTCGTCGACTATCTTGGCCATCCGGGTTTCTTGCTCGTTGTCGGCATACAAACGGGTGACCACAGGGCCACTGACCACGATTTCTCCGATCTTCCCTGGTGCCACTTCCTGCACGTTCTCCCAGGAAACGATGGCGCCGTCCACCGGCTCGACGATTCGAATCTCCACACCAGGTAACCCCCGGCCAACGCAGGCCCCGTGGCCGATGCGGGTAAGCGGCCAGGTCTCACCCACGATCTCCCGCCCCTCGATGGAGGCCACCGGCAAACTCTCGGTGGCGCCGTAGGGGGTGTAAATCTGCGCATCCTCGGGCAGAATACGCTGCACCCGCGCCACCAACTCTCCAGAAACGGGTGCACCGGCCATCAACACCTTCCGTACCGGCAGTACGATGTTGCGCTCCAGGCAATACCGGCTGACCACATTCCAGATCGCGGGCGAGCCGAAGGAATACGTCACTCGATGCTCCAGCAGGGTGCGTACGAAGCGCTCGGGATCGACCTGGGCCGGCCGGGTTGGGTCCATGTCCGGAATCACCGCCTTGGCGCCGAGGGCAGTGGCAAACAATCCAAACAGGGGAAAACCGGGCTGATCGACATCGCCCGGACCGATGCCGTAGTGATCGCGGATCAAGTCGAGCTGGGCGTGAAAGATGCCGTGGGAATACACTACCCCTTTGGGCGGACCCGTCGAACCGGTGGTGAAAATAATGGCGGCCGGATCGAAGGCCTTGGCTTGATAGCGGTTCGTGGCTTCCGACCGGGAGTGCAGAGGGCGCAGTTCCTTGCCCCCGAGCCACCATGCCGCACCGACAACGAGACGCTTGCGGACCGTGTTAAAAGGACGACGAAAAATCCAGCTGATAAGAACCGCCTTGGGGATGCCCACCAAGATATCCGGTCGCACCGAGCCGATGCAGCGCAGCAAGTTCTTATAGCCCATGCCCGGATCGATCAGGATAACCACTGCTCCCAATTGAAAGAGGGCGAAGGTCAGGCAGATAAATTCCATCGACGGCCGCACCATCAACATCACCCGGTTGCCCTGGCACACCCCCTCGGCCTGCAGAGTAGCGGCAAAGCCATCGCTGTTTTCGCGGAGTTCGCTAAAGGTCCATTGCCGCCATTGTGCTCCCTCCAAGGCCACCAGACCGATCTCCTCGGGTTGCGAAGTGGCGGTGCGATGCAGCACTGCGGCGATATTGCAGTCCGTCATTGCTCAGTCCTCCAGCCGCTGTAGAAAGGAGGCCAGCAGCGGTTGAATCTCGGCAAGGCCATCTTCAAGCACATAGTGGTTGGCGGCTGCAAAATAATGGGCCTCGGCCCGGGGAAAACGACGTCGCCACTCCTCGTAAAATTGATCGTTGAAACAGAAATCGCCCCCGCCCCAACAGAGCAGCAGCGGACAATCCCGCAGCCGGCCAAGCCCTTCCTCCACCGCCACGAGGGTGGACCAGGAAGGATGCCGCTCCTCCATTGGGATATCCTGGACAAAGCGAAGCAGCGCGATCCGATTGTGCCAACTGTCATAGGGGGCAAGAAAGCCTCGGGCGATTTCCGGACGCATCGGCCGGGTAACCGCCATGACCGTGGCGGCACGGGCAAATCCGTTGAGGCCGCGCACCAGCAGTGGTCCCACCAGCGGCCAGCGGCAGAGGGCAATGCGCAACGGGATGCGTATCGACCGGAACGCGGCGGTGTTGAGCACCACCACCCCCGCCACCCGCTCGGAATGGCGACCGGCCCACCCCATGCCGATGGCGCCGCCCCAATCGTGAACCACCAGGACACAGCGTTCCACCTGCAAGCGTTCGAGTAACCGCGCCAGGTTGTCGATATGGTTTTCGAGACGATAGGGATAGGCTTGCGGTTTGTCGGAAAAACCGCAACCCAGATGGTCGGGAACGATGCAGCGGTATCGGTCGCGCAACTCCCTGACCAAATTGCGGTAGAGATACGACCAGGACGGATTGCCATGCACCATGACCACCGGAAGGCCGCGGCCCTCGTCGAGGTACGCCATCCGGTGCCCACCGAGCGCAAGAAACTGCGGCTGGAACGGATATTCCGCCAAGGAGTGCGCCGTCATTACCAATCGATACCCAGCATGAGTGCGTTGATGCCCGAACCGATCCCCAGGATCGCAGCCCGCTGACCCGGCTTCAGGATGCCCTGTTCGATGCCCAAGGCCATGGTGATCGGTGCAGAGACCGAACCGACGTTGCCCAAACATGGCAAGGTTTCATAATTTTTTGCCGGGTCGAGCCGGAGGGTCTCAAACAGCAACTGGGCATGGGCCTTGCCCACCTGATGACAGAAAAAGCGGTCGACCGTTTGCCCTTCCCAGCCCAGTGCAGCCTGAAACGACTGCCAGCAAGCCGCCGCCGTTTCAATGCCTTTTTCCAGCAACTGTTCCGAGTCGGTTGACATCAGCGTCCCCTGTTCGGCATTCTGACCGCCTTGGCAGAGATCGTTATGGGCGGTATTAGCCTGGGAGGCACCGCCACGCAAATAATGGCCGGTATCGCGATAGTCGCGCCGGGTCATCACCAGGGCCACGGCCCCGGAGCCGATGGTCAGCGAGGCAAAGAGCGGCTTGATCGATTTGCGGGTGAGGGTGGCGTCGGCTAGAAGGTGGTTCAAGGTGGAGCCAATCAGGTCTTCGGCGGTCTCGCCGGCCACGAGCAAACCGGCGCGCACCTGACCAAGTTCCAGCATGTTGGCCAGCATGATCATGCCGTCGAGGAACCCTAGACAGGCGTTGGAGATATCGAACAGTAGACAGGAAGCGGGCAGGCCAAGGCGGCGATGGACAAAGGAGGCCGTGGCCGGCTCCATCATGTCGCGGCTCACCGAGGTGAAGAAGAGGCACTCCAGATCGGCTCTATCGATCCCGGCCTTGGCCAGGGCAGCCGCCCCCGCCGATGCGGCAGCCTCACTGGGCCGGGTTCCCTGGGACCACAACCGCCGGGTCCGGATGCCGGTCATCAGTTCCAGTCGACCAGCCGGCAGCTTCAACCGCTCGTACAGCGGCCGCAATCGTTCTTCGATGGCCTCCGACGAGAGTTCGATCGGCGGCAACCGATACCCGAAGGCATCCAGGCAAACATGGGCAAAACGCAGGTTCATTCCATCACCCTGCCTGTCCAAGCCGGATGGACGTTGGCCGGTGCAACCGTCCCGTCGGCCACTGGGACCATAGGGGGCGAGTCCGTAACGACCGATCATGTGTCGCTGCCGCCTGCGTGGACATCGTCACTTGGGAACCGAAAACCTGTTAGCCCAGGCAATGAGCAGGGCAGCCAGGGCGAGATCGTCCATCACCCCGAAAACCGGCACCCATTCGGGGATGAGGTCGTAGGGCGACAGAGTGTAGAGCAGGCCAAGAGCGAGCACGATCTTCACCGAAAGCGGCGTTGCTGGCGAGAGAAAGACCTCCTTGGTGTGCTTGAGCATCTGCCACAGGCGGGCGATTATCGGCCACTGCTGCATGGCGCCGTCCTTCAACCGACCGCCTTGGCGACGATCGCGGCGTCGAAATAGTTCATCCCCATGCCTGCGTCCACCACCAGGCACTGGCCGGTCATCCCCGAGGAGCGGGGCGAGAGCAGAAAGGCGGCGACGTTGGCCGCCTCCTCGGTTTGCACTGCCTTCTTGCGCAGGGTGGCCTGCTCGGCAAAGAGATAGCTGTCGATGTAATTAGGGATGCCTGCCGAAGCCGAAGTCTTGAGCAAGCCAGGGCAGACCGCGTTGAATCGCGCCTCGGAGAAGGCGGCAAAGCTCTTGGCGAGAAAGCAGAGCGAGGACTCCAGCGCTGCCTTGACCGGGGCCATGTAGCCGTAGTTCTCGGCCGCCATGCGGGTGGTGGAGATGGAGATGGTCACCAGCGAGGCCTGGCGGGCGAGCAGTTCCTTGAAGTGATTGGCGATGCTGATAAACGAGAAGCAGGAGATGTCCATGGCCTGGAGAAAATCCTGTTTCCGGGTTGCATGAAAGGGCTGCATTCCCTCCGAGTAGTTGGCAAAGGCTATCGAGTGTGCAATGCCGTGGATGGGGGTGTCGAGGCTGTCGGCAATCTCGTCCCGCACCCGAACAATGTTGGCCTCGTCCCCGACATCGCAGCAAAAGACCGAACTTTGCGGAAACAGTTTGGTCGCGGTCTCCGCCCGCTGCTCGCTGCGGACCACATGAATCACCCGTGCCCCAGCCTCGACCAGCACCCGGCCGATGGCGCAGGCCACCGATTTCTTGTTGGCCAGACCAAACACGATCACGGTTTTGCCGGCAAGCTGGAGAAAATCCATTCAGGCTCCCTTTCGGGTGCAGGCGAACTCCACCTGCACCGCTGTTTTTCCGCCCACCCGGACCGAACCTTTCATCAGCCAGGCCGGTCCCATCCGCTCGACGAGAGCGGCGACGATCTCCAGGGTGTCGCCAGGCCGTACCTCTCGCTTGAATTTGGCCCCGAGAATCCGCGTCAGGACCGGCACCCCGCTTCCTTGCTCCCCCCCCTCGCCGCGCAGCATCTCGCCGATCAGCAGGGCTCCAGCCTGAAACACCGCCTCGCAGAGCAGTACGCCGGGCATCAGGGGATACTCGGGATAATGCCCCTGGAAAAGCGCGAGATCTTCAGGGACCTTCTTTTCCGCCCGGATGGCCTCACGGCTGATTTCGAGCACATGATCCAGCCAGAGAAAGGGTGGCCGATGGGGGATGCGTTCAAGGATGAACGGGTCTGGGGATACGGACATCACAATCCTCCGGTGACCTCAAGCACTGCGCCGTTGATGTAGGCAGCACGGTCGCTGGCCAAAAACAGGACGGCTTCGGCCACCTCGGTCGGGGTACCGAACCGGTTGGCGGGCACCATCTTGGTATACTCCTTGACCTGCGACTCGGGGAGATCGCCGATCAGCTCGGTCGCGATGAAACCTGGGGAGACGCAGTTCACCGTGATTCTGCGCTTGGCCACTTCCTTGGAGAGCGATTTCATCAGCCCGACCTGGCCGGCCTTGGAGGCGGCGTAGTTGGCCTGGCCGGCAAAGCCGAGGTGTCCCATCGGGGAGGTGATAAAGACGATGCGGCCGTACTTCTGCTTGAGCATCAACGGCAAGGCGCACTTGGACATGGCAAAACCGCCGGTGAGGTTGACGTCGAGTACCCTGCGCCAATCCTCCTCCTTCATCATCGCCAGGACCGCATCGCGGCGAATGCCGGCGTTGTTCACCAGGATGTCGAGGGTCTCCCAGCTTGCCTCCAACTCGGTAAAAAAGGCCGTCACGGCCTGGTAGTCGCTGACATCCAGTTGGGTAAGACGCAGCCGCTCGCCGTGTAGGGTGTTGTCGCCGGCCATGGCCTCGGCCGCCGCTTGGTTGCCGGCGTAGATGCCGATGACGCTCGCTCCCTCGGCTAGAAGAGCCTCGGCGATCGCCCGGCCGATTCCACGGGTGGCCCCAGTGACCACTGCTTTCTTGCTTTCAAATGCGAGCATGGCGTTCTGAAAAATTCAACCGTTTACGTTTCAACTCGAAAACCCATTGTGCATCGTCAACTCTTGCTCCGAGACAGCCCCAAAGGCCACGCAAGGCTCGTTTGTCGATTTAGCCACCCATCTTTCAGATGCAGGGCGTTCTTCTCCACAAACGACCAGGATAGGGCGGCAAGAATCAGGGTGACAACACTGGAACAAGCAAACATAACCAAGGGCGTCACACCTGGAATCAAAGCAGCAACCGTTTGTTGCACCGGAAACGCGTATATATATACCCCATAGGAAAAGTCTCCAATATTATTATATTTTCTAACAAATCCCGATGGAATGTATGCACAATACAAAACACAATATCCAACAACAACAATGTAACTTACAAAGAATATCTCTTTATTCGCTAAAGATCCCAACAACGATACCAGGAACACGGAAAAAAGAACAGGAGACAGAACAATCCTATCTCGCAAGATATAAAACGATGCCCCGGAAAAGAACATAAAGAAAAGCCGCAAAGACTTTCCGCCGGTATTAACCACATTGAAATGGACCAGTATCAACAGAATTCCGGAGATCACGGCACTCAACACCAAAACAGTCTTAAAAACCTTGATCTTGCCGGCGGGAAGCAACTGCATAATCAACCAAGCCACGGTGAGGATGATGTACATCTTCAACTCGTATGGCATGGTCCACAGCGAGCCATTGACAGCTTTCTGAAAAGGGTTGGTTTCAAAAACTCCGGGAAGATGTTGGTTGACACCGGTTATCAATGTCGAACATTTGAGGATATACTTATAAATTTTCGCATCGGTCAGATAGTCCCCTGTCGAATGCGTGGTGAAAAACAATCCCACGCCAAATACGGACAGCAGCACCACGACAAGAAGCGCGGGATAGATCCGCAGTATCCTCGCCCAGACGAATTGCTTCACGTTCCGTCTCGTCAGAAGGCTAGCGGTAACGAGAAAGCCGCTGGTGAAGAAAAAAACGTCGACCGCGATCGTGCCAAGCGTCATACCCAGGATACTGGCCAACGGCTCCACGGCTTTCGGCCCGAGCGCCAGCGGAAAACTGTGACTCACCAAGACGGCAAATGCCGCCGCGATTCGAATCAAATTAAAATTGTTGTCCCTGCCATGGGTGCAATCGGCAAGCTTTTTACCCATTCTTTCTCCTTTATCCCCGCAAGTACCCGTCCACGTCATTAGCCACGATCACCCCATAGTTGATCGCGCCCAGCCAACCGCTCATGATGATGCCCACCGAGCCGACGTGAAAGAGACCGCCGATCTCCTTGTGCAAGGAACGGGAAATGTCGAGTCCCTCGAACTTGGTCCCGAAGGAGGAACCCTTGGTATGCAGGGTGTAACGGTGAAAGGTGCGCGGCGTCGCCGATTCCACCGTGTCCACCTTGTTGCGGATGCCGGGCAGGTAGCGCTCGAGATCGCAAAAACAGCGCTCGATCATCGCCTCCTTGGCGGCCCGGTAGGCGGCCTTGTCAAGGCCGGCCCAGTCGTCGTAATCGGCATTCATCGATGCGACGATGGTGTAGTCCGGAGGGCTCTGTGGCCGGGTCTTCGGATAGTAGAGGGAGAAGGTGCGGCTTTGGGTGTCCATCCGCCGCATCTCCTCGGAGGAAAATTCTGCGGCCGTCGAGGTGAACAGCAGATCGCCGATGTCCGGGATGGTCTCGCCCTTGCGAATGCCGAAATACACCTGGCAGCTTGAATTGTTGATCCGTACCTTGCCGAAACGGTTAAGGAAATCGGAGGCGAACTGATCGCGCCCCACAAGGTTGTCGATGGTGTTTGTGACCCCGGCGTTGGAAACGACAGCGCGGGCCGTGATTTCCCGCCCCTTGACCACCACGCCGCTGGTCCGCCCCTTTTCCACCAGAATCCGCTCCACCCGGGCGGAGGTCACGATATCGACCCCCTTGGTCTGCAGTTCCTCCGCCATCAGTCCGATCAGCTTGTCGGTGCCGCCCTCAAAGGTGAACACGCCCCGGTTCATGAAGTTGGAAAAAACGATACCGTAGGTAATGGCAGGTTCGTCCAGAGTGGAGCCGTTGGCGTAGGTGATTGGTTCCATCAGCAACCGATGGATGTCGGTGCGGCCGGGAAAGAAGCGGGCGAACAATTCCCTGGTGATCAGGCTCTGGTCGTCATAGAAATTCATGCCATCGACCGTGGCAAAAAACTCGTTGACCACGGACGCACGTACACCAAAACGTTCCTGGAGGATGCGGATGAAGTCCGCCTTGCTGAAGGTGGTGGCGAGCGAAAACTGGGGGTTATCGAAGACAATGTTCTTCAGTTGGACGATGGAGTCGCGAATGGCCTTGCCCCAGTACTTCTTGCAGGTCTTGACCATGCCGTAGGGGAAGCCGTGCAGGGAAACATCGAAGATGTGACCGCCGCGCTTGAACCAGGTGGCGAGTCCGCCCAACTGGATGTGATGCTCCAGGAGCAGCACCGAATGGCCGGACGCGGCCAAGCGGTTGGCGCAGGTCAGGCCGCCGAGGCCGGAACCGACCACGATGGCGTCATAGTGGGCTTGCACCTTGTCCAGAGGTGTGGTGTGCATTGCGCTCCGTTTCGTTGAAAAAACCAGTGCCCGGCCCTTTCGGGCGCGTCGGGTTCATCTCGCCAGCTGCCGAAACGGCATCGCCTTTACCGCAGGATATGCCGATTGACGATGGTGATGCCGCTTAACATCGCGCCAACGATGCCGAGATAGCCCTGGTCGGTGCCGGCGAGAAACAGGTTGGGCCATGGCGTGACGCCATCCTTGATCTTGACGCCGCTGCCGTACACCGCACCCTCAGCCTTGCGGGTGTAGCGTTCGATGGTCAGCGGCGTAAAACTGTCCTGATATACAATGGACCGCCGATAATTCCCAATGAATTCCTCGCTGGCGCAGGTTGCCGCCAGCGTCCAGCGCAGCTTGGCCTGGCCGTACGCCTCTGCGGACAACCCTTTCCAGAGCGGGTAGCTGGCGGCGTTGGTCACGCGGATCTGCACCAGCTCCTCCGGCGGCAGCCCGGAAAAATTGCCGGGAAAGCAGATCACACCCCACGAGGGATCGAGCAAATCGTCCGGCCGCCGGTAATGCAGTCGGGGACCGTTGTGGTAAAAGACGATGGTGCGTTCCTGGGTGAGCGCCGCCGCCTGGCTGCGCGGGACAAGGGAAATGGTTTCCATGAAGCTCATCCGGCCGGTGTAGCGGTCCGGCTCTCCTTGCCAGTCGGAGAGTCGCATGGTTTCCGGAATACCGGCCGTGGAGAGGACCGCTTCGGCGGCGACCACCTCGCCGTTCTCCAGCCGCACGCCGACCACCCGACCGGATTCGACGAGGATCTCCTCCACCGGGGCGCGATAGCGCAGTTCGCCGCCATATTCGCGATACTGACGCACCAACAGGTCGAGAAACTCGCGCATGGTGCCGCCGGGACGAAAAAATCCCTCCTCGAACACCGCCCGAAACATAATGACGAACTGCCCCAGGTCCATGTCGTGCTCTTCGGCGTTGCCGTAGACCATCAACGGCAGGAGCAGCATATCGGCCAGGAAAGGCTCTTGCAGATGGTCGTCGAGAAACTGCCGGGCCGATCGCCAAGGGACGTCGGCAAAGGGATCGTAGGCGGCGATCAATTGTTTGATCCGCCGGAACCGGTCGACCGCCCCAGGAAACACCCGCGCGATTTCCGTCTCCAGCAGCTCGGGATCGTTGGCAAACCGCAGGGACCGCCCGGCAAAGCGGATCTCGGAGCCGAGCTGTTCGTGGAAATCGAAATGTTTACGGGAGAGGTGCAACTGGCGGAGCAGCCGATTCAGCGGCGCCTGCTTGGCGCCGGGGGGGGCGCAGTTGGTCATGGCGTGCAGCCCGGTTTCCAGCAGCCGTCCCTGGCGGATGTAGTAGGAATTCAATCCGCCCGGCAGTCGATGCTGTTCAAGCAGCAGCGTTTTGACGCCAAATCGGGCGGCGCGGATACCTGCGGCGATTCCCGACAAACCGCCACCGATGATGAGAAGCCGATACGCAGCCATGCAAGCAGGTCAGGCGGTGAAAAAAAGAAACCCTGGCTCGGCGCGGACGCCGAAGAGGGCGATCAGACGTGTTGCAGTTTGGGTTCGAGATAGTTGACGCAACTAGTAAGGGTGGCGAGCTGCGGGTACTCCTCCTCGGGGATTTGCAGTTTATAGCGTTTGCGCAGTTCCATGACAATATCGAGAAAATCCATGGAATCGAGATCCAGTTGGTCCCGCAGGGGGGCGTCGGCGTCAAGACTGGCAAAATCGGCTTCTTCGTCAATATCTGCTATGATTTCAAGGATAACGTCCTTGATTTCGTCACGGCTCATACTTCGATTCCTCTATAAAAAAACGGATACACGTGTGCACGTCGGCAAAGGTGAGAGAATTACCACAGCCTCCCTCAGTTCGCCACAAATCTCTCGACAATCACCACGGAATTTATGCCCAGCATACCGAACGAATTGTTGAGGATGACATCGACCCGGTCGAGTTGTTTGGGATTGTTGGCCACCAGGCCGGGCAGTTCGCATTCCGGATCGAGGTTGTCGAGGTTGATGGTGGGATGAACCATCCGGTCGGCAAACGAGGGCAGGTTTCCGGCCAGTTCCAGCACGCCAGCCGCGCCCATGGCATGGCCGATGCTCGATTTGGTGTTGTTGATCCAGGTCGACTCGCAACCGGCAAAGGTGGCGCGCAGGGCATGGCATTCCTCGACATCCCCCTGCTTGGTGCCGGTGGCATGGGTATTGACGATGGTGATGTCCGCCGGTTGCAGTCCCGCCCGTTTGAGCGCCGCCTCCATGCACTGCCGCTGCCGCGGCCCATGGGGGAGGACGAAATCGCGGGCGTCGGAGTTCATGGCATAGCCGGTGATTTCGCCGTAGATGGCGGCCCCCCGGTTCAAGGCCCGGTCCAGTCGCTCCAGCGTGAAGACGCAACCGCCCTCGGATATGACGATACCGTTGCGATCCCGGTCGAAGGGACGGCTCGCCCTGGTGTGGTCTTCGTGTTCCGCCAGAGCACCCTGGGCACGAAAGGAGGCGAAAATGCCGAAGGAACCGACGCACTCGGAGATGCCGCCGCAGAGTGCCAGATCGACCTCGCCCAAACGGAGCATCTGCACCCCCTGAATCAGGGCCGCGTTGCCGGCGGCGCACGCCGCGCCGATGGAATAATGGGGGCCGGTCAGGGCGAGGTTCATGGTGATCTCGCCGGCGGGGTTGTTCAAGACGGTACGGGGATTGTGATGGTGGGTCCAGTAGTTGACGTCATGACCGTACTGGCCGATGTTGTAGACCTCGTTTTCCGTCTCCACCGTGCCGTGCTCGGTGAGGCCGATATAGACACCGGTGCCGGCCCGGTCGTAGGTGGAAAAATCGATGCCGGCATCGGTCAGGGCCTCGTTGGCGCAATAGACTCCAATGCAGCCGGCGCGGGTGCCGCGACTGTTCTCCCGTTTCTTGCGGTAGCGGGTTTCCGGGAAACGACAGATGCCGGCAGGATGAACGCCCATGTAGCGCAGGTCGAGGGTGGTGATCCCGCTGACGCCGGCCAGCAGATTGGCCCGGAATTCGGAGAGATTGGCCGCGCCCGGCGCGGTCAGGCCGACGCCGGTGATGACGATGCGTTGGTTGTCGGGGTAGTGCATGCTCACAATCTCAGACCCGCGCCAACCCCTTGATGATACTGGCCACGCTGCCGATCGCCTCATCGAGCTTGTCGGGCATGGGGCCGCCGGCCTGGGCCATGTCGGGTCGCCCACCGCCCTTGCCGCCAACGATGGCAGCAACCCGGCTGACGAGATCGCCGGCTTTTATCCGACCGGTCAATTCCTTGCTGACCATGGCCAAAAGCGCCGCTTTCCCCTCGAACTCGCCGCCGAGAACGATGATGCCGTGGGGCATCTTATCACGGATCTTGTCGCCAATCTCGCGCAGGGTTTTCGGCGAGTCGAGCGGCACCCGGCTGGCCACCACCGGCATGGAATCGATCTCGACGCTTGCCGCCAGCAGTTGATCGAGGTCGGACAGGGCCATGGAGGCATTGAGGGTGGCGATCTGCTTTTCCAGGTCTTTTTGGCGTTTGAGCAGCCCCTGGATCTTGTCGACCGCGCCATCGAGCGGCCCGGAAATGACCGAGCTGATCGCCGCGGCCTGACGGGCCAGTTCCTGCACCCAACGGACCGCAGCCGCTCCGGTGACCGCCTCGATCCGGCGGACGCCGGCGGCGATGCCGGTTTCCACAACGATCTTGAACAGACCGATGTCGCCGGTCATGCGGGCATGGGTGCCACCGCACAACTCCTTACTAAAGTCGCCGATGCTGACCACCCGCACCTCCTCGCCGTACTTCTCGCCAAACAGGGCGGTGGCGCCTTCGCCGATCGCCTGCTCCCGCCCCAACAGGGTCGTGGCCACCGGCGTATTTCTCCGGATTTCGGCGTTGACCAACTGCTCGATGGTGCAGATCTCGGCGTGGGTGAGCGGCGAAAAATGGGTGAAATCGAAGCGCAGTCGGTTGTGGTCGACCGCGGAACCGGCCTGTTTGACGTGATCGCCCAGGACCTTTTTCATCGCCGCCTGGAGAAGATGGGTAGCGGTGTGGTTGAGCACCGTATCGCCCCGCCGTTCGGCCACGGTCAGCTCGACGCGAGCGCCAACGGTTAAGGTACCCTGGGCGAGCTGGCCCTCGTGCAGAATCAGCCCTTCGACCGGGGCGTAGGTTTTCTCCACCACGAAACGGCCCTCGGGCCAGGCGATCTCGCCCTGGTCGCCGATTTGGCCGCCCGATTCGGCATAAAACGGGGTTTGCGCACAAAAGAGGCGCAAGGTCTCACCGGCCTCAGCCTCGGACACGAGCTGTCCGGCCGCATTGACGATCCCCTCGATCGTCGACACCCCATGGGTAGCGCCGTAGCCGATGAATTCCGCCTTCTTGCCCTGGCTGCCCAGCTCGATGATTCCAGGTTCCAAATGTTCGACGTCGCTGCCCTTCCACGACTTGCGCGACTGCTCGCGCTGCTGCTCCATAGCCTTGGCGAAACCGGGCTCGTCAAAGGCAACGCCCCGCTCGATGGCGATATCGCGCACAATGTCCACCGGAAAACCATAGGTATCGTAGAGCTTGAAAATGAACTCGCCGGGTATGATCGCCCGCTCTCCGCTCGCCTTTTTGAGTCGCCGGATCTCCTGATCGAGCTTGTTCAGGCCATGATCCAAGGTTTCGCCGAAACGCTGTTCCTCGTTGGTCACCACCTTGGCCAACAACTGCCGGGTTTCGTTGAGATGCGGGTAGGCATGCTGCATCTCCTCGGTCACCAGAGCACAGACACCGGGGAAAAAGGAGGTCAAACCGAGGGCGCGGCCATAGCGGATGGCCCGGCGCATGATCCGGCGCAGGACGTAGCCCCGCCCCTCATTGGAGGGCAACACCCCGTCGGCCACGAGGAATGTGGTGGCCCGGGCATGGTCGGCGATAACCCGCATGGAAACGTCGTCGGCCTTGTTGGCATGATAGTTTTTACCCGCCAGGTTGGCCACATAGTCGATGATGGGCGTGAACAGATCGCAGTCGTAGTTGTTGGTCTTGCCCTGGAGCACCGCCGCTACCCGCTCAAGCCCCATGCCGGTATCGATCGAGGGCTTGGGCAGCGGCGTCATGTTTCCCTTTTCGTCACGGTAAAACTGCATGAACACCAGGTTCCACAGCTCCAAGAAGCGGTCACAATCGCATCCCAGCGCACAGTCCGGGCGTCCGCAGCCCACCACTGTCCCCTGGTCGATATGGATCTCGGAACAGGGACCGCAGGGACCAGTATCGCCCATGGCCCAAAAGTTATCCTTCTCGCCCATGCGAACGATGCGCCCTTTGGGCAGGTTTTCGATCTCCTCCCAGAGGGCAAAGGCTTCGTCGTCGTCGTTGTAAACCGTGACCCAAAGATCCTTGGGATCGAGATGCAGTTTTTCTGTGAGGAATTCCCAGGCAAAGGCAATGGCCTCTTTCTTGAAGTAATCGCCGAAGGAGAAGTTGCCCAGCATCTCGAAGAAGGTGTGATGGCGCGCCGTGTACCCGACATTCTCCAGATCGTTGTGCTTGCCGCCGGCCCGAACGCTGCTCTGGGCGGTGGTCGCCCGGGTGTAGGGTCGGGTCTCCTCGCCCATGAACACCTTCTTGAACTGGACCATGCCCGAATTGACAAAGAGCAGGGTGGGATCGTCGTGGGGCACCAAGGAGGAAGCGACGACCCTGGTGTGGCCTTTGCTCTCAAAATACTCCAAAAATGCTTGTCGAATTTCGTTTCCGGTCATTGGGTCGTCATGGCGTTAGTTTTTCTGGGATGGTCCCCTCCAAGGCGTGTCAGCCCCCTCAACGGCGCGAACAGGCGCATAAAACACGGACATGTTGAACGTCCTGGACGCAAAGTTTTTCATGATACCATGAAATCCACTGTTGCAAAGAAAAAACAACAGGTGCAAGGCCGACAACAAAACAGGCGGGATGCAGAGCACCCCGCCTGTCGATGGCGAACGAACCGCGCGACCGCATCAGGGCCGCGCGGCGGTGTGCCGGCTAGGCCGGTCAACCCATCTTTTTCTTGGTGTCGACCAACTGCTCGACCACGCTCGGATCGGCCAGTGTCGAGGTATCACCGAAATCGGCGAAATCGTTGGCCGCGATCTTACGGAGGATGCGCCGCATGATCTTGCCCGACCGGGTTTTCGGCAGCCCCGGAGCCCACTGGATCACATCGGGAGTGGCGATGGGGCCGATCTCCTTGCGCACGTGCTGCCGCAGCTCGGCCCGCAGCTCTTCGGTTTCCTCGGCCCAGGACATCAGGGTGACATAGGCGAAGATTGCCTGCCCCTTGATCGGATGCGGCATGCCGACGGCCGCGGCCTCGGCGACAGCCTCATGCGCAACCAGGGCGGACTCGATCTCGGCCGTGCCCAGGCGATGTCCCGAGACGTTGATGACATCGTCGAGCCGGCCCATGATCCAGAAATACCCGTCTTCGTCCTTGCGTGCGCCGTCTTCCGGGTCATAGGTGTCGGGATAACGGTTGAAGTAGGCTTTCTTGTAGCGTTCCGGATTGCCGAAAACGCCTCGCAGCATGCCCGGCCAGGGTCTACGGATGACCAGATGCCCGCCCTCGTTGGGCCCGGCCTCCTTACCCTCCTCGTTGTAGATGGCCGCGTCGATGCCCGGCAGCGGCATGGTTGCCGAACCCGGCTTGAGCGGCGTCACATACGGCAGCGGTGAAATCATGATGCCGCCGGTCTCGGTTTGCCACCAGGTATCGACGATCGGCAATTTTTCCTTGCCGATGTTGATGTAGTACCACATCCATGCCTCGGGATTGATCGGCTCGCCCACCGTGCCGAGAATGCGCAGGCTGGACAGATCCCATCTTTGGGTCGGCTCGACGCCTTCCCGCATCAGGGCGCGGATGGCGGTGGGTGCGGTATAGAAGATGTTGACCTTGAACTTTTCGACGATCTTCCAGAAACGGTCCGGTCCCGGATAGTTGGGCACACCCTCGAACATCAGCGCCGTGGCGCCCAATCCGAGCGGCCCATAGAGGATATAGCTGTGGCCGGTGATCCAGCCGAGGTCGGCGGTGCACCAGTAAACGTCGCTGTCCTTGAGGTCGAAGACCCACTGGGCGGTGTGCATGGCATAGGTCAGATAGCCGGCAGTGGTATGCACGACCCCCTTGGGCTTGCCGGTGGAACCCGAGGTGTAGAGGATAAACAGCATATCCTCGGCATCCATGGATTCGGGTTCGCAGAACGAACTGATATCCTTGGCGTTGACCTCACGGTGCCACCAGCAATCGCGTCCGTCCTTCATGTCGATCTCGATGCCGGCCCGGCGAACGACCACGCAGGTCTCGACGCTCGGGCAGGTTAGCAGGGCCTCGTCGGCATTGGCCTTAAGCGGGATGGCCTTGCCACCGCGCAGCACCGCATCGGCGGTGATCAGCACCTTGGCGTGGCAATCCTCGATACGGCTTTGCAAGGCAATCGCCGAAAAGCCGCCGAACACAACCGAGTGCACCGCGCCAAGCCGGGCGCAGGCCAAGAGCGAGATGGCCAGTTCGGGCACCATGGGTAGATAAATGGCGACCCGATCCCCCTTCTTCACGCCTTTCTTTTTCAGCACGTTGGCAAAACGGCAGACCTCGTCGTGCAGCATCTGATAGGTGTAAACCCGAACATCCTCCTCCGGCTCGCCCTGCCAGACGATGGCGGCCTTATTGCGCCGGCCGTCGGTGAGATGCCGGTCCAGGCAGTTGGTGGAAACATTCAGCTTGCCGCCTAGAAACCACTTCACCTCGGGCACGGACAGGTCGTACTCCATAACCTTGTCCCATTTCTTGTCCCAGGTGACCAACTCCTCGGCACGCCCCGCCCAAAAACCTTCCGGGTCTTCCATGGAGTGCGCATAGGCTTTCTTGTACTCCTCCATCGATTTGACCCAAGCCTGTTCTCGTCCGTCTTCCGGTGGTTGGAATACTTTTCCTTCGGCCAGCAAACTGGTGATTTTGTCTTCCATTGCACTCATAGGATTCCCCCCTCAGCAAAAACCGCTTGTTACAGTTATCCATGCCGCCGCTGCCACGCCAGGCGCAGGCCGGCACGACCAGCCAACCCGAAACGCTCCCCTCCCGTATCCACTGTGGCCATGCAGGCGACACTTCGCCACCACTGCACCGTTCGACTCCAGCTTCAACAACTGACCCTGGGCGAGAATTCCAGGCTTAAAAATGTACAGGAGTTTTTCGAAAATTGAAAAGAAATCCTGCACGAAAACCCTGCCACGATGCATTTTTTTGCAAAAAATTCTCAATACCGGTTTACATCGACCCTAACCATCAAAACAATAGCAATCGGCCATCAATTTTTCTGCTGATTCAAGGCGATAACAACCAGTGTCGCGGCTATCGCACCCGAACTGCTGGAGCGCATCCACGAACCTTCTCCGCTGACGGGATTGACGAGGCGCCATCCGACTCTTATTCCTATCCCCTAAACCGCACACTGCCCCTCTCACACGTTTCTCGCACAATGGAGGATACTATGATTGTCAACGACTGGGTTCATGTCTTTGCCGGATCGTTTGTTCTGCTTAGTCTCGCGCTGGGCGTGGACATCGCGACCAACCCGCTTTTCGTCAGCCGCTACTGGCTGCTGTTCACCGCCTTTGTCGGCGCCAATCTGCTGCAATACGGATTGACCAAGTTTTGCCCACTCGCATTGATCCTCAAAAAACTGGGGGTGCCGGAGCGCAGGTAAGCAAGAGGCTCACGGCCCGTACCGCAGACATGTCCCTCAGGGTCGCCCGGAACGCGAGCGTTCGCGCAGCAAGCGGGGCAGACAGAGCAGGGACACCAGGGCGAGGCCGAGTGCCAAATACCAGGGAAAGCAGCCCACAGCGGCCTCAAAGGACCGGTCGGTCAGAAGCGTTGTCGGCCAATCGGGGTGGAGGGCCGCTTGCTCCCGGCGAAAATGCTGGATGAGGGCGGCAAAAACCAGACCGATGAATCCATAGGCCGCGTTGAAAGCGAGCCCCTTGAAGCTGAGCACCGTGGCGCGCTGGTGCGATTCGGCGATCTGATTGAGATAATGGCTGGTAAAAAAACTGGTGAGCATCAAACCGACGAAGACAGCTACCATTGGCAGCACCCCCCAATAGGGGACAAAGAGTGCCAGAGCAGCAAGAACGAGCAGCGAACCTATGCCGAGCAGCAGGGCGTTGCAGCCCGGCGAAAAACGCTCGGTCATCGTCCGCGCCACCCTGGGGACAAACAATCCGATCACCGCCACCGCCGAGCCCAGGAGGCCGAAGCTGGCCTCGGGCAAGCCAATCAGGCGGTAGTATTGACTGGTCAGGGTCACGATCATCCGCAGGGTATGATCGAAGGTCATGGCGAAGAGGATGATCGCCAAGGCCAAGGGCGTGCGCACGATCCAACCACCCGCCCGCCCGATCAGACGGGTCACCTCCCAGAGCGTGACCGGCCCGGGGGAATGGCATCCCTGGTGCGCCGGTCCCTTCGGCTCCCGCATCCGCAGGGTTGCGACCAGTGCCAGTATGCCAAAAATCAGGGTCAGATAGATCGGATAGCGCATGCTCATCTCCTGGGTGACGACAACGTCGCACGTCAGCCAGTCGAGCACCCGGTTGACCACATGGGGGTCATAGACCACCGCCCCAAAGGTCATCGCAAAGATGTAGCCGACGTTCTGGGCGCGCATCTGCACCTCCAGCACCTTGGGCCACGCATCGGCGATGCCATGGGCAGCCAAGGTATCGTAGGCGAGGGCTTCGTCCGCGCCGCTGGCCAGGGCCTCGGCCAGCCCGCTGAACACCCGGTTGACGAGAAACGCCCCAAAAACGAGTTGCGGATTGCCCAGGGGCACAAAGGCGATCAGCAACATTTCGGCGATCATCAGCAGGGAGGTGGCCAACAACAACCGCCTGCGCCCCAATAGGTCGGCCAGCGCGCCGGATGGCACCTCCGCCAGGACAATGGTGAACGCCCAGACCGTGTTGAGCAGGGCAAACTGCTCCAAGCTCAGACCATAATCGAGAAAAAGAATTGTAAATACAGGGTAGTAAAATCGCGCGTTAAAGAGAACACGAAACAGGATAAACAGACGAATGTTCGGCAGAGCAAAGGGAGAACCCAGCGTCTCCCCTTCCTCACGGTGCGTTCTGTCCTCTGGCAAGTCCCTTGCGCTCACTCTTCCGCCCTCCGCGTCGCTTCGACCGCGACACCCCAAGAAAAACACGCCATCTCCTTATGAAAACGCAATTGTATTGGACGGCGGCGCATTTCTTCTCTATATTTGTTATAGAATTTTTTCTTTTTCTTCATGGGGTTTGGGCCGCATGGAGAAGAACGGCGTCCGGCATTGCAACCCGGGGGCGATTTCCAACTGCACCACTTGCTTGCCGGAATGCGGAAACGCAATGACAACCGTCTCGAAAACCTTCCTTTCCTCTACCCTATTTCTCCTTGTTCCGCTCTTTGCCCTTTTGGCCGCAGGCGGTCACTTCGCGGGCCATCAGCTCGCCAACCATCTTGAGCAGGAGGCTAAGGAGAGCGCCGCTTCGGTGGGGCAGCTTGTGACAGCGGCCACCGAAGCGGCGTTCAACCAGATGCTGCGCTCAGTGGCCGAAAACAATCTCGCATTGCTCGGATCGCTGCATCAGCAGCATCTCGCCGGCGCCCTGCCCCTGGAGGAGGCCAAATGGCTGGCACTCAAAGCCCTGGCCGCGCAGACCGTGGGGCGTGGCGGCTACCTTTTTTCCTTCGACAGCCGAGGCGTTATCCAAGGGCATCCCGACAAGGCCTTGGTCAACACCGTTGTCAACCGCGGCCTCCTGGATCGGTTGCAGCAGCTCGGCCCGTTGGAACGGGGCGAATACCAGGGCTATCTACTGCAGGAATCTCGCAAGGAACAGCCGCTGGCCCTATTCAAGGCCCTCTTTGCCCCCTGGGACTGGACCATCGCCATTATCTGCAGCGCCAATGATCGACATCTCCTGCTCCCCTTGGCCGACTTGACGGCAACGATCGGCGAACAACAACCTGCCGGTGCTCTCCGGCCCTTTATTCTGGAACAAACCGGCCTCTTCCACCCCGACTCCCTGGCGCTGCAAAACCTCCCCCCGGAGGAAACTCCTTCCCTGCACGCCTTGGCGGCAGCCCTCCGCGCCCAGCAAAGCGGGATGCTCACCTGGCCGCTACCGCTCCCCAATCAAACGATCGAGGATCATGTCTTCGTTTTTCGGCAGCTGAACGACTCCGGCTTGATTGTAGGCGTTCGCGGCCCTCGTGCCGAACTGTACCAACCGCTCTCGGCCTTCCGCCTGTATTTTCTCCTCGCCCTTCTGCTCCTTTTTCTCGGCGCATCCGCCGCAACCTATCTCGTCTGCGAGCGGCAGAGCAGACCGCTTCGCCGTTTTTCCCGTGAAGTGGCGCTGGCCGACGAACAAACCGGCGATCTGCGCACGGACACCGGTAACCAAGACCTGTTCCTGATCGCGGCGGCATTCAACCGCCTGCTGGCCGCCTTGCGCTTCCAACGCGGCCGACTGGAGACTGCGCAGGCAGAGGCCGAGCACATCGGTCATCAGCTCCGCCAGGAAATCATCGGCCGCAAGGAAACCATGCAGAAGCTGATGGCGGAAATCAACACCCGGAAAAGCGCGGAACAGTACCTGCTCATCTTTAAAGGCATCTTCGACAACGCCATCGAGGGCATTTACATTACCGACCCCGAGGCGCGGATCCTCACCGTCAATCAGTCCTTTACCCAGATCACCGGATACCAGCCCGCCGAGGTCATCGGTCAGCACCCGAGCCTGCTCGGTTCAGGACCGCAGAGCGACGGCTTGTACCAGCGCATGTGGGGCGAACTGCACGAGAACGGCTCATGGTCCGGAGAAATCTGGAATCGAAAGAAGGACGGCGTCATCTGCCCCCATTGGCTGTCCATCAGCGTCATCAAGAACGACCAGCAACAGATCACCCATTATTTTGCCTTTTTCCACGATATCAGCGAGCTGAAGCGCAAAGAAAAGCAGATCTCGATCATGGCCTACAGCGACGCCCTCACCCGTCTGCCCAACCGGGCGGCGCTTGAACTCCGGCTGGCCAAATCCATTGCCCGTGCGGCCCGGGACAAGCTCACCCTGGCGGTCTTTTTCATCGATCTGGACAACTTTAAAAACGTCAACGACTCCCTCGGCCACGACAAGGGCGACCAGGTCCTGATCGAGGTGGCCAACCGCCTGTCGCAAACCATCCGCAGCGAGGACACCCTCTCGCGTCTCGGCGGCGACGAGTTTATCCTGCTGAGCGAAAGCATCGAAAACGAGCATGCCGTCTACACGCTTGCAAACAGAATTCTGGCCGTGCTGCAGCAGCCCATCGAACTCAAGCCGAACACGATTTACATCAATGCCAGCATTGGCATCTCCGTCTTCCCGGACGATGGCCAGACCACCCAGGAACTGATCAAAAATGCCGACATGGCCATGTACAAGGCCAAGAGCGAGGGCAAGAACAAATTCGTCATGTTCACCCGCGAGATGAACGACAAGCTTCTCAAACGCATCCGTACCGAAAACTCCATCCGCACCGGACTCAAACTCAAGGAATTTTCGGTGTTCTACCAGCCCAAAATCGATCTGGAAAGCGAGCAACCGACCTCGTTCGAGGCCCTGATCCGCTGGGCGAAGGACGGCATCGTCATCGGTCCCGACCAATTCATCTCCATTGCCGAGGAATCCGGCCTGATCGACGAGATGAGCCTCCATGTCCTCGACGAGGTCTGCATCTTCCTCGGCAGGTTGCAGGAGCGCAACCTCCAGGTGCTGCCGGTCAGCGTCAACATGTCGCCCCGAACCTTCAACAACCTGAAAATCGTCGAAACCATCGACGCCATTCTCGGGATGCATCATATCGATCATCGCCTGATCGAGTTTGAAATTACCGAAACAACGGCCATGAAGGATGTCCAGCATACCTTGGCCACCATGCAGCGCTTCCGGCAGCGCGGCATCCGTTTTTCCATCGACGATTTTGGCACCGGCTATTCGTCGCTGAGCTATCTCAGCGAGATGCCGGTCTCGACCCTGAAGATCGACAAACGGTTCATCAGCGCCGACGATGCCAACAGTCGGAGCATTGTCTCCACCATCACCGCCATGTCGAAGCAGATGCGACTCAAGGTGGTTGCCGAGGGCGTCGAAACCCTGGCGCAGTTGCAATGGCTGCGGGAAATCGGTTGCGACGAGGTCCAGGGATTTTATTTTTCCCGCCCCATGACCGAACAGGACACCCTGCTCTACATGCAGGCGGGATTGGGCGACCCGGAGCACAATCTCCAGGCCGCGCATACTTCCATTCACTGACGCCCCGACCGGTCTCCAGCCTTACTCGAACCCAACAGCCTCCTGCGCAGCTCCCTTCATGGACACCCGCCGCCCGCGAAACACTCCACGCTCAACCTACTGTTACAACAAGAAAAAATGCCCGCAAGAGAAAAAGTCGACCTTATGCCGCCCGCCCACCTGTTGCTCGATCTGGACGGAACCCTGACCGATCCCAAAGTGGGCATCACCCGCTGCATCCAGCACGCCCTGATCGCGCTCGGCCGGGATGCGCCGCATGCCGATGAACTGGAATGGTGTATCGGCCCGCCCCTCAGACATTCCTTTGCCCGGCTGCTGGATTCGACCGACGAGGGGCTCGTGACCCAGGCATTGGTGCTCTACCGAGAGCGGTTTGCCGAGACCGGACTCTACGAAAACAGGGTGTACGAGGGCATCCCCGAGGTGCTGAGCGCATTGCGGCGGCAGGGATACAGCCTCTTCCTCGCCACCGCCAAACCGCGGATCTTCGCCGAGCGGATTCTCGACCATTTCGACTTGGCCGATTTTTTCGAAACGGTCCACGGCAGCGATCTCAACGGCCAGCTCACCGACAAGCCTTCCCTGGTGCGGCATATTCTGGCCACAGAAGGACTTCCGCCCGACCGCACCATGATCATCGGCGACCGCAAGTACGATATCATCGGCGGCAAGGCGAATGGCCTGCAAACCGGGGCCGTTACCTACGGCTATGGCTCGCGGGAGGAGTTGGAGGCCGAAGCCCCCGATCTCCTCTTCGACACGCCGGCGCAATTACTCCGCCTGGAACCGTAACCGTTACCCTGAATCCGTGACGACGGGACTCGTCAGCAGAATATGTGTGTTATCATTGCACTCTCATTGCGGCGGTTTTTTAAACAATGCCCTCACCCGCCGCCCTTCGGGGCGCCCGTCCGCACGCCATCTTCCTTGCCCGTAACCGTCCGATAAAGTGTACTTTAATCGAACGGTCACGGGTTCAGGATTACTTCTCAAGAAAGGAACAGCAGTAGTCGGTGAGCGTTGTCACCTTCAATCCAAACGACGAGTTGGCCGCCACCTCGAAGCTTTCCCCGCCCCGTACGGCTTGCCACCCCATTTGGCCGGGCAGCGACACCTCAAGTTCGCCGGAGAGAATCTCCATCAGCTCCTTGGCCCCGGTATTGAACGTGTACTCCCCGGGCAGCATGATCCCAAGGGTCTTCTTCGATCCATCGGCAAAAACAACGGTGCGGCTGGTCACCTTGCCGTCAAAGTAGATATTGGCCTCACGCACCACGGTTACATTGTTGAACTCTGACATCCTGCTCCTCTTTCTTGGTTGATTGATGGGACAACAAACACGCTCCCGCAGAGGGATACGCGAAAATACAGCCGTCAGGTCGCGGCCGGCATCTAAGGTACGCAGCACGCCTCGAATGCTCGATCTTCAGCTCATCGCTTGGATTGCTGCTGGAATAGATGCTGGCTGACCAGCGTCAGGAGGATGGCGAACACTAGGGCCGCGCTGCCCAGAAGGACATTGTAGTAGACCGGAGCCACCAGGGCGAGACGAATCATCAGGGTGGACAGGGCGTAGCCGGAATTGCGGAAGATCATCTTGGCCGAGGGGTGAAAACATTGCGAGACCAGGACGATCAAAATATCGGTGAGAATTAGTTGGGTATAGAAACCGTGGAGGAAATCCGGGTGTTCGATACCCAATACGGTCTGGTAGAGCGAGTAGCCGCCCATGGCGACGAAGGAAACCAGCAGAAGCAGGGAGATCGCCTTCTTCGAGGCCACGAACCCGTAGAGGTCGATATGGCGGCTGTCCTCCTCGCTGCGTTTTTGGATCTTGTAGTACAGACCCAGCAGGGCAAAGATCAACAGCGCCCCAAAGCCGCTGGCCAGGATGTGCAAAATCTTGTCGACGTTGCCTTCGTAGCCGAGCGGCTCGGCGAAGTAGGAGAGTTCCTTGAAGGCGTTGCGGATGAGGATCAGCGAGAGGATTTCGAACTGCTTGCCCAGGGATCGGGAAAAGGAACAGGGCAAGACAAAAATCAGGCTGATCACCTCAAGGATCAGGATGACGGTAAAGGCGGCGTGAACCGCATAAAAATGATTGCTCGGCAGGAGGGTGGCCAACTCGGCGGGGAGCAGTCCCTGACGGTTCAGCTCGATCACACCCAGGCTACAGACAAAGAGGAAGACCAGCGCGACGGAGATCTTGCGATAGAGTCGCTCGTGTTCATAAAAAGTCTGCAACGGATCGAAAATATAGGTGATCCGGGCAAAAAAGTTGTTCATGACGCAGTGTTCTCCAGGGAAAGTGCCCGCACGACCGATGACATGGCCCCGCGCGGAGCGCACCCCTTACCGCGGGGTATCGGAGAGCGCAAGGAAATTCGCCCTTGAAACGAGAAATTTTCTCAACTTCCACAGGAGAATTCGCGCCTGCTCTGCCGGTCGCCCATGCCCGCATTCTCCTTAGTCGGGAGAGGGGTCGCCATCGGGGTACGGCTATTTGCCGATGCGGCGGAAATCCCTGGGCTGGAAATAGCGAAGCCGGTTGGCGTTGGTGACCACGGTCACCGAGGACAGCGCCATGGCCGCACTGGCGAACATCGGTTCCAGGAGCCAGCCGGTAAAGGGATACAAAAGGCCGGCAGCCAGCGGGATACCGATGACGTTATAGATAAAGGCGCCGAAGAGATTCTGCTTGATGTTGCGAATGGTGGCGCTGGAGATGGCAATGGCGTCGGCCACCAACAAGAGCGAATCGCCGGTGAGGGTGATGTCGGCGTTCTCGATGGCCACATCGGTGCCGCTGCCGATGGCAAAGCCGGTGTCCGCCTGGGCCAGGGCCGGGGCGTCGTTGACACCGTCGCCGACCATGCCGACCTTCGCTCCCTGCTCCTGCAGATTGCGGATCACCCCGAGTTTCTCCTCGGGCAGAATCTCGCTGTACACCGTGGCGATGCCCACTTCCCTGGCCACGGCCTCGGCGGTCGCCCGACTGTCGCCGCTGCACATCACCACGGTGAGACCCTGGGCCTGGAGCGCCCTGATTGCAGCCGCCGAATCCGGACGTACCGGGTCCTTGAGGATCAAGAGTCCCAGCACCCGCACCCCACGCGCCAGCCAAACCGGCGTGCCGCCCTGGGCCGCCTGCCGCTCGGCCTCGGCTTGCAACTCGGCGGGTAGCGCTACACCCTCCTCGACCAGAAAATGTCGGTTCCCGAGAAGATAGGTAATATCGTCATGTTCCGCCCGTACCCCCCGACCGGGAACGGCGGTGAAATTCACTAGGCTGCGGAGCGGTTCCCCCTGTTCCAGTTGCGCGGTCAGCACAGCCTCGGCCAGCGGATGCTCGGAGCCGCTCTCCAGGCTGGCCGCCCAGAGCAAAACCTCGCGCTCCCGACTCCCCGCCGCCGGAAAAATGGCGGCGACCGCCGGGTGTCCCTCGGTGAGGGTGCCGGTCTTGTCGACCACCACGTGGGTCAGGGTGGAGGCGGTTTGCAGGGCGTCGCTGTTGCGGATCAACACATTGCATTGCGCGGCCCGGCTCGTGCCGACCATGATGGCGATGGGCGTGGCCAACCCCAGGGCGCAGGGGCAGGCAATGACCAGCACGGCGATGGCGGCGGTCAGGCCATGCGCCAGGCGCAGATCGCTGGCCAACGCCAGCCAGGCGACAAAGGTGGCCAAGCTGATCGCGACGACCACCGGCACAAAGACCCCGGCGATCCGATCGACCAGGCGGCCGATGGACGGCTTGCTCATCTGCGCCGTTCTGACCATGCGGACGATACGGGCCAGGGTGGTGTCGTCGCCCAAGCGGGTGACGCGGAGTACAAACGCGCCGGAGCGGTTCATGGTGCCGCCGGTGACCGGATCCCCCACCTCGCGCGTCACCGCCAGCGGCTCGCCGGTGAGCATCGATTCGTCGATGGTGGTCCGTCCTTCGACGATCTCACCGTCAATGGGCACCTTCTCGCCCGGCTTGACCCGCACCCGATCGCCGATTCGCAAAAGCGACACCGGAATCTCCGCCTGTCCCGCCGGGCGAATCGCTAGGGCGGTACGGGCACGCAGCCCAACCAATGCGCCGATGGCGTCGCTGGTCGTCCGCTTGGCCCTGGTTTCCAGGGCCTGACCCAGCTGGAGAAAGGCGAGGATCATCACCGAGGCGTCGAGGTAGAGATTGTTGCCCGCGCCGGGAATGAAATCCGGGTCGGCGATGACCAGCACCGAAGACACCCAGGCCGCGCCGGTGCCCAGAGCCACGAGGGTGTCCATGTTGGCGGCCCGGTGCCGGGCCTGTTTCCAGGCGCCGACGAAATAGTTCCGGCCGCTGAACACCATGGTAAGCAGACAGAGCAGGGCCGCTCCCGCCCAGAACAGTCGACTGTCGTGGGGATGGGGAAAGAATCCGGACATGTGACCGGCCATGAGCCCAAATCCCACCAGCCCGGCGAGCAGGGCCCGCCGCCAGGCTCGCCGGATCTCCAAACGGCTGGCCTCGGCTTGCACCAGGCCGGGGTCGACAAACGATTCCTCGACCACGGCCTGGTAACCGATATCGGCAAGCCGCAGCAGCACATCCGCCGGATGCTGGGTGGTCGCGACCCGAATCCGCCCCTCCTCAATCGATATCCGGCTGGTCGCATCCTGAGCCAAAAGCACCTGGCGCACCTGTTCCAGATCGGCGGGCTCCGGCGGCGGGCGCAGGGCAAGAAAAAAAGTGTCGCTGGCGGACCGCTGCCGCAGCGACGCGCCATATCCCTGCTCAAGGATCGCCTGCACTGCCGCGTCCGGTGCGCCGCCGCGCACCTGCGCCCGTTTCTCGATCAGGTTGACCGTGGCGGCGGTGACGCCGGGAACGGCCAGCAGGGCCTCCTCCACCCGGCGGACGCAACTGGCGCAGTGCATGCCGAGGATGTCGATTTCAAAGACATCTTCGTCGCCCGAGCGCGGTTCCGCGACGAGCACGGCACGGTAACCGGCGTCATTGATTGCCGCCGACACCCGTTTGGGATCGCCTCCCACGACGGCGGCTTTTTTCTCCACCAGGTTGACCGCCACCTCCCGCACCCCTTCCACGGCGCGGACGGCTGCCTCCACCCGGCCGACGCAACTGGCGCAGTGCATATCCTCCACCTGCACCTCATAGGTCCGGGCGGAATTGTGCGCGAAGCCCCCCTGCGGCAGCGGACAGGCCGAATGTTTGCCTCCCCCTGCCGATTCGGCCCATTCCGCTCGATAGCCAGCCTCGTTCACCGCCCGAAGCACCGCTGCCGGATCGCCACCGTCGACCGTCAACGTGCCTTCTTTCAGATCGACCCGCGCCTGGCGCACCCCCGCGACGCTCCGCGCCGCCATCTCCACCCGCGCCTGGCAGTGTTCGCAGGTCATGCCGCCGACCTTGAAGCGGGATGTTGGGGCAACGGGAAGAATAGAAACGGATGTCGAGGAATGCATGCTCACCGGCCGGGCAGGAGAAAACGGAAAATCCGCCGCGCTAGCGGGAGACCCCTAACCGCGCCGGAAGCTCTTGATTGCGGTGGTAGTATAAAGCGTCCAACTCCATTCATAAAGGAAGAATATGCACCTCTTCGCGGAGCGGATAGTTGCCCTCGATCAGGAGGCCGTGGCGCCCGTCGATGGCGATCGGCGTGCCGAAGGCGATGCGGGTGCCGTTGATCACCGCATATTCCTCGGCCTCGAACACCTGCATGTCGCGGCAACCGACCACGCAGGTCTTCTCCAGCCGGGTGGCCACCACCGAGGCGTGCGAGGTCTGGCCGCCACGGGAGGTCACCAGGCCGTCGGCCAGGGAGATCTCGCGAATATCCTCGGGCACGGTGTCGCGGCGGATGAGGATCAGCGGCGTCTCCGGCTCCGTCCGGCGTAACTGCTCGATATTGTCCTCGTTGAATACCGCCTTGCCGCTCATCGCCGAGCCCGACACGCCGATCCCCTTGGCGAGGATCGCCTTGTGGGCCAGATCGGAATCGACGAACACGTTCAAGTGTTCCTTCTTCTTGATGGTGATCATGTCACGGGTCTGGAGGATGTACAACTGCTCCGGTTCCGGGCCCTCGAAGGTGAACTCGATCTCCTGGGGATTCCACTCCTTTTCGTAGACCAGATCCCGGCTGATCGAAAGCAAGCGCTGATACACCTTGGGAAAAAGCCGCTCCAGGCTTTTTGTTTCATCGCGGCCGTCGATCTCCGCCTGCTCCACCGAGATCGGATGGCTGGTGACCAGGCCGGAGACGATATCCTCGCCCTGATCGCCGGTGGCATAGTCGCCCCACAGGGCTACTCGCCGCACCTTGCGGTAGGGGTGGGCGGTGAAGAGCACGCCGCTGCCCGCCTCGCCGCCGAGGTTGCCGAAGACCATCGTCTGGACGATCACCGCCGTGCCCCAGTCGTCGGAAACGCCCATCAGGTGCCGGTACTCCTGGGCCTTGGGCGTATGCCAGGAGTCGAACACCATGTCCACCGCCCTGATCAGCTGCTCCCAGGGATCCTCGGGAATGCCGAAGCCCCGGCTACGTACCAACTGCTGGTAATCGAGCGCGAGTATCCGCATCTGGTCGGGCGAAAAATCGCGCTTGTAGTGGACATTGTGCGCCTGTTTGTGGGTGTTCATCAATTCCTGGAAATCTTCGCGTTCCATGCCATTGGCCATGCCCCAGGACTGCTGGAAGCGCCGGAAGTTGTCCCAGGCAAAATACATGGTCCGGGGGTGATTGCCGACGAACTCCTCCACCAGCTCCTCGTTGATGCCGACGTTGTGGATGGTGGACATGATGCCCGGCATGGAGATGGCGGCGCCGCTGCGGACCGACAGGAGCAGCGGCCGCTCCGGCGAACCGAACACCCGCCCGTTGAGTTGTTCGATGCCGGTGACCGCCGCCCGCACCCGCCGCATGTACTCGTCGCGCGCCCGCTCGAACTTGCGGATGGCCCGGTAGCAGCGAAAAACCTCGGTGGTGATGATGAAGGCCGGCGGTACCGGCATTTTGTCCCGGGTGAGCACCACCAAGTTGAAGCCCTTGTTGCCGAGGTGGATCAGGTTGTGGGTGCGCAGATTCTCGGCATGCAGGCTGCTGACTGCCTTTTCCGGGTTGTAGGTCATCAAAAGATCGAGGGTTTTTTCGTCGAGAATATCCTTTTGTGCCTCCAGGGTACCGATCACCTTGCCGATGAAGTTATCGAGGTGCTGGAGACCGAAGGTGGTGGAAATCAAGTCACGGAAAAAGGTCTCCGATAGCCGGAGCACGGTTTCCGGCATGTTCTTCTCGTCCCAGGAGCCGTGGTACTTGGGCAGCAGGTTGGCCTTGCCGATCTGCGGCACGATGATCGAGAGATTGTTTTGGTGGATGTTGGTGTAATAGGCGTAGATGATGTCTTTCACGCCCTCGGAGAGCCCGCGCATGATGTCGAGGTGCTGGGTGTAGGAGAACCTGCGGATGCCGATCGAGGTTGCCAGCAGGCTGATGTAGGTGTCCAACCGCCGGCTGGAGATGCCGTCGATCTGCAGGGCGCGGGTAAAAAGCCGCAAGCATTTGAGAATGCGGATAAAGGTTGCCTGGGTGATAAAGTTGAGATTCACCGTGGCAAAGAGTTTTTCCAGGTAGACGTTGGCCAGGCTCTCCAGGCGGAAGGTGAGGCCCAGGGCATCGAATTTGCGTTCGGAATAGCGGCCGTAGACCGATGGGATATCCACGGCGATGTGCCGTTTGTAATAGATTTCCTCCTTGGGCTCGAATTTCTCCGGGCTGAGAATCACCTCCTGGAGGTGCTCCAACTCGTCGAGCAGGGCCTCCAGGCAGTGGATCGGGTCGTTGGCCGCCAGCACTTCGAGCAGGCGGGCCAACTCGGGGAAGCCGGCATTGATGGCGTGGTGTAGCTGATTATGAATTTCGGGCAGACTGAGGTTGTACTTGAGGTGGAGCAGCTTGTACATCCGCACCAGCAGGGCGAAACGGAGCCGTTCGACCTCGGAGAGGTCGTGTTGCCGTTCGAGGAACTCCTGCCGTTCGTCGTCGGGCCAGGCGAGGATCTGATTCATGCGGGTGAAGCGCAGCTCTTTCCTGATCCGCGCCGCCAGCTCGTGCTGGTCGTCGACAAAGGGACCGCCGGTGGCCACCTGGCGCAGGACCTCCTCGGGCAGGTATTCGTGGAGATAGTTCCTGTCCAGGGTGATCCAGAAGGTGAAGATCGCCTCGATGAAGCCGACGATCAGGTTGCTCGACTCCACGTGTGCCTGCTTGCGGAGGAAATGGATGAGCGGGTCCTTGCGTTTGTGGATCTCGTCCAGCTCGGTGGAGACGTCGCGCAGTTCGCCTTCGGCGCCGATCTCGTTGAAGAACACCGGCATCAGCTTGGTGAACTGCTTGGCCAGATTGTAGATCGGGCCGATGGGATGGTTGAGCAGCTCGGTGATGTCGCGCTGGAAAAGATCGGTGTCGCGGACGCAGGTGCCGGAAAGCCGCAGGTTGATGATCAAGGCCGAGAACAGGGTGGAGCACCACTTGGGCTCCTGCGCGATCAGATTGAGCCAAACCCGGATATTGGTCAGGTGGGCCGGGTTGGCGATGGGCTGCCAGTCCTCATCGACCCCTCGCACATTCGCATACTGGAACCCGAAACGCACCGCCTCCCAGAGGAAGGCTTCGACCAGACGCGAGTTGCCGCGCTTGAACACCTCGTTGCCGATCACCTGGATGCACTGGAGCGAAGTGTGCGGATAGCGGCGGACATTGGCCTTGAGCAGGTGGAAGGTGGTGACGAAGAACTGCTCGATCTCCTCGAAGCTCTGTTTGCGGATCAGCTGCACCAGCGAGCGGTTGATCTCGCGCAGGGTCTCCTCGTGGATCAGCGACAGCCCGCCGGTTTCCATGATCCGGAAAAGGAAGAGCAATTTACGGTTCTCGACGAAATGGGATGCGGCCTCGTCCCCCGGTTCCGCAACCATCTTGCCGGGGATCTCTTTGTAGAGGCGGACGATATCCATATGGCTGGGCAGGGCGAGGAGTTGCTCCAGGGCAGCCTGGTCGTCCACGGCGGAGGCGGCCTCGTCCTGAATGCGCAGGCACTCGCGCATGCGCTGGTGCGAGATGCCCAGCAACAATTCCTGGCCACGCCATTCACGGCAGAAGTCGCCGCACTGTTTCTCGAACCAGGGAAGGGGATCGTCCTCGCCGAGCCAGTACTGGTAATTCCTCTGGAGGATGGTGCGCATCAACAGCGTCAGGGCCTGAAGGTCGAAGGGCCGTTCCGGCTGCTGCTGGCGCAGGGTGAGAATCTTCTGGGCCATCTTCCGCACCGGGTGGTGTCCCTGCACCATGGACAGCATCACTTGGGGATCGGTTTCGTCGAGGTTGCGCAACCGGGTGAAAAAATCGGCCAGGGCCTGTTCGAAGCGAAAAAGCGCCGCGCTGTCCAGGGAAAGGATCAACTTGTCGGCATAGGCGAGCATGGCCTCCAGGATCTTGTGCAACAACTGATCGTTGCGACTCGAATCCTTGAGGGCGTCGAAAAAAATGGCCATGAACAGAGAAAACGCCTCTGGGCCCTGCTCGTGATCGCGATAGTGATTGCAATTCTTCAGGACAAAGGCCCGCAACTCTGGGATGATCAACCGCCAGTTGTGATATGGATGGCTGATCTCGTAAAGGAGCGTATCCAGCTTGCCGAGCAGTCCCTGGAAACGGCAAACAACGTCGCGCAGCAGATTGTAGGCTGGGTCGATCACCACCGGGGCGGCGGTTTCGCGCAGGTTGGCCTTGAGCGCATCGGAGACAAGGGGCAGCGGACAGGAGGGTTCGACGGACATGGTTAGCCTCATACAAAGGAACGAAATAACCTAGCGACATCTTTTTTATTGTATAATCGATCTCCGGGAAAGTCAGCAGGAGTTTTCATCGGCATTTCCGACGGTCGGCAGCCGTGCCGCCCGCGTGGAACTCCCAGTTCTTTCTTGGAAACCGGCCACGGGACTGCTACTATAGCGTACGTTTCGACCGCGGCGCCGTTGCCGCGCCGTCTGCGGACATCCATCGACAATCCGCCCGGAGACGGGCCTCTCTTTTCCACTCCTCACCACCGCCATGAATCGCTACACCCTCACCATCGCTCTCCTGGCTTGCAGCAACATCTTCATGACCTTTGCCTGGTACGGCCACCTCAAAAGCCTGTCGCATAAGCCCTGGATCATCGCCGCCCTGATCAGTTGGGGCATCGCCCTGCTCGAATATCTGCTCCAGGTGCCGGCCAATCGCATCGGCCACGATGTCATGAGCGTGGGCCAGCTCAAAATTTTGCAGGAGGTGATCACCCTGTCCATCTTCGTGCCCTTCTCCGTCCTCTACCTCAAGGAAAAGCTGACCCTGGACTACCTCTGGGCCGGGCTCTGCCTGCTGGGCGCGGTCTTCTTCCTCTTTCGCGGCAAGCTCATGGGAGCTTGATCCGCATTTCCTCGAACAGATCATGAAGCGTACTGCTGCCCTGCCCCTTGGTTTTGCCCTCGACCTGCCGGATTGGGTACCGGCCGAACTCGAAGCGCTGCCCGAATGTCTCCCTGACCTGCGAGCGCGGATGGCGGTGGTGCTGCGCTTTGCGCGCCTGAACACCGATCACCAGACCGGCGGCCCCTTCGCCGCCGGGGTCTTCGAGCGCGATTCCGGCCGGGTGATCGGCATCGGCGTCAACCGGGTAGTGCCGCGCAACTGCTCGTCCGCCCATGCCGAGGTGATGGCCCTGTCGCTCGCCCAACAACGGTTGGGTGTCTACGATCTCGGTGGACCGGAGATGCCCGTCCATCAACTGGTGGTCAACTGGAGCCCTTGCGCCATGTGTTTCGGCGCGGTGCTGTGGTCCGGCATCCGCTCGCTGGCGATTGCCGGAGCCGATGCCGAGATGATGGCGATCACCGGTTTCGACGAGGGGCCGATGCCCGCCGACTGGCGGGGGGAGCTGACTCGCAGGGGAATCGAGCTGATCGAAGGGGTGATGCGGGAGGAGGCATTGGCGGATTTTCGGGTGTTCGCGGCTACGAATCCGGAGGTGTATAACGGACGACAGGGACAACCCTTGAACTGCTGAACGGAGACTGCATGATGAGAGGCACCATCATAAGGCTCCTGCAAGCGATGTGGGTGCTGTTGAGCATTGCCTGCACCGGTGTGGGTGCCTTCGGGTTCACGGCAAGGGTTGCCAGTGTTCTCGACGGCGATACGATCGAGGTCTATCGAGAGGGCGAGCAATTCAAGACACCCATCGAGCTCTACGGCATCGATTGCCCGGAGAAACAGCAATATTTCGGCTATGCCGCCAAAGAGGCAACCGCTTCCCTGGTCGGCGGGAAAACGGTTTGGATCGATATCATCCGCAAAGATCGATCGGGACGTCTGAACGCCGTGGTGACGATCGAGGGCATAAACGTAAACGAAACCCTGGTGGCCAAGGGATGGGCCTGGGTTATCACGGACGATTGCCAGCAGCCGTTCTGTGCTGATTGGCGGAAATTCCAGGCGGAGGCCAGCAAAAACCGGATCGGTTTGTGGACCGCGCCAAAACCGCAGCCGCCATGGGAGTGGCGGAAGCGCAACCGCAAAGAATTATTCTATATATCTCCGGGCAGCAAGACACCGGTGTGGCGGCAATCGCCTTGATTCTTGATGGCCGGACAGCAGAGAATAAGCACCACCATCTCCTCTCCTTTCATGAAGATGCTTTTCAATGCAACACAACATTCAACAGGGACGATATCGCATGAACAGGATAGAGGAGATTATCAATGACATCAAGAAGCTGGAAGAAGAGCTGCTGGCGGAGATACAGAAAAAGGAAGACGAATTCTATTACAAGATAAAAGGGAAAAAAATTCTTTTTGAAGAAGAGGCCAGGAAATATCACAAACAATTTCTGCTTCGGGTTACCCCCTATCTGCTCAACGCTTCTTTTCTCAACATCCTCACCGTTCCCGTGATCTGGTTCTGTCTCGTTCCGGCGGTATGCATGGATGCAGCGGCGTCGGTCTATCAGTCGATTTGTTTCCGGGTTTACAAAATACCCCGAGTGAAGAGAAGCGACTACATCGTTATCGATCGACACAATCTCAGCTACTTGAACATAATAGAGAAGATCAATTGCGTCTATTGCGGCTACTTCAACGGCCTAATGGCCTATATCCAGGAAATCGCCGCCCGAACCGAACAGTATTGGTGCCCGATCAAGCATGCCAGAAAACTGTCCGCCATGCATAGCCGCTATCATAAATTCCTGGAGTATGGCGATTGTAAGGACTACCAACAACGGCTCGCAGCATTGCGGCGGGATTTCGAGGAACTACAAGCCAAACAATGAGGGGCGTTCCGATCGTTCCCACGCTCCAGGGCGAACGCGGCCGGGACGCTCCTGCGTCGCCGATGCGCCGGAAAAACAGGGCCGACCGCTCTGCCCAAGCGAGCCGAGAACTGGCCCAAGGAGGGCGGCAGCGCCCTACCCCAGCTTCAGCCCAGCTAGGAAGCCGGCCACGGCGCTGCCTCCTTTCCAGGTGAGGTTGGACAGACGGTTGTAGAGGAAGCTGCCGGATTGGTTGGCCAAGTCGGCGGCCGCTTGGGCGGTCTGGTGCAGGGCCTGGTCGTTGATCTGAGTGACCCCGTAGTACTCGCCGACAAAGAGCAGCACCACCGCCGCACCGCCGATGAACAGAGCCACCTTGAGCATCTTCTTGGCAAAATAACCCACGGCGAGGCCAACCAGGAAAGGTGCGCCGACGTTGGGCAGGAGAAAGGCAGCAGAAAAGAAATCCAGGGAGGCCGGATCGGGTACGGGCTTGGTCATGGCGATTCCTCTGACCGGTTGAGTCGGGGATAGGTACGGGCGGGGCCTGGACTTCCGGGCCCTTGATCCGGGGCATTAAACCCCTAATCCCAGGCTCAGGTCAAGACGATTTCCATGTTCCGGCTTAAGGATGCAATCGACAAGATAACACCAGACACATACTCTCTGGATGACGAAATTTTAACAGAGCCTTTATCGAAAACTCAACCGACATGGAATAGGGTAGTCCTTCATGCAGGGAGCTTTGCCGACCCCCATTCCATGGGTACCGGAAAGCCATTCTTTTGAACAACCATTTCAACTTTCGGTTTTTTTTTGCGCGCGTTGCAGAGTTGAACGGCGAACACGTCGTCACAACCCGGACCCGCTCCATCCCCCCGCTTTTTGAGGAAATCGATATGTGCAAACACTCTCGTGTTGTCTTTGTGCTGGCGCTTTGCGGCCTCGCCTGTCAGGGATGCTCCAAGCAGGCATGGTACGAAGGTTTGAAGAGCAGGCAAAAACAGGAGTGCGCCCAGCTGCCAACCCACAGCGAGGTGCAGCGTTGCATGGAGAATATCCCCGGCAGTTATGACCAATACATCAAGGAAAGAGAGCAGGAAAAGCAAAAAGCGCCATAAAAAAATCATGGCGCCTTTCCAGAATATCGGCGTCCATCGTGCCCGAACCCGAACTCTTGTAAAGGCTGGGCATTCACTCGTGCTGTTATCCGCAGATAGGGTCGGCTATGGTCAAGCTGTCCACAGCCGTCTCCCTTGTCTGCCGCCCCTATTGTATCACGCCGCAAGCAAGACGCGCCCCTCCGCCACCCAAGGGAGTCGGATGATCGGCATGGTTGTCGCCGCCCACATGGATCATCAGCGAACGTCCCTTGACATCGGACAGCTTCAGCCGTGGCGCCAAGACCGGGTTGGTGGCGTTGCCGCTGCCATCGACATACAGGGCGGGCAAATCGCCCAGATGACCATCACCCCACGGCAAACCGTGCTTCTTGCTCCCGGTTGGATCGTAATGGCCACCGGCCGCCAGGGCCGCCACCATTTTGCCGTCCTTTTCCATGGGCGCGCAAATCGGGTTTTCATGGACATGAAAACCATGCAACCCCGGAGCCAGACCATTGAGCGCGGGCGTGAACACCAGTCCATACGGTGATTCGCTGATCACGACCTGACCGACTGGGTTACCGACGCCTTTTTCATCCACCATGTTCATCGGGACCGTGATGTCGGCCCGCGCCGCACCGCTCAGCAGCAACAGCATCGCGGCGGCGAGAAAACCTGTTCGAGTCATAACGCACCTCCTTCGGCGGTTTGAGATTAAACGGTCTGTACACACGAACTCAACGGAGTGCATACCTCGTATCCCCGCTCCTTCCGGAAAGGGTTGAACACCAGGGTGGGACAGGGCGCCCCTTTGATCACCCGGTCCGCGACGCTGCCCAGCAGCACTTTTTCCATCCCCTGGGCGCCATGGGTGGCGATGACGATGAGATCGACCTGCCGGTCGCGGGCATGGGTAAGGATGGCATCGGCGGCTTCACCGCTGACAACGACGGCGTCGACACCCGCCATCCGCTCCTTCACCGACTCCATCAAGACGCTCATCTTGTCCTCGGCCTGCGCGAAAAAGGTCGCCTCCAGTTGCTTGAGGGTATCGGGTTTGTAATCGCTGTAATCCGGAAGCTGCGGTATGACATGGAGAAAAGTCAGGCTCGCGGCGTCGAGCTTGTGCGCCATGGAAAGGGCAACCTCGACCAAGGCTTCCGAGTGGGTGTGGAAATCGACAGGAACAAGAATGTTGCGAATGGTCGACATGGTACACCTCCTTGCCGGGCAGACGGTCCGAATGGGATAGGCAAACAGAACGGTTGTACACACCACAGCGCGTTTACATCACATGTTACCCGCCCGAGCAGAGCGACAACATTTGATCGCGCTTAATTGAGTAGATAAGACCGCGGGACGGCAACGTCAATAAGGCTCTCCTAATATTTCGAGCGCTGGCGTTCCGGAACGATCGCCTCGCGTTCATGCGGGGACGCTCTGCGTACGACCCAGCCGGCTTGACAACGGACGGCAGGAACGACTATTCTTGCCGCGAAATTTCGGAAAAATAGACCTGACGAAACGGGGAGTGCCTTTCTCCCGCACAGGTTTGCCATCGACCACCGCATGAGGATTCGTATGGAAGAGCACTGCCCCAGCCGAACCGCCCTCCGCGTTGCCCTGCGCCGGGCAGCTCACCAACTGCTCGACGATCCCCCAATCTTTCACGACCCGCTGGCAACGCGCATTCTCGGCCTGGACAGCGGAGCCGCACCGGATTATGGCCAGGAATGGCTGGCGCAGACGCCGGTGGCCCAGGTGCTGCGGGCCTCTCTCGCTGCCCGCAGCCAATGCGCCGAAGACGAATTCCACGCCGCCCGCGAGCAGGGCACCGACCAACTGGTCATTCTTGGCGCCGGGCTCGACACCTTTGCCTATCGCCATGCCGCATCCGATACGACCCTGCGGATCTTCGAGGTGGATCATCCCGCCACCCAGCAGTGGAAACGTACACGTCTGGAAGAGGCCGGCATTCCTCTGCCCCACAATCTCACCTTTGCGCCGATCGATTTCGAAACCCGGCCACTGCGTATCAGCTTGGCGGAAGCCGGATTCGATGGCAGCCGGCCGGCATTCTTCTCCTGGCTGGGGGTGAGCATGTATCTGTCCGGTGAGGCGATCGCGGACACCTTGCGCTACGTGGCCTCGCTGCCGCCTCGCAGCCACATTGTTTTCGACTATCTGATCGAACCGTCCACCCTGAGCCCGAAGGCACGCTCGGTCTTCGATGGATTGGCCCAGCGGGTGGCCGCGGCCGGCGAGCCCTTTCGCACCTTTTTCGAGCCTTCGCGTCTAGAGGCGGAGTTGCGGGCCATGGGATTTGGCGGAGTTGCCGATATCGCCCCGGAACAACTGGATGCCCGATACTTTGGAGGACGCACCGACGGACTGCGCGCGGGCAAGCTTTCCCACATCATGCATGCGCGGGTTTGAGCGCGAGCCCATGCGACAGGCACCCCAGACGAATCGATTGCTCGATGCGGTGAGTCCATGATCCGGCCGATGCTCTTGGGTTTGGCCGCCGGGCTCTTTTTCAGCAGCACCTTTGTCCTCAACCGGGCGATGAGCCTGGAGGGCGGCCACTGGTACTGGACGGCGGTGCTGCGCTATGTCTACATGGTGCTGCTTCTGGGGGGCGGAGTGCTTCTCCTCCAAGGTCCGGCCGCGCTCCGCCGCGTGCTGGCGGAATGGCGGCGACACTGTCTGTTCTGGACGACGAGCGGCTCCATCGGCTTTGGCTGCTTTTACGCCCTGATCTGCTTTGCCGCCGGCTTTGCCCCCGGCTGGGTGGTGGCCACCACCTGGCAGTTGACCATCATCGCCACCCTGATCGTCCTCATGTGCTTCGGCGGACGCTTCGCCAAACGGATCTGGTTGTTTGCCCTGGTGGTGTTCGCCGGGGTGGTGCTGGTCAACCTGAGTGGCGTCGGCACCAACGATCTTCGCCCGCTCGTGCTCGGCGGCCTGCCGGTGCTCGCCGCCGCTTTCTGCTACCCGCTGGGCAATCAACTGGTATGGGAAGCGCAGCGTGGCCACCGGCTTCTCCCCCGAATCGACGCCGCGCTCCTGCAAAACAGTTTCACCAAGGTCTTGCTGCTTTCGCTCGGCAGCCTGCCGTTCTGGCTGCTGCTCTACCCCTGCACCTCGCCCGGCTGGCCGACCTCCGGCCAGTTGGTCAATACCGGACTGGTGGCGGTCTTTTCCGGAGTGATCGCCACCACCCTCTTCCTCCATGCCCGTGGCCATGCCGACAATGCCAGCAAACTGGCCGCAGTCGACGCCACCCAGTCGAGCGAGGTGCTGTTCGCCCTCCTCGGCGAAATCGTCTTCCTCCACGCCAGCCTGCCCAACGCCGTCGGTTCGATCGGCATCGCGCTCACCCTCGCGGGCCTGATCGCCTTTGCCCGCCATGAGCACGACTGAAGAGACCTTGGCCGACCGTTACGATTCGCTCTTGAAACGATACCCCACGCCGGATTCGGTGAGGATGTAGCGCGGCCGCGAGGCGTCGGTTTCGATCTTGTGGCGCAGGTTACTGATGTTCACCCGCAGGACGTGCGGCTGTTCCAGGTAGGCGGCGCCCCAGATCCGCTTGAGCACCTGCCGGTGAGTGAGCACCTTGCCGGCGTTGGTGACCAGCAGGCGGAGGAGTTCGTACTCGGTGGGGGTGAGAGCCACGACCTCGCCGCGCAATTTGACCAGCCGCCTGGCCAGGTCGATCTCCAACTCGTCGATGCGGATGACCGGGGCCGGTTCCTGCTGCACCGAGCGCCGCAGCATCACCCGGATGCGGGCCAGCAGTTCGCCGACGCCAAAAGGTTTGGTGAGATAGTCGTCGGCACCGGCGTCCAGTGCCCGGACCTTGTCGGCCTCGCGGTCGCGCACCGAGAGGACGATGATCGGCACCGGCGACCACTGCCGGATGCGCTCGATTACATCCACCCCGTCCAAATCCGGCAAGCCCAAATCGAGCAGGATGACGTTCGGCTTGGCCGTGACCGCCGCCGAGAGCGCCGCATGGCCGTTTTCGGCCTCAACCAGGACGAATTGACCGTCGGCCAGGGCGGCGCGCAAAAATCGCCGGATGGCCGGCTCGTCGTCCACAACCAGAATACGGGGCAGCAGCCCCTCGTTCGCTGTTTCGCTCATGGGTGCACGGGGAGACGGCAGACGACGCGCAATCCGCCGCCTGCACGATTTTCAGCCCTGATCGAGCCCCGATGGGCCTCGACGATGCCTTTGCAGATGGAGAGTCCCAATCCGGTTCCGCTGGCCCCTTCCGGCACCGGGAGACGATAAAATTTCTCGAACATCCGCCCCAGATCCTGTTCCGCTACCCCCGGTCCCCGGTCAAGCACCTCCAGGACCAGATCGTCATCATCGATCCGGGCCACGATCTCCAGTGGACTGTCCGCAGGCGCGTATTTCAGGGCGTTGTCCAATAGGTTGACCAGTACTTGGGTCATCAGCACCATGTCCATGACCACCGCAGGCAATCCTTCGGCGAGCCGAACGCCGACATCGCGGTCGACCAGCTTGCGGTCGAGGATGGTCAGGGCGCTGCCGATCAAATCCTGCACGTCGCAGGGCTCGCGATTGATCCGCATCTCGCCGGCCTCCAGCCGCGTCATATCGAGGAGATTGCCGACAAACCGGTTCAACCGCTCGGCCTCGTCCCAGGCACAACGGAGCAACTCCTGCTTCTTGCGGTCGGGCAGGCTCAATGTCTCCTCGCGCAGACTGCTCAAGGCACCGATGATGGTCACCAGGGGCGTCCGCAGGTCGTGGGAGATGGAGTTAAGCAGGGCCCGCTCCAGCGTTTCCCGCGCTTCGAGAACCTGGGCCTGCTCCGCCTGCCCTGCCAGGTACACCCGCTCCATGGCCAGGGAAATCTGGGCGACAAAGGCGTCGAGCAGCCGGCGATGGTGGGGCGAAAAGTAATCCGTGGCCTCGTTCAATGCCACCCCCAGGACACCAAAGGTCTGGCTCGCGGTGAGCAGGGGCAGATAGAGGAGCCGGGCCGAGCCGAGCGTCTCGGTGCCGTTGCCCGCAGCCCGCCGGTTACGGTAGGCCCAGTCCGCCACGGCCCGCTCCTTGTCGTCGAGAATCAGGCCATCGCCGATCGTGGCGATACGCATCTGTTCGTCTTCCGGGTCCGGGAGCAACACCGCCAAGCGGGCCCGAAGGGACTCGCCGAGATTCTTGCGTACCACCTCCAGGATGGCGTCCATGTCGATGGCCACTGCCAGGTCGCGGCTCAAGTAATAAAGACTTTCGGTCTGAAGTTCGCGTTCCCGCAGGGCCTCGGCCCGCGCCTTGGCCTTGGCCACCAGGGTGCTGATCACCACCCCGACCGTGAACAGGCCGAGGAAGGTGAACAAGTATTCGGTATCGGCGACGGTGAAGCTCCACCGGGGATCGACAAAGAAAAAATCGAAGGCCAACACCCCAAGGGCGGCGGTGAGGATGGCCGGTTTCTGGCCAAAACGCACGGCAGCCAGGACCACCGCCAGCAGATAGACCATCACCAGGTTGGTCGGTGAGATATGGGTCCGTACCAGGGTGGAAACCAGGGTGGTGGCGGCCACCAGGGCCAGGCTGACCAGATAGTCGGACCAGGAATCAAACCGTGGCGGTCGCCAGAACGAGATACGTACCGGTGTCGGCGGCTGTTTGAAACTGACCACATGGACGTGGATCGCTCCGCTGAGGCGGATGATCTGATCGACGATCGGCGGCCGCAGCAGCTCCCGCCAACGGGATTTTGCGGGTTTACCGACCACGATCCGGGTGATGTTGTGGCGGACGGCATATTCGATGAGCGCCAGGGGTACCGACGAGGCGGTGATGGTGGCCACCTCGGCGCCCAGGCTCTCGGCCAAGCGCAGGTCGTGCCAGACTCGCTGCCGGTTCTCCTGCTGCTCCCGGGCAAGCCGGGGCGTTTCGACGTAGACGGTGAACCACTGCGCCTTGAGTTCGTCCGCCAACCGCCGGGTGGTGCGGATCAGATGCTCGCTGTAGGGGCTGCCGCTGGCGCAGACCAGAAGCCGTTCGGTCACCGGCCAGGGGCCGGCGATGGCACGGGTCGCCATGTAGCTCCGCATCTCCTCGTCCACCCGGGCGGCGGTTCGGCGCAGAGCCAGCTCCCTCAGAGCGATCAGGTTGCCGGGCCGGAAGAACTGACGGACCGCCTGCGAGGCCTGCTCCGCCACGTAGATCTTACCCTGGCGCAACCGCTGCAACAGGGCCTCGGGCGGAATATCCACCAGCATGACCTCTGCCGCCTGATCCAGCAGGCTGTCGGGCACGGTTTCCCGTACCGGGATGCCGGTAACTTGGGCGACGACGTCGCTGGCGCTCTCGAAGTGCTGGACATTGACTGTGGAATAGACATCGATGCCGGCGGCCAGTAACTCCTCGATGTCCTGCCAGCGTTTTTCGTGGCGGCATCCGGGCGCATTGGTGTGAGCCAGCTCGTCGACCAGGGCCAGCTTCGGCTTGCGGGCCAGGGCGGCGTCGAGGTCGAGTTCGGTCAGTTCCACGCCCTGGTAGAGGCAGCGGGCCCTGGGCAGTGTTTCCAACCCTTCCAGCAGGGCGTCGGTCTCCACCCGGCCGTGGGACTCGACGTAAGCGGCCACCACATCGACGCCTTCCGCCTTGCGCTGCCGGGCCGCCTCCAGCATGGTGTAGGTCTTGCCGACCCCGGCGGCGTAGCCGAGAAAGATCGTCAACCGGCCCTGTCGATTGTCCAACTCCTCCGCCTGCGCTGCTCTGAGCATGGCCGCCGGGGTGGGGCGTTTTTCTTCCGGAGAAAGGTTCATGGCATGATAGGATTCATCGTCGCGACCAAACAAAGGTTTCGTGTCTTAAGGGAGGCACCCCACAATAGCGTGGCCGCCTTGAAGGCGACTAGGTCCCTCAAGGCGATGTCGCATCGAGTTCCAGGTTGACCGCCAGCACGTTGACCCTCGGGGCGCCCAGAAACCCGAACTGCCGGTCTTCCAGATGGGCAGCGACGATAGCGGCGACCTTTTCCTCGCTTACCCCCCGCGCCTGGGCAATGCGGCGGATCTGGACGGCAGCGGCCGGAGGCGAGACGTGGGGATCGAGGCCGCTGCCCGAGGCCTGCACCAGGTCGGCGGTAACCGGCCCGTTCACTCCGGTAGCGTGCAACCTGTTCAGCCGTTCGTCAACCGTTTTCCGATGGTCCCGGCTGGCGGGACTGAGATTGGTACCGCCGGATGCCATCGGGTTGTGGGCGAAATCCCCGGTCGCCGAGGGTCGTGGCCACAGATACTTCGGGTCGGTGAAGGATTGGCCGATGAGGCTGGAGCCGACCACCCGACCCGACGAATCGGCGAGCAGGCTGCCGCCCGCTTGGACCGGGAAAAGAAGCTGGGCCACACCGGTGACTACGGCCGGGTAGAGGCCGCCGCAGACGAGGGTGAACAGAAGCAGCAGACACAGGGCGGGTCGTATTTCTTTCATGGCGCGATTCCTTGCAAAATGAGTCTCTCTCAGAGAAGCAGGCCGAAGCCGAGATCGATGACCTTGATGCCGATAAAGGGCGCGACAATGCCACCGCCTCCGTAGATCAGCAGGTTGTAGATCAACAGCTTTTCGGCGGGCATTGGGCGGAACTTGGAGCCTTTGAGCGCCAAAGGCACCAGCAGCGGGATGACGAGGGCGTTGAAGACGACTGCCGAGAGGATGGCGCTGTAGGGGCTGGCCAGATGCATGACGTTGAGCGTCGCCAGCTGGGGATAGATGGACACCAGCGCCGCCGGAACGATAGCGAAGTATTTGGCGATGTCGTTGGCAATGCTGAAGGTGGTCAGGTTCCCGCGGGTCATCAGGATCTGTTTGCCGATCTCGACGATGTCGAGCAATTTTGTAGGGTTGCTGTCCAGGTCGATGATGTTGGCTGCCTCGCGGGCAGGCTGAGTGCCGGTGTTCATCGCCACCGCCACGTCGGCCTGGGCCAGGGCCGGGGCATCGTTGGTGCCGTCGCCGGTCATGGCCACCATGAAGCCGGCTTCCTGGTTTTCCTTGATCAACCGCAGTTTGTCTTCGGGCCTGGCCTGGGCGAGGAAATCGTCGACCTGGGCCTCGGCGGCGATGGCGGCGGCGGTGAGCGGGTTGTCGCCGGTGATCATCACCGTCTTGATCCCCATGCTCCGGAGTTGTTGAAAGCGCTCCTGAATCCCGCTTTTGACAATATCCTTCAAATTGATGACGCCCAAAACCTCGGTTCCTCGGCACACCGCCAGCGGCGTTGCCCCGGCATGGGCGATGGCGCCGACCTTGCCGTCCAGATCCCGGGGAACGGAACCGCCCTGCCCTCGGACAAAGGCGGCCACGGCATCGGCCGCGCCCTTGCGGTACATCGTGCCATCGACATCGATTCCGGAGAGGCGGGTATTGGCGCTGAAGGGAATCGCCACCGCCTGGGCGGGTATCTCCTCCACCGAGAGGTCGTATTGTTGACAGGCAAAACCGACCACGCTCCGGCCTTCCGGGGTTTCGTCGGCGAGCGAGGCCATCAGGGCGGCCTGGGCCACTTCCCGCTCGGTGTGCCCGCCCACCGGCACAAAGGCCACCGCCTCCCGGTTGCCATGGGTGATAGTGCCGGTCTTGTCGAGGAGCAGCACATTGACGTCGCCGGCCGCCTCGATGGCCCTGCCGGAGAGGGCAATGACGTTCTTTTGGAAGAGGCGGTCCATGCCGGCAATGCCAATGGCTGGCAAGAGGGCGGCGATGGTGGTCGGTGCCAGACAGACGAACAGGGCCACCAGCACGGTCAGCGACACCGGGCTGCCCTGGCCGGCGGCCGCAACGCTGTAGGCCGACAGTGGGCTGATGTTGGCGCAGACCAAGAGAAAGACCAGGGTAAGGGCGATCAACAGCACCTCCAGGGCCACCTCGTTGGGAGTCTTGCGGCGCTTGGCCCCTTCGATCAGGCCGATCATCCGATCGAGAAAGGTCTCGCCCGGATTGACCGTGATCCGGACGACCACGGCGTTGGCGATAACCGTGGTGCCGCCGGTGACCGCGCTGCGGTCGCCGCCCGATTCGCGCACCACCGGGGCGGATTCGCCGGTCACCGCCGATTCGTTGACCAGCGCGGCGCCGGCCACCACCTCGCCGTCGCCGGCAATCTGCTCGCCCGCCTCCACCAGGATGTGGTCGCCCTTGCGCAGTTCGTTGGCGGCGACCACGGTTTGGCTGGCGGCGAAATCCGGGCTGGCGAGCCGTTTCGCGAACACGGTGCTGCGCGACTGGCGCAGGCTGGCGGCCCTTGCCTTGCCTCGTCCCTCGGCCAGGGCCTCGGCAAAAGTGGAAAAAAGGACCGTCAGCCAGAGCCAGAACGAAACGGCGCCGGTGAACCAGGCCGGCTCGCGGTTCGCGTCCATGAGCGAGAGCGCGAAGGTCACCAGGGTGATACAACTGGCGATCTCGACAGCCAGCATCACCGGGTTGCGCCACAGGGAGCGCGGGTCGAGTTTTTTCAGCGATTCACGGAATGCCGTTGCCAGCAGTTTCCGGTCAAAGGCCGATTGAGGAGGAGGGATATGCACCGCCATGATTCAGTTGCCTCCCAACATGTTCAGGTGTTCGGCGATCGGCCCCAAGGCCAAGGCCGGAAAAAAGGTCAGGGCGCCGACGATGAGGATGACCAGGGTCAGCCAGAGGGCGAAAGGCACCTTGTCGGTGGGCAGGGTGCCCAGGCTGGGCGGCGTGTATTTCTTTTCCGCCAGAGCGCCGGCCATCGCCAGCATGGCCACCGCCGGGACATAACGGCCGACCAGCATCGCCACCGAACCGAGCAGGGCATAAAAATCGATCCCGGCGTTCAGGCCGGCAAAGGCGCTGCCGTTGTTGTTGGCCATGGAGGCGAACGCATAGAGCGCCTCCGAGAGGCCATGCTCCCCGGAATTGGCCATGGCGGCCACGGCCGACGGCGTGATCATGGCCAGGCCGGAGAGGATCAGCACCATCACCCCGGCAATGAGGATAGTCACAATCGCCATCCACATCTCCCGGACCTCGATCTTCTTGCCGAGATATTCGGGCGTCCGGCCGATCATCAGGCCGGCGACGAACACCGCGATCACCGCAAAGGCGAGCATGGTATACAGACCGGAGCCGACTCCGCCGAAGACGATCTCACCCAAGAGAATCAAACTCAAGGGGACCAGGCCGCCCATCGGCGTGAGTGAGTCGTGCATCGCGGCCACCGCACCGCAGGAGGTGGCAGTGGTGGCGACCTCGAACAGGCTGGTGCCGGCCAGGCCGAAACGGACCTCCTTGCCTTCCATGTTGCCGCCCTCGATACCGAGCCGGACGAGCTGCGGGACACTGTTCGTTTCGGCCCATTGCAGGATGCCGAAGGCCGCCAGCAACAGGAGCAGCATGACCGCCAGCAAGGTCCAGCCCTGGCGAGGATTGCCGACCATGATACCGAAGGTGGCGGTCAGGCCCGCCGGAATCAGCAGGATGAGCAAAATCTCCAGAAAATGGGAGAACGGGGTCGGATTCTCGAAGGGATGGGCCGAGTTGGCGTTGAAGAAACCGCCGCCGTTGGTGCCCAATTCCTTGATCGCCTCCTGGGAGGCGACCGGTCCCATGGGGAGGATGACATCATGAACGCTCACCTCCTCGGCCGGCGGCTTACCGTCGAGGTTCGCTTGCGCTTTGGCGGTGCCGGTCGCCTGCACCGGAGAGACAGTCTTGTATGGATCGAAATTCTGGATCACTCCCTGGGACACCAGAACCAGGGCGGCAACCAGGGCCAGCGGCAGCAGAATGTAGAGCACGCCACGACTCATATCGACCCAGAAGTTGCCGATGGTCGCGGCGATGCGGCGGGCAAAGCCACGGATCAGGGCGACGACCACCGCCATGCCGGTGGCGGCGGAAACAAAGTTCTGCACCGTGAGTCCCGCCATCTGGGTAAGATAGCTCGCCGCCGTCTCGCCGCCGTAGACCTGCCAGTTGGTGTTGGTGGTGAAGCTGACCGCGGTGTTGAACGCCACCGGCCAGGAAAAGGGCGGCAATGCTTGCGGGTTCAAGGGCAGCAGGTGTTGCATGCGCAGCAGGGCGAACAGCGCTAGAAAACCTGCCAGATTGAAGAGCAGCATGGTGATGCTGTACCGAAGCCAGCCCATCTCCTCTGCCTCCTTCACCCCGCAGAGGCGGTACAACATGTGCTCACAGGGGTGCAGCAGGGGCGAAAGCAGGGTCCGCTCGCCCCCATAGACCCTGGCCATGTAGACGCCGAGCGGCTTGACCAGTAGGAGCAGAATGGCGAATAAAAAGGAGATTTGCAGCCAATCGAAAACATTCATGATCGTTCTCCCGACCGTTTGTTCGCGAACATCGCACCGCCCCTCGCAAGGAGAGACCGTTCTGCGTGTCTGTTGACTGTATCTCTACCATCTTTGCCGTCAAGATACGGTCAAGACAACGGCGCAATCCATCAATGAATCGTCAAGATCGACTCTCGCCCGGATCGCAGTTCGACATGGTTGCCCAGTTCGACCGCCCGGTCCGGCGGCAGTTTGAAGAACAAGGTGGTGTTCCAGGCATTGCGCGGTGGGGATGAGGCATACGAAACAACTGGTCCGGATGGACGCATTGCCCTGTGCGCGGGAGGGAGGCCAGCGGATCGGCCACATGGGAGGCGACAAGCAATCGCCTGGCTTGCAAGCAATCAGTTGGGTGGCGGCGTCAGGCAAGAGCCGATGGCGTACTCTTTGACCGGCCTGCCAAAGTGGTCGAGCACCGGCCTACCACTGTTGTCCAGCACGGTGCGTTCCCAGCGGCACATGCCGGGTGGTACCGCAGGCACGGAGGCGGAGGTGGAAAATCTCGGCGTCAAAGGCGCCGGATCGAAGGCGGCCACGAACGGCGAGGCAAGGAAGGAGGCGGTCCGCTCGCCCACATGCTCGACTCCGCTGCTGTATTGCGACCAAGCCGTCGACCCCATCGGCATCGCCAGGACTAGGCTGACGAGCGCGTACATTGTTCCTCGACGTATCATGTTCTCACCTCCGGTGCGAAAACGACGGGCATGCCCCAGTTCTCGTCAAGTGCCCATGTTCAATTACGTAAAAAATAATCATCCCTCCAGCGCTGGGGAAGAGGAACCATTGCGTTGCGTTTGCTCCTCCCGCACGATCCTGACGGCGAGCGGGGCCGGCGTGTCGAGATGAACATCGCGTTGCGGGAAGGCCATGGCCAGGTCTGCCGCGCGAAACTTCCGGTCAATGGCCAGGTGCAGATCGCTCTTGATCGCGACCCGGTTGTCGACCGAACCGATAAAACAGCGCAAGGTCAACAAGAGGGCATTGTCGCCAAAGCTGTCGAAGGTGACGGAGGGTTGCGGATCGTCCAGCACCGCCGGGTGCTCTCGGGCAGCCGCGATCATCTGGTTCATGGCCAATTGCACGTCGCTGCCGTAGGCCAGTCCAACCGGCACCATGATCCGGGTGATGGGATCGGAGAGCGACCAGTTGAGCAAGTGACCGGAAATGAATTCCTTGTTGGGAACCAGCAGTTCCTTGCCGTCAAAGTCGCGGATGGTGGTGGCGCGGATCCGGATGCGGGTGACCACGCCGTCGGTGCCGCCGACGGTGACCACGTCGCCCACCCGGATAGGTCGCTCGAACAGCAAAATGAGACCGCTGATGAAGTTGGCGACGATTTCCTGCAAGCCGAAGCCGATGCCGACACCCAGGGCGGCGACGAGCCACTGAATCTGCTCCCAGCGAAAGCCGAGGGTGTTGGTGACGAGCAGCAGACCGATACCGCCGATGCCGTACCGGGACAAGGTGGTGGCGGTATACCGGCTGCCGGGACTGAGATTCAGGTGCTGGAGCAATACGATGTTCAACAGGGCGGGAAAGCGACGAACCGCCATCAGGGTGACGATGCCGAGCAGCAGGCTAAGGCCGGCATCGGCCAGGGTGACAGGCATCAGGGTTTTTTGACCATCCACCACAACCGGATATTTCCACAGGATGAGTTCGTTAAAGATTCGCAGGGCCGGCAGCACCTCGGCCCAAACCCACCACAATCCGAACCCTCCGGTCAACAGCGCCACGGCATCGATTAGTTTGCGGCTGTCGGCGCTGAGTTCGATCAGATCCACCTCCGGTTCCGCCGCCGGTCCGCCATCCGGCTCGGCAGGCTGGCGGACCGCCTCTTCTCCCGTCCCGTTCTTTTTCCGCGGCTTCGATTCGCTCCGCAGGGCAAGCCGGCGGCTCGACTGAACGAGCCATTGCTCGATCAACTGATGCATGACGGCAATGCCAACCACCACCCAGAGGCTGTTAAACAGACACCGGACCAAAGAACCGACGGCAACGACGAATCCGGCGATCACCGCCCCGCTGAACACCAGGGGCAGGAGCATGATCAGGAAAAAAACGAGTGGGTACAGCCGCGCCGACAACCGGCGGGTGTGGTTGTGCAGCGCACTGTGCCACACGCCGATTCGCGGGTGGAAAACTTGGTAGAAGGCAAAGGCAAAGATGCCGATGGCAACGATAAGCAGCAGTCTGCCCAGGGTAAAACTGCCGCCGACATGATAATTGGCAAAAAAAGCCACCTGGGTCAGGAATACCACAGGCAGGAAGCAGTAGAGCAACACGTCGATCCCGCGGCGCAACGAAGTGACGACCGCCTTCGGCCAATGGAAGAAATGAACCGCCAGGCTTTGCGGTAGCAGCAACCTGCGAACCCAGCTCAGCAGCAACAAACGTTGGGAAATGGTGCTCAGACTGGAAGCGACCGCCCGAGAAAAATCGGTCGCTTCCGGCATGGCCTGCACTCCCCAACTCAAGATCAGCAACAACAGGGGCCAGGGCAGGGCGAGCAGCAGCGTCAGGATGACCGCCTGCAATGGCAGGCCAAAACCGTAGGAGGTAGGGTTGACCGCCCGGTTGATCACGGTTTCCAAGCGGCCGAGCAACCGTTTCTTGGCGCCGCGCAAGATGCCTATTGCCAGGAAGGCCAAAAGAAGCATCGGCGAGGAAACGATGTGCGAGAACAGGGCAGTGGCGGTCGCGATCCATTGTCCCTGACCGAAAAAGGCTTGCACCTCCCCGGGCAGGTTGGAAAGATCCGCAAGTCGCATCAGCGGCGTGCTTCGAACCCAAAGCAGCCGCTCCGCTAGGTAGGAACGAAAGGCGGTCACCAGATCCGCAAGCTGCCGGTAAAGGACCTCCGTCTCGGCGCGCACCCCCAGGACCGTTTGGTTCAGGCCCATGAGTTTGCCGAGGAGTTCCTTTCGGCTTGCGAGCAAATTTTTCAGTTCCGCTTCCGCATCCGCCTGGGGAAATCCTGCCGCCAGTCGGGCCGCATACTCCTCTATATTTTCAAGGCGTTTCTGTTCCTCGTCATGTTGCACCTGGAGCAGGCCGGTCTCGGCAATGGCGGTTTCATTGTCGGCCATCTTTTTATGCAGCAGGCGCAGATCCGGAAGAGCACGCCGCTGATCCTCCAGGATCAGGCCGACCGCCTGGTTCCTGCCGGCCAACTCATACTGCTGTTTGACCTTCTTATATTTTTCTTCCGTCGCTTTCAGCTCCTTGCCGAGCATTTCCTTCTCGGCAGCGATGCGTTCGAGAGCGGAGGTCGCCCGTTGCAGTTCCTCGCCCAGCGAGGCGTTCACCGCCGCTGCCTGCTGGAGAACCGGCGAACTGTCGGCCACCTGCCGAATGGCCTCCTCGGCCTGCCCCATGCTCCGGGCGGCCTCAGCCTGCCGTTTTTGGTTGACTGTGTTTTCAAGTACCTGCACCTGAGTGTTGGCCTGTTCCAACTGCGTCCCGGCGCTCTCGCGCTGGGCATTGGCCAGTTCCACCAAAACCGGCATGCTGACCAGTTCTTGCTGCAACTTTTTTATTTCGCTTTGCAGCGACTGCAACTGGGTCTGCCGCTCCCACATCCAGGCCTCTCTCAGTTGCGGCAACTGTTCACTCGGAGGCAACTGTTTGCTCGCGTCCAGAAAATCCGATTCCATCTTTTTCAACTCGGCCAGCCGCTGGCTGGCCTTGGCCGGCCGATCGTTCTGGTCGGCGAGCTGTCGGGAGAGGTTGGCAACCTTGGCCTCCATGGCGGCGGCATTGGCCTTGGCTTTGAGAAGAGACTGTTCCAACGCCGCCAAGGACATTGTACGCAAGGTCTCGCTTTCCTGACCGGCCGGCGCGGATGAATTCGCCAGCTTGTCCCGGTCCTCCCGAATTTTTTTGACCTCTGCCGGCGCGGTCTCTATGGCCCGAACATACTCGTCGGCCAAGGTATCGTTCGCAGCGGCTGTCTTGAGATGTTCAAGGCTTTTGCGATACAAGTCGAGCAATGTGGCTTTCGTGTTCCCTTCAAGGTCAGCCAGCTTTTCGGTTGCCTCGATTTTGCTTTTGAGGAGATCCGGAGTAATTGCCACGGGGGAAGTCGTCGACGTTTCCGAAGCGGCCGCCTTGCCTGCCAGTGGCGCACAAATAAATATGAGGAGGAGAAGGAAGATAAGTGTGTGTGATCTGCCGATGGAACGCTTGAAAAGGTGCATAATGCTCACCAGGAGGGGGGGAGGGTAAGAGTGGTGAAAGATCGCTCCGCCAGCGAATCCGATCAACCTAAGCAAAGAAGCGGCAGGATGCAATGGGAAGGTGACTCTTCCCAAGCAAGGCGCGGGGGTCAATTCGGCAAACTGCTGCCAGCTGCGGGATTCCACCGGCGATCCGAGGCGCCTGCATCCCTTCGTTGTGGACGAGTGTGGGGTGTCCCTTGCCGACAATCTTGACTTTCGCGCCGTTTTCCTCCACACTGCATCTATGAAAAAGAGAGAGAAAACAGCAGAAAACCTGATCATGGTCGTTGACGACCATCCGGTGATCGTCAGGCAGTTGGAAGCGATGCTCACCGCTGCCGGGTATCGGGTGATCGGGGCCAACAGCGGCCAGCGCTCCCTGGAACTCCTGGACACCCTCCTGCCGGACCTGATCCTCCTGGACATCGACATGCCCGGCCTCTCCGGTCTCGAGGTCTGCCGGACTGTCAAGGGAACCCCCCGCACCGCGGATATTCCCATCATTTTCGTCACGGTCAGCGACGACAAGAACGACATCGTTGCCGGGTTTAACGCCGGCGCCCAGGATTACATCGTCAAGCCCTCGACCAAGGAGGAGCTGCTCGCCAGGGTACGCATTCATCTGACCATGTGCAAAACCCAGCAGGAGCTGAAGGCGAGCCGGGCCAGGTACCGGGAGCTGTCGTTTCTCGACGATCTCACCGGCTTCTACAACACCCGCTACCTGTACAAAACCCTGCAAGCCCATCTCGACAAACGGCCGGATCGGCCCGTTGCCGTCGCCTTTCTCGATATCGACAAGTTCAAGCATGTGGTCGACGCCCGCGGCCATCTCAACGGCAGCCGCGCCATTGCCGAACTCGCGGCGGTAATCAAGCCGCTGCTCCCCAAGGGCAGCTACGGCGTCAGCTATGGCGGCGACGAGTTTGTCCTCGTGCTGCCCGGTCACGATGGCAAGGCGGCCAACCTGCTCACCGAACGCATTCGCCACGCCGTTGCCGAACACCCCTTCCTCACCATGGCCGGCCATCGCCTTCACCTCACCGTCAGCTGCGGCGTGGCCTCGTATCCGGCAGACGCCGACAACCTGGTGGCGCTGCTCGGCAACGCCGATCACGCCCTGTTCGAAGCAAAACGCCGCGGCAGAAACACAGTCGTCTCCTTTGCCGGGATGCATGCCTCCCGGTGCGAAGGCATTACCGAACCGCAATAGCCAGGCCAATACCGATCCGCTCCAAACGAGCGGCCGTGCTTTGCTTGCCCCCGCTTCAACGTCCCGAAAAATACTCCGGCGCATTGCCGGGCTGCCACTTGATGTTGCACCCCATGCTCGGCAACTGCTCGCTTGCGATCGGTTGGCCGGCCAGCAAGGCGTCCAAGGCCCGACGGAGATCCCGGCCAGTGACCGGCGTATCGCGGCCGGGGCGGGCGTCGTCCAACTGCCCCCGGTACACCAAACGCCGATCTCCATCGAACAGGAAAAAATCCGGCGTGCATGCGGCCCGATAGGCCTTGGCCACCGCCTGGGTCGCATCGTGCAGGTAGGGAAAGGGATAACCGACCCGTCGGGCTTCCTCGCCCATGCGGGCAAAGCTGTCGTCCGGGTAGGCGGCGGCGTCGTTGGCATTGATGCCCACCATGGCGATGCCCTTGGGCCCGTATTCGTGGCCGATGGCCGCCAGCTCGTGCTGAACGTGGACGACATAGGGGCAATGATTGCACATGAACACCACCAACAGCCCCCTGGCCTCCCGGAAATCATCGAGACAAACGACCTTCCCCGAGGTATCCGGCAGGGCGAACGCCGGCGCCGGTGCTCCCAATTCCAGCATGGTCGAAGCGGTCAAGACCATGAGTCACCTCCATTACGGTTGCATTGCTCTGTGATTTGGCTACGGCCCATTCACGGGCCGGTCCGATCGCTCCCTCTCGTGGCGCGGCTGCTCAACCGGCCGCCGCGACGGCTCCCGAATCGTGGCCATCCCGCTCGCAACTTTTTTTTCGGGGAAGCGTTTTTTTTTGTCATGATTCCGGCTATCATGGGTGCAATGAACTCTACGATTCCTCACCCATCACCCATGGCGGTTCGTTCCCATGCATAAAGGCGTCTTCCTCGGTCTGGCCACGACCGACATCGTATACTACGTTCCCCACCATCTTGAGCACAACCAAAAACTGAAGGCCGAGCGCCAACTCGTTTATGCGGGCGGCCCAGCGACCAACGCCGCGGTCACCTTCGCCGCCTTTGGCAACGACACCTCACTGATCACCGGCCTCGGGCAACACCCGCTGGCCCATGTGGCCAAGGCCGACCTCGCCGATCACAAGGTCCACCTGCTCGACTGCACCGACCAACCGCGCCGACCGCCGATCCTTTCCGCGATCATCGTCGACCTGTCCAACGGCGAGCGCAGCGTCGTCTACTCGAACACCGATCTGCGCAAGCTCCGCCATGACGCGGTCAACGAGAGCACCCTGGAATATGCCGACATCCTCATGCTCGACGGCTATTACCTGCCGCAGGCGATCCAGTTGGCCCGGTGGGCCAAACCGCTCCGCATCCCGGTGATTCTCGATGGTGGCAGTTGGAAGGAGGGTTTAGAGCATCTCCTGCCCCTGGTCGACTACGCGATCTGTTCCAGCGCCTTTGCCCCACCGGACTGCGCCCCGGACTCCGACAGCGTGATCGCCCGCCTGGAAGCATACGGCATCGGCAACATCGCCATCACCAAGGATGGCGCCCCGATCGTCGCCCATGCCCAGGGCCAGACCTGCGAGGTGGCGGTGATGGAGGTCAAAGCGGTGGATAGCCTGGGTGCCGGCGACATCTTCCACGGCGCCTTCTGCCACTACATCCTGGAAAATGACTTCCTCCTCAGCCTGGAACGGGCCGGCGAGGTGGCCAGCCTCTCCTGCACCTCGCTCGGCACCCGCGCTTGGATCGAGCAGGAAAAGTTCATCTAAGCGTTCGCCGCGACCATCCCCACCCTTCCTCCCGGGATGCGAGTCAGCGCTGCCGGAAGGGAATCTGGCAGTAGTCGATGCCGCGCTTGGGGACGATACCGTTCTGCTGCAAAAACATCTTCAGCGAATTCATCGAGATATTGATATTGGCCGTGGGGCCGAGGTAGAGATGGTCCATGGCCAGGGGCTTGCCCTCCAGGCTGAGGTCGAATTCGATGTACGGCACCAGCATGGCATGCCCCTCGCGGAAGAGGACCGGGGATTCGGCGCTGTTGGCATACACCGGCGAGACGACCCGCCACTCCTTCTCCTCGCGGAACGACGGGTGCTTCAAGATGGCCGCGATCCGCAGCAGATCGGTTTCCATGGAGGCAAAGGCCTCGCGGTAGAGGGCGGTCCGTTCGCTGGCCGGACGCTCGGCGCAGTGCAACCCCGCGGCCAGCGTTTCCACCGCGTCGACCACCTGGCGGATCAACATCCGCTGCCGGGTGGGCTCGTAGATGCATTTGCCGATCATGAAGTGCTGCCGCTCGGCGCAGCGCAGGATATAGTCGGGGCAGAATCCCAGGCTGACGCCCTTGCCCGGCATGCTGTAGCCCCGCCACTGACTGAGCAGGTTGCCGTGGGAGCGAAAAGAGGCGCCGAACAGCATGTGGCCGTTGGTGATCCGGTGCGCCACCCAGTCGACGAACTGGGACAGCAGGCTGGAGTCGGCCAGGCCGCTGTCGATCCGCTCGCGCACCTCGGCGGCGATCAGATCGGCGGTGTGCCGCAACTCGGCGGAATCGTTCATGTAGCGGATATCGCTCGCCCAGAGGGCCTTGCTCCTCACGATGCCGAGCAGGCCGCTGAAGGTGGTGTAGTGATACAGGGTTCCCAGCGGAATATCGGCATAGAGCTCCCTGGTCAAATTCTCGATTTCCTTCATTACGCTCCCTGTCGCGTTCAGATGGGGCCTACGTTCCGACCCCGGAATTCTACATCATTGTTGAGATTTAGGCCGTCATCTGGTACAGATGGGTCGTTTGCATTCATCCGCCGGCACCCTGACGCCGCATGCTCTCGGCCGACCGGCGCGTCCTCCATTCCCATTATTTGGTACCATATCCGATGTACAGAAACTTCAAAATAGTGCCCAACATCATTTTCGGCCGCGGTTCCTTCAACCAACTGGGCGACATCCTCAAGGCCAAGCGCACCGCCCCCGATTCCTACATCGTCTTCGTTCTCGACGACGTCTTCAAAGGCCGTCCCCTCGAAGGCCGTTTGCCTTTGGAGAAAGGGGATCAACTGCTGTTGGTTAACGTCGCCGACGAACCCAAGACCGGCTACATCGACCAACTGGTTGCCCAGATTAGAGCCGCCAACCCGCGCAAGCCCGACGGCATCATCGGTATCGGCGGCGGTTCCACCATGGATATCGCCAAGGCCATCTCGCTGCTGCTCAACAACCCCGGTTCGGCCGCCGATTACCAGGGCTGGGACCTGATCAAGAACCCGGCGGTCTATCATGCGGCCGTGCCCACCCTGGCCGGCACCGGCGCCGAAATCTCCCGCACCACCGTGCTCACCGGCCCGGTGAAGAAGCTGGGAATCAACTCGGACTACACCCTCTACGATCAAATCGTGCTCGACCCCGAGCTGCTGGCCGGCGTGCCCAAGGATCAATGGTTCTACACCGGCATGGACTGCTACATCCACGATGTCGAATCGTTGCAGGGCACCTACCTCAACGAGTTCAGTCGTGCCTATGGGGAAAAGTCGATCGAGCTTTGCCGCCAGGTCTTCCTGGAGGATCACCCGGAAAAGGACGACAAGCTGATGATGGCCTCCTACTTCGGCGGCATGAGCATCGCCTACTCCCAGGTGGGCGCCTGCCACGCGCTCTCCTACGGGCTGTCCTTCGTGCTCGGCACCCACCACGGCATCGGCTGCTGCATCACCTTCGACTACCTGGAGGAGGTCTATCCGGAAGGGGTCAAGGAATTCCGCCAAATGATGGCAAAGCACGACATCCAGCTGCCGCGCAATCTGACGAAAAACCTCGACGACCAGGCCCTGGACACCATGGCGAACGTCGCCCTGGGCCTAGCGCCGCTGTGGGAGAACTGCTTTGGCAAGGATTGGCAGAAGATCATGACCAAGGAGCGGGTGCTGGAGTTGTATCGCAAGATGTGAACAGATTGCGGACCCGTTTTCTCCGCATCCCCCAAGGTAAACGAGAGTATCCGAAAAATAGCCCCGGCCGTTGCAGTCATCGCCCATGACTGCGACAGCCGGGGCTTTCGTTTTTCTCAGGATGCAATCTGGCGCAAAGAAACGGCTTTCAGGGACGATCGTCCCGGCTGGGCAGCAACCCCTCCCCTCTTTCAAGCAGGGCAGTGAAGCGGTCCGCCGGCACCGGCGGGCAGGCCAGATACCCCTGAATGAGCATGCTGCAGCTCATGCCGCGCAGGATCGCCAGTTGCGCATCCGTTTCCACTCCCTCGGCGACCACGGCCAGGTTCAAGGTCTCCGCCAGGGAGACAATTGCCGCGGCGATCGCCCGGCTGTCGGTATCGGCTTCGATATCGCGGATAAAGGAACGGTCGATCTTGAGCCCATCCAGCGGCAGACGTTTGAGATAGGATAACGAGGAGTAGCCGGTGCCGAAATCGTCGAGATAGAACTTGCCGCCCATGGCCCGCAGCTCCTCCAGGATCCGCTGGGCCTTGACGATGTCGTCCATGAGGATGGATTCGGTGATCTCGAAATAGACCCGGCCCGAGCGCAGGCCGGTCGTTGCCAGCACGTCCCGCAGCAGATCCGGCAGGGTCTGGCCGGCAAACTGCCGCGACGAGACATTCACCGACACGTCCAGATGAAACCCCGCATCCTGCCAGAGTTTCGTCTGTCGCGCCGCCATCCGCAGCACCCATTCTCCCAAGGGAAGAATCAGCCCCGAATCCTCGGCCAGCGGTATGAACTCGCCGGGGGAGATCAAGGCGCCCTCGTGCCTCCAGCGAATCAGGGCCTCGGCGCCGACAATCGCCCCGGACAAGTTCACCTGCGGCTGATAGTGCAGCTCAAACTCCCCGAGTTCAATGCCCTTGCGGAGTTTTGCCTCCAAAAAGAGCCGGCGATGGGCCTGGGCATCCAGTTCCGGCGTGAAGAACTGGTAGGAGTTACGCCCCAATTTCTTCGCCCGGTACATGGCCATGTCGGCATTTTTAATCAGGGCGTCGGCGCTGCTGCCGTCTTCCGGAGCAATGGTCAGCCCTATACTGGCCGAAACAACATATTCGATCTCCCCGTGGAAAAACGGCGCTCGCAGGCTCTCCAAAAGCCGGGTGGCAATCATTCCGGCATCCTCCACCGTCTCGATCTCCGGCAGGAGAATGAGAAATTCGTCGCCGCCCTGGCGGGCCAGGGTGTCCCCGGCGCGCAACTGCGCCTTCAACCGCTGGGAAAGGACAACGAGCAGGTTGTCGCCCGCGGTGTGGCCGAAGCCGTCGTTAATGTTCTTGAAATGGTCGAGATCGAGAAACAGCAAGGCCAACTTGTTGCTCTTTCTCCGCATCCGCGCCAGGGCCACCTGCAGCCGGTCGTGGAACAATACCCGGTTGGGTAGGCCGGTGAGGGCATCGTGCTGGGCCTGGTGCTCGATCGCCTCCTGCTGCCGCTTCAGTTCGGTGATGTCGTGGAAAATGGAGACATAGTTAGTGATCTGCCCGTAGGCATTGCGTACCGCGTTGATGGTCAGCCATTCCGGATAGATTTCGCCGCTTTTCCGCCGGTTCCAGATCTCGCCGCTCCATTGTCCCTCCTTGGCCAGTTGCTCCCACATCGCCTGGTAAAACAGGGCGTCATGCCTGTCCGATTTGAGCAGTCGCGGATTTTGGCCGACTGCCTCCTCGGAGGCATAGCCGGTGATCGAGGCGAAGGCCGGGTTGACCCGCAGAATCGTCCCTTCCCTGTCGGTGACCACAATACCCTCGATCGAATGCTCGAAGACCTTGGCGGCAAACACCAGCTCCTCTTCGGCCTTTTTCCTCTTGGTCATGTCGCGGACCACCGCGAGGGTACAATCCGGCTTGTCACCCGGCCGCCACAGAGGCGAGACGGTGACGATCACCCACACCACGCTGCCGTTCTTGTGCAGATAGCGTTTTTCCACGGTGAACTCGGGGATGACACCAGCCACCAGGTCGCGCCGCTGCTGGCGGTCGAGTTCGAGATCCTCGGGGTGGGTGATATCCCTGAAGGTCAGGTGCAGCATCTCTTCCCGCGAATAGCCGACGATCTCGCAGTATTTGTTGTTGATCTGTCGAAACTTGCCGCTCAGGGCATCAACCTGGGCAACGCCGACGCTGGCCATTTCAAAGAAGGCGCGAAAATGCTGTTCGCTGGCCGCCAAATCCGCGGTCCGCTTGTCGACCTCGCGCCCGAGCCGTTTGTTGAAGAGGGCGAGTACGATGCCGCCGGAAAGTCCTAACAGCAGGATTACGCCCAACACTCCTGCGACCAGATAGAGCGTTTGTTGCCTGCGGGCGGCCATCTCCGCCTGGATGTCGGAGTAGAGCAATCCCCGTAGGTTGTACTGGCCCGGCAGCAAGCCCACCTGCACATAGGTATCGGCGATGTGTCGCCAGCGAGCGGCGCTCATGTACCCTATCTCCACCAGTTCCGGGCGGATCAGCTCACGCATGGCCTTGGCCTCGAACAGCAGGTGTTCCAGGGTCTTTTCCGGCGCATAGCGCTCATGGATCAACCGGGCGATCTCTTCGGGATGCTCCATGGCATACCACCAGCCCCGCTGCACCGCCCGGCGAAAGGCCTCGGTCCGTTTCGGGTGTTCGCGCACCTCGTGCTCGGTGCTGACCAGGCAGTCGCCATAAAAATCGATGCCGTACTGCATCGGTTGAAAGAGCCGCGTTTCGATGCCCTGCTGTTGGAGATAAAACGGTTCGTTCGTGAGGTAGCCGATCTGGGCGTCGACCCTGCCGGCAACCAGGTCGGCCAGCGAACCGGTGTGGGGCAGGACGGTGACATCGTTTGGCGCAATCCGGTTGTTGATCAGCATGGCCTGGATTTCCGGATCCAACTCGGTGGTGAACATCAGCCGTTTGCCGCGAAAATCGGCGGGCGACGAGAACCCCGCATCCTTGCGGGTGATGAGCGCGATGGGAGAATGCTGAAAAATGGCGGCCAGGACGACGAAAGGGTACCCCTTCTGCCGCTCCAGCAGCACAACCGGCGACATGATAACGAACTCGGCCTTGTCGGCGAGGAGAATCTCGATGGGGTTCAGGTCGGGCATGCCTTCGAGCAATTCGACCTGGAGGCCCGCCTCTTTAAAATACCCCTTTTCCAACGCCGCATAATATCCGGCGAACTGAAACTGATGCCGCCATTTGAGCTGCAAGCGCACGGTTTCCGGCCCCCGGCCCGCCGCATTGCAAAGCGACGCGAAAGCCGAAGACAGGACGCACAATGCCGCCAGGAGCAAGGCCGCGCCAAGACGTCTCGCCCACGGAAAGCACGTTGATGCCGGGCGGTGACCTGCCTCCGGCCGTGTATTTTTTGAGCGCGCTGGATGATCGATGACAGCACTCCTTCCTGCTGAATACAGTTGTTGGGGTAATGGTAGCAAGAGGTCCGTGGCAACTCAAGGCGAAAGGCGACCGGCCGCAGAATTCCTTTTCCCCGGCATGCACCCCAAATCGAGTAGAGGCGCGACCGGTTTTCCCACCTGGCCGCCACCGGAAAAACCGGTTGCAGAGCGGGATGATGCGGACTACTTTTTGGGTGTTTCTGCGGAGTCCGCCCTGCGCGCTCCCGGTCTTGCTGCCCGTTGCGCAGCGCTTTTTCCTCCGATTGTTCTGGAGGCGACATGAAACCACCGTCCTTGCCCGTCCTGCCTGCATGGCTGCGGGAGATTGTGCACGATCCCTTTCGCAGGATTCTCTTTCTTGTCCTTGCCCTGGTCGGCATCGGCATGACCTGTTTTGAAGACCAGGGCACCCGTCAGCTCGCCACGCACAGACAAATCGCCTTTTTCTTTCATCCCCAATGCCCGCACTGCCACGAGCAACAGGTCTTCATTCCCTTGCTCCAGGGAAAATACCCCGAGTTGCCCTGGGTGGAATACGACATCTCGCTACCGGACAACCAAAAACTGCTCACCGACCTCCTCGCTCGAAGCGGCCGCCCGATCACCGCCATCGGCGTACCCATGACCTTTATCGGCCCCTATGTGATCGACGGCTTCGAATCGGCGGCAACCACCGGCGTGCAACTGGAGCAGGCCATCCGCGCCCTACTCCACAACGACCCCTCGCTCTTTCCCGAAGCGCACAACGTTGCCGCCGAGCGACACTCCCTCACCCTGCCGCTGTTGGGCACGATCCGCCTGGCCGAATACTCCCTGCCGGCGCTGGCCATGCTCATCGGGCTGGTGGACGGCTTCAATCCCTGCGCCATGTGGGTTCTGGTGTACCTGATCTCGCTGATTGTCAGCCTCAACAACCGCCGCAAGATCTGGCTCTTAATCGGCACCTTTGTCGCCAGCTCGGGCATCCTCTACTTTCTCTTCATGACCGCCTGGCTCAATGCCTTTCTCTTCATCGGCTACCTGCGGAGCCTCACCCTGCTCATCGGGCTTGGCGCTTTGGGCGCGGGCATCCTCAACCTCCGGGAATATGTGCAGACTAAGGGGCAGCTGAGCTGCAAGGTAGGCGACGCAGCCTCCAGGAAAAAGACGATGAACCGGATCGACCGGATCGTCGATGCCCCGCTGACCCTGGTGACGGTGGGGAGTATCATCGTCCTTGCCTTTATCGTCAACTCGATCGAGTTCGCCTGCTCGGCCGCCCTGCCGGCCATCTTCACCCATACCCTTGCTCTGCGCAATCTCCCGGCGCTCGCATACTACGGCTATATCCTGCTCTACGATTTCTTTTTCATGCTCGACGACATGATCATCTTCAGCCTGGCGGTCCTGGCCCTCGACACCAGTATCGGCCAGCGCTATGCCGGTCACTGCCGAATTGTCGGCGGGGTGGTGCTGATTGCGCTCGGAGGGGTGATGGTCTTTCGACCGGAGTTGTTGCGGTGAGGGGAAGGATGCAATGTGGCTTCAACCACATGGAAGCGGCATGATCCGTAAACAAACCAAACACCTATCCCCGGCTGTTCACGATGTTCGCCCCGCCGGGATGCCCCTTTCCAGAATGGAATGCCTCCGGGGTTGACAGGGGCCCTTGCCGCTGAGCCGGGCGGCGGGGTGCGGAACCGGGAAGAAGGGGCAAACTGTTTGAGCGCAGCGAGTTTTTGCCCCGCCGGTTTCGCACGCTGGCGGCCGGGGCAGTCTCAGCGGTCGGGCTGCCCTTTCTTTTGGTTCTTGTATCTTGTTTCTTGTGGTAGGTAGCTCCTATCACGCTGGGACAGAGGAAGCTTGTTTTGATTCGGAAGGCTTTGACCTTGGAGAAAAGATCAAGCCCTCTGTCTCTTTCATCGCCAATT
>Ga0074195_1000622_pt1 | contig 64444 bp, 47 predicted proteins | sample EPASupsiteHSE623_FD_64525 | JGI IMG/M metagenome (GOLD analysis project Ga0074195, IMG submission 64525) | Bioremediated contaminated groundwater from EPA Superfund site, New Mexico - Sample HSE6-23 | ecosystem: Environmental > Aquatic > Deep subsurface > Groundwater > Contaminated ...
ATCGCGGATCCGTTCGAGACGGGCGAAGAACCTGAAGTTCTGCTTCAGGTAGTGCGAGAATCTTCCGAAGTTCAACGGAACCTCCTTTGGATCACAAGAGGATCATCAGAGGAGGTTCATTTTCCCTCACGCAGCCGCAGATGGTCAGAGAAAACGACTCTCTGACGAGCCTCGCGAGCATCCGTGACGATGGCTGCACGCAACGGCGCTCCAGATCGATATTTCGATGGCCTCGCCGCGTCGTCGTCATGGGGCCATGGAGTGTCCCACTGGGCTTCGTCCGAAGAGGATGTCGGTTGCCGTGCGGCAGACATGGCGAGAGCCCCCATCCGAGAAGAGGAGAGTCATGGCTTATGTCTTTCGCGCCCGGACCTCTCGTGCGCACGAGACTAACCCAACGTGAAGGGTTTTCCAGAGCCAATCACGGTCAAGGGGGCGATTCGCAAGCAACCGACATGCCATCGATCCTCTGTAGTCTGAAAGCCCCTTACGGGGGCAAAGCCATGTGTCAATCCGCATCTGGAGCCCAAAGGGACCAACTCAATCTTCAGAGTCTCCCGCGTGAACTGGATCAAAGCCGGATCTAGTCTCCTTCCGCACGTGAAAGGGACTCAAGGGATTGGAGCGATAGCTCTGGATCAAGGACGGTTTATCAAAGAGAACGACTCCATGGTAGTATTTTCCGGAACCGTTACGGAAAGGGGCGGCATGAAAACCAAAGAGGAGTCAGGCGACGAGAACACGAGTACGTCGGAGGCCGAATGGTCGCCTCTGAGCTACGTCGATCAGGGAGGGCTCCTGGCGGGAGGTATCGCCCACCAAATCAACAACGCCCTTCAGATCATCGTCGGCCATGCCGAGCTTCTAGCGGAAGGTCTCGCAGGGCCGAAGGCACAGAAGGCATCCGCCGACACGATTCGACGCACCGGGCGCAAGACCGCGGAGCTCATCACCAAACTCCTGAGATTCGCGAGAGCCAGACCTCGACGGGTGGCTGTCGTCGACATCGGAGATCTCGTGTCGGACTCGGTTCCGCACCTCAAGTCGCAACTTCCTCACAATGTCGAGCTCAGAACCCAGAGTGACTCCGGCGAGGGTTCGACCTTGGTCGATCCCCACGAAATCGAGCTCCTTCTTTGGACTCTCACGACGAACGCTTGTGATGCGATGCCGCGCGGAGGCACGATCACCATCCGCACGTCCACGGTTAACGCCGATCGATTGAGCCCTCGAACGGATGGCGTTGGGGATACATCGAAGTCGGTTCTGCTCTCGGTGACGGACACCGGAATCGGAATAGATCCGGACGTTCAGGACCATCTCTATGAGCCATTCTTCACGACAAAACCCGATCGGATCGGTCTCGGGCTCGCCGTGGTCTACGAGATCGTCCAACGGAGCGGCGGACTGATCAGAGTGGACACTGCGGTGGGCAGGGGGACGACCTTCTCCGTCTCCCTCCCGAGCGTGGCCGCGGGCGAGCGACCCGTGAAGAAGCTCCGGACAGAAGCTGGTCCGCCACTGAGCGCGTCTGTCCAGAAGCTCGTGCATCGTGCTGTGATGCCCGGTGGGAACGAGACGATCCTCGTGGTCGAGGACTCACCCGCGATCCTGGAGCTGTGCGTGTCGCTGCTGCGCACCCTTGGCTACAACGTCCTCGAGGCGACGCGGGGCGACGAGGCGCTCCGGATCGCAAAGACGCAGAGCGGAGAGATCCATATGGTTCTCTCCGACGTGGTCATGCCAGGCATGAATGGTCTGGAGGTGGCCGCCCGACTGAGGGCGATCCGGCCAGACCTCAAGGTGCTGTACATGTCGGGTTACCGGAGCGATGCCGTCACCGAGCGCCTCGAGCACGAACCGGGTTCGGAATTCATCGAGAAGCCGTTCGATCTGAACTCGCTGGCCGTCAAGATCCGAATCCTGATCGACCGCAACGCCAAAGATTCCACCTCGCGTTAAGGCACGGTGCCGCACAACACTGCGGCACCATACGTTCCGACCCCGTCAGCAATGATTTCCGTGCCCGTTCGTTCTTGAGCCTTTCTGCTCTGCGCTACGGAGCCGCCTCCCATTTTGGCGTGACCGAGAGCTGGTGGTGTAGACTGGTCTCGAGAAAGGGAGGCTCCATGCTGCAAGCCGGATTCACGATCTGCGTGTTGCTGGGCGGCATTTTTTTCTCCACGAAGACGTCGATGGCCGGTCAGAATCGTGCCCAGAGGGTGATCGCGGAGCTCTCCGCGACGATCGATTTCGAGGACTCACTTCGCGTTGCCCACCGTGCCCGGGGGGAAGATCGCCGGACTCTGAGGGAAGCGGCCCATCGAGCGTACGAGTCGGACCGTCGACGGGCTCGACAACTCTCCAGGGGAGCTGGCGACTACCCCTTGCTCCGGCTCGACCGAGCCTTCAACGATGGGCAACAGAACTGGTCCGATAGGTGACTAGCACGACAACGTAGTGCTAGACAATCCTCAGACTGTCCAGGCTCTCGTAGAACTCCTGCAGATAGGTCTGCGCGATCCCGTGGTGCGCCGCGAGAACCATGAGGTCGTGCGAGAAGACCGACGTATTGTACCAGTTGAAGCTCCCGTCGAGGACGACGTAATCGTCGAACACGGCGTACTTCGTGTGGATGGGCGAGTAGGGGACTCTGCCGTCGTGGACTCCGTAAGCCAGATACACGCGAACCCCGGCATGTCTCAGACGGTTGACGGCCGGAGCCAGGAGTCGACCGACTTCGTCGTGGAAGGGGCGCTCGTCGCCAAGCGAGCCTCCCTGCCGAGCAACATGCCCGTTTAAGAGGACCTGGACATCGACGCCACGGTGACGGGCTCCGATCAGCTCATCAACGACGCTCTCGTGGTGATCCCCGCGCAAGTCACCGATGAGAAACAGACAGAGTCTGATCGAGTGTCTGGCCCTATGGATTTCGGAGAGAATGGCGTGCTGGGGCCGATAGTACTGCCCATTGAGGATATAGTGTCGGCCGTAGGTGTATAAAAGATTGAAACGGCCCATCGGATCGATGCCGTAACGCTGGATGACGCCACCTCGGACACTCTGAAAAATGTTGTCGAGCAACCGGCAGAGTCCCTGAGACTGGAACGTCATCCCGGACTCCCAGTTTGCCCCCCAACGATCGAACGTGATGTTGAACGATCCGACAATGCAGTGCTGATCGCCGAAAATGATGAACTTGTTGTGCATGTCCGGGGCGACTTCGATCATAAAATCCCTCGGGGTGCAGAAGACACCCATCAGAGGGATGCCGGACCGCTTCAACCGGGCGTAATTATGGCTGTTCGTGAGCGTCATCTTGCGCCAGTCGACGATACACTCGACCTGCACTTGGTTCTCGTGAGCATGGATCAAATGGTTGACAAAATCGGTGTCATCAATGCAGTCCACGCACACCTTGATCGACTGGTGACGTCCTGGGTCCATGCGCTTGTAGTAGATGATCTCGTCGATGCGATCGTGGATGTAGCGCTTGGGATGAAAGGGGTGGTAAGGAAGTCCCTTCGTGAACTTGGGGACCAGACCGAGAGAGTCGAAGTTCGAGTTGATCCAGTCAGAATCCCTCTGGAGGAGACTCTCATCCAGCTCCCACGTTCGATACGTGTTTTGCCACGTTCCTTGCCAGGGGATCGATCGCTTTACCGGGTAGTTTTCCCGGAAACGGTCTCGCTCCATGAAGACGTAGTCTCGCTCTGATGGGATGGAGGTCCAGTCGATATGGACGATGTAGCAGAAATCAACCTGCGCGATGCTGCCCAGATCCCTCGGGAACGGATGGAGGAAGAAGTCCCTGGTGACTCGTTCGTGAGCGTTCCACTGGATCTCGATCGGATCCGTATCGACAATGAACAGCTCTCGGCTTCCGTCCTCTCGGTAAAGCTTCAGGATGACCTTGATATTGAGCGAGGCACCCCAAAGGACCTTGAAACGGATTCGTCCCCAGCGGAGGAAAAACAGTTCTCCGAATTCGTTCGTCCTTGGGAAACTGGAGCCCAGCTCTGCATCGACTGGAACTGCGTATTGCTCCGCGTAGCTCATCGTTCAGGCTCGGCTCGGCTGTCGACACGTCCGGAGCTCCCGCCCCCACTCGAAGGCGGAAGAATCTCCCTGTCGCGACCTCGAACTGTGTGCCCTTTCACCCCCGGACCACGTCACCTGGCTCGAGCCAGGGCAACGATCTCGACTGGAATGGAAAAAACGAAGAAGACGACATGGCCGAAGCCAGTATGCCATGAGCTCGCCTTCTTGTGAAGCCCTTCCATCAAGAGAGGGTGAAGTCAGAGGCTTCGGGACAGTCCTCTTCTACCAGGATGGCTCGAGCTCCACGTAATAGCCTGGATGGTCCGAAACAGGACCATAGAGGTCTCGATCCGTGAAGAGAGGTCCGGATCGGGCGACCCGCAGACGACAGTCACTCCTCAAAAAAACGTAGTCGATCCGTCGATCGTCCCCTTGGTCAGAAGCGACAGTCCGATCCCTTCGCGTCCAGCCGTTTCCGGCACAGTCCGAACCTTCTGCCAGAGTGAGCAGGTCGACGTAATCTCGGGTCTCGACCACCGCCCGATACCCCTCCGAGTCCTGAGTGACGTTGAAATCTCCACAGAAAAGAGTCCCTGCGACGCCGTCCATGTGCTTCACGGTGGCCCACGAATGCAGCCTCGAAAACTGTTCGCTAAACCCCCCACTCCACCAGCTCAGGTGGATTGAGAAGACATTGAGGACTCCAAAATGGGGCACCAGAACCTGACCCATCACGATCTTCCTGGCGTTGATGTCGTGGAGACTCGTGCCGGACGACACATACCCCGAATCCTGGAGCATGAAACCATGCCTGCTGAGAATGGCGCTTCCTTCGTAGAATCGGTCGAATCCGATGTGGGAGCGATCCGTGTGTAGATCATAAGAACGACGCAACCGATCACGAATGATCTTCGCAGTGTTCGAGTTCCAGCTGCCGCGTCCTTCGTTCCAGTGTTCACCGACCTCTTGCAGGCAGACGATGTCCGCCCCCAGATCGTCAATCGCCTTCGCGATCCGCGAGAGCTTCTCGTCCTGATTCTCCTCCTGGTAACAGTGCAGGTTCAACGTGAGAACCTTCAGCCGCTCGTGACGTGCAAGATAGTTTTCCCCGAAGTTGTTGTCCCAGAAGACCCCGCTCTCTGTCTCACAGGAGATCGCGTACTCGACTTGAAAGGCGTCTCCGAGCGGAACCTGGCTCTGCCAGATCTCACAGTCGGGCTCTTCGAGTTTCTTGGGCGTCTGGCTTTCTTTCCTGTTCCCTCGATCCTGCCGGAGGAGGCAAGGAGTCGTCCGGACGGTCTTCCAGCGATCGGTCGACCAGTGGACGACAACCCGGGTCGGAGCGATCGCTCGACGCACCGCGACCTCGACGGGGTGGAGCGAACGGCCGGCCCGCAGTCCGCCGTCAAAGCCCAGGTTCAGCAGGGACAAGTCCTCGCACAGCAGTACCCCGGAGCTCTCGTTGATCCGATGGTTCGTGCCCAGGTTGTTGTCCCAGTAGTCACTCCCCTGGACGCGGAAATGGAGCGCGAATTGGATGTCTCCCGGAAGGGTCACCGGACCGCCGAGGCCACGGCGAACGTGGACACGCCAAATCTCGAGACCTCGACCAGCCGTGCCGTGGAACTGAGCCTGTGACGTCCTCCAGGTGAGATCATCGTCCGACCAGACGACCTCCACCAGCTTGTCATAGGCGATATTTTCCACGAGCATGCGGAACTCGAGGTGCTGCACCGCGCGCGCGCCGCGTCGTGACACCACGTTCTCTGCGTAGAGGAGCCGGATAGGGGGCATGACTTCCATAAGAGTACCAAGAAAACGGACGCTTTACCACGTCGAGAGAGCGATCGGGGGGGAGGAAGTCGATACTGAATCCGACTTCGACCCATAGTCTTGGAAAAACGAGAAGACCACGGAGGAGGTGGGGCTTTGGACTCGCCTCCTCGTCCGTGGTCGTTGAAGTCTCAATACAGGAAAATCAGCGGTTGCAGAAGATCAGTTGAAGCGACTCCAAGGTGTGATCTTGACGGCCGTCCCGACCTTCACGAGGCTCGCCAGTTGGAGAGCATTGCGCGAAGCCAGCCGGATGCATCCGTGGGAAGCGGGACTCCCCAATTTTGCCTCTTCCTTCGCCGGAATGCCGTGGATGAAGATATTCGTCGCGCCCAGGCGCATCTTGACCGGCCCCATCGGATTGTTCGGACCCGGGGGAACCGGCTTCTTGCCTTTGGCCCACGAGGAACTCGGAGGATTCCACCAGGCATTCCGCAGGATCGCCGAAATCCTGTAGGATCCGGTCGGGGTCGGATACTGGGGCCGTCCGGACGAGATCGCGTACTTTCTCAGCACGGTTTTTCCTTTAACGAGAAAAAGCCTTTGCTTGCCGAGATCGACGACGATCGACCGGACTTCCGGGGCCGGCTTGACCGCCAACACTTCCGCTCCGGTCGGCTCTGAGGTCTCCACGAGTCCGTCGCGAACACCCACTCCTCGGGTGTCCGAGGCTTGGGTGGCGGACGTCGGCGAAACGGGTCCGCAACAATCACACGCAAATTGGGCTTCGGCCGCGATGGGCGACAGAAGCGTCGAAGTCAAAAAGATGATCGAAATTCCACGTAACCGGTGCATTGCTCAATCCCTCCGAGCCCAAGAAAATCCAGAAGGCTCTGGCTATGATCGAGATAAGGTCGGACCGTCTGGCCGACCTCGGCCCTGCTGCAACAGCATCAACTATGCCATGACAAAACCCGAGATTCGGTCGTTCACACCCATGACGTTGCTCCGTTTGTCCGCGAAAACCGGAAATGTCGATCGGAACCGGAGGGGCGCGACTTGGGTGCTCCACGAGGCGACGAGTTCTCCGAAGTCGTGAACCGTGGATCTCTCTGCCGCCCCTTAATCTGTCGCATTATGACGACACCGGCAGTTACAGACTTGATACAGTGTGATGGCTATTCCCCTTGGCCCTTTCATCAAATGGCTTGTTCCTGCATGTGGCATGGGATATCTTGCCGAGGTCAGGGGCCTCCGATAGGTCCCGGTGAGAGGAGTGGCCGGTGTTTCCTTCGTTGTTGCGCGAGTTTCCGAAATCGTTCTGGATCGCGAACGTGATGGAGCTCTTCGAGCGAGCGGCCTACTACGGCCTCATGTCCGTTCTCGCCATCTACCTCACCGCCGAGACCTCAAAGGGAGGGCTGGGCGCGAGCGAGCAGTCGGTCGGTTTTCTCCAGAGCATCGTCTACGCGGCCACGTATGTCCTGCCGATCCTTGGGGGTGCTTTGGCCGACCGGTACGGTTACCGAAAGATGTTGCTCTTCGCGTTCTCCTTTCTCTCGTTCGGGTATTTCGCCGCCGGCTGCATGTCGACGTACGCTCTCGTTTTCCTCTCGCTTTTGGTCATGGCCACGGGAGCCGGACTGTTCAAGCCGATCATCTCCGGCACGATCGCTCGAACGACCGACGAAAAGAACTCCGCCTTCGGTTTCGGCATCTACTACTGGATGATCAACCTCGGCGCCCTGGGCGCCCCTCTGATCGTCTCCTACCTCAAGGTCACGTACGGATGGCAGGCCGTTTTCACCGCGTCGGCTTTCTACACCGGATTGATGATCTTGCCGACGATCTTTCTCTACGACGACCCTCCTCGACCGAGCAACACGAAGGAGCTGAGAGAAGTCCTCGCGGGCGCCATCGAGGTGCTTGCCGACGCCCGATTCATCCTGATGGTGGTCGTGTACTCCGGCTTCTGGATCCTCTATTTCCAGAATTTCGGAACCGTCCTGTGGTATCTCAGGGACTTCGTCGACACGGCCCCTGTGAGTCGATTCGTCACGTCGATCCTCGCGGCGCTTCAGCTTCCGATCACCTTCACGTTCGACGCCGAGCACGTGACCGTAATCAATGCGGGGATCATCTGCCTGCTCCAAGTCGTGGTCAGCAGGGTCGTGAGGGACCGGCCCGCTCTCCCCACCATGGTCGCCGGAATGGCGATCGGATCCGTCGGTTTTCTGTGCCTCGCATCGTCACGCAACCCATGGGTCTTCATCCTCGGGATCGCCGTGTTCTCGATCGGTGAAATGACCGCGCACCCAAAGTACTACAGCTTCATCGGTCTCGTGGCCCCGGCCGATCGCAAGGCGGTCTACATGGGGTACTCGTTTCTCTATGGAGTCTTTGGCGCGCTTCTCGGATCGAACCTCGGCGCCGTTCTCTACGGACGGATGCTCCGTCCCGTGATCCACACGCCGGACGCTTCCTCGCGCGCGAGTCTCTTCTGGGCTCTCTTCGCGGTGCTCGGCGTCCTGGCCTGCGTGGGTTTGCTCCTTTTCGCGCGCTATTTCGGAGAGGATACTCCCGAGACGCGCAGACGGGCTTCGTGCGTCATGAACGTCGTCTATGTCGGCATCCTGCTCGTAGGTTGCGTCTTCGTCTGGGTCGGGATCCACGGAGACGCGATCGAGTACAAGACCGTGGTTCAGTCGGCGCTGTTCCTTTTTCTCGGAGTCGGTGGCCTCTGGATCAACCACCGGAGTCGGAAAATCGGGACTTAAAGCCCAAATCCTTCACCTCATTCTGGCAAACCCAGTGATCAGGAGCATTTCGAGGACATACACTTTCACTTCCCTGGACCCCAGATGTGCTCCGGATGCAGCAGACGAAGTGGGCAGACCAGGGCGCAGATGGGGGATCAGGGTAAAGCCGGGGCGCTTGACATTTATCCGTCAGTCCCTATTCTCCCATGGAAGGGAGAAGCGCCATGCGGTCCAAACTCGAACGATGTCCTTGTTCGTTTGCGTTTCATCCACGGCGCAGCCCTCTTCTTGGGCGGTCCATTCCGCGAGGGCGGCTTGCGGCAAGAGGACTCGTGTGCGCTTTGGTCCTGGCTGTGGCCCTGTCCTCCGAGGCAAGCGCCGACCCGAGCGGACGAACCGCGCACCAGGCCGGAGATGGTCGATCCATTCCGATTCAACGTGAATGGGTCATCGCCCCGGATCCGGCCAGTCTCGCCTCCACGCCCCTGGAACGGCGTCCATGGCGGTTTGACCAGCGAGCGCCTGTCCTTGTTCACACGGAATCCCGTCAGGGAGCAAGCCCGGTCTATTACTTCCGCGATGTTCGCTGGCGGCAGAATCAGCGCCGTGAGAACAATCGCGAGATTCGCTCATCCTACTTCACCACGGCCCGAGTGGACCCGGATCGCATCCGGTGTGCCTGGCTTTGCCTGAAGCCTTTTGCCCCGAGGTGGCTCGCGGCCCACGCTGCGATTCTTCTCGAGATGGAACCGGGGGGCTTCACCAATCTCGATGCCGAGGAAGGCGGCGGCATCGTGATTTCCTACGAGGCCTTGATGAGGGCCGGTCAAAAGTACAGCCTCGTGGAAGGCCAACAAGGCAAGTACCCGGTCGTCTACGTGGCCGGTACATGGGACGACTTCGTGTTCAAGAGCGTGCGTCTGGACTCGAGCGTGGTCAAACGCTGGAAGCTGGCCCTGTCGCCCGCAGAGCTCCGAAACCTGGAGATGGCGGTCGGTCGGACCGCGCTGGCGGACCACTCGGGCGAGAAGTACAACACTTTGAACCACTCCTGCGTCACGGCAGTGGTGGATTTGATCAACCAAGCAGTGCCCGAGAACCGTCGACTGCGGAAGGGCTGGTTGGGGACTCCGATCCCCAATCCCTCTTGGATGCTCCCCACCCTCCTGGATCGATCTCTGCGCAGAAAAGGGCTCATCGTCGGCGAGATGGAGGAGTTTTCCACCTATCCTCCAGCACCGAGAGTGTCGCCGGCCCTCTCCGAGGATCGAGAGGAAGACTAAAGACCCTGTAAATGAGTTCCCTTTGATTCGAGGCCGTGGAAGAAATGTCGAGGCCAACAATCGGCCCGCGCCTGCACGCCATCCGGTTCCTCGTCGTGGAATTGTCGTGTTGACCCTGCTAAAGTCATGATCGGATGGATAATCAACACCCGAGGCGCCCTGATCGTCCCATGTCGGGTCATCCAGACCTCCAAGACAGAGGACCGACCCCTCTTGTCCTTGCCGTCGGCGTTCTGGCGCTTCTGTCCCTCGTCGTGCGTCCGACTTCGGGTTTGACCCTCGCCCTGTGTGGGGCCGGCCTGACCCTTCTTCTCGTCGCTTTCCTCCTCTTGGAGCGTCGTTACCGGAGCCTCCAGTCCCTCAACCGAACGTTGATCGAGACCATCCCGCTCGGTTTCCTGGCCGTGGATTCGTGCGGGACCGTCCGATACGCGAATCCCGCATTTTCCATGATGACCGGAATGGCCAGGCAAGACGTCGTTGGAAAGAATTTCGAGGAGCTGTTCCGGGAAGGTCCCTTGAACGTCCTCGTGACACGCACGGCGACTCTGGGCAAGGGCGTCGTCGAAGAATTCGATGCCACGGACGTTCCGGTAGGTTCCTCCTCCAAGAATTTCTCGATCAAGGCTGTCCGCGGCTCTGACGGTCTGCTCGCCTGTCTGATCGAGGACCTCGGCTCGAAAATGACCGCGGAGAAGGCTGAAAGCCAGTACAGAGAGCAGCTCGTAAGAAACGAACGGCTCTCGTCCCTGGGCGGGCTCGTGTCCGGGGTGGCCCACGAGCTCAACAATCCTCTGTCGATCGTCATCGGCTATACAGAGCTCCTCTCGCGTCGGACTCGTGCCCCCACGTTGATCGAGAAGGCTTTGGACGACATGAGAAAAGCCGCACTCAGGTGCCAAAAGATCGTGTCGGGCCTTCTGAGTCTCTCGCGCCAGCAGGCTCCTGAGCGGAAGCTCGTATGCGTCTCGGACCTGCTCGAAGAGGCGGTCCTCCTGCGGTCGTACCAGTTCAAAGTGCGCAACATCGAGGTCGAAAGGGACTACCAGGCCGTTCCACACACAGTGGCCGACACACACCAGTTGCTGCAGGCGTTCTTCAATCTGATCAACAACGCGTATCAGGCTCTGCAGGATCACGAAGGGCCCCGGGTTGTCAGGGTCTCCTGTTCAGCCGACGACCGGTTCATCCGCGTGACGATCGCGGACACTGGTCCGGGGATCCCAGACGAGATCCGGAACCGCGTTTTCGAACCCTTCTTCACGACGAAGCCGGTCGGCGTCGGTACAGGCCTGGGCCTTTCAATCAGCAGGGGCACATTGAGATCCCATGGCGGCGATGTTCAGGTGGCCGGGGAGCCGGGCAAGGGCGCGGTCTTCGTCTGCACCATCCCGATCACGATCAAGACAAACCTCGACGCGTGTCTTCCGGGAACCCTTCCCTCCCGGGAAAAGCTGGCGGGCAAGCGGGTACTCGTGGTCGACGACGAGGAGGGAATCTTGGACTTCTGCAGGTCGTACCTGCAGAACTACGAGCTCATCGTCGACTACTGCATAAACGGCGCCGAGGCCCTGGAGATGATCACCCGGCAGTCCTACGATCTCATCCTTCTCGATCTCCGAATGCCTCAGATGGGCGGGCGCGAGCTGTTCGCGAAGCTTCGTGAACAGCTGCCGGACCAGGCCGCCAAGGTCTGTTTCATGACGGGAGACTCCGCGGACGATGTCACTCGAAAATTCCTAAAGTCCAGCGGTCACCGCTGTCTGTTCAAACCGTTCGCATTGGATGGTCTGGATGAGGTCTTGGTCGGTCTCCACAGCAGGGCCGACAAAGACTAAAGAGTCGCACTAGGAGCAACTGCGCAAAAATGCCCGGATGCGAACGGGGTCCTTGACTCCCGGAGACAGCTCAACCCCGGAGGAAACGTCGACTGCAGCCGGACTGACCTCCTCGATCGCCTGGGCTACATTCTCAGGGTGAAGACCTCCGGCCAGAATGAGCGGAACCTCCGCAGCCAGAGTCCGGGCGATCTCCCAGTTGCACGCGCTCCCCGACCCACCCCTGGCCGAGTCGGCAAGGATGAGTGCCTGAGGGCAAGCACGGTGAAACGCCCGCACTCCGTCCAGATCGGAGAAACTGGCAAGGGGAAAGGCGCGGATGATGGGACGCTGGAACGCCGAGCAGTAGGCCGGGTCCTCGTTTCCGTGAAACTGAAGGTAAGCCAGAGGGCAACGGCTGACAACCTCGTTGACGAACTCGGCCGGCTGGTCCTTGAACACGCCAACGACCGGAAACAGAGGTGGCAGTCGATCCAGAATCGTCCTGGCCTGAGGAATCGTCAACATCCTCGGGCTCGGGGCAAACACAAGACCGATGGCGTGAACTCCGGCCTCTACAGAGACAACGGCGTCATCGGCTCGAGTGATTCCACAGATTTTCACGCGGACGATCATACTCGTAGGTTCCCGGGACCAGTCACCATCGTCGAAGGAACACGGATGTTTTTTCCCGAAGCGGTGTCGCCATTGCGGTGTCGCCATTATAGAGTGATCCAATGTCGAGAGGCAAAGACCTTTCGGTTCACATCCTGAAGTTCGGAGTAGGGCGCCGCCACCTGCAGTGGCGAAACTCAAGAGAAATATGTCGACGCCGCCACGGTCGGCATGTTGTTTGCTTGGGCATGAGGCCGGCTCTCTCTACAAGCTCTTGCTTCCTGTTCCGCGAGCACCCTGGGAGCGTGGCTCAAGTGCCCCGCCCCGCTCAGGGACCCTCTGCGCTCGCGGCACGGATCGAGCAGATCGCCTCTTGGCAGACGGCCACCCGCAACGATGCGATTGCTCGACCTCCAGTCGAACCGAGGTCACATCTTCGTCGGGAACTCCCACGACACGGCCGCGTTTGCGGTGGAGGCTCTCAAGGGATCAGACCTCCGTGCTCCTCAGTGATTCTCGGCGCCTCCGTGGTTGTCCGGGCCGGATGACCGGGCCCTGAGACGGGGCTTCGCGCAGGGATCTCCCACTTTTCGGGCTTGCCACCCCGAACCCGGGGTCGGTCAGTCGTCGAGTCGACTGTCCTTGTGGACGATGAGGTCGAGGTCGGGTTCCACTTGGTCGTCCCACACAAGATCGAAGGGACCCACGACGCCCAATCCCCACGGGAAGAAGACCCTCGAGGGATCAGCTCTCTGGGTCACCTGATTCGGCAGACCCGGGATTCTGTTGTTGAACAGGACGAGTCCCGGAGGGGTATTCAGCACGATCAGACTGTCGTCAGGGAGGACGACTCCCACGATGTCGACCGAGACTCCATCGATGGAACCACCCGCCGAAACCGCCAGGTAGCCCGGGTTGATGCAGACCGATATCGGAGCGGTTCGGGTTCCGATGACACCGGCCGCGGAAAGCACCGACATGGCGTTGCTGTCGGCCCTGATGTTCGTGACACCTGGAGTCACATTGAAAATCGACCCGGTGGTGGCCGTCAGACGGACGTGCCTCTGAGCCGTGATGGTTCCCAGCAGAATATCGCCACCCGTGTTTGAGATCTCGACCTGACCGTTGGGCCCGCTCGAAATGATCGTCCCGATCGTGAGACCTCCAACCTGGCTGATGAAGACCCCACCGTCCAGAGCCTTCGCGTTCAACGTTCCGACCGAGGTCCGCAAGGGGGTTCCGGTCTGGCCGATGGCATACGCGGCCACAAGATTGGCCGTGGCCGCCGTGAGGTTCGTGACCCCCGTGCCGGCGAAAATCGACCCGGTCTCAGAGGTGACGTTCGCGATGCCGGAGGCCACGATCGTACCGAGCGTGATGTCTCCCTCCGTGTCGGAGAGCGTCACCGATCCGCTCGCGGCCGTCACGCTCTGGAACGTGACCCCACGGCCTCCTCGCTGGTAAAACTCGATATTTCCGACACCGCCGACACTGAGTTTCGTGACGTTCACGGGCCGGACGAACGAGTTGTAGAGGACGATGTTTCCGCTTCCGGAATTCGCGGCGCTGATCGTCCGGGCCTGAAGGTTCAGCGGCGTCGAGTCGCCGATCCCGGTGGCAGCAGTCAGGTTCACGGTCGCCGCCGACACCAACCCATCGCCGCCGATGCTGCCCGCGGCAAGGAGGTTGGCCGTCCCGAGCGGAATGATCGAAGAGCCGATCAGAGTGATGTCACCCGTCGTGACCGTCTGGAGAGTGAGCGTTTTTCCTCCTCCCACTGTCAGAGGCCCCCCGATCTGGAGATGGCCTCCCAGGTTCCGGAGCGTCACGGTTCCGTTGGTCGTCGACACCGGACCGAACAGGGCCGACCCGCCCAGCGACTGTTCGAACGAAATGTTTCCAGTTCCCGCCACAGAGAGCGAAGAGACGGTCGTGGGGGACGCCAGGGCGTTGGTGAGGCTGATGTTGCCGCCGGATGAGTTCGTTGCCTCGATCGTTGAGGCCGACAGAGAAAGTCCGATGCCGTTCACGGCGTTGGCATCGACGGTCGAGGCCGTGGCAGTACCGACGCCGCCGATCGAGCCGGCCGAATCCAGCTCGACCTTGCCCCCCGTGGCGTTGATGGATCCGGTGAGCGTGAGGTTTCCGGCTGTGAGCGTTCGCAGGGTCACGTTGTTCAACGTGCCCGCGGCCGTCAAAGTCCCACCGATCGTGAGGTGCCCGCCGATATTGGAGAGACTGACGGAGCCATTCGCAGTGGTCACGGTGCCGAACGTCACGGTCCCACCGCCTAATTCGTCGAAGGCGATGTCGCCTGTACCCGAGACGGTGAGCGACGTCACTGTCACGGCCGTGGCAGCGACATTCGAAAGCGCGATACTTCCGTTGCCCGTATTGTTAGCCCCGGTCAGAGTGGAAGTCGAGAGCCGGAGCGGCGTCGTGTTGCCGATGCCGGCCACCGCACCCAAGAGGACGTCATCGGCGGTGATCAAACCGGAACCGTTGATCGCCGCCTGCGACGTGAGAGTGACTCGCCTCCCGGTCCCCGTGGTCTTGATGGGGCCATTGATGAAAAGATCGCACAGAGCGCCGGTCGTGTCCAGCTCGATGTTTCCGCCGCCAGTAATCGGCCCCGCCACCACGATTTCCGACGAAGTGCCGGTCAAAAGCACGTTGCCGGAACCGGCTTGGACCTTGTCGAATGTCACAGTCCCTCCCCCGTTCTCGGTGAAAGCGATGTTCCCGGTTCCACCGACAGTGAGGGAAGAGACCTCGACCGGAGTCGCCAGAGTATTCGACAAGACGATATTGCCGGAGCCCGAGTTGTCTGCCCGGATCGCCGCGGCCGCAAGGTTCACGGTAGCGGTCGACCCGATGCCGGTGACCGCGTCGAGTATGACGGAATCGGCCGATACCAGACCCGGTCCATCGATCGTGGTGATCGCTCGGATGGTCGAGATCCCACCGCCGCCGGCGGTGACCGCGCCCAGGAGCGTGATCCCGGCTCCGTCGTTGGTGATCGAGACGTTCCCGTTTCGGGTCGTCACCGTGTGGATGTTCGCGCCGCCGCCGCCGATCTGGTTGTAGATCACAGAGCCGCGGCCCGTGGCCGTGGCTGAGGTCGCGGACGTCGTGAGCGAGTTGACGTCGACGGTCGTCACCGACGTATTGGTGAGCGCCACGTCGCCGCTCCCCGCATTGTCCGCGGAAAGTGTCGTGGCGCCGAAGAGCCTCAATGGAATGAGGTTTCCGATGCCGCTCCGTGCATCCAGGTTGACGTTGCCGGCGGTCACGAGTCCTGCCCCGTTGATGGCCCCGTTCGCGCACTCGATAGTGACGGACCCACCGGTGCCGGAGTTCGTGCTTCCGGTCAGAGTGAGGTCTCCCACGGTGAGCGTACGCAGGGTGATGGCGTTGTTGGTTCCCGTCGACACCGACGTGCCGACGGTGAGTCCAGCGTCCGCGTTGTACAGCGTCACGGTCCCGTTGTTCGCGGCGACAGTCCCGAACGAAATCGAACCCCCGCCCGACTGGGCGAATTCGATGTCCCCGGCTGTGGCGGCGGTCAGAGAGGAGACGGTCACCGGGGCGGCAAAGATATCGGAGAGGTGGATGCCGCCCGAGGTCGAATCGCTCGCGCTGACCTTGCCGGCACGCAAATTGAGCAGAGTGGCGCTGGAGCCGATCCCCGTGACGGCCGTGAGAACCACGCTGTCGGCGGTCAGACTGCCGGCGCCAACGATGTTCGTCACGGAGCTGAGCGTCACGCTCCCTGCGGTCGCCACGCTGCCGGTGAGAGTGATGTTGCCTGCGACGTTCGTGGTGAGCGCCACGGCTCCGCCATTGCCCGCGGTCACCGCTCCGCCGACGATCAGCGATCCCCCGTTGCCGGTCAACGAGATGGCCCCGTGGGCCGTCGACACAGTCGTGAACGTCACCGGGCTCGCGTTGGACTCGGTGAATTCGATGTTTCCCACTCCGCCGGCCGTGAGCGACGAGACCGCGACCGCGACGTTCCCGGTCGCTGCGTTCGTCAGGATCAGGTCTCCGCCCGACGCGTTGTTGGCGCTGATCGCCGGAGTCACGAGCGAGACAGGTGTCCCGGAGTCCCCGATCCCGGTCTCGGCCGCAAGCACGACGGCCGGAGCTCTAACAAGACCGCCACCCGTGATCGTTCCCGCGGAGTCGATGCTCACGTTACCGGTGGTCGCGGTCGTGCTCCCGGTGAGCACGACGCGTCCTGACGTGATGGTTTGAAGAGTGACGTTCGTGTTGCCCAGGATCGCCCCGAAGACCGTAAGGTCGCCGCCCGTGTTCGTGAGCGTCGCAGCTCCGGTCCCGGCAGTGACTACGTTGAAGCTGACTAAACCGCCTCCGGTCTGGTTGAAGGTGATGTTCCCGTTGCCGAATCCCGGGGCTGTGAGAGAGGTCACCGTGACCGGCGTGGCGAGCGCATTGTTTACGATCGTCTCTCCGCTCGTACTGTTGACCGCGGAGATCGTGCTGGCCGACAGATTGAGCGGGGTCGTGTTGCCCATCCCGGTGGCGGCCGTCAGATTGACCGTGCCGGCCGTAACTCGACCGCCTCCATTGAGGCTTCCGATCGACGTGATGTTCGCGGTTCCAGCGGTCGTGGTCGTTCCCGTGAGGACGATATCGGTGCCGCCGCCCGAAGTCGTGTAGGCGATCAGTCCACCATTCCCGGCCGTTACAGAATCCGCGATCGTCAGAGAACCCCCGGTATTGGTCAGGGAGATGGCTCCATTGTCCGTCCGGATCGAATCGAACGTCACATTGCCGACGGACTGGGTGTAGGTGGTTCCACCCGAACCACCCGAGGTGAGGTTCGAGACCTCCACATTTCCCGAAGTCGGCGCGTTAGTGAGCCAGACACCACCAGCGGTCGTATTGATGGCGCTGACATTGCCCGCCACCAGGGCGACCGACGTGGCGGACGTCCCGATCCCGTTGACCGACGAGAGAGAGACCGCGGACGCGGTGATGTTGCCGCCCCCGGTGATGCTGTCGGCCGCCACCAGCTCAACTGTCGCGTTGGCCGCGCTGACGTTCCCGGAGAGCGCGATGTTTCCATCCCCGAGCGTCTTGATGGCCACGTTCTTGGTGCCCCCGGCGGACACGGTTGTGCCGACCGTCAGGTTGCCGCCGGAGTTCGTGAGAGAGATTGTCCCGTTATTGGTCGTGACCGTCGTGAACGTCACGTTCCCGCCACCCGACTGGCCAAAAGTGATCTCTCCGGTTCCTACCACATTGAGGAGCGCAACGGCCAAGTCGGTTGGTCCCACGTTGAACAGTCGGATGTCTCCGGAACCGGTGACATTGCCGGAGATGTTCGCCGCGGTGAGCATCACGGGCTTGACCGGACCGATCCCGGTCGCGGCCGTGAGGTTGGCAGTGCCGGCCGTGATCAGACCGGAGCCCTCGATCTTCCCGCCACTGCTCACGATGACGTTGCCGGAGGTCCCCGCGGTCGTGGTGCCGGTCAAGACGACGTCGCCGGAGCCGCTGGTCTGCAACGTGATGGTGGTGTTGCCTCCCGTTGCCACGGAAGTCGCGATCGTGAGAGTCCCGGCATTGCTCAGGGAGATGTCTCCGGTGGCCGAGTAGACTCGTCCCGCGCCCTCGCCGAAGATCACCGGGCCACCACCGGTCTGGGTATAGGTCACATTGCCGGCCGCGTACGCGGTCAGAGAAGCCACCGTCACCGGACCGGCGGATGTGTCGTTGATGACGATCCCGTTCGTGGCGGAGTTGGTGGCATTGACCCTGGAGGTCGCGAGTTCGATCGGGGTGCCGACCTGGCCGATGCCGTTGGCAGCCGACAGGGAGACCGAATTGGCGGTCACGGTTCCGACACCGGCTGCGGTCGCCATGAGGTTGCCCCCCGCTGTCATCGTGACCGCGCCGCTTCCAGCGTTGGTCGTACCGGTGAGAGCGAGGTCTCGGCTCGAGGTGTAACTGATGGCGCCGCCCGCGGAGGCGACCGTTGCGCCGGCTCCGACGTCCAAGGAGTCACCAGCCACGCCACCGTTTCTCGTCAAGGTGATGCTGCCGCCGTTTGTGGTCACGTTGCCCCCGAACGCGACGTTACCGGAGCCGATTCCGGTAAAGAGTTGTGTGAACACGATGTCGGCCTGCCCACCGGCTGTGAGAGCACCGACCGTGACGTCCGCAGGGGTCGCGACCGTGTTGGTGACGATGAGATCGCCGTTGCCGGTCGTCAGGTTGCCGACGGTCAAGGTGGAGAGAGTCACCGGCGAGACAGCACCAATGCCGCCGCCCGCGACGAGCGACACCGGTGTCCCGGAAATCCGGCTTCCCGTGGTCCCGTTGATGCTGCCGGCCGCCGTGAGAGTGGTCGACCCGCCGGTCGCCGCGATGTTGGCACCGCTCGCGATCAGGATGTCATTGACCGCATTGGTGAGGGCGATGTTTCCGGCCACGGTCGTGACGTTCCCGTTGATGATCAACGAACCGCCTCCGGACTGGGTGAAACCGATGTCGCCATTGGTGGAAGCGGTCAAAGTCGAGACCGTCACCGGGGTCCCAAGCTCGTTGTTCAAGAAGACGCCGCCGGAGGTTGCGTTGGTCGCCGTAATCGTCGAGGCCGCAAGGTTGAGAGGCACGGCACTCGTACCGATCCCGGTCGTTGCCGTCAAGGAGATCTCATTGGCCGTGATCACGCCGGTACCGGTAATATTTCCGCCGGCCGACAACGCGATGACGGGCGTGGCCCCTTCGGCCTGAACGCCGCTCCCGGTGATGATCAGGTTACCGGTCGCGGATAGAGAGACGTTCCCGCTGATCGACGAGACCGAGTTGAAGGCCACGCCTCCGGTACCGGTCTGGTTGAAGACGATCGAGCCCCCGTCGCCTGAGGTCAGGGAGTTGACCGTGAAGTTGGCGGCATTCGCGGTCGTGATGTAGAGGCCGTTCGGGCCCGTGTTGCTGGCCGTGATGGCCGACGCCAAGACCGACACCGGAGTGACTGCGCTGCCGATGCCGTTGGTCGCTGTCAAGGTCACGAGGTTTGTCGTGATGGTCCCCGCGCCCGTGATGGCTCCGGCTGCGGTCACTGAGGTGGCGGCGTTCGGGTTGGCTCCTGTCCCCGACGTATTTCCAGTGAGCACGACGTTCCCCGCGGACGTGTACGTTGCGATGCCCACGTTCCCGGTCACGACGTTCCCGGTCACGGTGATGTGCCCGCCCACGAGAGTCTCGAGCACCACATTGTCGGTCGCCGTCACCGCGCCGACCGTCAGATCGGCCCCGGTGTTGCTGAGATAGACCGAACTCCCGTTGGCCGCGACCGTACCGAACGTCACGTTCCCGTGTCCGGTCTGACGGAAGTAGATGCTCCCCTGGTTCGTCAAGGTCGGCACCGTCACCGCGGTCCCGAAAGCGTTGTTGATATGGATGTCTCCGCTGGCCAAGTTAGTGGCTGTGATATTGCCGCAGGAAAGATTGAGAGCCTCAATCTCGCCGATCCCGGTCGAGGCGCTGAGAGTGATCGTATTTCCGGCCGTGACGAGACCGCCGCCGTCGATGTCGCCGTTGGCCCCAATGACAACGTTCCCGCTGGTCGCCGTGACAGCCCCGTTGAGCTGGAGACGGCCCGTCCCACTGGCCAGGAGGGAAATGTTGCCGCTCCCGGCGAACACCGTACCGAACGTGACCGGTCCTGTTCCTGCCTGAGTAAACGAAATCTCGCCCGCGGTTCCGGCGACGAGCGACGAGACCGTGGTCGGGAGGCTCGAGTCGTTGTACAGATAGATACTGCCGCTGCCGAGAAGATTGGTGGCACTGATGTTCGCGGCCGTGAGAGTCATCGGCTGCGTCGCGTTTCCGATTCCCGCCCCCGCGCTCAGGTCGACCGTGTTCGCGACAAGGCAAGGGTAGAGGGATCCATTCGGGTCGATCGTACCGTTCGTTGCTCCGATGCTGATCCTGCTCGTTCCAGCGTACGCGGAACTGAGCGTCACGTTTCCACCGCCGGTTCCGGCGTCGAGGATGATCGGCTGGTTCACGGTTCTCACGGTTCCCAGGGTGAGATTCGCCAAAGCACCTGGGTAGACTCCGGCCTGGATCGTGATACTGCCGGTGCCCTGAGTCTGGATCCCGTCGGCCGTGCTCGCGAACGTGATGTCTCCGGTCTGGGTCTGCATCACCAGGTTCGAATTCGGAGCGAGCGTGATGATGTTGCCGCCGAGATCGCTGACAGTGATGGTGTTGCCCGCCTGAAGATAGATGGTCTGGTTGTTCCAGGACAGGTCTTCCAGCGCTCCGACGCTCAAGTCGTTCCCTACCACGTTGCCGGTCGAGAACCAAATTTTGGGCAGATACCCGCTGCTATCGAAGTTTCCGGCCCCGGGGATGATCGTGAGGTCATCGGGGTCCAGCACGAACGTGCCGGCCTTTCCATTCGTGGCCCGCGTGGAAGCCTGACCGTCGAGAGTCACTGCCTGGTCTCCCGAGACCTCGATCAGTCCGCCGTCTCCACTCGTGCCGCCCTCGGCTTCCAACTCGGCTTCCGGCGCGAAGACCGTGGTTCCACGAGACAGAGCCTTGATCTCTCCCCCTGCCGAATCTTCCCCGACTCCGCTCGCCGAAATCCTGCTCCCTGGCGCCAGAACAGTCGCTTGGGTCGACTCCAGGACGACCTGGCCCGCCTTGGACCCTGGTGCTCCGTCCGTCACGATCTCGCCCTCGTTCATCGCGAGACCCTCAGCGCTCGCCAGATACATCTTTCCGTCCCGCACGCTGACCCCACCGGCTTCGACGATCCGCGGCTGCTGAACCGCCTGCTGGAGCAGATCGCTTGCCGCGTCCTCGCTCAGCACAACGTCCTTGGGAGGGCCGTCTCTCAAGGCCACGCTGATCAATCCCTGGCCGTCGAACGACACGACCGCCTTTGTGGCCCCGCCGATCGCGACCTTGCCAAGGGCCGCCACGATCTTCCCCTCGTTGTTGACCAGGGGGGCGACCAGAGCCACGGTTCCTCCGTCAGCGGCCGTGATCGTTCCCTTGTTGATGACCGCGGCCAGCGCCTTGGCAGGATCCTGGACCAGCGCGTAGTTTCCGGCCATGAAGTCATCGTCGGACATCTTCAGGGTCGAGACGAGAAGCCCGCCGACGTCCACGCGGGACGACGCGCCGAACACGACCCCATTGGGGTTGAGCAGGAACACTCGACCGTTGCTCTTGATCTGCCCCTGGATCACCGACGGGTCGAACGTTGTGACCCGATTCAGCACAGCCGCGGTGGACGATGGCTGGTTGAACTGGATCGTCTCTCCGACGCTGTTGGAAAAGCCCGTCCAGTTGATGATCGCCTTGTCGGTGTACTGGGTCACATTGGTGACGACGGGGTTCGATTGATTGATCGCCGCGATCCCAGCCGCCACCGTTCCGCCGGTGGGGTTGGCAAAGGCCGGCATCGTCTGGCCTGTGAGCAGCGAGAAGATCATCGCTGCCACGAGCACCCTGGCGCTCCTGCTATGCGGTCTCATCTTGCGTTGGCCTCCGGAGGAAGAACTAGAAACGGCCCGCCACCTGGGCGTACACGACCTTCTTGTCACCCTGCGCGTTGGTCGATGGGCTCACCGGAACCCCGATGTCGACTCGGCCCGACACGAGGTTACGGATGCCGAACCTCATGCCCACGCCGGCACCGGTGAGATGACTGCTGGCTTTCTCGCCGACCTGTGGCTTCTGAAGACCGCCGAATCCGGTGTCGGCGAAGAACGCCATCTGTACGAGAAACGACGGGGTGTTCACCAGGGTCGGCCGGTACTCGGCCGAAAGCGTGTACCCACGGTCTCCCAGAAACTCGGCGGGCATGAATCCGCGAACAGAGTCCACACCACCGACGGAGAACTGCTCGGATACTCCCACCGGATTGCTGACGGCTTGAGCCGTGGCTCTCACAAGGATCAAATGACCGGGGAACAGATTGCAGATTCGTGTTGCGTCGAGGTTGAATCGGGTGAATTCGTTGCTCGAGCCGATCCGGCTGGCGGTCGGAGAGCCGTCGGGCGTCCCTCCGAGCGCGTCTCCGAGCCCGAAGGTGAACAGCCCTGACGCCAGGGTCCGTCCTCCAGGATCGAACCACGAACCGTTCAACCCGACCGTCAGCAGCCGGAGTTGATCTCGTGTCATGAGAGTGTCGTCAAAGACGTAGTTCCGGACATCCTTGAAGATCAGTCCTCCCAGGAGATCGACCCTTTCGGTGAGGTGCAACCAGAGCGGATAGGTGACGTTGAATCCGAGGATGTCCGCCTGTCCCTTGAGGTTTAAGACCTTGAGCTCCTGCCCCACGGTCGTGGCCGCGTTGGAGTACTGGACTCCGAGCCGAAGTCCGTCGCACGACACCGGGGCCGAGTACTCGAACTGGATGAAGGTGTTGTCCTTGACCTGCGTCGACATCCCGCCTCTCAAGTGGAGGAGGTCTCCTTCGATGAAAGTGCTTCCTTTGAGAGCTCCAATCCAGCCCCGGACCTCGCCAAGGAGTCGGCTGCCGTAGTTGTCGGCGTCCAATTCCAGGTGAAGCGGGCTCTCGTCACAGACCTTGATGTTCGCGACTGTCGTACCTTCCTCGCGTCCGGGAGTCAGTACGACCTGAGCATGGAGGTCCAGATGGTCGTTGATCAGAAGGATCGACCGCTCCAGCTCAGGCCTGCGGACCGCCCTGTGGATGGCCGGCGCCAAGAAACGTCGGAAAAGGTGGTCGGAGTAGAAGTGGTTGCCGCTGATGCGGAGTTCGCCGAGCCGACCTTCGACGACCCGGATCTGGACCACTCCGCCTTCGATCTCCTGCTCCGGCACGAAGGCGCGGGTGAGAAAGTAGCCGTGGTCGCCGTAGCGCCTGGTAATCTTGCGCGCTAGCTCTTTTAGGGATGAAAACGTCTGCCATCGATTTTCGTAGGGCTCTGTCAGCGCACGGAGCTCGTCTGCCAGGAGGACGCTGTTTCCATCGATGACGATTCTGTGGACATAGACGCTGTCCGGAGGAGGGCCCCCACGGTCCTGTTCGTCGTCACATTTCGGCTCCGTTCGCCGCCTTCTGAGGGCCTCTGACGGTATTCTCAAGCCACGTCCAAGTTCCGGCGAACATCCCAGAGTGGACGCGTCGGTTCGTCCGGAGGGCTCATCGTCGCGGCGCTGCCGGGTCGATTTCCGTGAGACGGGTTGCTCGTAGGGAATGGGACGCTTTTTGGCGCCGTTTTTCCCTCGGTCCGCCCGGTCGTCATCACCTTCAAGCTGTGATCGACTGTACCACTCTCCATCCCTGGAATCGTCATCCGAAGACCGCGCCGCGGCCGGAGCAGACGCGACCAGGAGCACAAACCACAGCACAGTCCCCAACAGTCGAGCGCGCCGGTCCGGGAGCCCTCGCGGACCGCCCTGTCGAAGCCATCCATCCGGCCGACCGGCGGTCCTGTCCGACGACCATCGGGGACGAGGAAAAGGCCAAGCAGTTTTCCTGCAGATCCTCAGGAACGAATCGAGCGCCTGGTGATATCTATCCATGCGTCAAGATGCGGTAATCGAGTCAACGGCCAAACACTGGCCGTCAAGGGGGATATCGACAAAAGAGACCATTGTCCTGAGCGATTATGTCATCACCCGGCTGGACGCGAAGCACCGAGGATCAGAACAGTTACACCGCGGCGCATCGAGAATGCATGTCTGCTCGCGCGCCAGTGCCGATTGGGCCTGCCGTTCGATATGCCCTTGACCTGAGATCTCGCCGCTTCTCGGTGTAATTCGTGGGAATTGCTGCCAGAGGATCCCGTTCTACCGGGGTTGACTGCGATGAGGGCGGAAACGGGCCAGAACGTAAGGACGGCGGAAGAGTCGCGAGGGAATGCGAGTGGGAATGCGAGTGGACGGGCCGGACAAATACGGAGACTTGGGAAGCCACGGTGGGAGCCGCTAAAACCGCACCGTCGCGCCCACTCCGAATCCGTGGGAGATTCCAAGCTCCCGCTCGAAATCGCCGCGGCCCAATTTGAATGCGGAGAGAGAGAAGAACGAGTCCGGAAAGAAATTGATGCCGTACGAGATGAAACCGCCGTTGTAGTCGGCGCAGAAACGGAACCGTCGATAGTCGAACTCGGCGCCGAACATGGCAAAGGCCGGATCCGCGCGACCGCTCGATCGCCGACCGCCGTACCAAGACCAGCCGTAGGGATCTCCGTAGACGTTCACACCGCCGCCATAATGGAGAGCGAACGACTTGGCGATGGCCGACGAGCCGACCAGGTAGATCGACGAGTAATTGCTCTTGTTTGTCGAGAAGACGCCCCCCACGGCGAGAGCTCCCCCGGGAAGAATGCCGGGGATACGGTATTTGCCGTGCACGTACGCGTCGGTCAGCCCGAGCGCCTTGGCGTCCGGCTTGAGGAATCCAAGCTCAGCGCCGGAGTCCCGTTCCGGAAGGACCCCAACGGTCCCTCGCATGGACGTGAACGTGAAGTTGCCGGCCGGATCCGTGACCCTCCAGAGGTCGACGGCAAGGTCGAACTCGTACTGTCTCAAAGTCAGAGCCGTCGGGATCATCAGCAAGCCGGTCGGCCCGGAGATGCTGGCGGTCGCTGACGCCCGGCTCGAGAATCCGAGGAGGCTCGAGACGAGAACGAGAATCGCAAGCGCTGATGTTCTGGACCAGAGCTCAGGCATGGGTCATCTGAATTGGCTATCGACCGGTGGGGCACGGAGCTTTAGAGCCAACAGCTTTGGGAACCGGCATCCGGAATGTCGCGTTCGCACGACGCAGACGGCCACGAAACCAGACACTCCATCGTCTTGGGAATGCTATTCTAAAACCTGTGGGTGATGTATCTCGACGCATTCGCCCAGTGGCCTTTCTCCTGGCCGGCAGCGTGCTGGCCGTATTCCGAAGAGTAAGCGGAGCGGTCGATGCAAGGGGGGTGGCAAGCAACGCCGCAGCTCCCAGAATGACCCGTTTGGAGAGCCGCCAGAGACAAGAGCCTGTTGCCACCCCCGGATGAGCACCCCCGATTACTGGATCAACTTGACCTTGCCGGGATTGCCCACGGCATTCCCCAAGTACGTCATCGACCAAGACGACGTGTCGCTGGCCCCGCCGGTGTAGTGGGCTGTGAGGGTTCCTCCCGGGTAATCACTTGGGATCGGGATCGTGTCTGTCTTGAACGCAGCGCCAGCGGTGTTGTTCTCGCCTTGATAATTGATGATTGAATTGGTGTCGGTGTAGGTGATTCCCCACCGTGACGCGCCGACATCCGTATCGAATTTCAGAATGCTCACGTTGTAGGGCACACCATTTGCGGCCGGAAGCGTTCCGAGATTGATGTCCAAGGTCCCGGATGAGTTGATGTTGAGCGGTAGGTAGCCGGTGGCCTTGATGTTGTCGAGGGCGGCCTGCTGCTCGGTCGAGAGCGCGGAGAACTGGGTAGTCGTCCAGTCGGTGGTCTGCTCCAGGCTGGGGGGGCCGGCTCTCAAGAAATATCCATTCTCCGACGAGCCCGCGATGGCTTTGGCATTGAGCCTGAACTGGGTGACGCCCGGATACGCGGTCAGATCGATCGAGAACCCGGCCGGAGTGACCCAGAGCCTCTCGGTCGCCGTTTCCGTGCAGTAAGTCGCCTGCGCGATCTGGGTCTGGGTCGTCAAATCCTTGAGTCCGTTGGGGACCGTGAAGACCGTGTACTGCGTCTTGGTGTTTTTCACGAACCCGGCGGGAAGTGTGATCGGGTATTGACTGCTACCGGAATTGGGGTCACGGATCTCATCGATAGAGTTGGACCCGGAGTTCCTGCAGTCGGGGTCGTAGAGCTGCACGACCAGCTTGTTCGTACTGAACAGGGTCTGGTAGTTGGACGGGATCGTGATCACGAAATCGTATCCGTTGCGGTTGTAGCATGGGTTTGCGGTCCCGTCGTTCAGGAACATCGTCGAGTAGGCGTCGCCGTTGCCGAAAAGTGCGTAAGGCCCGAAACACGAAAGGGTCGCGAGGTTGCTGGCATTGCCGGGTGTTCCCCCCCCGTTGATCGAAATCGGCATCTGCGAGGAGTACCGCGCGACGGATTGGACCTGGAGGTCGATCTTCTTGGCACCCACGAGCCCCACGAACAGAGTCAGGTAGGGTTGGGCGATCGTGATCTGGTAGTCGGTGGGGGTTCCGGCCACCATTCCACCCCCGATGGTGCAGCCCCCTACCCCGTCGGTGAACCCGTTGAGGCTTGAGAACTTCTTAGCGGTCGCAAGCTGGTCGGCAGAGACCTGAACCGCGGCCGCGAGAGACGCGGCATCGGCCGCGAGCTGCATCTGGGCGCGCATGCGGTACATCATGCCCACGTCGATGCCCAGGCCGGCAACGGCGATCAGGGTGACCATCGAGACCGCAACGAGCATGAGGACCGAGCCTTTGCGTTTCCTGTCAAACCCTGTTTTCATCTCGTCACCGACCTTGTGTTGGCGCTGATTTTGGTTTGCTCCTGGCCGGGCCAGACGTCACTCGATGATGTACTGAGAAGACGACCTGATCGTGGTGACCCCGGCTGCCCGGAAAACGGACTGGATCGAGGTCAGGAAGATGAGGTTGTGGGTGACTGACACCAAGAGGTTGTCTCCCGAACTTCGCGGCGAACCGCTGACCGTCTTGGTCCCCACCGAATCGTACTCTTGGACCGTGATGTTGGCATCGGTGATGTCGAAATTGGTGCAGTAGTTTTTGATGAACGTCCTGACCTGGGTGTCGCTCGCCCCGGACACAGCAGCCCACCGCACAGCCATGCGGCACGCCGCGTTCACGGTATGGTCCTGGTAGAAGATGAAAGCGATCTCGAAGACCCCGAACATGAGTGTGAGAACCAGAGGCAGAACCAGCGCGAACTCGATGAGGGCCTGACCGCGTTGCCGTGATCGTGGTTTGCCGCCGAGGCCGCTCCATTCGAAGCATGCTGACCGATTCCCTTCCCAAAAGTCCGCGGCTACTCGATGTTGAGTTTTCATGGGTTCTCCACCCGGAACACGGCGTTCGCGGCCAGCCCGTACGTCGGACCTCCCATGAGCGCCTCGACCGGAGTCATCCACTGCACAGAACAGGACACAGTGACTCGAACCTGGGAGCCGGGAATTCTCTGGTGAGACGTGATCTCCACGTCGTTTGACGAATATTCCTTGATCGTGACCGTCGGATTGCTCAAATTCCGCGTGGGAAAGTAGGCCGCGACGCGCGCACTGACCGTCGCGTCATCCATCCCTTTGGCCGCCCAGCGGGCACCTTCGCGCGCAGCGTCCAGGAGCAGCATGGAATCGTAGACCATGAACCCATACTCGATGGCCGCGGCAAGGAGCATGATCAGGATGGGAAGACAAAGCGTGAACTCGACCAGGGCAGAGGCCCTCCGGCCGGAGCGGATCCTCGATGCTCGCGACAAGACCGATCTCATCATGCTCCCACCCCCGTTTTCTCACCCACGCGCCGTGCTCCTGCGCACGGCCACGAGAGGCTAACCGCCCCCAAAGAGCTGACAGGGCACAGAGACTCTGGCACAGAGACTGTGGTCATCAGGGCTTGGGCGACCAGGGCTTCTGTGCGAAGCCGCGTGAGCTTGGCGTCGACAGCCCGGATCAAAGCCCTGTCCCTCGCCGTAGCGAAAAAACCAACGATCGAGATCACCAACCAAAGAGTGAAGATCGTTCGAATGACCCAGGCTGAGGCAGGCCACCAGAGGTGGATGCTCGTCACAAACACCACACCCGCCACCACGCTGCTGGCGCAGAGTCTGTGGAGGCGGGCCCGATGCGGACGCACGGAGGTCTCGAGGGCTCGGATCAGCGAGGCCAGGATCTGCCAGCGTTCCGATGGCTCAACGACCTCTGGGGACTTCGTCGTTGTCGCGGCATCGGACCGAAACAACGCGATCGCCGGCTCGAGGATCTCGGTGGACCCGCAAGCGTACACCCCGCATTGGGCCGCCGCCTTCCAGCAGTCCCGATGGGCAGGTGTGCTGCAGCCGCCACAGAGGACGAAATCGGTGGTGACCACGCTATGACCGCAGAACACGCACGACACAGGTTGGTTGGAGTCTGATGCCTGCATACGTAACCGAATTCAGCAAGGTGGATGCCCAAGCGACAAGGGGCGGGTCCAAACGAGAGTCTTTGTCCGGGAGAAAGGCTTTCTGAGAGCCTCCGTCAACCTGGAGACTCACAGGGCCAAGGCAAAAGGAAACCGGATACATGTCTCGGCAATGGGACGCTTTCTCGTTCCCGTGGCTTCCGGATCACCCAGCTACGGCGTGTGTGTACCGCACGGAATGCGGGAAAGCAGGCACTTGTCACATACCCGTGACAGACTCGTCTGGCTAGGAGCGGTTCGTGGCGATGGAACGGGGCGGATCAGCCGCGATGATCGAGTCGATTGGATTGGCCGGCCGAGGCGAGCTCATCAAGACGATTGGTGACGCTCCGGAAGACCCACATGGCCACGGCCGCGATGAGTCCGATTCCGGCGAAGTAGTACCATATGTGGTGAGCCTGATCATAGTACGCAGCCTTCTGGACCGCTGTGAGACCGGCTGGGAGTTTCTCCGGATCCGGGCAGTAGGCATCGAGGAGAAACCCCGACATGAAGAAGCCGGCCAGGGCGGAAATGAACGAGTGCAGATGACTGAAACCAAGGTAGAGGCCTTCCTGTCCTTTGGGTGCCTGAAGGGAAAAGTATTCGAGAAAACGCGGTGAGATGAAACACTCGGCGAACCCTTGGATCGCGATTCCCACAATCATCATGACGGTGAAGGGGTGCATTCCACCGAGCGGCGAGACGGACGGGCCGGCCACACTCTCGAGCTGCGGACCGAACGACATGCAAAGAGCCGAGAATGGCATCATCGCCATTCCCATCAGCATCGAGGTTACCGCGCTGTACCGGCTCATGAACTTGGTGACGAACACGACACACAGGACGACAACGAGCGGATTCACATTCGCGAGCCACTCCGGCCGGGCTTCTTTGCCCACGAGGCGGATGACGTACTTGGGCATCGTAGCGTAGAGCTGGTGCTGAATGATCCAAAAGCCGGCCGTGATGATCGTCAGGATGACCAGACGCGGCGCATTGAAAATGGCGCCCAAGGCGCGAAAGGGATCGGCCGCGACCTTCTTCTTTTGCCCGTCCCGGTCGACATCGGAGAACAGGACAGCCGCGACGAGTAGGGCGAGCAAGGCCATCAAGGCTGAGAAGAAGTTCACGTAGGCCGTCCCGCAGCCTTGTCGGATGAAAGGCACGAACGTCTTGCCGCCGAATGCGCCGACGTTCACGATCCAATAGAACAGGGCGAACCCTCGGGCCCTGTTTGCCTCGGTCGTCGTCTTTGCCACGGTCCCTGTGATGAGAGGCTTGATGAAAGAACCGCCAACCATCACGATGGCGAGGAACAAAACTGCGGACAGTTTGCCGATGAGGCAACCCTTTGTGATCGGAAGAGTGAGGAACCCACCCAGACAACTCTTCAGCAACGCGGCGCCGTCCTTGTCGTGCATCGCGCCGCAGATCCCCAGGAGAGAGTATCCCAGGGAGAGGAGGCCGAAGGCGAGGATCAGCCCGTTCTTGAACCCGATTCTGTCAGAGATCGCTCCGACGAAAGGCGGAAGGAGGTAGAGTCCCGCGAAAAAGGTCCCAGCGACGACTCCAGTCTCTTTGTCGCTGAACCCGATGATGTCCGTCAGATAGAGCGTCAATACGATGAAGAACCCGTAGTAAGCCGCGCGTTCACACAGCTCCATCAGGTTCGCGAGCCAGAACTCTCTGGAGTATCCACTCGGTGTCGTCGACTCGCAGATCCCGGCCATTGCGATCCCTTCGGCTTTCGTTTAGCGTGCCTTTTGTCGAGGTCGGTATTGTAACCCCTCGAGAAAAGAAGCGCGAAGGTCTTTCCTCCATTTCGAGGACCAATAGGGCTGGCCGTTTTCGGAACCTGTTGCCCCGAGGCCGGATTGTGGCTTAGTGTGAAGGGCAAACCGATCGATCGAGGAAGGAGCCCCACCCTATGTCAAACCCAGTCGAAGGTCTGGAACCTACCCACATCTGGCGCTACTTTGCCGAGATCTGCCAGATTCCCCATGGTTCCGGCAACGAACAGCGGATCGGTCAGTACGTGCTGGACGAAGCCGGACGCCTCGGCCTCGAGACGTACAGGGACGAACTGGGCAATATCCTCGTTCGAAAAGGGGCAACCCGGGGTTGCGAGAAGCGACATCCCGTGTGTCTGCAGTGTCATCTCGACATGGTCTGCGAAAAAAACAAGAACGTAGCCCACGATTTCCGGAAAGATCCCATTCAAATCCGTCGCGAAGGGGACTGGGTCTACGCAACCGGGACGACTCTAGGATCAGACAATGGGGTCGGCATCGCGGCGTGCCTGGCCCTCATGTCCTGGCAGGGAGCCGAACATGGGCCGCTGGAACTCCTGTTCACCATCAATGAAGAGAACGGAATGACCGGAGTCAGGGGCTTGAAGCAAGACCTCCTGCAGTCCCGGATCCTGATCAACCTCGACTCCGAAGAAGAGGGCGTCTTCTTCATCGGCTGCGCTGGAGCCGTCGACGTGGTGCTCTCACTGAAAGCCGCGGTGGAGGAACCACCGACCGGTTGCAGTCCCTACCTGCTCGAGGTGACGGGGTTGAAGGGGGGGCACTCCGGATTGGACATCGGGGATGGGCGGGCCTCGGCGATCCGAATCCTGGTACGGACGCTGTTTCAGCTTCGGGAGAGAGCCTCCTTCAGACTCGCGTCTCTCCGTGCCGGGAACATGCGAAACGCCATTCCCCGAGAGGGGGAGGCTCTCCTATTCGCAGCGCCGGGCGAGTTCCACGGCCTCTCGAAAACGATTGAGGCCTTTGCCCAGGTGGTCCGAAACGAATTCCGGATCAAGGATCCGAATCTCACGATCTCACTGAAGCCGGCCGAAAGCACGCCCAAGACCGTAGTACTGACGCCCGGAGATCAGGACAGAGTGCTGCGGATGCTCTGCTCGATTCCCCACGGAGTGTGGGCCATGAGTGCGGCCGTCCCGGGACTGGTCGAGACCTCGACCAACTTCGGCGTACTCGAGATGGCCGAAGGTGTCGTCACGGCGAGGAACCTGCTTCGTTCCAGCGTGGAAAGCTCCAAGCAGAGCGTGGTCGAGACGATCCAAGCCATCGGTGCGCTCGCGGGCGCAGAGATCCGCGTGTCCGGTGAGTATCCGGGGTGGCAGCCCAATCCGGATTCTCCGACCCTCTGTGCCGCGAAGAAGGTCTTTTCGAGGCTCTTCGGCCACGAATCCAGGATCACCGGGATGCACGCCGGCCTCGAATGCGCGATCATCGGCGGCAAGTTCCCCGGAATGGACATGCTCAGCTTCGGCCCGACCCTTCAGTCGGTGCACTCACCCGACGAGCGACTTCAGATCAGCTCGGTGCCACGCTTCTGGACGCTGACCTGCGAGCTGCTGAAGGTGCTCGGCTAGCGCTGCAGCGACCACAGATCTCAAGTCTGTCAGCTTTGGGACGATAATCGAGCCCAGATGACCGAAATCAGCAGCGGGACCAAGGCCTTGCCCCGACTCGCTCCTAACGCGGACGTCGGGAGATGACACAGCGCCGTGCGCGGACGGGGACGAGCTCCCTTCTCAGATCGTTCAGCTTTGCCGCGACGAGGATCAACGTCAGGACGAGACCGCTGATGAGCGTGATCTGCATGGGAATGGGCTCCTTCGACCAAGAACCTTCTATCCTGAGTATAGTAACGGGTTTCTCGAACTGTCAAGTTGACGACGGGAGTCGGGTGCCGGTTCCCAAAGGAGCGAAATCCCCTCTCGTTCGTCCGTGTGTTGGGTCTTCAACAGTCCGCTCTATAGAATCCATACGTAAGAAACGCCCAAAAGGTTTCCCGAAAGCGATGAATGCCGAAAGCGATGAATGCGTTGTATGCGGCTTCGGTTCTAGATCGAGTAGACCTGCTGACCGTCGACGATCGTGTGGTGCACGACACCGTACACTTCGTGTCCGTCAAACGGGGTGTTTTTTCCGCGGCTTTTGAAGGTCGACCGGTCGATCCGGAATGAGTTCTCGAGTTCGACGACGGTCAGATCGGCCTTCGATCCGGTCTCCAGAGTGACCAGGGGGATCTTGAACAGCCGGCGCGGGGCATGAGCCATCCTCTCCACGAGAGCGCCGAGCGTCATTGTCCCCGGCCGCACCAGATGCGTGTAAGAGAGGGCAAAGGATGTCTCCAGCCCGGAGATGCCAAAAGGAGCTGCCGCGTAGTCGAGCTCCTTCTCCTCAACGGTGTGGGGAGCGTGGTCGGACGCGATCAGGTCGATCGTTCCGTCAACGAGAGCCGCGCGGATCGCGTGGACGTCGGCTTCCTCACGCAGAGGCGGATTCACCTTGGTGCAGGTGTCGAAGCCCCGGACCGATTGATCGGTGAGCACAAAATGGTGAGGACATGCCTCGGCTGTGATCAAAAGCCCTCGCTCCTTGGCGCGACGGACCAGATCGATCGATTGGCGACAAGAGATGTGGGCAACGTGAAGTCTTCCGCCCACGTGTTCCAGGAGCATGAGATCCCGGGCGATCATGCTGGCTTCCGCGGTCCACGGAATCCCCTTCAAGCCCAGAACCGAACTGACAAACCCCTCGTGCATCAAGCCGTCGCCGCTGAGGCTCGACTCCTGGCAATGTTGAATCAGGGGGAGATCGAACGGTCGGGAATACTCGAGGGCTCTACGCATCACGTTGGCTGACTGCACTCCGTTGCCGTCGTCGGAAAGCCCCACGGCACCCGCTTCCTTGAGATCTCCGTATTCGGTGAGCTCGAGGCCTTCCCGCCCTTTGGTGATGGCCCCGATGGGGTAGACCTTGACGTGACGGGGACGGGACAAAACGAACTCCAAGACCGCCCGGGTGTCGATGGTGGGATGGGTGTTCGGCATACAAGCCACTGCCGTGAACCCTCCCTTTGCCGCCGCGTAACTGCCCGATTCGACAGACTCCTTCTCTTCCTGTCCTGGCTCGCGCAGATGAACGTGAGCATCGAACAAACCGGGAAGAACGACTTTCCCGCGGCCATCGATCACCAGAGGAGCGTCCAGGGAGTCTCCGACAGCCACGATCAGACCATCCTCGATGGCCAGATCGGTGACCCGATCGAGGGGAACAGCCGGGTCGACGAGTCTCGCCCCTCGAATCACAAGACGTCCGCGCGAGCCGGACCCCGTGCCAACCGATCCCGCGCCAGGACGGATTCCAAGCTCGGACAAAGACGCGGAGCTTCCTTTGCCCGCAGCGTCCGCACAGAGGGCACAGCCCGGCCTCTGCGGGTTTTGTTCGCGAGAACGATCGATGGCCACCGGTCTCGTCACTCTCCTTCCGCGAAAGACTGTCCGATGGGACGGTCGGTCTTACCCGCGAGCAACAGGTAGAGAAGCGCCATCCGGACGGCGATACCGTTGGCGACCTGCTCCTGGATGACGGACTGTGGCCCCTCGGCCACTGCGGGCGTTATTTCGACCCCCCGATTCATCGGCCCCGGATGCATGACCAGACAGCCCGGTCGAGCGCGAGCGACGCGTTCCGGGGTGAGCTGGAAGTATCTCACGTACTCTCGGATCGAAGGCAGAAGACCCGCCTTCTGTCTCTCGAGCTGAAGGCGGAGCGCCATGAGAACGTCAGCCCCCTCCGCGGCTGCGTCGAGATCGTGGCTCACGTGAACGCCGAGCTCTTCGATCCGGCGAGGAATCAGCGTCGGCGGGCCGACAAGCCACACGTCGGCGCCCATGGTCTTGAGGCCGAAGATGTTCGATCGAGCCACTCGGCTGTGAGCGATGTCTCCGATGATGACGACCTTGAGCCCCGCGAGGGTACCCGTGTGCTCGCGGATCGTGAGCATGTCGAGAAGATTCTGCGTGGGATGGGCATGAGCGCCGTCGCCCGCGTTGAGAACGGGGCGGGAGGTGGTCCGGGCAATGAGGTGGCACGCCCCTGGCACTTGATGTCGGACCACGAAAGTGTCGACCCCCATCGCCTCGATGGTCTTGACCGTGTCGATCAGACTTTCCTTCTTTTGGACCGACGAAGAGGCCACGGCAAAGCTCAACACGTCCGCGGAGAGTCTTTTGGCCGCCAACTCGAACGAGAGGCGCGTCCGCGTGGAGGGTTCGAAGAACAGGGTTGCGACGGTCCGTCCTCTCAAAGTGGGCAGTTTCTTGACCGCCCGGTTGGTGACCTGCTTTAAGGCATGGGCCGTATCGAGAACGGTGCTGATTTGGTCAGCGCTCAAGCCCTCAATGTTCAGTAGATCTTTGCCCAGAGGCTGCATCCGGACGACCTCCCGTCGTCAAGGTTTCTTCGGGCCGCCAAAACGCTGGACCACGAAAACCTGGTCGTCTCCCCCGTCTGTCTCTGAAAGGCTGACGCGGATCTTCTCGTCCTTCCGCGTTCCGGTCCTCTTACCGACGTAGGTCGGAGCGATCGGCAGTTCTCGGCCCCCTCGATCGATGAGGATCGCGAGCTGGATCTGCGCCGGTCTCCCGAAATCGATGATGGCGTCCATCGCCGCCCGGATCGTTCGTCCGGTCTGGAGAACATCATCCACCAAGACGATCCGCTTTCCTGTGACGTCGAACGAAAGGTCGGTGTCCTTCACCTCCGGATCGAAGTCCGGGCTGTCAAAATCGTCACGGTAGAAGGTAATGTCCAGAGAGCCCATCGGGACCCGGACACTCTCCATCGATTCGAGGACCTTGCCGATCCTCCGGGAGAGCGTCACGCCTCTGGTCAGGATTCCGACAAGGGCGACACCAACGAGTCCGGGGTTCTGTTCGGAGATCTCCATGGCCATGCGACGCACCATGCGATCGATCTCCGCGGCCTCAAGGATCACGTGTCGTTCGGTCAAGCTGCCTCTCATCTCCTCCGCTTTTGGAGGCCTTGTCGGACTCTCATCCGACAAGACTCCGATCCGGAGACTGTTGGAGGTGCCTCCGGCCCTGATCCATCCGAAGAAATCGGGCCCTCATGGCCCTCATCCAGACTCCAGACTGCAAGCTCCGAACCGCGGACTTCCGACTGCCCGAGATCTCGCTCCGACAGGATTGAAGGCGAGTGCCGACTCCGCCTAGACTCCTTCCAGCCCTGTGATCCGAAAGATCTCGACTTCTTTGGTCTTCCCCTTGACCTGCACCGGCCCCATTGCCTCGACGAGAACGCGCTCTTTCACGTCCGCGTAGGTGTACTCGGAGATCACGATGTCGCCCCTCACAGCCATGGCCTGGAGTCGGGCCGCGAGATTGACCGAGTCTCCGATGACCGTGTAATCCATCCGATCGGAAGAGCCGATGTTGCCGCTGATGACCTCGCCGGTGTTGATGCCGATTCCCAGGCGACCGGTGAATCCGAAGCGACGCTCCCACTCGGGCGTGTGCATCGCCATCGCGGCCTGCATCTCGATCGCGGCCTGCACCGCCCAAAACGACGCGTCGTTGAGCCGGAACGGAGCGCCGAAGATGGCCATGAGGCCGTCACCCATATATTTGTCCAGGGTGCCGCCCTTCTCGAAGATGATCCGGGTCATCTTCGTGAGGAAGTCGTTCAAGAACTCCACGACCGCTTCCGTGGCCCTGTTCTCCGAAAACGACGTAAACCCGCGGATATCCGCGAACAAAACCGTCGCGGCCACCTTCTCACCACCGAGAGTGAGATCTCCTCTGTGTTGAACGATCTTCTCGACGATGTTCGGCGAGAAGTAACGGGACAGGACCGCCCGTTTGCGCGCTTCCTCTCGGATCCGTTCCACCAGCTTGGCGTTTTCGATGCCGATGGTGGCTTGATCCGCGAACGCGGTCAGGAGCTCCTTGTCTTCCTCCGAAAACGACGAACTCTCGATTCGATTGTCGACATAGAGAACGCCCAGGAACTTGTCGCGGTTGATGAGCGGCGAACAGAGAGCTGACCGGATGTTGTACATCTGGATCGACTGCGAGCTCGTGAACCTCTGGTCGGCCAGGGCATCCTGCACCAGGACCGGTTCGCGGGTCGTGGTGGTGTGCTGGACGATCGACCTCGAGATATGGGCTCCGCCGTCCTTGAGCTGCATCACCGTCTCCATCTCGCGGTGCGCCCTCGGGATCAGCTTGCCCGTGGTCTCGTCGACCAGCATCAGAAGCCCTCGGTCAGCCTTCATGACCTCCAAGGCATTGTCGATCACCTTGTTCAGGAGTTCCGTGAGGTTCAGTTCTGAGTTCAAGATGCGGCCAACCTTGATGAGGTTGGCCAACTTGGCGGCCAGGTTTCCCGGATCTTGAACCGGAGCGGGGTCCTTGGGAGGGGCTTTTCCGGTGGGCAGAGAAAGGATGCAGGTGAGGGCTCCCGGCCCTTGGACCCCCCCTTTCTCCTTTGCGTCCTTTGGCCGCGTCAACCCGCTGAGCCGGAGGTCTCCCTTGGACGAATCCTGCCGGCCGGTGGTTTCTTCCAGGTACTGGATGGACTGCTGGCCGATTCGGATCCAATCTCCGGTCTGGAGGCGCACCTGCTCGACCGGCTTGCTGTTGACGAGGACTCCGTTGGTCGAACGGAAGTCGAGCAGAAGGTAACGGCTTCCTTCTCTGACGATCAGGATGTGCTTTCTGGACAGCTCTTTGTCATCGTCGAAGGCAATGTCGCAGCAGTCGGGATCTCTGCCGAGAGTGCAGATGCCATCCCCGAGACGATGTCGTTTACCCTTGTAGACGAGGTAGGCGTCAGGCATTGCGAAGGCTTTTCCAGGAGTCCAGACCCTAGCTCCGATCAGGACGAGCCAAGAAAACGGCCGCCGGCGAGAAGGCCCATGCGAGACGGTCGCACAAGACCGATCTCCGACGAGCTGGCCAAAAGACTTCTCCTGCCGAATCGGCCAGGCTCAAATCCCGGATGGATCGCTGTCGACAGTATAGGGCCGGTTCTGTCCGGAATTCAAGGCAGACTCGTCGTCTCGGCAGAAACGGTCGAGCGAGCAAGAAGAGACAGTCTCAAGACTCCCGGATTCTGGTGACGTGGCCTACCTCGTCCACGATCCAGACCGCCGGTCCTGCCAGAAACAGCTCGCGAGCGGGGTGCGCCCCTTGGTGAATCCACATTTCCCTGCCGGACGCGCGGGAGAGCGCCCGAATCGTGCCATCCTGGCCGGCCACGTACACAGATTTGGATCCCAAGAGAGGCGTGGCCACGCTCCTCGACGCCAGCGGCACCTTCCATACACGAATCCCCGTGTGGCCGTCCATGAGTGTGATTTCGGCGCCCGACGCCATGGCGACCTGCTGTCCATCCGCCGCCATCGCTCCACGCTCCGTGGTCTCCCAGATCCGGCGGCCCTTCCGATCCAAGGCCATCGATCCCGTTGGCCCGGACACGAGCAGTCGAGAGCCCTGGATGGCCACCCCATCGATCGACGCGGCGCAGTCGAGGGTTCTCACGAGGCTCCCGCTCGTGCTGGAGAAGAAAAGCAGTCGACCGTCTGATCGGGCAACCATCACTTCGCCGGTCTGGCCATCCCCGTCGACCGATAAAGGGCCGGTCGACGGAGGACCCCCAACGTCGGACCGCCAGACGAGTGCGCCATCAGCGAGACGGTGCGCCAGAAGGGCTCCGTCGGCAGTGACCAGGTAGACCGTCGTGGCCGTCCCGGCGAGCGCTCCGACGACCGATCGATCGGTGCGGACGCGCCAGCGGAGCTGACCACCGTTCCAGTCCACCGCACTGAGCTCTCCGGTGCAAGAGGCGACGACCACCAATCCCATTCGGTAGATCGGCCTGGGGCCCGGCCCCGCAACCCCGGCGAGTGACCACAGGCGCTGTCCGTTCGCGAGTCGGACCGCTTCGAGCCGGTCCGCTGTCCAGACGACCGCGGACTCTCCGTCGGTCAGGAGAGTTCCTGCCGCTCCTGTGGCGACAAGGCAGCTCTCCACCTTCGGGGTCGGCATCCGGACGAGCAATCCACCCCAGGCGCTTTCGTTCGATCGGTCCGTGGCTACGATTCGAGCGAGCTGTGGGGCGCCGGGGGTCAAGCCCGACAGACGAACCCGATGAGAGCGCGATCGTGGGGTGGTTGATCGAGATTCTCGGGGCTGTCCTTCGATTCCCGGAAGTAGCGAGACTGCGACATCACTCTCCCGGTTGGTCGCGACCTGGACCTCGACGCCGTCACCATCGGTCTTGGCGACAGCTGAAGTGATGGAAAGCGGAGATATTGCGGTCAATGGGGCGGGTGAGGATACGGAGAATCCTCCGAGGGCAACTCGGACCCACCCCTCGCCGCTGGCGCATGAACGAGGGAGAAAAACCTCGTGTCGACGAGAGGGCAACCGATTCGTGGAGATTTCGATCAATGTTCCGTGTCCGTCCTGATACCAGGCACGGGTTTGGCAGGCGCCTGGAGTGTTCCAACAAACCCTCAGAGCAGCCCTGGAGTCGGTCACGGTCAGGCTCTCTGGGCGTCCTGTCTCGACCCATCGGGGATGCCACGGCTCGGTGACGACCCCCTTCCACGAGGCCGCCACGATCAGACAGGCCAGTATCGACAGCAGCATCGCGGGTGGATTGCGGCGTCTGCGGGGCGTGATGACCGGTATCTGCACGACCGCAACCTCGGGGTGGGCGGTCTGGGCCCGCTGAAGGGGGGGCATCAAGATGGGGCCGGTTCCCCGGCGCGCCGCCGTCGGTCTCGGGGAGAGACGAGTCGCCGAGGACTCTGACGAGTGAAGAGCTGTTCGGACCGGGTCCTTGTCGTTGGACTGATCGATCGAGGCCGTCGCACCGGGCTGCTCATCGAAGATGTTGGACGAAGGCTCGCAAGGACCTGTCTTTGAGCCGACCTGGGAATCGGATGTGGACGGACCCGACGGAATCAGCGGTCGAACCGGCAGAGTGACCGACCATGCCGGGAAACGCTCCGGTTCGGACGACGAGACAGAAGGAACGTAATCGTCGATCCAGAGCTGGGCGAAGAGCGCAAGATCCTCGATGTCGACCCGAAACGAGTCGACGTCGGCGTACCGCCGTCCGGTCGTCTTGGCGAGCGCCACACGCACGATCTCCTCGAGCTCCAGAGGGATCGTGCGACTCAGTCCGCGGATGGGGGGAGGCGGAACCTCGATGTGGAGGTGGCGCAGAGTCTCCCAATCCTCCCGATGGAAAGGCGGATGTCCGACCAGGAGCTGGTACAAGATCACGCCCAGTGCGTAGACGTCGGTCTGACGCGAAGTCGGCCGTCCGCGAAACAGCTCCGGGGCCATATACGCTGGGGTCCCGATTTGGGTCGAGCCCGGAGGCAGTCGATCCGATGGAGGCCCTGATCTTTCGTCTCGGGCGAGGCCCAAATCCGTGACTTTGGCCCAGCCCTCGCGATCGACCAAGATATGCTCCGGCTTGAGGTTTCCGTGGATGACGCCTTGCTGATGCATGAACGACACCCCGGAAAGCACCTGAAGCAGGATCGAGAACACGTCCCGGAGGGGCAACGGACCACGGGAGAAAAGGATCTCGCTCAGACTGCGGCCGTCGATGTATTCGAGAACCATGTACGGCCGGTCTCCGGGGACGAAATCGAGAAGCTCCACGATGTGCTGGTGCTTGAGCCGAGCCAGAAGTCGAGCCTCGGACGAGAAGGACCGGATGGCCTCCTGTTCCTCGAGGAGCCCCGGATTCAGAAACTTGATGACGACGTTTCGTCCGAGTGTGAGCTGGAACGCCTGGAAAACAGAGCAGTCTCCGGAGAACAGCGGACGAAGAATCTTAAACTGACCCGCCAGATCTCCCATGTCCCCGCAATCCATCAAGGGACGATTCTAACACCCCCACCCCAAATTCGCAGCGTTGATCGCCGTGGGGGGCTTGTCTCTTGGGTGCTGAGGCCGGACAACCACGGAGACTCTGAGGGGTACGGAGGAGCGCGGAGATCAGGTCCTTGGATTCTCGACCTTGTTCTGCAACCCTCCGTGAGTCTCTAGTGACTCTTGCGTGCCTCCGTGATTCTTTTTCTTTCTGGCAACTTTTCGGCCAGGAGGGCCTGCTTGAGGCTTATTTCACGGGCATTGCTCCTAAATGTCGTCGACGCCGTCTCCGTGGAAGAACCTCGCGTCGACTGAATGCTGGTTCCCGTAGTGAGTGTACCGGTCGACAGTCATCAGATCGAAGTCGTGGTAGTAACAGCCGCTCGCCACGACGGTCGTGAGAACCACGACTGCAAAGAGGATCACGCGCCCGGACCTCGTCTTCTGCTCCACGGCGCCCCGTCCTTTCCCGCTCGTGCCATCCTGGGACAGAAACACACGGCCCCGCCCCTCGCCTTGCTGCATTAGCTCAAAGCCAATCCGGTGTCAAAGAAGGGACTTGAAGAACGTGTCCCGGTCCCCCCCGTTACCGCGGCCGGCTGTCAGGTTCTTGACCTTCCTGGATCTTTCGGCTTCCGGGCACGTCCATCGGCACCCGCTTCGCGCACAGAGGGCACTCGTCAGGAGGCCAAATCGTCACGGCCACACGGGCCAGCGACGAGAGGGGCCACTTCATCGCGCCGGCTCCCCCGGTTCGGTCGATCAGACAGGCGAGCCCCGCCACTCTGGCACCGATCTGTTCCACCAGCTCCGCGAGTTGAAGAATCGATCGTCCTGTCGTGAGGACGTCCTCGACGAGAAGGACGTGCGATCCCGGCGGGATGGAGAATCCTCGACGAAGAACGAACCGATCGTCCACGCGTTCGGCGAACAGCGCCACGCGACCCAAGGCTCGGGCCATTTCATGGGCAACCAAGATGGCTCCCATGGCCGGTCCCACCACTATATCCACGGGACCTTCGGGGAGTTTCCGGGCCAGCTCACCCGCCAGCCTGGCAGCAAGATCGGGATGCGCCAGAACCAGGGCCGACTGAAAGTATTTGTCGGAATGCAGGCCCGAGGAGAGGCGGAAGTGACCTTCCCGATACGCCCCGCACGTCCGATAGACATCGAGCACCTCAAGCTCCGTCATTCCCTCTCTCCTTTTGGATTCACAGGTGTAGCGCCCAGCAGGTGACTAGATCGGCACTTCGACACGTTCCAGAGCCTCGAGGATGATGGTCTCCTGAAGGTCACGATCGTGACCGGTCGAAACCACTCGGTTGGAGAGGACGACCCGGTGGGCAAAAACCTGGACGGCCAGCTCCTTCAGATCGTCCGGAAGGACATATCCGCGACCCCGGATGAGGGCCAGAGCCTGCGCCGCGCGCATGAGCGCCATGGCTCCACGGGGGCTGACACCGAGAGCCAGACGCTCATCGGCTCGGCTCCTCTCCACAAGAGCCAGAACGTAATCGGTCACGACCGGGGAAATACGGATACGTCCCACGATCTGCTGGAGTCCATCCACGTCGCTCGTCGAAATCACGGGCTCGAGCGCCGGGATCGCCTCGGCCGGGTTTTTCCCCAAAAGAAGCCGCCGCTCGTCCTCGCTGGAGGGATAGCCCATCCGGAGTCTCATCAGGAACCGGTCCAGCTGGGATTCCGGCAGCGGAAAGGTCCCCGTGAACTCCATCGAATTCTGGGTGGCCAGAACCATGAACGGGGTGGGAAGTCTGAGCGTCTGCCCATCGATCGAGACCTGACCGTCGTTCATCGCCTCCAACAGACAGCTCTGGGTCTTGGGGCTGGTGCGGTTGATTTCGTCGGCCAGGACGATGTTGGCGAAGATCGGTCCGGGTTCGAAGCGGAACTCTTCCGTGGCGGGACTGTAGATCGAGACGCCAAGGACATCAGAAGGGAGCAGGTCGTTGGTGAACTGGATTCGCTGGAACCCCCCGTCGATCGAACGGGCCAACGCGTGGGCCAACGTCGTCTTTCCTACGCCGGGAACGTCCTCGATCAGAAGGTGTCCCCTCGCGAGGAGGGCGGTCACTGTTCGTTCGATGACGTCCGACTTGCCGATGATGATCTTCTCGATGCTCGCCTTGAGTCGCCCGATCTTCTCCTGCGCCTCGGCGAGATCGGGCAGGCCATCGTCAGAGACTTGCGAACCGTTCATCTCCACACCGGGGCGACGTATCCGACTCGTTGAGGGCCGTCAGAGTCGAGAGCTTCCAGGATGCTCTCTTTCAAGTCCGGATAGAAGACCGCCTCGCGGATCGCGTCGGCTGAGAGCCACGCAGTCGAACGAACGCGTGGATCCTTGCCCGTGAATCGAGGCTCACCCTCCAGAGACGTATGGAACGTGATCTGTACGATGTGTCGGTCACCCATTGGATCGATGCTGTCGCAAATGAACGCCAATGGACCCGGACTGGCAGAAACACCCAGTTCTTCGAAACACTCCCGGACGAGGGCAAAGGGAAGCCTCTCTCCGGGGTTCACACCGCCGCCGGGCAGGAGCCAATAGCGTCTCTGACCCTTCTGATGCTCGACGGCGAGGACTTTGTGATCGCGGATGACGAGGGCCGAGACCCTCAGCCGGATCTTCGCGTGCAGTGCTGACTTCACAGTCTGGTCGCCCCGCATCCGACCGGATTCCGTATCGACGATCGACGGTTGTGCCGCCTCGATGGTGGCACGTCGCTTCGAGGCCGATGCGGATCGGTTTTCCGGAAAACCCCTTACGGGGTATACACCAAGGGCTCGATGGGCAGCAAGGGGGTGCGAGCGATTGGGCATGTTCGACACGGTCCTCTCACCTCGAAGGCGGCCCAGAGCCGCCGACAGGCGACACGGATCCGGTCGCCGGTACGGGCCTGAACTTGAGAGAGCCTTCTCTCTTTGACCGAGACTGAACGATCCGTGCTTCGCGAACCTGGGCCAGGGCCTCTCGGGTGGCTGCCAGATGGGTCAACCTCCAGGCGTTTTGAAGGCTCGCCGCCGCCCCATCCAGATCGCCCGCTTGGAGAAGGGTGACTCCGAGCCCGTGGTGGGCATGGGCGCTGAGCGGGTTGAGCTTCGTGGCGGAGCTCCAGAACGTGATCTGATCGCGATATCGGCCGGTTCTGTCGATGATCTTTTGACTCGCCCAGAACAGGCACGCGCAGACCATGAGGACAGCGGGCCACGGGGGTCGACTCCTCGATGCCGAAGCTTCCCTCCTCGATGCCGAAGCTTCCGCGGCCAATGAGCCGAGGACGAGGGCGATCCCAAGGCTGGGCAGGTAGAGATAGCGGTCTCCGAATGCGATCTGGTGCGATGCGCTGGTGAGGTTCATGCTCAGGATCAGACCTCCAGCGAAAAGGATCAACCCCATTCGGATGGTGAGGTCCTTCCTGGACCTGGCGAGACACCAGGGCAAGACAAAAAAGACCGCGGTGGCGGCCAGAAACAACTCGAAATCCAATTCGCGCACGAGAAGTCCGACAGCCCCGTTGTCCGCCATGCGACGGATCGTGACCAGCTCGGAGAATGCGAGTGGTCCAAAATCGACACCGAGGAGGACGGCGGCCAGGTATCGCCCCGCCAGCCGCAGGTTGATCAGAGTGACGAGCGCCAGCTCGGCAGCCGAGCCGGGCGATCCGTAGGGATAGCCTATGACCACTCCCGGGCAGTTATGACGAAGGATCCAGACCAGGATCAAAGCCGGAACGGCATAGCGGAGAACCTCCCTCGCCGACAGCGTCGACAACGCTCCCTCTTGTTCGGGCTGGTTGTCGTGTCCGCGTCCGCGTCCGACCACCGTCGCGAGCAGCGCCACCGGGACGACCACGGATACTTCTTTTGTCAGGAGAGAAAGGGCCAGGAAGACCGAGCCTGGAAGCCCATCGAAGTAGGACCCCGACCGTCTCCATGACAAGAGCAGCAACACGGAGACGAGCGCGAACAGCGTGGACAAGAGATCCGAGCGCCCCGAGACCCAGGCCACGGCTTCCACATGGACCGGGTGAAGCGCGAAGAAAAACGAGGTTGTCAGTGTCCCGAGGATCCCGAGGCCGAGTCGGAACGAAAGCATCGCCACGCACCAGACTGAGGCACCGAACAAGAGGATGTTGGTGAGGTGATAGCCGGCCGGGCCCCTCCCCCACGCCCAAACATCCAACCTGTAGCTCCAGAACAGAATCGGCCTGAAAAACCGGGTCGGCTCCACCAGGTGCCAGCTATTGTCTCGAAAAACGTCGAGCAGCGAGTACTTTTCCAGACGATCCGGCTGGCCAACAAGACCGAGGTCGTCCCACACGAATCCGCAGGAAAGACTGGGGACATAAGCGAAAACCGCGACAACGGCGACCAGGAACGAGACCTGGTAGGGCCGCAATCGCGGTGTCATCGATCTGCCACCCTCAGGAGGGGTCACGCAGGGACTCCCCCAGGATGCGGTCGAAGTTAGTCCATGACCGGGTTATAGCCGTCGTCGTTTCGTCTCGCGGCCCTCCAGATGTCGGTGCACCGCCCGGAAGAGAGGTCCTGGAGCTTCATCGAGACGACCTGGACTTCCGACATGATCTTGAAGTTGTTGTGGCCGAACACGCCGTTTCCGTAACCTTGGGTCTCGGCAAGGGCGCGCTTGGCCCGGGTGATGTATTCCTGCCGGAACAGCTCCGGCCTCGTATCGGCCTGGCTCGCTTCCATCCTAGAAAGCGCAGCCTTGTATTCGTATGTCAGAGTGACGTTGTACTGGAGTTTGACGACCAATTGCACCTCTCCATCCGCCCCGTTGACAGCCCCCGGAAGCGACCGGAGGGCCTGTCGGAGCGTCTGAGAGGGAACGAACACCGCAATGAGGCCGATCACTGCGAGAGTCGCGACGAAGACTCCCACGAAGGTTCTATTTCTCTTTTTCATTAAAGGCCTCCTCGAGCCTGAGAGACAGCTTCAAATCTCAGCTTCTTAACTTATATTGATCCGGCAACCGTTCGTCAACCCGGACATTGAGACGGCCCTGAGACGAAACAAGTTATTTGCCGTCCTGTTTTTCGCTGGCATCGAACGTTCCAGCGCTTCTATAATAGTCGTCGAAGGCTTGGTTCATGTCGTGCGATCGGCGGCCACAGGCCGCACACCGGAGACATTCGTGGCTTTGAAGCTCAAAGAATGGTTCGTGCCGGACTCCCTGCTCACCTTGGACGAACTGGGAGCCGGCGGTATGGGAGCGGTCTATGTCGGCTACCACAAGCCCACAAAGTCGTTGGTGGCCATCAAGACTCTCTTTCCCGAGTATTCCAAGGACGAGGCGTACATCCTGAGATTTCGTCGGGAGGCGGCTGTCTACCAGAAGCTTTCGCATCCCAACATCGTCCACTACGTCGATTCCGGTCTCTGTGACGGGACCTACTACATCGCATTGGAGTTCATCCACGGAAAAGGTCTGGACGTCCTTCTGAAGGAAAAAGGGCTCTTTTCGGTTCCGGAGGCTCTCGATATCTTCGAACCCCTCATCGAGGCCGTGGGCCATTCTCACGACAAGAACATCGTTCACCGCGATCTGAAGCCCCAGAACATCGTCATCTCCGAAGATGGCGTCGTGAAGCTCCTCGACTTCGGCATCGCCCAGGCCGACGATGACATCGTCAAGACGGTCACCGGTTCGATTCTCGGCACGTTCTTTTACGCGGCTCCGGAGCAGAATCAGGGGAAGAAGATCGATCGGAGATCGGACATCTATTCTCTGGGACTGATCCTCTACGAGCTCGTGACCGGAAAGCGTGCGCTGGCCGGTTCCGATCTGATGCAGGTCACCCTGGTCCAGATGAAAGGCCAGATCGAGAAACCGTCGAAGGTGAAGGATACGATCCCTCCGGGTCTCGACAAGATCGTGATGAAATGCGTGGAACGAGATCCTGCCAACCGATACTCCTCGTGCGCCGAAATCCTCACGGAGATCCAGGCGCTCAAGGCGGACAGCCGGGCTCTGGCGGGCGGAGGGGCGATGGGATCCGCGGAGCTGACCGAACTGTTCGAGAAGGCGAGACAAGCTCACCTCAAGCGAGATCTCGACTGCGCCCTCAAGCTTGGGCTCGAACTCCTGGAAAAAAAGAAGGACTCCGCCGATCTGCACAACCTTCTCGGAAAGATCTACACCGACAAGAACACCCCCTTTCAGGCCATCGATCACTACAAGGAAGCGCTGCGTCTGGCACCGAAGGACAAGCAGTTCCCGATCGACTACGCTATCGCTCTCTTCAAGATGAAGATGTTCGACAAAGCGAAGGCCGAGCTCAAGAAGATCGCGGAAAAGGATCCGACCAACATCTACGTCAAGAACTACTTGAACCAGATCCGAGCCGCCGAGGAGCAGGCGCTCAAGCAGCGCGAGGTCACCCTGACGCGCAAGAAGTAGTGCCCAATCCCATCACAGTCGCGATTGACGCCCGTACGGCCACCGGTGCCTTCACGGGAATCGGACGGTACACGGTGTCTCTCGTGTCCGCCCTGGTGGAGGTCGCCCCGGATCTCGACATTCGACTACTGACGGCTGAGGGGGCTCAGACTCACTTCGCGGATCTGGTCGGACCTCGGCTCTCGCTTCATTCCACCCGGATGATCGTCCCGCGGCATCCCTGGTCCGATCTGTGGCTGCACCTGTGTCTTCCGCGCTTTCTGTCTCGATCGAGGAGCTCCATCCTGTTCAGCACGGCGAACTACCTGCCGCTTTTCTCCGGTGGGGCGCGACGGGTGGTGACCATCCACGACCTCGTTCCGTTCCGGTTCCCATCCGCGGACCCGTGGACGTTCGTAGTCTACCTGAAAACAATGCTCCGACAAGCCTCACGCTGTGCGGATCGGATCGTGTCGGTTTCCCACTCCACAGCCCGGGAACTAGTCGAGATTCTGGGCATTCCCGAAGACCGTATCGTGGTCGTCCACAACGGAGTGCTCCCGCGCTTTCGTCCGCTTTCGGCAAGCGAACTCGAGAACCGGCGGGTTCCGGTTCCCGAGGCCCCGTTCATCCTGTCGGTGGGGGCAAGGATTCCCCGCAAGAATTTCGCGCGACTCATCCGGGCCGTGGCGCGTTTGAGAAAACGCGGATATCCGCACCACCTCGTCCTCGCCGGTCCCCCTGGTTCGAGCCAACCCGAGCTCGAGGCGACCGTGGAGGCAACGGGTCTCTCCGGAGCGGTCCACTTCGTGGGCTACCCGGACGACGACGATCTGGTCTGGCTCTACAACAAGGCGCAAATGTTCGTGTATCCTTCGATCTACGAGGGATTCGGTATCCCGGTCCTCGAGGCGATGGCGTGCGGGACCCCGGTCGTGTGCTCCTCTGGCAGCTCACTTCCGGAGGTCTCCGGGGAGGCGGCCCTCATGTTCGATCCCTTCTCGGTGGAGCAGATCGCCGAGCTCGTCGAGAGGGTTCTTCAGGATCCCGAAATGGCCGCGGAGATGAAGTCCCGAGGACTCGCCCGGGCCGCCCTCTTCACGTGGGAGGCGGCAGCCCGAAAGACGGCGGATATCTTTCGCTCTCTGTCCGAGTGAGATCGACATGGACACATCCTTTTTGAGCGGCTCCTCGTCTGCGTCCGGTTACAGGCAGTATTCGGAGTACTCCCGCGAACCGGGCGGGATCACGCGACTGGATTCGGTCGTGGCCGCAGTCGAACGACGGCGAGCTCTCTCTTTCGGCATGCCTCGAGACTCGTTTCCGATCGTCGAGATCGGTTGTGGGTGCGGAAACCTGTCCATACCGATCGCCTCCTTGGGCTACCCCGTCGTCGGAGTCGACATCGATCGTCCATCGATCCAGGAGGCGACAAGACGATGCCCCTTCCCGGGCGCCCGCTTCCTCGTGGCCGACCCAGGCGAACTGGAGGCCGGAGCCTACCGGGTCGCCATCCTTTCCGAGGTCCTCGAACACCTTACAGATCCTCTGGATCTTCTCTCGAAGACTCACGCACTGCTCGCTCCCTCAGGGAGTCTGATCGTGACCGTTCCGAACGGCTATGGCCCCTGGGAACTCATGAACCACGCGCAGCGGCTGGCACGAAAGCTGGGGATCGGGGATGCCTTGAGCCGACTCAAGAAAGCCCTCGGGTACACGGGGCATTCCCTTCAGTCGAAAAACCCGAACCTCGAACACGTTCGATGGTTCACCCGGTCGAGACTGCTCGCCCTGCTGTCTTGCGCCCGGTTCACGCTTGCCCGGTTCGAGGCTCTCTCTTTCGTCGTGGGGGCGTTCCCGGTGTCGTGGCTGTTCCGCCAATGGCCGGGCATCGAGGAGTTCGATCGTGCGACGGCCCGGCTCCTGCCGGTGGCTCTTGTGTCCGGTTGGCTTCTCGAGCTGACGAGGGAGGAATGACCTCTGGACATCGTTCTCTTTTCATCCGCCTACTGGGATGAGCCGCTGTGGACGAACAAGCAACACGTTGCCCTTCGTCTGGGGCGCCGCCACCATGTGCTCTTCGTCGAGCCCGGGTTCTCCAAGTCCGTCCTTTTGAATCGAGGGCTGTTCTGGACGCCCCGAATGCCGGCACCCTCCCAGGGATTGACTCTTCTCTCACCGCTGGACCTCCCGCTTCGCCGGGGCTTCTCGTTTGTGCGCTCCATCGCCTTTCGTCTGTTGGCGCGGCGCATCCGGAGGGTGCTCGAAGACTGGCAAAGCAAGTCGTTCGTCTACCTCGTCTACCATCCGGAAGGCGTTCGCGTTCTGGAATCGCTCGATCCCGCGGTCGTGGCGTACGACTGCGTCGATGACCTGGTTACCCAGCCCCACATCGCCTCGCGCCCGAGGCTCGCGCGAGCTCTCCTGGCGAGCGAATCTCGATTGATCGAACGGGCCGATCTCGTCTTCGCCACGAGCCCGGCTCTTGCCGCACGACTCGTCCGCGTCAATCCACGGACCCACCTGATCACGAACGTGGCCGACTTCGATCACTTCTCGACCCTTCGGCCAGAGCCGCCGGGGCTGAAGGACATACCCCGCCCGAGGGCCGCGTACGCGGGAGCACTCGATCCCTACAAACTGGACTACTCCCTCATCGAGGGCCTTCTCACGGACCTTCCCGACCTCCATCTGGTCCTGATCGGCCCCGCTTGCACCGCCGGCCCCAATCCGGCCTTGAACGCGCTGGAGTCCCACCCCCGGGTCCATCATCTCGGAGTGGTGGAATACCAAGCTCTTCCGGGATATCTCCAGGCCATGGACGTGCTGATCATGCCCTATGTCCTATCCGATCACACCCGTCATATTTTCCCACTCAAGACGTTCGAATACCTCGCCACGGGGCGCCCGGTCGTGTCGTCTCCGCTCGAGGCTCTGGGCCCGCTCGGTCCGGCGATCTCGCTGTGTGATCACCGAGAGTCTTGGTCTCTCTCCATCCGGAGAGCGATTCAGAAACCGGAAGAGGGCCGCGAGTCACGTCAGGAACTGGCCCGCCGGAACACCTGGGACGAACGGGTGTCCAGGATCGAGGCACTTCTCGAGACCGCTCTGACCGGAGGAGTCTCCCCGTGATCGTTCACGTCGACATGGACGCCTTCTATGCAGCCATCGAGGTGCGAGAGCGGCCGGAGCTGGCCGGTCTTCCGGTGATCGTGGGAGCCGACCCCCGCGGAAGGGGCGTGGTCTCGACCTGTTCCTACGAGGCTCGACGGTTCGGAGTCCGGTCGGCCATGCCGATCGGTGAAGCCGCGAGACGCTGTCCCCAGGGAGTCTTCCTCCCGGTGCGGATGGCCCTGTATGTCGACGTGTCCCGAAGGGTCATGGCGATCTTCTCGAAGTACAGCCCGCTCGTCGAGCCGCTTTCGATCGACGAGGCCTTCCTCGACGTGATCGGCTGCGAGGGGCTCTTCGGGCCACCCGAGGAGATCGCGCGCAGGATCAAGCAGGAGATCCGATCGACCTTGTCGCTCGCCTGCTCGGTCGGCGTGGCCCCTAACAAGTTCCTCGCCAAGCTGGCCACGGAGTTGGGTAAGCCGGACGGCCTTACGGTCATCGCTCCAGACGAGGTCCGGACCGTCCTCGATCCGCTGCCCGTGGACAGAGTGTTCGGGATCGGGAAGCGGTCGGCGGAGGCACTGATTCGCTCGGGCATCCGCACCATCGGTGAGCTGGCTCGGGCCTCGCCCCCTCGGGTCGAGCTCTGTCTCGGGCGCTCAGCTGCGGCCCACGTCCAGAGGCTCGCGCGCGGCGAGGACGATCGGGACGTCGAGCCGTTTCGTCTTCCCAAACAGATGGGAAGCGAGAGGACGTTTGCCTTTGATCTGGACGACCCAACAGAGCTCCACCGACAGCTCCTCGATCTGGCCGGTGAGGTTGGTGCCGCGCTCCGTGACCACGGATACACGACACGCTCGGTGCGGCTGAAGGTCCGCACCCACAACTTCGTCACGACCACCCGGACACGCACGTTCTCGCGACCGACCGACTCCGACCGAGTGCTTCACCGAGCGGCTCGCGAACTGTTCGATCGGGCGCGCATCACAACCCCTGTGCGATTACTCGGCGTCACGGCCTCGGATCTCGTCCACGAGTCCGGAGACGAGCAACCAACGCTCTTTGCCGTGCCCGATGAAGAGGCCAAGTCAGCGGGAGTCGACCGGGTCAAAGATCGGGTCCGGAGGAAATTCGGGCAGACGGCGTTGCGGCCGGCGACTCTTTTGGCCACGAACGGCGGCCCTTTGCGTCGGAAATGACCTTTTGCGCAAAAGGAAGGGTCAAGCTCACGGCTTGACCGCCACGCAGGACACGTACTCGTGAACGACCTCGAACCCCCGGCGGCCGCCGGCCCTCTTGGCCAGTCGCCGCAGGAACTCGTCGGTGAGGGCCTGGCGCCGGTCAGGGACCACGGCCTCGTAGAACGCCATGCCGGCCCCGGAGTGGATGAGGTGGTCGAGCACCTCGCGCGGGCCGGGACAGCGGAACACGATCGAGCCCTCCCACAGATTGGAGATCGCCAGTCCCGACGCCTCGACCAGAGTGCGGGCGTGGCACGCATCTCGGGGAAAGTCGAACGCAACCCGGGCCTCGAGAATCGAGGGATCTTCACGGACCAGCTCATCGAAGATCTCCACAGCCTCGCGTGGTGAGCCGTCACGGTGGACGACAAAGGCGAGAATGCCGCCCGGCGAGAGGCGCGCTGCCGCGGTGGTGAAGAACGGTTCGAGAGGGATGTAGCCGAGCACCCAGCTCGAGAAGACGGTGTCAAAAGACTCCTCCGAGTTCAAGAGTTGGAGCGCGTCCCCGACCTTGAACCGAACGTTTACGACCCCCTTGGCGACGAGGCGGGAGTTGGCCTGGGATTGCATGCCCTTGGACAGGTCCGCGGCAACGACCTCCTTGACCCTCTCGGACAGAAGCGCCGTCGCATAACCGGTCCCGCAGCCGGCTTCGAACACCCTTTCGTTCCCGCGCCAGGGGATTTTGGCGATCAGCTCCTCGATCGGTCGGGCCGCCTGGGTCAACCAGTGCTCGTCGTAGACTTCATGCACCGTGTCGTAGGCGGACCGAAGCTCCGCGTGGCCGACCTGGCGGAGCTCGGACTGGATCCGGAAGAAGCGCGGCAGGGGATGAGATCGAGGGAGACACTTCGAGCAGAGTCGATCAGAGACTTCCGGCGGAGCAGGGACCCGATCGCTCGGGATGTGATTTGCCAGGATACGTCCGACGCACGTGGGTCTCGGCCGTGAGAAATGGCGACTCATCCGATTCAGGATTTGATCGAGCGGGTCGTTTGCGACATTTCCGAACGACGCGGGGACCAGATTGCACGGACACACCTCGCCGCTGCCGTCGATGTAGAGGTGCGTCAGACCGGCCCCGCAGCCGAACGCATCGATCGATTCGAGGTAGGTGAGCGTGGAAAGAAGCGGAAGCTCCTCGCGCCGCGCCACTTCTTTCTGGTACCGAAGGATCTCGCTGCGCTCGGACGCAGTGAGAAGAACGTCCGAACGTCCGGTGAGACGCCCGGTGGCGCTGGGTTCCAGGAGGTGGACTTCGAGGGCCCCGCAAGAGCCGGCATACTCGAGAAAGGGCCAGAACCGGGCGGGACCGAGGAGCTCTCGCGTGGCGACCGCGACGAGGTAAGGGTAAAGACCGGCCTCGCGAGCCACGGAGACTGCCTTGACCGCAGATTCGTGAGCCCCCCGCACTCTCCTCTTCGCGTCGTGTTCCTGGGGGTCGTGTGAGTCCAGACTGATCCCGATTGCGAACAACCCGGCACGCTTCAATCGCTGAGCCTGAACGGGTGTGAGCCCGGATCCGGTCGTCCCCAGAATCATGCAGGTTCGGGGTTCGAAAAGACCGATGATTTCGACCAGGTCGTCTCGCAACAGGGGCTCGCCTCCAGTGAGCGTGACGATCACTGGGGAGAGAGCGTTCAGTTCGCCCACGAGGCGTTTGAGCGTCGACAAGGACAGGTCGTCCTGGCTTCGCCCGGCGTTGTAGCAGTGCCAGCAGTCGTACGAGCATCGATTGGTGACCGCGAGCGTCACTGAGTAGAGCCGTCGACCATGGGTCTGACCCAATCGATCGAACTGGGAGACCATGTTGTCAAATGCAGGGCTGGGATAGGGAGGGAAGTTGGTGTTCACGACGAACTGGTCGCCGAAGACAGCCACCTTTTCGCTTGCAAGGTACTCCTTGAAAAACGCGGCCGTCTTCGGATGCAGGTCGGTGAAGGGGCGCTGGGCAGAGACTCGGTGGAAAAAATCGTCGCCTTTCATGGGAAGTCAGCGTTCCTCTTTTCGAGTCCGTCTGGTCCAGACGGTCTGGATTATTCTGGCATCCAAACGAACAAACTGTCGACGATTGCTGTTTGACCCTGCATAGCACCGGAGTCGCCATCGGTCAATGAATCAAAACTCCGTGCGTCTCAGTGCTTCTCGGTGTCCGTGGTTGTCCGGCTTGCTCCCCACGTGGCCCTCGCACTTGCGCTCCGACCACACGTATGTCAGACTCTCGAGGTCGTTCATACGCTCCTCCCGGTAATAGGGACTTTCCCGGAAAAGGAAGAAGAGACATGTCAAGGACTCGGCGCGCGTGTATCGTATTCTGTTGTGCCCTCTTCTGGGGCTGCGTGGACTCCTCTAACCTGCTCATCGGAAGCTGGGAGACTGTCAGCGAGGGGGGCACGAAAAAAGATCTTATCACTTTTCGCTCGGACATGACCGGTGAGCTCATGATAACCACCCGCCCTGATGGACCGGGCGTTTTTCCTCCGCAGCAACCACAACCTCCAGAGATCCCTGTATCAGCGGAAAAACGGAGAGTCGGCGCGCAAGCGCCGGGAGTCGGCCGAGCCTCAACCAGGCAAAATGCAACAACGTCCGTCATCCGGTTCAGGTACGTCGTGGATAATGAAAAGTCTCCCCATTGGATCGATCTCATTCGGGACAGCCCGCCAAGCCGAAGTGAAGGACTATTCCAGCTTAGAAACAACGGCGAAGTCCTCGAGATGCTGATGAGCACTGCTGGTTCGAGTCGGCCCCCAGTCTGGGATCGTAACAGAGGGAGCTACACAATGGCGAGGCGGGTGAGCCGGTAGTCGTGCCGAAGGAGTCCGATCGAGTGCCGGGTCCTGGATGTGGCCATCGGCCTCACCGTTCTTTACGGTGGCGGGGGCCCATTCGGATCGATCTTGCCCAGTGCTGACAAGAGGCGGGATCCCGATCTTTTCGGGACTTCTTCAGACATCGCGGGTCCGAAATTTCGGTGAACCATCCCCCCGGTCGCTCAGTCATCGAGAGTGAGTCCACAACACAACCACATCGAGGATGAAGTCGTGGGCATAGCCCCGGATCCTGGGAGCCAGGGGGACTCTTGTCCGACAAGGTTCCAGTCCGGATCCTCGTATCTCGTGCCGAGTCAGGCCAGGGAGAAGAATCGATGGACGAGTTGACGATCGTGATGAAACGCGTGCTGAGGTCGACTCTGCGGTATCTGGTTGTCCAAAACTGCTTCTATCTCATCTCCGCGTTTCTGCTCCTGTTAGGGTGTTTCCTGATGGGGCAGACGACGCTCTCGGACAAATCTGCGCTCTCCTCGTGCCTGGTACTCTTGGGGATCACGGTGCTCTACCAGATCCTCGTCGCGGTCTTGGCCGTCCACGTGCGCCACCATCTCCACAGGGAAAACGACGCGTTCAACCTCGCGTGCGTGTCGCTGGTCCTGCTCCTCGATCCCGGGCTCTTTGGGATCCGCTTCTTCAGCTACTCCCAGATGGCAGGACTGATCGTAAATGGCGCGAGGCTCGTTCTATCGGCCGGAATTCTGGTCTTTCTGATTCGGGACGGTCGTTTCCCCATCAGCCGGCGTGCCTTTGCGAGCTGGCTCGTTGTCCTTGGAGTCACATTCCTTGGCGGCGCTGGAATGGAGCCGACACGGCCGGGGCACAACCTCCTCTGGCTCAACCTGCTCTCGTTCGCACCGCTCGTCCACGCGTGGCTGTCCCGCTGGTGGAACGAGCCGGAGTCGCAGTCGGACCTCACGGAACAGGACGGTCACGGAGCAAGCGGCGCCCCGATCCCCGTTCTCTGGGGAGACCCTCGGTCCATCTACAGGTACTACACCGCCGCGATCCTCACCGGGTATCCCTTCTTCGCCGGGCTCCTTCAGCTGGTGTGTCTGGGCGGTACGTTCCAGGTCGAGATGGGATGGGGGGTTGCGGCGCCATCGATCCTGGGATTGGCTGTGCTCCTGATGAAGTTCCGCCCCGGTCTCATCCACGCGGACAGTGGACTCCTGACCGCCTTGGGAATGCTCTCTCTAGCCGTTTCTCTGGTCGCTACCGGCGAAGGAAATCGTGGCTCCTTTGACACAGTCCTTTCCGGACTGTCCGGGACGTCGCTGGTGTTCCTGGCCAATATAGGGTTCGGGGTCTGGACGTGGCGGCTTTCGGGAGCGCGCCGATTCCCCTGGTACGCGGCGTTCTCGAGCGTGGCGCTCGCGGGTGGGACCGATTTCTATACGATCCTCCGGAATCTGACGGAATTTGACATCCTTCCGCTTGTGACCGTGACGGCGTGGAGCTGCTGGTGGGCCTTTCGGGACCGTGGATTCTCCGAGGCTCTGTGGGCGGTCTTCATGGCATTGGTTCTCTTTCTCAGGACTGTTCCGATGCCAACGGAGTGGGTGTGGCCCGCTCTGTTCCATGGATTCGGGGTCGCTTACCTCCTGATCGTTCATTTCTACCCACGAAAAGACCTTCGCGCCACCTGCGTTCCCGTGGCCCTTGGACTGCTGGCCCTCTCGTTCGCCGGGGCGCATCTTCCGGGTCCAAACCATGGTCCGGCCACCGGTGTGTTTCTGTTGGAGCTGGTCGGATTCTGGATCGCCGGCGTCCACTCCGTAGTGGGAGGCTATCGAGTCGCGTCCGCCTGGTTTCTCGGTGGCAGCATGCTGGTGAGGGTTCTCCAGCGTTTGTCCGCGGCCGATCTCTCGTCGTGGATGCATCTCTGGCTAGGGCCAGGCGTGATGGCACTTTCCTTCCTGTTCCTCCTCGTCGGGTATCGGGTCACTCGCCAGAAAGAGGAAATCCTGCGCTGGATCGACGATGCCGAACCACGGTAAGAATTTTCGCGCGGAGGGGGGGCAGGTCCTTTGGAGGGCAGTTTTTGTGAGGTGGAGTGTGTCGGATGTTTCTTCGTCATGCAAAGACACTCCTAGCGGCCCCTTGGTCGCCGTGGTATCTTCCACCACAATTCCGTGATCCGTCTGGAAAAGGTCTCCAAAGACTACCATCCGCAGCCCTCGATCAAAGGGCTCTTCGGACGTCTCCTGGGTCGAGCCGGTCGAAGCGTTCACGCCCTGGATCGAGTAGATCTTCGCGTCTCGGCGGGAGAGACAGTTGGGATACTTGGAGGGAACGGGTCCGGGAAAACCACCCTGCTCAAAGTCGTGGCCGGTCTGCTGCGACCTTCGAGCGGGAGCGTGCACGTCCAGGGCCGGGTTGCCGGTCTCATCGAGCTCGGGTGCGGTTTCGATCCGGACTCCACGGGACGGGAGAACGTCAGCCTCTCCGGTGCGATGCTGGGTCTTGACTCCGCGGGGCTCCGGAGCAGGATCCCCTCCATTCTGGAGTTCGCCGATCTGGGTCGCGACATCGACCGGCCGGTCAAAGAGTATTCGAGCGGCATGTTCCTGCGCCTGGCTTTTGCCGTGGCCATGGGAATCGACGCACCGATCGTGGCCGTGGATGAGGTTCTCGCCGTGGGAGACGAGTCGTTTAGAAAGCGTTGTCTCTCGTGGCTTTCGTCGTTCCGCCAAAGAGGAGGAACAGTCCTCATGGTCAGCCACGACGCTGCAGAGTTGACCCGCTGGTGTCACCGGATGGTCTGGCTCGAAAACGGAACAATCCGAAGAGACGGTCCCGCCGATGCCGTAGTCCGTGAATATCTCATGCGGTCACTGAACCCGCCGGCCGATGAGAATCGATCGTCGGCCGCACGTCCACACGCCCGGATCGTCGGCACTCGAGTGTGCGATGGCGAGGGCCGGCCGCGACAGACATTCTCCTCGGACGAACGAGTCCGGATTCTGGTGGAGTACGAGGCCGATGTCGCGCTTCAAGGTCCGTGCATCGGAGTCATGATCTCGCGGGAGGACTGGACCTGCTGTTTTGCGACCAACACCGAGGTCGGAGTGGAATTTCCCGTGCCCGCCCAGCCCGGGACGTCGGTCCTGTGCCTGGTCCTGGAACCTCTACAGTTGACCCGGAACCGATACATTGTGACCGCGACGTTGCGCGTGGGCGAAGAAGTCCTCGACTACGCGCTCACAGCCACCAAATTCGAGGTGCAGGGGCCCGACTGTCCTCTCGGGCTTTTCGTTCCTCGACACCGATGGACCCTGTCGGACCAATCAGGCGATCTCCGGGAATCGGTGAGCCACCCGTCGGTCGAGGGCCAGCCCCAGTCCCCCCAGGATCGCTCCGCAGACAAGGGCTGAGATCAGCCCCGTGAGATCTGGTCCCCTGCCGTCGAGCAGGACCTGCCGGTATGCGTCCACCAGGCCCGCCATGGGGTTCGCCCAGATCAGCGGTCGAAAGGAAGCCGGAACCTGGCCGGTGCTGTAGACGATCGGCGTCAGGAAGAACCACACGCGGAGAAAGAACAGAAGGGCTTGGTGAGTGTCCCGGTAGAGGGCGTTTAAAGGAGCAAGGCCCAAGCCAAGCCCAACGGTGAAGAGAAACTGAGCCGCAAGAACCGGAAGCAGCCAGAAGACGGCCCCGGGTTCGAGGCCCTGGAAGATCCTGCAGAAACCGAAGAGAGCCAAGCCCACGCACAGGTTGAGCCCGGAGGTCAGACACGCCGCTATGGGGAAAAGACGAGTGGGAAGTCGGTGCGTCCGAAGAATGGGAAGGTGCGCGACGACGGAGTTGGTGGCGCCGTTTACGCCCGACGAGAAGAAAGTCCACGGGATCAACCCGGCCAGCAGGAAGACCGGGTAGTTCGGAATCCCGACCTTGAGGATCCCGCTGAACATGACGGTATAGACGACCATCAGGAGAAGCGGATTGATCAGCGCCCAGAGAAGGCCCAAAAAGGCTCCTCTGTACTGAAGCTTGAACTCCTTCTCCACGAGGAGCGCGAGGACGTGGGCTTCCCACCTCGCCTTGGCCAATGAGAAACGTCTCCTAGGGTTTCTGGGGGCCGCCCGGTTTCTCGGCCGCCTTCTTCTGGATCCTGTCGAAGTAGCGATCCGCCTCCTCGACGCTTTCGAACACGGAGAAGCTGGGCAGGGCGTTGGCGATCTCGAAGACCTTCTTGATGGCAGGCTGGAGATTCTTCAGAGCCATCTTCCCGTTCGTCACCCGCACGAGGCTCGAAGCCTTGAAGAACATGCGGAGCCCCATACTGCTCATGTACGTGAGGCCGGACAGATCGAACCGGATCCCACGAACCTTCCCGAGTCCCATGGAATCCAGAAGAGCCTCGAACTGCTTGTACGTACTCGTGTCGAGCCGACCCTCCAAAGAAATGTCGAAGAAACCCGGGCTGGTCTCCAAGGAGTGCAACTTGAGTGTCATGGATCAGTGTCCTCCTTCTGTGGAAGCTGCGGGAGACGAGCGTTTGAACTCGACCGTCATGATGTTCTTTCCATTTTCTCTCACGTACTCCAACCTGCTGGACATCCGCCGAACGAGATGGATCCCGAGACCGCCGATCGGGCGTTCATCGATGGGTCGATCCAAATCCGGAGGAGGCGCGGCAAGCGGATCGAACTCATGCCCGTCGTCCTCGAGATGGACGACCACGACATCCCCCGTGACCGTGATCGTCAGTGCAATTTCGTGATGATTCTTGTCGTCGTAGCCGTACCGGACGGTGTTGGTGAGCAGCTCCTCTACGGCCAGAACCGCCGCGTAGGTCGTATCCTGAGGAACCTTCTGCTGGTTCAAGAAGTCCGTGACCAGCTCTCCCGCACTGGAAGCTCCCTCGATCGTACCGGCAACAGTCAGCTGGAGACTCGGGTCCATCTTCCTTACTCCAAGGATTTCTCGGTGGGGCCAGGTTCTCATGACGCCCAAGGTACTTCTCTCTTTAGTGCCCTAGAGAAAAGTCGTTGTCAAGAGCAACGACGACAGAGGGTCACCGAATGGCCGTTGCCTCGAGCTGGCAGACGGTCTGGTTCTCCTGGGGCATGATCGTCCGGCGGATCCGAATCTGCTGCGATGCGGGGCCGACTTGTATCCGGACCGTTGCCTTCCCTGACCGGTCGGTGAGCACTGCCCTCTCGCTGACAACCCCACCGGTATCATCGAGAATCCCCTGCAGAAGCCCGTGATCGTCTCGCTTCGCTCGGAACAAGACCCTTCGATCGCTCACACCCTCACCCCTGGCGCCCTGTATCTCCAGGGTGATGGGCAGAGCCTCTCCGCTCTTTTCAGAACGCTGCGCCGGAGATAATGGCGGCCGGGGCCGTTGCGAATCGACCGGCGAATCGACCGACGAATCGTTTGGCGGATCGATAGACGGATTGACGAGCGACCTGGATGCCCCCTGTCGGGAACCGATGCGTGCAGGCGCATTGGCGAAGCCGTCAGGGGTCAAAGACGTTTCCTCCAGACCGTTTCCGGCCTTGATCTTGTCCAGACCACGAACGACCTTGCCCATGTCTTTCGATAGTGTCCCAAGGATGGCCTTGAGCCCAGGATACTGCTGCCGAAGAGTCGGCTCGAGGTTTCTGTATTCCCGCACCTTACCTTCGAGCCGGCCGATCTTTTCGACGAGCTGTTGTTTGAGATGGCTCTGCCGCTGCCGTTCGCCCTCTCGGTCGAGTCGCGCGTCAAGATCCACGATGTCCGCGTAGTTACGTTTGACCAGAGTGAAAAGCTTGGAGAGAAGCCTCACGACCTGATAGTCGGCCTCGCCTTCACCATCCGCGCGCTCCGGGGTGTAGTCCTCCCCGGTCTCATCCGTGGCGATACGGCTCAGTACCTGTTCGGAACAAAGGCTCCACACGCAGACAACCAGGGCGAAAAAAAGGACGAGTCGCAATGAGCGCCGCATGGTATCGCTCCCCGGAGACGTGGGTCTCCCATCGTCAATCCTATCGGCGCCCGATGCCCACGATTTGAACCGGCTGACCGTTCGTGTTACGATGCCACCGTATGGACATCCGATTCGGTCCCGAAATCCTTCATGACTTCGCTGCCGCCTCTTCGCGGGAGTGGTTGGAGACCAACGGGATCGGAGGCTTCGCGCTCGGAAGCCTGTCCGGCGTCAATACGCGGCGATACCACGGACTTCTGATCGCGGCGACGATCCCTCCCGTTGGCCGGATGGTGATGGTGTCGAAGCTCGAGGAGACCGTCGTCGTTGGCCAGGACACCTTCGAGGTCTCTTCGAACCAGTACCCTGGCGTGGTCTCTCCCAAAGGGTATCGACTCCTCGATTCCTTCTCGCTCTACCCGTGTCCGACGTTCATCTTTCGCCTGGGAGAGATGACCCTCAAGAAGTCGGTGATGATGATCCATGGAGAAAACACGACCGTCGTCACCTACCAGCTTCTGGATGCCGACAAGCCCATCTCTCTGAGATTGAGACCTCTCCTCGCCTGCAGGGATTCTCACGGACTCGCCCGCGAGAACTCCTATGCGCGGCTTCAGGCCGCGGTCCAGCCCGGGCTCCTCACGATCCAGCCGTACTCCAATGTTCTGCCGGTCCACATAGGCCATCCTCCCGGAAGGTTCACTCCTCAGGAGTGCTGGTACAGGAACTTCGAGTACGAGAGGGATTGCGAGCGGGGTCTGGACTTTCGGGAAGACCTCATGAGCCCGGGAACGCTCGAGCTGACCCTGGAGCCGGATTGGTGCGCCTCGATCGTGATTTCCGCGCGCCGACCCTTGAGGCCGGCCGACGCGGACGACAAGGTCTCCCGCGAGCTCGCTCGCCGGCACGCCATCATCCAGAAGTGCACTGATCCTCTGGAGGCTTCGCTCCGATGGGCAGCCGAGAGCCATCTCTCCCTGCGCGGCAACGGAGGTCGAACGATCATCGCGGGCTATCCGTGGTACTCTGATTGGGGGCGGGACACCATGATCTCGCTGCCGGGGCTCACGCTGGCCACAGGCCATCCTGAAATCGCCCGCGAGATCCTGGAAACCTACAGCCGCTACCTCGACCGCGGGCTGATACCGAATCGATTCCCCGAAAACGGCCTCGCGCCCGAGTACAACACGGCTGACGCCTCGCTCTGGTACGCGTACGCGGCAGAGAGATACGTCAACTCGACCCGAGACCGAGAATTCGCAAGACGAATCGTCTATCCGACGCTGATGGCGATCATCGCCGGCTACCGCGAAGGAACGCGCTTCAACATCCGAATGACCGATGGCGGACTGATCCACCAGGGGCAGGAAGGTCTCGCCCTCACGTGGATGGACGCGAAGGTGGACGATTGGGTCGTGACCCAGAGACGCGGACGCACGGTGGAGCTCAACGCTCTCTGGTACAACGCGCTGGGCTATGCAGCCGATCTGGCCGAGTGGCTCGAGGGGCCGGCGGTTCCAGCCTCCCGTGAGCTCAGACGGCTTCAGACCAGAGTGCGGAATGAGTTCGTCAAGGCGTTCTGGTACGAAGAGGGAGGATACCTCTACGATCTGGTCGATGGACTGCGCCGCGACTCGAGCATCCGTCCCAACCAGGTCTTTGCCCTCGCTCTCCCCAGGCCCATTCTGGATTCGCGCCGCGCCCGGTCGGTCTTTGCGGTCGTCAAACGGGAGCTCTATACCCCCCTGGGCCTCAGGTCCCTGTCGCCATCGGATCCGGCCTATCACCCTCGATTCGAGGGAGACATGCCGACGCGCGATGCCGCCTACCACCAAGGAACGGTGTGGGGCTACCTCATCGGTTTCTACATGACCGCCTATCTGAACGTCCACGGCCGCAAAGAGAGGACCTTGGATCGAGTTCGCCAAATGCTCGCTCCATTCCGTTCTCACCTCTACGACGCCGGGCTTGGCACCGTTTCGGAAGTGTTCGACGGAGACGAGCCGTTCAAACCGCGGGGATGCATCAGTCAGGCTTGGAGCGTGGCCGAGCTCCTCCGGGTGATCCACGAGGAGCTGGGCGGGCGACTCTAGGAGCCGGATCTGGGAAGTCCCCAGTCGATGGGCGCCTGGGCCGTCTCTTCAAGATAACGGTTGATTCGCGAGAAGGGCCGGCTGCCGAAGAATCCGCGACGGGCCGACAGCGGCGATGGATGCGGCGAGGTGATCACGAGGTGACGCTTCCGGTCGATAAACTGCCCTTTCCGCTGTGCGTAGGAACCCCACAGGACAAACGCCAAGTGCTCGCGCTCCCGGTTCAACAGTTCGACGATCCGGTCGGTGAATTGCTCCCAACCTTTTCCCGCGTGCGAGCCGGCCCTGCCCCTTTCCACAGTGAGGACGCTGTTTAAGAGCAGGACTCCCCGGAGGGCCCAGGACTCCAGGAACCCGTGTGCGGGGGGCTCGATGCCCAGATCGGCCTGGAGCTCCTTGTAGATGTTCACGAGCGAAGGCGGAGGGTCGACCCCGAGGCGCACGGAGAAGCACAGTCCATGGGCCTGATTCGGTCCGTGGTACGGATCCTGCCCCAGGATCACGACCTTGACCTGGTCGAAAGGCGTGAGATCCAGTGCCGCGAAGTACTCGGGACTTCGTGGGTAGATGGTCCTACGGCGGGAGTGTTCGTCCTTGAGAAACTCCTTCAGCTGCTGCATGTACGGTTTGTCGAGTTCGGCCAACAGCTGCGCCTTCCAGCCTGGCTCGAGGCGAATGTCGGTGGTCTGGGTCATCGCCGCCCCTTGCTCTCCCGGGTCCCGGAACCGGACCGTGATCGAGTGGCCTCAGTTTACCGGATGCTGACCGGCCGCGCAAAGATGAGGGGACCGGCCCAGGTCTTGCGGGCTGTCCGCCCGTGCCAACCGGTCGAAACCATGATCGCGGCTTCATCGAAAAGATCGAGAAGAAAATCATCCTGATCGACGGGGAGCAGCGGGCCCGGTTGATGATCGACCACGGTGTCGGGGTGGCGGAGCAGCAGACCTTCGTGTTGAAGGTCGACTTGGACTACATCTCGGAGGAGTGAATGGCGTCACAAACAACGTGCTGATGAGCCTCCGGTCGATCGACGTCGATCATCCACCCACCCCGCGCTTCCAGAACCGGCAAGAACGGCCCCGCCGGGGACCTGTAGGTGTTCACGATCACATCCAGTGAATCTCCGACCTGCTCCGCCTCTTCCAAGGCCATACTCAAGGCCTCGCAGATGAGATCGTGTGGATTCCCGAACACGCCGCCACCGATCAATGTGAGGACCACTCGACGCTTGTGGAGCGTCTTGGCGGCCAGCAAAGTCCCCAGATACGCGGCCCGAAGGAGCTGGCGAGCGACAGTCCGCCAAGGTCCTTCGGACTCGAGAGTGAGTCCTGAGCTGTACCCGCCAGCGGCGAGAGTGGAGGTGAAGACCTGGGCGATTCGGGGATGAGGATTGGCCACCGGACCGTTCCAGTTGTGGCCCAAGACGACCTCGACGACCTCGTGCACTCCGACCCGGATCTTGGGAAATCTCTCCTGGAGCTCTCCTGCAAGACGGTCGGATTCGTTGACCTGCTGCGCCGTCACATAGCCGCCCTGAACGCAGGCCACGCCGGGGGAGCAGGTATCATGAAGCAGGTCGATCTGAGGTCCCGCGTTCGACTGAACGAACCGGTTGCCCGAGCTGTCGGGTGCCCTGTAGTGGCGGAGAAAAGTGCCGGGGAAGGCCGCGATCGAGGCTCGCGGTCCCTGGGTCCAATCATCGAAGTAGTCGACGATGGGTACGATCCGCGGGCTTGGGGCTTCCAGGCAGTTGAACTGCGAGGCGACCTGGAACAGAGTGTCGCCGTCGTCGAAGGCCTCCAGTGCACCAATGTCCGTGAGTGCTGTACCTCCACGGAGTATGAAAAGCCTGCAACGCCCCATCCCGCCTCCGGGCGCGGTTGGCTGGGCCGCTGCGCGGGCGCGGAGATCACCGATCGAGGGCGTCTCGAAGCGTCCGGCACCCCACTCGTGGCCAGCGGCACGCAGGGTGGCAAAGCCGTGCTCATCAAAACGAAAGACGCGGTCGGGCGCCTTCGATACCTCATCCTCGACTCGGGCCACGAGCTGGCGATCGGCCTGTTCTGGCGAGGCGGCTTGCAGAGCCAGTCGCTCAAGCTCCGCGGCAAGGCGCTTTGGTGGCAAGGACTGCTGTGCGAGACAGAGTAATTCTCCGATCACGGCTATTCCCTTGATGGTTGGATGGGGAGAGTTCCGGTCGTTCCAGAAGCACCGGGAGGGCCAGGGTATCATAAAAGATGATTCCTGTGCGCTGCGCCGCCGCCCGAGGACTCCTCCTTGATGGCACCTTCTTTGCTTATTGAAATGGTGTCTCTGATGCGAAAACCGAGGAGCGCAGGTTCGGCACAAAGGAGCTCACCGTGAACACCGGATCCCACGCGGCACTGGTCGATCTCCCCCACGTCCATCTCGCGGACCCCAGGAGACAGTGGTTGGTCGTCGGGGGCTCCAATCTCGTCCGGGGAGTCCAGCTCGGCCTGCTCATGAGCATCGGCTTCGCCACGGGCCTTTTCTTCGGCTTCTCGCTGATCGGGCCGGCTCTCTCGACGCTGTTCTAACCGCACACATCTAGCGGTAGTTGCCGGGTTATTCCACTTTCTTTTGACGCTTTGGCCGTCCAGAGCGGGTTTTCGTCGAAAATGGCGTAGTGCCTAGTTCTGGGCGCCCAGCCAAGCC
>Ga0074195_1000623_pt1 | contig 64116 bp, 72 predicted proteins | sample EPASupsiteHSE623_FD_64525 | JGI IMG/M metagenome (GOLD analysis project Ga0074195, IMG submission 64525) | Bioremediated contaminated groundwater from EPA Superfund site, New Mexico - Sample HSE6-23 | ecosystem: Environmental > Aquatic > Deep subsurface > Groundwater > Contaminated ...
TGCCAAGTTCTGAGCGTGCATCACAACCTTTTGAGCTTTATTTGTGAAATTTATGCCGTCCATATTTAAAAAATAAATGTCTTATTACTTATCAATCATATACCGAAAGTGATAAAAATGCAAATGAAAAAGACTTACCATTTCGTTAAGATTTTTCTTAAAAAAATGATAAGCCCTTTAGGAGATGCATATCTCCAGTGCTCCCCTTTTGTATGGAACGATTTTTGATGCATCGCTACCCCGCAAAAAGAGAAGTTTTTCAATGATGTTTCCCTTCTTCGAAAAGAAAATCCCGGTCACACCATCAAAATGTTTTTCGTCTCGCCTTACCAATAGCCCATCAGCTCTTACCCCGATCACAGAGTCAAGATTAACAAGCTTTGCTACCTCGCGGAAGACTGCTTCGCCTCTTCCGTTTTTCCTGACAATAACTGTCATGTATTCATATCATACAATATGCTCTCATTTTTGTCAACCTCGCTTGCCAAAAATAATTGGGCTAAGTTAACTTGCCCAAAATGGAAATAGTCCCGATGGTCCTTTCTGGCCAGACCAATAAAGAGATTGTAAAGCCGAAAGTTAAAACGGCTATCAAGATTAAAAGGGCGATAAACGCAAATTCTCCTTTGTCCACCTTCGTTCCTCCTACCCTCTTTATCTCTCTTTTCCTAATTTTTGTCAAAAAGGAACACTCTCAATTTTTTAATGGCTTCCTTTCTCATAAACCGGGAGGTTTTTTCTTCGTCGGTCAATTCGGCAAAGGTTTTGTCATATCCTTCGGGGATAAAAATGGGGTCCCAGCCGAATCCGTTATTTCCTCTCGGTTCTTCGGCTATCTCCCCTTTTGTTTCTCCGATAAAAGTCTTTAATTCTTTTCCGTCGAAATAAGCAATGCAGGTCATTGTCTTGGCCTTTCTGTTTTCTTTAATTAAAGAACAAACTTTATCCAAAGTCAGTTTCTTGATAAAGAATTTTATAAACGCTCCGGGCATTCCATTCAATTCTTCAAAATACAATCCGGTATCTTCAACGATCACCGGCTCTTTCAATATTTCATAGGCCTGTTTGGCTTTGTGTTTGGCCACCTCTTCAACCTCAACCGATTGAATTTCATCCAGGTCCAAATCGGAATGATTTAATTTAATTCCCAAAATCTCCTCAAACTCTTTAAGCTTTTGGTGATTGCCGGTGACGAATATCATGATTTTTTAGTTAAGAAATTGTATCCGAAGAAAACAATAAGGCTGACTATAGCTATCCCCGCTGAAATCATCGCATCTATCATTGATGAAATCAAAACGAAAAAAGCTGTAACGATGAGAACATTTTCTTCTGTTTTTTGACTGAGCTTGTTCATTGATAAAATTATACCACATGCCCTAAAAAAGAACAAAACCATATAAAATGGTTAAGTTGAGAGAATGATTGTCATTCTCATGAAAAAATGGGAATCTCCACTCCCTTAACAATCGCTGATAGTTTCGGACAGGTAAGAACGAGCCCTCTCGCTCCCGCATCCGTCAATTCATTGACCATGCCCTTGATGTTTTCTCTGGAAAAGCCGGAGACATTTCCGCTGGGCAACTCCTCGTCAATAACCTTATCAACGAATTTTCTGTCTTCGCTGTCGGGAAAAATGACTTCAATTCCCAAACCTTTCAATTCTCGGACGACAGAATCTTCGTCCGTTCCGAGAACACACACCTTCTTAATTCCTTCCTTCTCTACCGCCTCGGCGATACTCACAGTCATAACCTCCTTTTAAGTTGACTGGCTCTATATTACATAATAAGGAAATTAAATCAAGAGCAAGATTTCTTGTCTTTTTTTGTCTTCTCTTCTTTATTTCTTTTGTTTTCCTTATACTTCCCTATCTGCCTTTCATAGGAATTGAGCTTGCCCTTGTTCCTTATCGGATGCCTGACGAATAATGTCATATGTTTTTAAATACCTCTTCTATCTTCTTATCAAAAACTTTGCAAATCTTGAAAGCCAATTCCAAAGAAGGAACGTACTTGCCTTTTTCAATGGCAATGATGGTCTGGCGGGTTACCTTGGCTTTTTCCGCCAAGTCCTCCTGGGTCATCCCCTTTCCCGCCCTCAATACTTTAATGTTATTCATTATCTCGGCCATATTTCTTTTGGTAATAGTAATAGGATAAAGAATAGGCAGCCATGTTGAATAAAGCAACATAACTCAAGGTAATTCCCAAGTTATACATTTCCGAACCTCTGCTACTCAAATTGGAAAACATTAAAATCAAAGAAAGTAAGGCCAAGACCGGAACCGTGATAGTATAGGCCATGAGGGCGGATTTGCCGGCAATGGTTTTAACCATTTCATCAACCAATACTTCTTTGACGCTTCTTTTAATTAAAACCATTGAGATCATTCCAATACCAACAGCGGAAACAGCAAGCAAGACGTTTTCTATACTGACAGCAATAGAAACCGTCATGGCGATAAACATAGCCATTAAGATCCTGGCAATCTTAAAGTTTTTGTATGACATATTATTATAGATTATTGTTATACTTATAATGTAATCTATACTTTACAATATGTCAAGTTTAATTAACATCGGATAAAAACACGCATAGTCTTTGGTAGTAAATCCAAAATTAAAAATTTTGATACTTCTTAACGCCCATTTAAAATATGTTTCTATTTTTTCAGTAAATACTATTTTATCATTTTCAAAATATCTTCAAATCGCACATCAACAACTTTTAAATCTTTTGCCTGAAGAGGAATGCAATGACCAACAGCATTTCTGGACGGAATTGCTTTGTTAATGGTTGCGGAAAAATCGTTTTTATCTTTCGTATTAAGATAAGGCATAAAATCGTTCCAATTTTTTCTATAAATAATAATTTCCTTAAGTTGTCCTAGATGAGCATACTCAAGTCTATCATTCCTTATTACTGCATGATATGGTGCTCGGTTAATAGCATCTTCAACATCAGCCTGTATACCACTAGGCACGTTTTTCTTCCACCAATCGACTTTTTTTTCAAGTGTTTTTCTAATTAAATCTCTAAGTGTATTCTCTACGATATACAAATTACCGTACGCATTAAACATCTTGTTCGTGTTTATAAATACTTTATTAGAAACAGTAAAGCTGGGAAGAAAAGTACTTTTTTTACTTTTATTTTTTTTATTTATTCTATTAATAATATTTGGCACTGTCCGACCATCAACCTTTGCAATCATGTCCTTTGTGGGCATATAACCCAAAACGCCTGGTTTCTTTTTATAAATTCCTCTCTCTATTCTTACAACCAATCCCATGTTTTCAGCTTTTTTGAGAAGGCTACTCACGCTTGTTGGATGCATTCCTAAAATTTTTGCGATTTTTTTGTAATCATTCTTTCCGTTTGCATTTCTTAACACCTCGACACTCTTTCCAAAGTGGGCATATTCTTCGCAATTACTTTTCGTGATTTTAATATCTTCGATTACCATTTTTAGACTTTAATTATTTTTTAATTACCAGAGGAGGTATTGACTACAAAAGTATCCATCCAGCTTTTTATCGACATCAATTTATAGAAAATTTATTTTTAATGACACTAAAACTAAAATTTTTAAAAAAGATGCATTTAATAGTTATAATAACTTTTTTATTATAATCTTAAATTTTGAAAAACCTTATTTTGGCACCTGTAGTACAATAGTCTTCTGGACTAACTTTATTAGAGCCTTAAAATCTTCATAAATTATATCCACCCGACTCCTATCAATAGTACTCAAAAAACTCATATGTGCTACAACATTACGAGGAAGTCTTATTGTTTCTATGCGAGCAATAAAATTATCTATGTCGGGAATAACGACGCGAAGTTTGTCGGAATTTACTCGAGCTATTTCATTTAAATCACCTATATCAATAAAATATACACTGTGTTGACCCGGCATGGTATGCCAAGGATTTACAAGGTAATCATGTCGACGATAATTCGACTTTTTTTGAATCTTTACGTCTACCGCCTGTACCCACCAATCGGGAGGCAATAATTGAAGAGAAAGGATGGAATGAAGAATGATTCTATAAAAATTCTCAATAGCATAGAACTTCCAATAAACTTTTTTTCCGATATAGCGTCCACTAACACTCACTGTATCAATATTAAATTTTGAAATAGTACGAAAATCCCTAACTAATGGCATGCTTCTTTATTTTTTATTGCCTACTCTAGGGGTAATTTTTTGTGGTCGCCTCTGTGATTTAGTTTTCTTCCTTTTCTCATAAAGTAATTGAGTTACCGTTTGAGGAGATGTTTGCAAAATATCTGCTATTTCGACATTAGTAAAACCAGCTATACTAAGAGCGGATGCGGCTTCAACTATTGGCTCATCTTTAAAAGAACGAATAAGAATCAAAGCTAATAAAGTTTCGATGCGCTCATTATTATTCATAATTAAATTTTATTTTTTAGTCTTTCTTTTTACGCCTGCGGTCAATACACTAATACTGTTAATCGATGTATTTAATACTATAGCAATAGTCTCATTATCAAGCCCCGCTACTTTTAATAGCCGTGCACGCTCAGTCATGCTTTTCTCGGCTGCGACCTGAAGGCTTAAAACTTTTAAAATCTTGTCTAATGTTTCTAAAACTTTATCTTCATAACTTTTCATATTATTTTTTTGATTTTAACTTATAGACCTGCTTACTAATTTTGTCATTACTTTTTCCAATAATATTAGCAATCCCTTTAATATCTAACCCCAACTGTTTTAAGCGACATATTTGATCGCCTTCATTCTTAAATTCATTTTTATTAATCAGGTCAATAAGTAATCCGATAATTACATCTAAACGATGCAATATCTCAATATTGTGCTTTGATGTTTCTTCTTGGTTTTTCATATTAAATAAATTTTAACTAAAATTATAATACTTGTCAATAAAAATTAAATTTGTCTAGTCTTGCGGTATTTTAGACAAAAACTCCTTCTTGGTAAAAATGGCGGAGAGGGAGGGATTCGAACCCTCGGTGAGTTGCCCCACACAGTCTTTCCAGGACTGCCAATTAAGCCGCTTTTGTACCTCTCCAATTAAATCTTCATCCCCCTCAAATTGGCTAATCTTTCTTCAACCGGCGGATGTGTTAAAAACAATTTATTAAACCAGCTTTTGGTTTCTTTTCCTCTGAAAGGAGAAGAGATAAAAAGATGGGCATTACTACTATTGGCCGTTCTTAACTGACTGCCGTCGGCCGCTATCTTTTCCAAAGCACTGGCCAGTCCTTCCGGATATCTGGTTAATAGTGCACCTGAAGCATCAGCCAAAAATTCTCTATTTCGAGAAATTGCCAATTGAATCAAAGTTGCGGCAATGGGAGCCAATATCGCAGCTGCAATTCCCAAAACCAAAAAGATAATATTGCTGTTTGAATTATTGTCATTACTGTCCTTGTGCCCTCCCCAGAAAGTCATTCTCATGAAAAAGTCGGCGGCAACAGAAATAACTCCGGCCAAAACCACAACGACTGTCATCAATAACATGTCTTTATTCTTGATATGCGATAACTCATGAGCAATCACCCCCTCTAATTCATTCTTTTCCAATTTTCCCAACAATCCCTTGGTCACAGCAATAACCGCATGCTTTTCATCTCTGCCCGTGGCAAAAGCATTGGGCTGGGCTTCATTCAATATATATATCTGAGGAACGGGCAATCCGGCAGTAATGCAAAGATTCTCAACAATCCTATACAATTCCGGATTATCTGATTTTTCAATCGGTTTAGCTCCGGTGGTCATTAAAACAATCTTGTCTGAATACCAATAAGAAGAAATGCTGGTTAAGACACTGAAAATAACGGCAAAATACAATATGGCCTGACTGTTTAAGGCATGACTGAAAATCCATCCGATCAGTATTACAAAAACAAGAAAAAAGGTTATCAAAAACCATGTTTTTCTGACATTAGAGTCGGCTATGTTGTATAGAGTAGCCATATTATTTCTTCAAAAGTCCTTTCCTTTTCAAGTCCCTGTCGGAAAGCTTGTTGAATTTTCTCCTTTGCCTCTTTTTCTGCTTCAAAATGCACTTGGAAATGTTTTTCATTTTCTTTAAATCTTAATTATTAAAAACTGACTTTCGGCGCTGACTTCTCCCCTTCTTCGGCTGCAAAGAATTCTGATGACTTAAATCCGAACATTCCTGCAATCATATTGGTCGGAAACAATTCCAATTTGTTGTTGAAATCCAAAACATTGCCGTTATAGAAACGTCTGGCGGCCTGAACTTTGTCTTCGGTATCAGTCAATTCCTTCTGTAATTCTAAAAAGTTAACCGAGGCCTTCAAATCAGGGTAATTTTCGGATAAAGCGAACAAGCTCTTCAATGTTCCCGAAAGAACATTCTCGGCGTCCCCCTTTTCTTTGATACCCTGAGCGGACATGGCCTTGCTTCTGGCTTGAATCACTCTGTCAAAGGTCTCTTTCTCGTGGGAAGCATATCCTTTGACCGTTTCGACCAAATTGGGAATCAAATCATACCTTCTCTTCAATTGAACATCGATATCGGACCAGGCCTCTTTAACTCTGTTCCTCAAAGTGACTAATCCGTTATACATCACAATAACGTACAAAAGGATTATAAATATCGCACCCAAGATTATTTCTATTATCATATTATTTCTTTTTAGTTATTCTCTTCTTAACCTTTTCAACTTCTTTTTTGACGATTTTCTCTTCTTTCTTGAACAAATCATATATTACACCAAATGGCCTGCTTTTCAAGAGCTTTTTCAAAGATTCTGCTATTTGATTGAACAAATCCTTGAATGACTCTATTCCCTCCTCGATTTCCTTGAATTCGTCTTTCAACTGTTTCATCTTCTGGGAAACTTTCAATTCCGGATGCTTATCAGCTGCGGAAAAAGCGGCATTGAAAACGACTGATAACATATTGCTGGCTTTTTTCTTTTCTCCAACCGTTTTGGCCTGTTCGGCCTTCTTCTTGGCTTCGGAAACATTTCTTAAGAAATCCTTTTCATATGAAACGTATTTAGAAATCTCGGAAATTATCTGATTGGCCAATTCTATCTTCTTTCTTAAATAATCATCGACTTCTTTAAAGGCCTTCTTGGTTTGAGATTTCACTCTCAAGAGGATGAGAAAATTTCCAAACAAGAAAAGAAGGAGAAGAATGATGATTGAAGAAACGATTTGTATGCTTTCCATATGTTTAATTATTTTCTTTTATTGTACCAGAAAAATAGATAAATTAAAGGTTTCTATAAATATCGTGCTTTCCGATAGACAAAAACAAAACGTCCCCATTCTCTTTGTATTCGAAAATAATGCGATAATTTATATTTACACTTATTGACCAATACCTGCTAAGTTTCCCCTTGAGACCGTGAAGTCTTAAGGATGGATGAAACGGATTTTTCTCAAATATTTTTTCTTTTTCGGACGCGACCCTTTTAATATCCCCGTCTAACTCTTTAAAGTTTTTTAAAAACTTGGGAGTATAAACAATATCTTTGATTATCATATAAAATCAGACAATCTTTTACCCCTGACAACATTGCCTTTCTTGTAATCCTCCTCTCCTCTCCTTATGTCTTCCAATAATTCTTCTTCGGAAATTAAATCCTCATCAGCAACTACTAGATTTTTAATATAATCACTGACAGAATTAAATCCCCTCTTTTTTGTCTTTTGTTTTATATCTCTCTCTAAAACATCTGTCACGGAGATACTTAATACTTTGCGCATATTTTTAATATTATTATCTGTAATACAATTGTATTACAACATATAAAGATTGTCAATATTCCCTACTCGCAGACACAAGTATTGTCGGGATTATTCAATAAAATATCTTTAACATCGTCCTCTGTTAAAATAGAAGGGTTTTTTAAAATAACGTCTTTGATGACTTTACTGGCTGCTTCCTTGGCCGGTTCGATAACCGATGCCTTAATCTTCTCTCCTATCGTTTCCTTGGCCTTTTCATAAACAACGCCGGAAAACTCGGCAAGGTTTCCCGCGGTTGTTGAACCGATTTCTTTAGCTTTAATAGTAGCGGCATCAACTGTTTCCTTGGCGACATCGTTATAAAAAGTCTGTAGATTGCTACCACCGAAAGCCACGCCGCAAAACGCTCCCAAAGCCAACAAAGATACAAAAACAATTATTACTTTATTCTTCATCATCTTCTTAATATGAATAAACTACAGTCATGTCAAACCATTTATACACAAAATAAAAAAGAAAAACGAAATGTTTTCTTTTTGTATTCTAATACTATCCTTTTTGAACAGTTGTGTCAATAAAAATTCGTTATTTTATTCAATTATACACAAAATATCTTCTTCTTTTAAAACTAGGTATTCTTTATCCCCCATTTTTATCTCGTGGGGCGCATACTTGCTGAACAAAACAACTTGTCCCTTCTTAACATCCATGGAAACAACTTTGCCAGCCGAGTTTTTCTTTCCCGGCCCGACGGAAATCACCCTTCCCCGCTGAGGACCATCCTTTTCGGTCGACTGCAAAAGAAGCTTTCCTTTAATCTTCTCTTCTTTAAGCTGCTCGACAATAATATTGTTGAATAACGGTTTTATCTTCATGTCTTACTTCTTTATTTTTCTGTATTCAAGATAGGAATAAATAAAAAGATAAACAATGGAAGCGATCAAGGGAATGAACATTAAGGCAAAGGCGTACTGAGTGAAGAAAGTTCCCAAAAAGACAAACGATGCGGTAACCTTAAACAACTTCTCGCCGAGTTTGTGCGTCTTGTCCCAAACCGCATCATCGGCCAAAGTCCAAGGCAACCTTATCCCTATCGTATAATTCCTTTTCGCTTTTCCAATTAATGTTCCGCAGAAATAAAATAGAATGGCGAAGGCGGGCATCAAAGACGCAGTCATATTGATATTATATCCGATGTTCCAAAGAATGGTTAAAACGTAGACATAGGCCATGAAAAGATTGAAAACGATGATAAATCTTTCAAATTCATCATAAAACTTCTCAATATTCTTCTTTTCCGGGTCGATATTGGGAATAAAGAAAAGCAAAGCTGTAAAGACAATCATTAATAGCGGCATCAGGAATAATCCCCAAAAACTGCTCATATATCCGTCGACTTCCCCATTAATGTTCCAGTGGGAAGCCATTTGCTGAGGCACCAAGGGATAGAAATAGAAAGCTGTGGCGAAAGCGAATATGATAATGAAAATAGTTAAAAGTTTGGAATTTTTCATATTTTAATTATTTAATTTATTTTTTTAGATTATATCCCATAATTCAACTCCGAGCAATAAAAAAAGGAGCTGTCGCATCTTCCATATTTATGGAGACACTAAAGCTCGAAAATCTTTGCGGCAAACAGCAATGCTGGCAAACTCTCCATCAGGATTGTCATCGCAACAACATGCGACGATTGGGGCATTAAACACATATGCCAAACAGCTGTGTTTTCCCTCGATACCAATAGTGGAGGAGGTTCTCACTGTATTGGAAAAAAAATCTTCTCTTCTTATCGCTTTATATACAAAGTATCCCCACACAACTTCTGCAATGTTTGCAACTTGCTCTCCTGGCAACAGTAGACTTAACTGCTCCTGCCAAGTTTTGCCGATTGACTCAGGATAAGGATCTTTTCGAAGACATAACCATCCAAACTCAACCATGTCTTCGTTTGTTCTTTCGTCCACCTTATAATGGTCTGCCTTAAATTCTTGATTAATATCCGAGACTGACATACTATATCCCGGACCAACGATAAGGACATATCCATTCCTGTGAAAATCGTGAAGGCATTTTTGGGAAGGAAGGATTTTTACCAGCTTCCTAATTTGTGCTTTGCTATAATCCATATTGGAAACTTTAGCCAGCTCTTCGGGGCCGATGAAGTCTCTGCCAAGAATATGGCGAGCCCAAGCAAAACCCGGTTCTGATTTCTCTTTCTTCTCCCCTTCCATGAAATTCTGCAGGCTTTCCTTCGTGACTTTTCCTCTATCAGCATGGAGGAAAAGTTCTGAAAATTGAGCAAGCGACGGCGCATCCGTATCCCACCCAGCAGCATGTTTTTTCATTTTTTACACACTTCCTATCCGATGTCGCTCGGAATCAGCGATCGCATCATTTGCATTTGCATTTGAGGCGAGGATTTCGAAGCCATGTGGCTCAAAAATACTCGTCTCAAAAATTGATAAAGAACTTTGGTCATAATATACAATATATACCATATTGCGTCAACACTTTAATTAACACCATTATATTGACTTTAATTTCAACTTTGATATCATTGAAATATGAATATCTTACAAACCAATTTAAACTTTTTGTTTTGGGCCCAAACATCGGGTCATTTTTGGTTTGCAGAGAAAAAAATAATCTCAATAGACCAAAGCTGACCCGCGAGGGTCAGTTTTTAGTTCATTTCATTCTTATAGTTAGGAGGTAAAATGTCTTCCATTAGCATTGAAAATTGGCAGTTCGGATTTTCTTCAACAAAAGAAATTCTGACGGAATCGGCAATTGAACAAAGCATCAACACCCTCAAACAATGGGCCGGCTGCTTCCCCAAGGAAAATTCCTGGGTTGAAAAAAACTACGGAATCCCCTCTTTGATTGTTCGGCTCGACTGCACCGCCAACGGCAGTGTTTCGATATACGAAATCGAAGAAAGGCCTTCGGGTATAGGCATTGCTTGCAGACTAAATCCGGATTTTGAGCCAAAGCTTCGGCTCCTCAAAAACAAATGGCCGGATTTCAAATCGCTCGTTTCTCCAAAAAGAGTCGCCTGCGATGACAATCTCTGGCTCGATTCAATCAGTCTTGAAGAATCATTAAAAGAAGAAGGCCTTCTTTTAATCAGGGCTGAACCGGAAGAAGTGGAATATATTTCTCTTCAGAATCGTTCAATCAGCTCCCTTGAAAACAAGGGCGACAAAAGCTACGGAGTCAAAATGGGTTTGTGGAAAACTGTTTCCCTTGATGATTTTGATTCCCTGCCTTGGACAGAAGGATTCTGTTTAAAACCAATTAAAGGCTCGAAGTGCAGAGGAATCCACATTTGGAATCCGAAACTCAAAAAGACCGGGGGGCTTTCAAGCAAAAGCCAAATGCGGAGAGCTCTTGAAGAATACAAAACGATGTATCTTCAAGAATATATTCCCCCGATTGAAGAAAACGGCCTCTTTAAGATATTCCGAATATTCTTCGGATATGATCCGGATATTAAAGAGTACGTCTATCTTGGCGGGCTTTCCAATGCAAGGCCTAACTTAAGAATCCATGGCGCAACCGACATGGTCGCCGGAGTCATAAATTAGGAGAGGGATTAAAAACAATCCTTCTCCTAATCAAATTTTAAGATATAATAAATATATGGAAAAAATAATCGAACTGACAAAAAAATTAATAAAGTTTGAAACAACTGAAAACAATCTTCCCGAGAAGAAGAGAATAATCGAATTCGTTAAAAAAGAATTTGATGGTTTTGATGTTTTAATAAAAGAACTGAAAATCAATAATATCCCCTCTCTCACGATAACATTAGATAAAAACCCTGATATTATTTTGAGCGGACACCTCGATGTCGTTCCCGGGGAAAAAAATGATTTCATTCCCAGGGTATTAAACGGAAAGATATATGGACGGGGAGCCGGAGACATGAAAGCATGCTGTTCTGTAATGATTGAAGTTATCAAATACTTTTCAAAACAAAAAAACAGACCTTCTTTGGGCTTATTCTTAACCAATGACGAAGAAACAGGAGGAAAATGTGGAACCAAAGCATTGCTGAAGTATTTCAAACCAAAGCTAGCCATTGTTCCCGACGGAGGAAGAACTCTTGAAAATATAATCTTGGAAGAAAAAGGTGTGCTTCATTTTAAAATCTGGGCCAAGGGAATACCTGGACACGGCTCAAGACCTTATTCGGGAAAGAATGCAATCGATGAAATCATTGATATTTATTCGAAATTGAAAAAAATCATTCCCGATTCAAAAAAAGGAGAATGGAAAAACACTCTTAATTTGGGAAAAATATACGGAGGCAATTCCATTAACAAGATTCCCGACTATGCCGAGGCGTATTTTGATGTAAGAGTTATAAACAACAAAGAAGAAATCATTAAAAAGATAAATAAAATAACTAAAAACATTGAAATCATCGCTGAAACATCGTCTTTAATTCAAAAAAAAGATGAAAAGATAGAAATATATAGGAAGGTGACCGAGGAAGAACTGAAAAAAAAGGTAAAATACACCAGAGTGGAAGGATCTTCCGATGCCCGATTCTTTTCCAATATGGGAATCCCCGTAATAATAACAAGAATTGACTCGGAAAATATCCACGGGAACAAAGAATATGTAGACATAGACCAAATCAAGGCCTTCTATAAAATACTGATAAATTATTTAAGCATTATTGACTTTAAACGATAATCTGGTAATATATAGGCATGAATAACTTGGTAGAGAAACTGCTCTCCGGCATAGTGGGAATGGGCATTTCCATCTATCTTCTCGATGGAGTGACCTTTGACGGAAGCTTTAAAACGATTCTACTTGTTGGCACAGCAATGGGCCTGTTAATGATTTTTGTCAGACCATTACTGGGATTAATCACCTTGCCTATAAGGGTAATTACTTTAAACCTCTTCTCGATAGTTATTATGATGTTCCTGGTCTGGCTGGTGGACGCCTTGTTCCCCGCCGACATGTTCGAAATATTCGGAATAAATAATCTGTTTTTCACCACATTAATCATCTGGGGAACGGAAAAGCTTTCCTCGATGGCATTTAAATAAAATGAACAAGACATATTTAATCGCACAATCGATAATTTCAGTTTTGCTTGTAATCGTCATCCTTCTTCAGCAAAGAGGAACCGCTTTGGGTTCGGCTTTCGGAGGAGGCAGCGAAGTATACAGCACCAGAAGAGGATTCCAGAAGAACCTGCTTTGGATAACGATAGTTTTGACCGCCGCCTTTATCGGCCTTGCCATCTTTAACTTGGTGGACTAATTTAATGACTTCCAAAAACAAAAATTCTCTTTCCGTTGGCCGATGGCCGACGAAAAAGCAATGGTTGCAATTCTTTAAAGTTTTGAAAAAGAAAGAAAAAATTGCCTTGGGCATTCTTTTCACGCTATTTGTCTCTTCTCTCATCTTCCTTGTCTCGTCGCTATACATTAAAAACACTAATGTGGTACCGGCGGACTACGGGAGGATAAGAGAGGGGGTATTGGGACAACCGCAGTTCATCAATCCTCTTTATGCTCCCCTTTCCGATATTGACCGGGACTTAACCGAACTCATCTTCTCTTCGTTGATGACCTATGACGGCAACGGCAATATTGTTCCCGACCTGATTAGCGAATATAATATTGAAGAAGGAGGCAAGACAATTGATTTTTCAATCAAGGAAAACGTTAAGTGGCATGACGGAACACCTCTGACCATCGATGACGTTATTTTCACCATCGACCTGGTCCAGGATACCGAATACTTAAGCCCCTTAAGAACCAACTGGCAAGGAGTGGAAATCGAAAAAGTGTCGGACTATAAAGCAATTTTCAAACTGAAACAGGCATACAGCGGATTTGAAGAATCTTTGGTTAATTTAAAGATTCTGCCCGAGCATATCTGGAAAGATGTAAGCGTTCAATCGATAACATCAAACACCCAATTGAATGTTTTAAGCCCGATCGGCAGCGGACCGTATATGGTCAAGAAAACCATTCAGAAGGGCGACAAGACCGTAAAGTCGATGATATTAACCGTCAATAATGATTATTACGGACAAAAACCGCACATCCAGAGAATTGATTTTTATTTCTTCAATAAACAGGAAGACCTTTTGAACAATTTGAAAAAAGGGAATCTTGATGCCGGAAACGTTGAAGCCACCGACTACAACGACAAGAATTTCAAAAAATATAATTTGAATTCCATTGAAACTCCCGATTACTTCGCCGTCTTCTTGAATAATCTGGAAAAACCGTTTGATAACAAAGAAATGAGACAAGCTTTCTCCTATTTAATCAATAAACAGGAAGTCGCCGATAGTGTTTTGAGCGGAAAAGGAGAAGTCATCGATTCTCCCCTGATCCCCTCTTTCTACGGATTAAGTAATCCCGAAGCACCATTATCATATAATGAAACAAAGGGAACGCAAATCTTGGACAAGAACGGATACGCATTAAAAGACGGGCTTCGGATAAAAACCATTGAAAAATCCTCGGGCTTTAAATTCACCCAAACATTGCAATCGGGAAGCAGCGGAGCCGAAGTCAAAAAACTTCAAGAATGTTTGGCCCAGGATAAAGAAATATATCCTTCGGGAACCATTTCCGGAACCTTCGGACAAGAAACCAAAGCCGCGGTCATCAAATTCCAGGAAAAATACAAAGACGAAATATTGACTCCCAATAATTTAACATCCGGAACGGGAAAAGTCGCCGGAGCGACAATCAAAAAATTGAATGAAATCTGTTTCGTTGTTCCCAATGAAGAAATACCGTTATCCTTTGTTTTAAAAACAACCAACCACCCGATACTGCAAAAAACAGCCCAAATGATTAAAGAGCAGTGGGAAAAACAAGGGATAAAAATTGAAATACAAACACTCTCCGAAAGCGAAGCCAAAAAGGTTATCAGAGAAAGAGATTTCAGCATTCTTCTTTTCGGAGAACAGATGGGAGGGATACCTGACCCGATTCCCTTCTGGCATTCATCGCAGAGAATCGACCCGGGATTGAACCTTTCCTCATACAACAGCAGTAAAGCCGACGAACTGATGGAAAAAGCCAGGAAATACTACGACTACACAAATCCCGACCGGATTAAAACATTAAACGATTTACAAAATTTGATTATCAGTGATTCACCGGCTATTCCCCTATTTACCACCGACTATCTCTACTTAACAAATAAAAACATTAAAGGAATTGATACGCAAAAAATAACCGACGCATCAAAAAGATTCGTCAATATTGAAAACTGGTATATTAAAGAAAAAAGAGTATGGAAGTAGAATTAAAAAACCCCGACATTAGAAAACTTAAAGACATGGAAGACGTCCTCTTGAATAAAGAGGTTGCCAAAAGCAATCCCGAACAGGAAATCTATTACATGTATCGCGGGCTCAAGGAAGAGAACGGATTAAGGTACGACATTACCGTCATTCCCCCGTTCTTGATGGGTGAAGAATATGTAAAAACCAAGGGGCATTTCCACTGCGCCGATTACGGAGAAATCTATACCATCATCAAGGGAGAAGCTGTTTTCCTCATGCAAAAAGGAAAAGACAGCATTGAAGATATCTACGCCGTCGAAGCAAAAGCCGGACAAAGCGTCATTATCCCTTCGGGTTACGCCCATGTAACGATAAATGCATCAAACGAGACATTGGAATTGGCCAACTGGGTATCCGTTGAATGCGCTTCCGATTACGATACGATCAAAGAAAAAAACGGAGCCGGTTATTTCTACACAATCAAAGGTTGGATTAAAAACACTAATTACAAAAACACACCGGAAATGAGATTCGAGGAACCCTTGAAAGAGGTTCCTGAAAATCTTGATTTCCTTAAATAATATGAATAAGGATAAAACCATTGTCATTACCGGAGGTTGCGGATTCATCGGAACCAATGCCGCCGAATATTATCTCAAAAAAGGATTTAAAGTTGTGGTTTTCGACAATCTCTCACGAGTCGGAGCAAAAGAAAATCTCAAATATCTCAAAACGAAAAAAGGGATAATCTTTATTAAGGGAGATATCAGGAACAGCAAACAGATAGAATCAACTTTTAAAAAATACAAACCAGACTATGTTTTGCACTTGGCCGCTCAGGTGACCATGGTCACGTCTGTTCAAAAGCCGAGAGAAGACTTTGAAATAAACGCCTTGGGAACTTTCAACGTTTTGGAAGCTTTAAGAAAAGAAGCTCCCGAAGCCGCCCTCCTCTACACCAGCACCAACAAGGTATACGGAGAAATGACTGATTTGGAAACAGTGGAAAAAGAAAAAAGATACGAATACAAAAATTTCAAGGGAATCGACGAAAACAGACTGCTTGATTTTCACGGACCATACGGATGCAGCAAGGGAACCGGAGACCAATATACCATTGATTGGGCTAGAATCTACGGATTGAAAACCGTCGTCTTCAGGCAATCGGGCATCTACGGACCGCACCAATTCGGAATCGAGGAACAAGGCTGGCTAGCCTGGTTCATCAACGCCTTGTTATTCGACAAGCCGGTAACAATATACGGAGACGGAAAACAAGTCAGAGATGTATTATATGTCGACGATGTCTTAAAAGCATATGATGTCGCCTTAATGAACATCAATGAAACAAGAGGAAAAGCATTCAATATCGGAGGAGGATTAGAATATTCCCTTTCCATCTGGGAGTTGTTCGATATTTTGGAAAAACTTTCAAATAAAAAATTTAAATATTCGTTCGGAGACTGGAGGCCGGGAGACCAGAAAGCCTACATTTCCGACATAACTAAAGCTAAAAATAATTTCAACTGGTCTCCAAAAGTCTCCCCCAAGGAGGGAGTGGAAAAACTCTATAACTGGATTGCCGAAAACAAACAGGCCATCCTCAAATCTGGAGTCTTTCCGGAAAAATATCCGGTAGTAAAATAATATGACAAACGAAACAAAAACACACACAGAGACAACGCCCGGAGCACACGCTCCGGCACATCACGCCCGAAGCGGGCACAAGAGACCTTTTCGTGATGACAATAGAAGAAGGACTGCCCGCCCCAAGCCAAAAAAAGATTATATCAGAACTCCCCAACCGCAAGATGAATCCTTAAGGGTAATACCTTTGGGAGGATTGGGCGAAGTGGGAAGAAATATGATGCTTTTGGAATACAAAAACGAGATATTGATTATCGATGTCGGCTTCAGAATGCCTGAAGAAGACATGCCCGGAATCGACTACATCATTCCCGATATTTCCTATTTATTGGAAAACAACCGATACAAAAATATCGTCGGTGTATTGATAACCCACGGACACTATGACCACATCGGAGCGATACCATATGTCCTTCACCGAATCGGCAATCCCCCCGTCTACGCCTCTCCCCTCGCCCGAGGCATTATCATCAAGAGGCAGGACGAATTCCCCGAACATCAAAAATTGGACATAACCGAAATTAAAGACGGAAGCAAGGTCAAGCTGGGATCTTTTGATGTGGAATTCTTCAGACAGAACCACAACATTCCCGACAATATGGGCTTGTTCATTAAAACTCCAGTCGGAAACTTTGTCCATACATCCGACTTCAAGTTCGATAACTTCCCGGTTAACGAAGAGCCGACCAACTTTAAAAAACTGGAAGAAATGGGAAAAAGAGGAATTACTCTTCTTTTATCCGACTCAACCGGAGCCGAAGAATTGGGCCATTCCCTTTCCGAAAAAGAAATCTTCGAAAATATGAATAAGATATTCGAAGCGGCTAAAGGAAGAATCATTATGGCTACTTTCTCTTCTTTGATTAACAGAGTTCAACAGGCTATTACCATTTCCGAAAAACACGGAAGAAAAGTCGGCTTCATCGGACACAGCATGAAAAGCAACGTCGAATTGACCAAGAAGTTGGGCTATTTGAAATCACAAAAAGGAACTCTTCTGAAAAAAGTTGCCGATGCCAATAACTTACCCGACAAAAATGTAACCATTCTCTGCACCGGAGCCCAGGGTGAAGAAAATGCCGGACTGATGAAAATAGCCACCGGAGAGCATCCTTCCATTTCAATCAAACCCGGAGATACAATTATCTTCTCTTCTTCGGTCATTCCCGGAAACGAGAGAACCGTCCAGATGTTGAAAGATGACTTATTGAGACAGAAAGCCAATGTCTTCCATTACAAAATGGTTGATATCCACGCCGGAGGACACGCTCAAAGGGATGAATTGAAACAAATGATTCAATTGATGAATCCCAAATTCTTCATGCCCGTCCACGGACAATTCTCGATGCTTTTCGCCAACTCTAATTTGGCTCAGCAGGAATGCGGCTTCAAAGAAGAAAATGTTATCCTGGCCGACAATGGGAACATCATCAATATCACTCCGCAAAAAGCCTTCATCGAAAAGAAGCAGGTTCCCTCCGAATACGTCATGGTTGACGGTTTGGGAGTCGGCGATGTCGGAGAAATCGTCCTACGAGACAGGCAGGCGTTAGCAAAAGACGGAATCTTTGTTATAATAGCGGTAGTCAACAGAAAAACCGGAAAAGTCCAAGACTCTCCCGATATTATTTCCAGAGGATTCGTCTATTTGAGAGAATCCAAAGACTTGCTGTATCAAACCAGAAAGAAAGTCATTGTGACGATAGAAAAAGCCACTGCCTCAGGACAGGTGGTCAACTGGACATACATCAAAGACAATGTCAGGAACACTTTGAGCGACTTCTTGTTCCAAAAGACTCAAAGAAGACCTATGGTTCTGCCGGTAATAATTGAAGTGGGATAGCTGAAAATTAAAAATTACACTATGAACACTAATCATCGAAAAAGAATTTTAACAGGCATGAGGCCAACGGGAAAGTTGCATCTCGGTCATTATGTCGGAGCTTTGGAAAATTGGGTTAAATTACAAAAAGATTATGACTGTTATTTTTTAATTTCTGATTACCAAGCACTGGGTGATTATGCCGAAGATGTAAGTAAAATCAGAAATTCTGTTATTGAAGTTGCTTTGGACTGGCTTTCTGTGGGATTAGACCCCAAATCAACGACTTTTGTTATACAAAGCTATGTGCCAGAATACGCGGAGCTGACCATGCTTTTAAGCATGATTACTCCCAAAGGAATGATTGATAGAAATCCGACCTTAAAGTCAGAAATGGCGCGACAAAAAAACGTATCATTGGGATTCTATAATTATCCGATGAGCCAAGTGGCTGATATTCTATTATCAAAAGCCGATTTGGTTCCGGTTGGAGAAGACCAGTTGCCGCACATTGAGCTTACCAGAGAAGTGGCTAGAAAATTCAATAGGATATATAGTAATATATTTCCAATGCCCGAGGCTTTAGTCGGAAGAGTGCCGAGATTGGTCGGCATAGACGGCAAAGCAAAAATGAGCAAAAGCTTGGGAAATTGTATTTATTTATCAGACCCGGAAAACGTGGTAGCACAAAAAGTTAAAAAAATGTACACTGACCCAACCAGGATAAGGGCAACCGATCCCGGACATATTGAAGGCAATGTAGTTTTTGCTTATCTCGAAGCTTTTCATCCAGATAAAAAAGAATTGGAAAATCTTAAGAAAAAATACATTCGCGGTGAAGTTGGAGATGTGGAAATTAAGAATTTACTGACTAATCTGTTAAATGATTTCTTAAAACCTATTAGAGAACGAAGAGAATTTTATATGGCCCATCCGAACGAGGTTAAAAATGCACTGATTGATGGTACTTTAAGAGCTAAAAAAGTAGCCCAAGAAACCATACTCGAGGTTAAAAATGCTATGAATATTACGGGATATGAAGATATCGATAATATTAAAAAATTATAATGGAACTAATTTAAAAACAGGGTCTCCCCTGTTTTTAAAATATATTATTCAATTTCTTTTTAATGTTTAGAAACTCCTCTCTGTTTACGCCACCAACATTTTTAATTAATCTTGATTTATCTATCGATCTTATTTGAAACAATAAAGCAAGTGAATCATTTTTTAAAAAAGAATTTTCTTTCTTTAAAAAATATGCCGTTAAGTTATCTTTGTATTTTAGATTCGAAGTGATTGGAATAATGACGACAGTGCTTAAATTTTGATTTAAAATATCGTTTTGCATTATTAAAACCGGCCTGTATCCAGATTGCTCGTGTCCTTTTGTAGGACTAAGGTCTGATAAATAAATTTCTCCTTGGCAAATATTTTGCATTATTAATCTATTTTAGACTGAATCATTAGCCACTCATCTTCTGTTGGTAAATCATTAAATTTAATTTTAGCTATTTCCCTTGCATCTTCGGCGAGTCTTTTATTAAACCACTCCTCTAAAGCTTTTTTAATAATTTCGCTCTGAGTGCTATCCTCTATCTCCGAACTTCTCTTAACTTCGTCCACCAAAAAAGAAGGAAGTAGGGCGGAGATTCTTTTATTTTTTGTTTCTGTATTCATATTTTGTATTATAAATACATAATATCAAATCGTATTATAATGTCAAGGCTTTTATCTCCTCAACCTTTTCTTTCATTAGTTCATTACTTTTAGCTTCGACAACCAACCGTAAAACCGGCTCAGTATTGGAAGCTCTTAAAGAAAACCACCAATCATCGAAATCAACCCTCAGCCCATCTATGTACGATATTCTCCCCTCTTTGTATTTTTCCCTAACTCTTTCCACTATTTCTTCTTTGTTTTCCGCCTTGAAATTAATTTCTCCCGAATGAAAATATATCTTGAAAGGTTTGATTAGTTGAGACAACATCTTCCCAGTGTTCTGCATTTCTTTCATGATTGAAAAAACAGCAAAATAAGGGGCTTCAAAATAATTGCCATCGTATTTCAAATAATAATGACCGGAATATTCGGCTCCGAAAAAGATATCTTCATTTCTCATCGTGTCTTTGATAAAAGAATGACCTATCCTGCTCGGAAAGGCTATCCCTCCCATCGCTTCAACGATTTCCCTAATGATATTACTGGAACGAATATCATAGAGAACCTTGCCACCGGGAAAATCTCTTAAAACCACCGAAGAAAGCAAAGCCAAGATTAAATCAGAAGGAACCACTTCTCCGTTTTCATCGACAAAATAAACCCTGTCTCCGTCCCCATCAAAAGCTATTCCCAAATCAGCCCTTTCTTCAACGACTTTCTTTTGAAGTGATTCAATATTTTCTTTTTTCGAGGGATCGGGTTCGTGATTGGGAAAATTGCCATCAAGCTCACTAAATATATGAACAAGGTTAACATTCTTAAACATTTGCGGGACCAAAACTCCGGAAACACTATTAGCCGTATCAACGACTACTTTCAAATCAAATTTGTCAGGAATTGAATTGCTGCAAATATATTCGTCAATCACTTTTTTCTCTATAACCTTTCCTTCTTTTTCTGCTTTGATAAAATTATTGTTCAAAGCCATTTCTTTTATTTCCTGAATCCCGCTGGTCTCGCTTAAAGTAATCGCCTTCTCTCTGACCATTTTAAAACCGTTGTATTGTTTTGGATTATGGCTGGCGGTAACATTGATTCCCCCATCATATCCATACTCGGCCACGGCAAAATACGTAGTCGGAGTGGCCGACAATCCGACATTAATAACATCGGCCCCCTGTTCAATTATTCCCTTTTTCAACTCTTCAAACAAAGAATCGGACGATTTTCTATTGTCTCTTCCGACAACTATCTGAGGATTTTCCTTATTGCTGATTTTTTTGATAAACAAAGCAAAAGCGGCTCCTATTTTATAGGTGTCTTGCTCATTCAATTCTTCGGGATAGATTCCCCTGATGTCGTATGCTTTGAATATTTTTGGATTCATATAGAGCATTAATTGCACCCGACTGCTGTCACATTGGCAGTGCAGGTTCTGCTTGGATAAGCATAGCAACTATCACAAGTGGGAAAGGCCACACAATTATTATGAGATTCGCACTCACTGCTGCCGCCGTTCGCAACGTAACCACAAGTTTCCGCTGCCACATTATAAGCTAACGAGTGAGATGAGGTTGTGCAACCACAAGAAAAATTACAAACTGGATTATGGGGAACATAACACTGATTACTGAAACAGTCACCGGAACAATATGTTGCCGATGTTGCGGTGTATCCGAGATGACCCCATCCGCTAGGACAACTCGAGCCGTTAAATCTACAAGCCGTGCAACTACCTACAGAGTTATAAAAAGTTGAGCCTCCCGCAGCAGAACATTCTGCCGTACTGTGAAGATTGTTGCATAAATCTTTGTCAGATCTTGAAGCAGTACATGTAGGACTACTACCGCCATTAGCCCCGAGACAAGACCAGCTTGTTGATCCTCCAGCTGATGGAAAAGTTGGCGATGCCGGACTGGCTGTTCCAGTTGAACAAAATACCGAACCAGCAGGCCAGGAAGAAACACTGTAAGAATATGCTGTTGCCGCCGCTCCGCAGACACCGTCAACAATTAAATTGGCGGAACAAGGTGCGGTTGAGCCGGTGTTTTGTCCGGTACAACTCCAACTCCAAGGTCCGGAACCGGATACTGCTGTTTCTGTTCCAGCTGAACAGAGATTGGTTGTGGGAGCGGAATAGAAATTAGAACCATTTGAAGAACCGCAAGCACCGTCAACCTTTTTGTTGGCGGAACAACTGGCGGTGGTTCCATCGTATTCCCCGACACAAGTCCATGTCCAAGGGCCGGTTCCCGAAACCGAAGAAGCGGTTCCGGCGGTACAGAGATTGGTTGAGGGAATGGTGTAGAGGTTGGCTGTGTTGGAAGAGCCGCAAACACCGTCAATTGATTTGTTGGCGGTACAGGATGCGGTTGTTCCTCCATACACTCCGGCACAATTCCAAGTCCAGGGACCGGAACCGGATATTGAAGAAGCTGTTCCCGTTGAACAAAAGTTAGTGGTAGGAATGGTATAGGTATTGGCAGTTGCGGAGCCACAAGAACCATCGGCCGCACGATAGGCGGTGCAAGAAACCGTGCCCCCGAGATATGTTCCGGGACAGGACCAGGAAACGGAAGAACCGGCAGTCGCCGGGAAAGCGGGGGTGGTTGAGGGAGTGGTTGAAGCACAATAGGTGGTATTGATTGTCCAATCAGTCTGAGAAGAAGGATAGCCGGAAGATGAACTGTTGGCTTTGGAACCGCAAGTTCCGGCAACAGGAGAACCCACAATGGTATCATCGGTGCTGCAGATGTATTGATATGTTTCTCCGGTTGAGAGAGAAGCGGAAATGGTACAGTCAGTTCCGTCGGATTGGTAGGTGTAGTATGCGCCCGAATTCGGTTCAGCGGGAAGAGTCCCTATGTATACTTCAAAAGCTTCGTTGACTTCGGCGGGACAATCTCCGTTAATAGTACATCCATCAAAGTCGGTAACCGGAGCCGCATTATAGTGTTCGGTGGAGTATGAAATCAAAGCGGAGGATAAAAGCTCGACGTCCGACTTCCTTTTGGCGTCCTTGCCCGAATTGATGGCATTGTTCGTCTGAATGAAAACAAATCCGGAGAGGATAGAAACGATGGCTATCACAACCAAGAGTTCAATTAAAGTGAAGGCTTTGCGTTGGGGCATATTTTTTGTATTTATATACTTGAATTATAAATAAAATAAAAAATGCTGTCAATTAATTTCGCACCTTTTGTGATAAAATGCACCTTGACCAAAACCCTTAAAATTGGTATATTGTGAATACCTTAAATTGCCTTCGCTAAGTAATGTAAGGATTATAAATAAGTAAAAACAAATGTTATTCTACGAAATAAATTTGCTGATTTCGCCCAATTTCACCGAGGCCGAAATCTCTTCTTTCATTGAAAAGATGAAGGGGGAACTGCAAAAGCACGGAAAAATAGAAGGAAACGCGGTTCCCGAGAGGAAGAAGCTCGCCTACCCCGTTTCAAACCAGATTGAAGCTTGGTTCTACTTCTTCAATCTGAAACCCGAGGCCGGAGACAAAAAAGAATTGCTTGATTCTGTTGAAAAAACATTCAAGGAAAACAAAGACATTCTTCGCTCCTTGATTATCAAAAAAGACACCAAGAAAACCGAAGCTCCCATCAAGCCGATGAGAACCAGGCCGATTAAAGCCGAGGAAGTCAAAGAAGAACCGGCTATCGAAGAAAAACCCAAAAAGCCGAAAGTTCAACTGGAAGAAATCGGAGAAAAATTGGATGAAATGCTGGAAGGAAAATAAACACTTAATCGCTAATAATAAAAAATAATTAGCAAAAACATGAATTTAAACAAAGTGTTTCTAATCGGAAGAGTGGCAACGGATATTGAAATGAAAACCACCCCTTCCGGACAAAGCGTCTGCACTTTCTCTTTAGCCACCAACAGAACTTGGAAGGGCAAAGACGGTCAGAAGCAGGAAGAATCTCAATTCCACCGCATCGTCTTGTGGCAAAAACTGGCCGAAATAGCTTCACAGTTTCTAACCAAAGGCTCTTTGGTTATGATTGAAGGAAGAATCCAAAACAGAAGCTGGGATGATAAGAACGGTGTTAAAAGATACACCACTGAAATCATCGGCGAATCGATGCAAATGGGACCAAGAACACAAGGAGGACCGAGTGAATCGAAAGGATTCCCCGCCCCCAAGAAACAAACTGTCGACGAGGATATTCCGATTATTGAAGACGGAGACGAAATCGACGTTAAGGATATTCCTTTTTAATATTTAATTAATTAAAGTATGTACTGTTATTTCTGTAAAAAAAATGTCCAGGAAATAAATTTCCGCGACACGGAAGTTCTTTCCAGATACATTTCCAAGTCGGGAAAGATAAAACCTAAAACAAAAACCGGCGCCTGCGCCAAACACCAGAGAGAGTTGACTACAGCAGTCAAGAGAGCAAGAATAATGGCTTTGATGCCATTCGTGGCAAGATAAAAACATCCCCTTCGGGGGATGTTTTGTTTTATATTATTTGGCTTCTTCTATCTTCATTATCTCCTGCTTCATCTCTTTAACTATCTTCGGATTTTCTTTTAAAAACTCCTTGGCTTTTTCAACTCCCGCTCCCAGTTTCACGTCTCCGTATTGCAGATGGGCTCCCGACTTCTTGATTATCCCCTCTTTAACTCCCATATTGATAATTTCGGCAACCTTGGAAATGCCTTCATTGTAATAAATATCGAATTCGGCTGTTTTGAAAGGAGCAGCAACCTTGTTCTTAACCACCTTGGCCTTGATTCTGTTTCCAACTATCGCCTCTCCCACTTTAATTTGGGCTATTCTTCGGAGCTCAATTCGAACGGAACTGTAGAACTTCAGAGCCAGACCGCCGGGAGTTGTTTCCGGATTACCAAAAATGATTCCGATCTTCATTCTGGTCTGGTTTAAGAAAATAATAATGGTTTTGGTTTTGGAAACTATCCCCGAAAGCTTTCGTAAGGCCTGAGACATTAATCTCGCCTGAAGACCTATCTGCATCTCCCCCATTTCCCCGGCCACTTCCGCCTTGGGAACCAAAGCGGCAACCGAATCAACAACGATAATATCGACTTCCCCTGACCTGACCAGACTTTCAACTATCTGTAATCCTTGTTCTGCCGAATCAGGTTGGGAAATCAACAAATCATCTGTATTGACTCCGATTCTTTTGGCATAGTCGGGATCCAAAGCGTGCTCGGCATCGATAAAGGCGGTAACTCCGCCCATCTTCTGGGCTTCAGCTAAAATACTCAAAGACAGAGTTGTTTTACCTGTGCTCTCTCCCCCGTATATCTCGATAATTCTTCCTCTCGGAATTCCCATCACTCCCAAAGCCAAATCAAGCGAAAAAGAGCCCGTCGGAACAACATCCACATTAACCTTCTGGGCGTCTTTTAATTTCATTATCGCCCCCTCACCAAACTTCTCTCTGATTTCAGAAATAGCTTCGGCCAAGTTTATCTTTTCTTTTTCTTCTATTTTTTTTCTTGCCATATGTTTTTCTCCATTATATCAAAAAAAGAAGCAGGAATCAAAGTTCCTGTTCTTCATTATTGGAATCTTGAGGAGATTCTTCACTCATATATACTTCTCTGGGCCTGGCCCCGTCTTGCGGACCAACCACTCCCCTTTCTTCAAGAATATCCATCAGACGGGCCGCTCTTGCATAGCCCACGCCCAATCTTCTTTGCAGTAAAGAAGTTGATGCTTTGCGCGATTGAATAACCGTTCTCTTGGCTTCTTCATACATCGGATCTTCCTTGGAGAAAAAAGTATCCATCTGGGCTTCGGGAGTTTCCATTGACTTGGTTAATTCTCCAACCAAAGAATTTTCTTCTTTTTCCGGCTCCGTTTCAATAAATGACGATTCTTCTTCAATCTTTTCTTTAACCTCGGTATTGGAATCGGTAATCCAGGTTACCACCTTCTTGATTTCTGTTTCTGAAATGTACGGACTCTGGACTCTTCTCGGCTTAGAAACTTCTTTGCTCATTAAAAGCATGTCTCCTCTTCCCAACAGCTTCTCCGCTCCGGAAGAATCAAGAATGGTTCTTGAATCAATCAGCGAACCGACTTTCAAAGCAATTCTTGAAGTGATGTTGGCTTTGATCAAACCGGTGATGACTTCAACCGACGGTCTTTGCGTAGCCAAGATTAAATGGATACCGGTGGCACGTGACATCTGGGCCAAACGGACGACATATGATTCGATTTCTTTTCCTCGGACACTCATCAAATCGGCCAGCTCATCGATGATTAAAACTATGTACGGAAGCTTCTGCTCTCCTTTCTTTTCCTGCTTCTCGTTATACGAACCGATATCTCGGCTGTGGCCGGCTGCCAAAACAGTGAATCTTCTTTCCATTTCTCCGACCAGCCATTTCAAGGCAACCAAAGTTTGGTTGGCGTCATAAATAACGGGACATAATAAATGTTCTAGGTTGGCATAGACCGGGAATTCCACCCTCTTCGGGTCAACCAAAACCAGCTTCATCTCTTCCGGACTGTTTCGGTATAACAAACTCAAAATGATGGAATTCAAACAAATGGTCTTTCCAGAACCGGTGGTTCCACCAACCAATAAATGGGGCATTTCAGCCAGGTCGGCAAAGGAAGGACTGCCCTTTACATCCTTTCCCAAAGCCATTAAAAGGGGTGCTGGAGAGGCTTTGAACTCATCGGTGTCCATAATCTCACGCAAGCCCACAACGGCCCTCTTCTTGTTTCCTATCTCAATTCCGACTAAAGACCTTCCGGGGATGGGAGCTTCAATACGGATAGTCGGACTGGCCAAAGCCAAGGCCAAATCATTCTGCAAAGTGGTAATTTTAGAAAGCTTAATTCCTTCAGCCGGCTTTAAAGTGTATTGGGTCACGGTCGGTCCGATATTAATTTCCGACATCTCTACCGGAATGCCGAAAGTCTGGAGAGTTCTCTTGATGACCGAAGAGTTATAGGTAATATCCCCTCCCTCGGGAGCACCTCCTTTTTTAGAAAGCAAATCAAGCGGAGGATATTTGTATTCTTTGTTTTCCTGTTTTTTTTGTTCAAAAGTTTTCAGATTTTTGTCTTCTTTCTTTTCTTCAATCTTCGGCTCTTCTTTCTTGGGAATAATCTTTTCCAAATTCAAGAGAGGAGATTTTTTCTTTTCTTCCTTGACTTCAATTTTCACTTCTTCTTCCTCTTCTTCATATTCTTCGATTGCACGCCTAAACGGCTGGATTATTATCCACAAAGAAACGGCTAAAACTATTCCCAATAAAGCAAAGGAAACGATATAGTCGAAACCGTGCAACAAAGGCCAGGCAAGGGCATATCCCAGCCATCCCCCGTTACCGGTATTATCCCAAACAAATTCTGAAACCAGGTCCGGTGCGTTTCTCATTTCCGCCAAAGCAAAAATTCCGCTCAAGCTTAAAACCAGAAGAACGGTTGAAATGATAAGGGAATTTTTGTGCTCCTTGAAAGATTCATCGTCTTTCAAAAGAACGATGGCGTAAATCAAGAAAATAACGGGAACGATATAAATGACGTTTCCAATCAAAGTATCAAAAATGCTTTTCAAGGAATTGCCGATAGCTCCGGCTTTTCCCGAAAAAGAGAATAAAAACACGACGGTGAGAAGGAACGATAGCGAGCACAACAAATACCTTTTGGTTCTTTCCGGCAAAGAGAAACTAAATCCGCCTTCTCTTTCCTTTCTTTCAACTTTCTTTTTGGTATTTTCTGTTTTTTTTGCGCTCTTTCCCTTCTTTTTTTTCATGGTATCTTAAAAGATTATTTTTTATCTCCTTTATTATACCCCAAACCGGTACCAATTGGAACAAGCTTACCGATAATGACATTTTCTTTTAATCCTCTTAGCTTGTCTTCTTCTCCCCGGAGCGATGCTTCAATCAAAACTCTTGATGTTTCCTGGAAAGAAGCGGCTGACAAGAAGCTGTCGGTATTCAATGCAACCTTGGAAATTCCGAGCAACAGGTCGTCGGCTTTAATCGGCTCTTTGCCTTCCAATTCCTCGTTTTCTTCAAGCATGCGGGCTTTGGAAATGATTTCGTCGGCTGAGAACCTGCTATTTCCGGCATCCTTGATTTTCACTCTTGAGAACATCTGCCTGACAATCAGTTCGACGTGCTTGTCGTTAATCGACACACCTTGAGAAACATATACTCTTTGAATTTCTTTAATGATGTAGTCCTGGACGGCCTTGGCTCCCAAAAGTTTGAATATCTTTTTCATATCAAGAGAACCGGCACAGATAGCTTCTCCTCTCTTGACCATTTGGCCTTCTTTGACCAACAGTTCCACATTGGGAGAAACCCTGTATTCATTAACATCATCTTCCTTTTTCTTTCCGTCCTTGATGGTCATTACCCTGATCAATCCTTTCTTCTCATCGACTTCAATCACTTCTCCGTCTTTGGTCACCATCTCGGCCTCACCTTTCGGAGGTCTTCTTTCGAAGATTTCTTCGACTCTGGGAAGACCACGAGTGATATCGGCTTCTCCGGCCACACCTCCGGTATGGAAAGTTCTCATAGTCAATTGAGTTCCCGGTTCACCGATGGCCTGAGCGGCGATAACACCGACCGCTTCACCCATCTTAATCATTCCTTTCCAGCCCAAGTCGAGACCGTAGCATTTCTGACAGATTCCCCTCATGCATTTGCAGGACAAAGGAGATCTGACTTTCAAGCTTTCGACACTCTTTAATTCTTTAATCTTTTGAGCGGTCTTCAAATCGATCGGCTGGCCTGACTTCAAGATAACTTCACCGTTTTCATCTTCAACTTTCTCCATGGAGATTCTGCTGAAAATCTTGTAAACAAAATCCTGATTAACATCATCAGCGTCTTTCTTGTAAACAACCAGACCTTCTTTGTCTCCGCAATCCTCCTCATTGATGATGACATCGTGAGCGACATCGACCAATCTTCTGGTCAAGTATCCTGAAGTTGAAGTTCTAAGAGCGGTATCGGCAGTACCTTTTCTGGCACCATGGGTAGACATGAAATATTCCAATACATCAAAACCTTCTTTGAAAGAATTCTTAATGGCCAATTCCATGATTTCTCCGGACGGGTTGGCAACCAAACCTTTCATACCGGCCATCTGTACCGGCTGAGACCAGGAACCTCTGGAACCGGAGTCAACGATTGAAAATACCGGGCTTGAAGAAGAAATAGCCTTAGGAACCAATTTTTCAATTTCGGTTTTGACTTTCTTCCAGACTTCGATAACCTGACTGGTTTTTTCATCTCTTGAAAGCAAACCTTTTTCGTAGTACTTTTCTATCTCCTTGATTTTCTTTTCTGCTTCGGCAATCAAAGCGGGCTTCTCAGTGGGAACTTTCAAATCATCCATACCCCAGGTGATTCCGGAGCGAGTGGCGTATTTGAATCCCAATAATTTAATATTGTCCAATGTTTCAACTGCATTATTGCCGTAGATATCGATAACCTTGTTGATCATTTTCTTCAAGGTCTTTGAATCCATCATGTCGTTCTGGTATTCAAAATTAGAGGGCAAAACATCATTAAAGATAATCCGGCCGACGCTGGTTTCGACAAACTCATCATTTTCCATTCTGACTTTGATTTGAGCTTTTAAATTAAGCTTCTTTGAGTTGTAGGCAATCAAGGCGTCCTCTTTTGAACTGAAGTACTTGTTCTCCCCTTCCAAACCGGGAATAATCTTAGTTAAATAATAACAACCCAAAACGATATCCTTGGTCGGAACCATAATCGGGTCTCCGGTTGAAGGCTTTAACAAGTTGACCGAAGACATCATTCTTTCCCTGGCTTCCTGTTGAGCTTCTTCCGACAAAGGAACATGGATGGCCATCTGGTCTCCGTCAAAGTCGGCATTGAAAGCGGTACAAACCAAAGGATGCAATCTGATGGCTTCTCCTTCAATCAATATCGGATGGAAAGCCTGAACACCGAGCCTGTGCAAAGTCGGGGCTCTGTTCAATAGTACCAATTTGTCTTTAACCACTTCTTCCAAAGCAGCCCAGATTTCATCGGTTTCTTCTTCAATTAATCTCGAAGCTCCTCTGACGTTAAAGGCCATTTCCTTTTCCAACAACTTCTTGATGACAAAAGGTTTGAACAATTCCAAAGCCATTTTCTTCGGCACACCGCACTCATTCAACTTCAAGTTCGGTCCGACGACGATAACGCTTCTACCTGAATAGTCAACTCTTTTACCAAGCAAGTTCTGTCTGAATCTTCCCTGTTTTCCCTGCAACATATCAGCCAAACTTTTCAACAACCTTCTGCCTCCGGTTGAAGCCTGAGTGGTTGTGCTCTTTCTCATCTTGTTATCAATCAAAGCATCAACTGCTTCCTGAAGCATTCTTTTTTCATTCCTGACGATAACATCGGGAGCGTTGATTTCCAATAAATATTTCAAACGATTGTTTCTGTTAATGACTCTTCTGTACAAATCGTTCAAATCGGAAGAAGCATATCTTCCCCCGTCCAACTGGACCATCGGCCTCAAGTCGGGCGGCAAAACCGGAAGAATTTCGGTAAACATCCATTCGGGTCTGACTCCGGCATGCTTCATGTCTCTGAATAATTTCAACCTTCTCAAAACAATCTTCTTTTCTTCGGTTGATTTCTTCTCTTCCATCTGTTTCTTGATTTTCTCAATCTCCTTGTCCAAATCAACCTTGATGAATAAATCTTTCAAAGTTTCCGCTCCTGTTCCGGCTTCAAATATTTCACCGTATTTCAAAGATAGTCGGTGGTAGTCCAATTCGTTGAAAATCTCCAAAGGCTTGATTGAGGCAACTTCCTGCTTGGCTTTGTCTTTGGCTTTCTTCAGGTCGTCCAAAGCACTGGCCTGCATTTTTTCCGTTTCCTTGTTTCCTTTTATCTCCTTTCCTTTAGTCTTGAATTCTTCTTCGATTTCTTCCAAAACCCTGGCTTTCAAATCTTCATCAACTTTGGTAATGATATAGGAAACGAAATAAACCACCTCTTCCATTTTGTGCAAAGGCAAACCTAAAACCATTCCCAATCTTGAAGGAATTCCTTTTAAGAACCAGATATGGGAAACGGGAGTGGCCAACTTAATGTGACCCATTCTTTCTCTTCTGACCGATGACTTGGTTACCTCAACCCCGCAACGGTCGCAGACGATTCCCTTGTATCTGATTCTCTTGTACTTTCCGCAATAACATTCGTAGTCCTTGGTCGGTCCGAATATCTTCTCGCAGAACAAGCCGTCTTTTTCCGGCCTCTGTGTTCTGTAGTTGATGGTTTCCGGCTTGGTCACTTCCCCATTAGACCAGTTAAGTATCTCTTGAGGAGAAGCCAATTTGATTTTGATAGATTCTAAATTGGAGACAAACATATTTTTGTATATTTAATTAGTCTTCTTCCTCAGTCTTTCCCTTGATAATCATGTTCAAGGAAAGGGCCTTCAACTCTGCTAATAAAAGATTAAACGACGCCGGAATGTTCGGACTCTTAATCTTTTCTCCTTTCAAAATAGATTCATAGGTGGCGGCACGGCCGGCAACGTCATCGGACTTGATGGTCAACATTTCCTGCAAAGTGTAGGCCGCTCCGTATCCTTCCAATGCCCAGACTTCCATCTCACCGAACCTTTGTCCTCCGAATTGGGCTTTTCCTCCCAAAGGCTGCTGGGTGATAAGGGAGTATGGTCCGATTGAACGCATGTGGATTTTGTCTTCAACCATGTGCGCCAATTTAATCATATAAATGTATCCGACGGTAATCTTCTCGGGGAAGAATTCTCCGGTTTCCGGATCAACTAATTTCAACTTTCCGTCTTCGGGATATCCCGCTGCTTTCAATTCCTCCTTGATGTCTTTTTCGGTGGCTCCGGCCAATGAAGGAGTCTCGGCCAAGTATTCCAATTTATTAACGGCCAATCCCAAATGAGTTTCCAATATCTGTCCCAGGTTCATTCTCGAGGCGACTGATAAAGGATTCAAAATAATATCAACGGTGGTTCCGTCTTCCAAGAACGGCATTTCTTCAGCCGGTAAAATCTTGGCGATAATACCTTTGTTTCCATGTCTTCCGGCCAGCTTGTCTCCGACCTGAATCTTTCTCACCTCACTGATTCTCACCCTGATTCTCTTGATGACGCCCGGTTCCAAAACAACACCGTCGCTTCTGTTGAATACTTTAACATCAGTTACTCTTCCCCTCTTGCCATGTTCCAATCGAAGAGAAGTGTCTTTAACTTCCTTGGCTTTTTCTCCGAAGATGGCTCTTAACAATCTTTCTTCGGCTGACAAATCGGCTTCACCTTTGGGTGAAATCTTTCCGACTAAAATATCATTCGGTCCGACCTCGGCTCCGATTCGAACAACTCCATCCTCATCCAAATCTTTTAATTTATCTTCTCCGACGTTGGGAATATCCGAAGTGGTCAGCTCTGGTCCAAGTTTGGTTTCTCGAACATCACAGAAAAAGTCTTCAATATGAACAGAGGTAAATACGTCTTCTTTAACCAATCGGTCTGACAAGACGATAGCATCTTCGAAAGTATTTCCTCTCCAAGAAATAAAGGCAACCAAAAGGTTTCTTCCCAGAGCCAATCTTTCTTTATTAATCGAACCTCCTTCAATCAAAGTGTCCCCTTTCTTAACAATATCTCCCTTGTTCACTACCGGCCTCTGATGGAAACATGAGTACTGATTGGTTCGGTCAAAAATTCTGACAGGATATGAAATAGTCTTTCCTGAAGTTGTTCCTTTAACTTCCACAATCTTGGCATCAACCTTAACAACCTTTCCCGCTTCTTCGCTGGTAATCAATTGTCCTGAGTCTCTGGCCGCCATGGCTTCCAAACCAGTTCCGACTAACGGTGCTTCCGGATTGACCAAAGGAACGGCTTGTCTCTGCATGTTCGATCCCATCTGGGCTCTGTTGGCGTCATCATTCTGCAAAAAAGGAATCAAACCGGTGGCAACCGAGATAAACTGCTGAGGAGAAACATCAACATAGTCGATTTTTTCTCTTTCAATTTCTCCCGGCTCACCCTTGATTCTGGCCTCGACTCTTTCATTTAAAATATTTCCTTTGTCATCCAAAACAATGGAAGCCGGAGCGATATTGTATCTCTCTTCTTCGTTGGCATCCATGTAATAAGCATCATTGGTTACTTTTCCGTTAACAACCTTGAAATAAGGAGTGTCGATAAAACCGTAAGGATTCAATCGGGCATATAATGATAAGTGGGTAACCAAACCTACATTCGGACCTTCAGGGGTCTGAATGGGACAAATTCTTCCGTAGTGGGAAGGCTGCACGTCTCTCACATCAAAACCGGCTCTTTCTCTGGTCAAACCTCCGGGACCGGTCGCGGTCAATCTTCTCTTATGCTCCAATTCTGATAAAGGATTAGTGTTGTCCATGAATTGAGAGAATTGAGAAGCGGTGAAGAACTGGGTAACTTGGGCAACAAAAGGTCTGGGATTAATCAATTGAGCCGGAACCAAATTCTCGTAGTCCAAAGTCGACATTCTGTCTTTGATGATTCGGGACATTCTGGCAATACCGACTCTTAATTTATTGGAAAGCAATTCGGAAATTGTCCTTACCCTTCTGTTCCCTAAGTGGTCAATCATATCGGCAACAGCAGTAGGATTGTTGTTCATCTTGATGATTTCTTTCATCACCGCCACCAAATCATTAACCGACAAAACTCTGTCTTCTTTGGTGATTTCTCTGTCTTTCTTGGGTTTCAATTCAAACATCCTCGACCACATCTTCCATCTTCCGACTTTAGACAAATCATATCTTTCAAAATTGAAAAACATATTGAAAATCAATTCTCTGGCTGAATCGGGATTAACCATTTCCCCGCTCCTCAATCTTTGATAGATTTCAAGCAATGCTTCTTCCTGACTGTGAGTCAAGTCTTTCTTTAGAGTTTCTTCGATGTAGCTTGTTTCACCATTATCAAAACCGACGAACATGTTTCTAATGTCGTCATCATTGAATCCGCCCAAAGCTTTTAATAGTGTTGTGGCTGGAACCTTTCTCTTTCTGTCGATTTTAACAGTCAAAACTCCGGTCGCTTCAGTTTCAAACTCAAGCCATGAACCGCGGTTGGGAATAATCTTGGCGGCAAAACATCTCTTTCCTCTGTTAACATTCAAAGGGAAGAAAACTCCGGGAGAACGAATTAATTGAGAAATCACAACTCTCTCGACTCCGTTTAAAATGAAAGTTCCTCTGTTGGTCAACAAAGGAAAATTTCCGAAGAATATTTCTTGTTCCTGGCTTCTCTTAGTCTTTAGATTAGTCAACTTGACTGTTACTCTTAAGGGAGCAACAAAAGAATCATTATTTTCTCTGGCATCAAATCCGGTCAGGTAGTTTGGCTTTCCGAGCTTATAATCAAGGAAGTGCAATTCAAATTCCTTACCGGTATAGTCTTTAATGGGAGACACCTCTGCGAAAAGGTCCTTCAACTCCTCTTCCCAAAATTGTCTACCGCTCTCCTGCTGCATAAAGATTAAGCTGGGCAAGAGATAGGATATTTTGCTTTTTGCAAAGCTTTTGGTTTTGATTTTCATATTTTATTATATTTAAAGACTAAAAACTTCGGCATTCAAACAAAAAAATACCCTGAATTATTTTTTATGTCGGGTTAAGAAAAGCAAATTAATGTCTTGATGTTTGTAATGAAATCAAAATAACAAGTGGATTATCTTGCAAATTAAACCTATCCTATCAATAAATTAAATTGTTGTCAAGGGGGTTAAGATTCGGTAATCTTCATATTCTGCAATATCCCCAAAGCAATGAATGTAAATAAAAGATTGCTTCCTCCGTAGCTTACCAAGGGAAGAGGAATCCCGATAACGGGCAATAGACCCAAATTCATCCCCGTATTAATTATCATTTGAAAAAATATGGAAAAAGCCAGGCCGGTGGCAAAAAGCCTGGAAAAATTGGAGTTGGCGTCAAGAGCAATTTTCAAAATCCTCCAAAACAAAATTCCGAAAAGAGACAATAAAACGGCTGTGCCAATCAATCCCGTTTCCTCTCCCACTACCGAAAAGATAAAGTCTGTTTGCGGTTCGGGCAAAAATCCGTACTGGGTTTGAGAACCCTGCCCGATTCCCTTCCCCAAAAGGCCTCCCGATCCGATACTTATCTCCGCCTGAGACTGACTCCATCCCTCACCCAAAGGATCACTGGCATTGGGTGCGACAAAGTTGAATATTCTGTTCTTCTGATAATCTTTAAGAATAAAAGTCCAACTCAGAGAAAAAACAATTGCAAAAACCAGACACAATAAAAGAAAATCTCTTACCCTTATTCCCGAAACCAGAAGTATCCCTATCCAAATAGCTCCCAAAATCATAACTGAACCGAATTCCGGCTGCATAAAGATTAATACTGCCGGAATTAAAGCGTAAATACCCGACAAAACAATATGCCTTATCCTGTATAATTCCACGTGCCTCTTGCTGAAATACTTGGCTAAAACCAAAATCAAGATTATTTTAGTCGGTTCAATCGGGTTAAAGGAAAATCCTCCGATATCATACCAAGACCTGATTCCTCTGATTTCCGGAGCAAAAAAGAAAACTCCGATTAAAGATAAGATGCATAAAAAATATAAAGAAAGAATAATTGCCGGATTTTCTCTGATTGTTCTGTTATCAATAAAACTGACCGAAAACATTAAGATAAGGCTCAAAACGAAAAATCCTATCTGCTTGTACAAATTGGAAAAATCCCCTCCCCTTAAAGAGGTGCTGTATATCGCCACCAATCCAAAGGTAACTAAGATAACTGAAGAGATTATCAAAACCCAATCCATCTTTCTTAATTGGTTTAAAATAGACATCAACTTATCATTTTTAAAAACTTGTCTTCTCCGACTATCTCAACTCCCAAATCTCTTGCTTTTTCGTATTTAGAACCAGGATTCTCTCCTAAAACCAAGTAATCTGTATTTTTAGAAACGGCCTCGGAAACTTCTCCGCCCAAAGAAATAATTTTTTCTTTGGCTAGCTCCCTGCTCATCTTATTCAATGTTCCAGTGATAACAAATGTTTTACCGGAAAACTTGTTTCCCGACTTTTCAAAAAAATAACTGACTCCCCTTTCCTTTAATTTCTTTAAAAATTTAATATTATCCTTATCTTTGAACCACTCGACGATAGACTTGGATACGACTGGACCGACATCGGAAATATTTTCCAACTCTTCGGCACTCGACCTCGATAAATCTTCTATTGATTTAAACTTCTTGGATAAATCAATAGAAGTTTTCTGTCCAACATTCCTGATTCCCAAAGAATAAATAAATCGGGGAAAAGACACCTCTTTTCTTTTCTGAATATTATCGACTATTTTTTTGGCCGACTTATCAGCAAATCTTTCCAAAGGAAGAATATCCCCTTCTTTCAAATCAAACAGATCGGATGGGTCTGATAAAAGACCTTCTTCGATGAATTTTTCCACTATTTTCGGTCCCAAACCATCAATATTAAAAGCTCCGCGCGAAACAAAATGCCCGAACCAGCGAATCTTCCTGCTAAAACACTGGGGATTGGGACATCTCCAGACAACTTCTTTTTCCGGCTTAACCAGTTTGGTCTCACAAGACGGGCATCTTTCCGGCATATGAAAATTCTTTTCTTTGCCGGTTCTCAATTCGGGAAAAACCTTAATGACTTCTGGAATGACATCTCCGGCACGTCCGACCACGACCGTATCCCCGATTTTCAAACCCAATCTTTCGATTTCCTTTTCATTGTGCAAAGTGGCCCGGCTGACTGTAACGCCGTTAATATCAACCGGCTTTAAGAGAGCGACCGGCGTCATCGCTCCCGTTCTCCCGACCTGAACCTTTATGTCTTCAACAATTGTTGTTGATTGCTTTAAGGGAAACTTCAAGGCTATCGCTCCCCGAGGAGCTTTACCGACCACTCCCAACTTTTCAAAAACTTTATTATCGTTTATCGAAACAACCAGCCCGTCTATTTCGTAAGGAAGCTTTTCCCTGTTTTTTTGCCAATAAGCGTAAAAATCAAAAACTTCGTTCATGTTCTTGCATAAACGATTGTATTTATTGTTAGTCTTAAATCCTATGGCTTTTAAAATCTTGTGCTCTTCCTCATGCGTCTTCTGCCCGAAATCAGAAACCAAGGAATAAACGTCGGCATCCAAATTCCTTGAAGCTGTTATTTTAGGATCAAGCTGTCTAATTGAACCGGCGGCTAAATTTCTCGGATTGGCATACAAAGGCAATCCCTGTTTTTCTCTTTCTTTGTTTGTTTTGATAAATTCTTTCTTGGTAATAATAGCCTCTCCCCTGACGATAACCTCTTTCAGCCCTTTATTTTCAATCAATTTGGCGACATCAAAAAGATTCTCTTTTTTTAAATCTTTAATGATTTCTTTTTCTTCCCTGATTTTCAAAGGAATCGGCTCTATCGTCTTAATGTTCTGGGTCACGTTCTCCCCGACTTTCCCGTCTCCTCTGGTTGAACCGATTTCTAAAGATCCTTTATTGTAAACCAACTCAATAGCCAAACCGTCCAATTTCGGCTCGCAATAATATTCAACAAAATCTTTTTCACTCAAAAGCTTTTTGTTTCTGTTCTCCCAATTATCCATATCAACTCTTGAAAAAGCATCGTTGAATGAATACATCTTTTTCTGTCTTTCGATCTTCTCAAAAAAATCCAATGGCTTGCCTCCGATCCTTTGAGTCGGAGAATCAGGAGTTATTAAATCGGGAAACTGCATTTCCAGTTCAAAAAGCTCATTTTTTAATGAGTCGTGAGCCGAGTCCGATATCTCTTCCCTGTCCAAAACGTGATAAAGATATCTATGATAATCGATTAACTTTCTTAATTTTTCGATTCTTTTCTTAGCTTCTTCCTTTTTCATATTAATAGGAAACCTCTATCTTTCTTTTGACGGTCAGGTACTGCCCCAGCGATGTAATTGAAGTCCCCTCGCTAAGACAATCTGCACCAGTGGTTGACATAGTGACATCATAACCATAATTCGTATCAAAGCTTCCGTCGGAAGATGAATTATCGCATGTCCCCGAACTGATTTTAAGATTATATAAAGCCTTTTCCATACCCGTATCGGCCGCATGGAAAGCTTTAACCGAATAATTCAAATTTCTTGATAATTTCGAACCGCCGATGATAAGACTGGCTAATCCCAAAACAACCGCCAAAAGAACCGATATCATTACTATTACCAGATATATTGAAATGCCTTTTTGTTTTTCTTTAAACATATTCATTAAATATCTAACGATCTCTGAGAAACGCTTGTTTGAATTATAATCTCGGGAGGATTTAAAGAAACATTACTCTCCATTTTAACCATAACGGTGACTTTAGGCTGGACCAAGTCGCCGACAACATTACCGGTGACGCCAAAAGTCAATCCTTCAACCCTAACCTTTGAAGATGTCATAGCCTGAGATGTTCCCAAGTTAGCCGCACTTTCATCAGTCGATCTTTTTTCTTTGATAACATTATTTTCTAAAATAAACTGACGGCAACGATATTCTCCTTCTATGCTGTCGTAGGCAATAAAATTTATCGAATCTGATCCTATTCCGTAGTTTGCTCCCGCTATTCCCGTACAAACACCGGCGGTGTCGTTCTGGGCCATTCTTAAAATTTTTGCCATGTATTCCAAAACATAGGTTGATTGATCCATCAATTCCTGGTTTTGCAAAATTCTCGTTTGCCCCTTTATCGCCGAGACAAAAACATTAACCAAAACTATTGAAATAAAACCGAAAAGGGCGATAGAGACTATTGTCTCGACCATGGTGAAAGCTTTTGAATTTTTAATCTTATTAATCATCTCCAATTATATATATTCTGCCTAACGACCATACTATGTCCGGGCCAAACGACATTGACCTGTATATCCAATTCATCATCACCTATTTCGGCAATCGTTATCTCTCTGGTATAGAAAGTTTTGACATCTTCCGAAGCTGGCGATGTTTTATATTCATACAATCCCGTTGAGTTGTCTATATATAAATAATCATCGTCTGAAAAAGCGGACAATGCACTGTCATTAAAATCAGCCTCACAGCCGGAAGAACAGCCGGTCAATCCGTCTTTCCAACTGGCTGCACCTTCAATCCAATTGGTATCTCTGACGTTTTTAATTATTTCTATTCCTTCTTGGCAAAGATAAGCTGCGGCCAAACTGTCTTTTTCGTTCTGAGTTAATGTTGAATACTTGGCAACCGCTGAAAAAACACCCAAAGCACCGATGACGACTATCGTCACGGCAATCAATGTTTCCAATAATGAGAATCCTTTGTTTTTCAAATTAATCATGGATTAATGGTTTCAATTCTCCCCGTATTATTAACTTTTACCCTTCTAGTTTTTGTAGCATCGTTTTCAGCGCACAAGACAATCGATGCTTCGTGTCCAGAATAATAACTGTCGATATAATTAATAGGGTCGGGTGGCTGAAAAGAAATACTGACACTACTTACGCTGCCAGAATCTATTAAAATATCGCAAATCTTAACTCCTTTTTCAAAATTTATCGTCTCCTTGATAGAATCGGCAGAAGAAGACTCGTAATACATATTGGTATCATTATTCCTGTATATGATGTATTGTCTTTCGCTGCCGGAACCTTTATTGAAATATATTCCGTAGGCATTGGTGCCGACATCTCCGGTAAGGCCGCTCATACTCATCTCTTGGGCCCTCCTCAAATCTTGAGCCATTTTACTGGAAACCCTCTCCAAGGCGAAAGTATTGCTATCCCTGCCGTAATCAACGAAAAAAAACGAGGTAAAGATAACTATCACCCCCATAATCACTAATAACTCGATTATGGTAAACGCCTTTTTGTTATTCATAAAAAAGATAAAGACAGGTACCAATTGATTATCTTTTCTCCCCAAAAAAGGGAAACAAACAAACCCATTAACAGAAACGGTCCGAAGGGTATTTCTGACTTGAAACCCTTTCTTTTAAACAATATCAATACTGAACCTATTATAGCACCAAAAAGAAAACCCAAAAAGAGTCCGGGGATAATCTTGGGAAAACCCAAAAGAAGACCGATTAATATGGCCAATTTGACATCTCCGAACCCCATAGCCATGCCGCGACTGAAAAACCAAATCAAAAAGAAAAATAAAGAGGCTCCGAGAGCCGAAAAAATGATATAAACAACATCCGTTTTTCCGATTGCCCCGAAAGAGAATAGATATAGAATCCAAATCATGGAAAAGAAAATGGCCGGATAAATGGTTTCGTCGGGAATGATGTAATATTTTAAATCAAAGACAAAAATAACCGTCAAAAAAGACATCATTATCCACCAAAAAACAATCTGGAAAAAATTAAAGGAAAACAATGTGTCGATCGGTCCGAAATAGAAATAAACAAAACAGAATATAATGGCGGTTGATAATTCAATTATGGGATATTGAATTGATATTTTTTGTCTACAATATCGACACTTCCCTCCCAAAAAAAGATAACTCAATAAAGGAAATAAATCCCAAAAACTTAATTTGTGACGGCAAGAAGGACAATATGATTGCCCGAAAATAAAACTTTCTTCCTTGTACAATCTCCAAATGGCGCAATTTAAAAAACTGCCTATTATCAATCCGAAAATAAAGATAAAAATATATTCAATCATTGAATATATCCTATCATATTAAATAAAAGAAAACACCCCCTCGGGGGGTGTCACACTCTAAATTACTCGTTGGCACAATTATAGTTGGTGGCTTCGCAACCAATGTTTGTCGCTCCTACACCTCCCGTACTGTCAACACACCATGTTGTTCCTCCCGGCAAAGCTGCTTCAACACAGTATTTAGGAGCAGATGTACTGCTATTAACACTGATGATCACTGTTCCCCCTTGAGATACAATGTCGGCACATAAAGCGGCTCCGTCAGTTCCTCCTGTTCCATACAAGAAACTTGTTCCAGATGAAGGACAAGCTGTAACGGCAGCAATATCGGCGGTAGAATAAACTCCTGTAGCGCTGTTCAATTTGTAAATTTCGGCTGATGACCTTAATTGATCCATGGCTGCTTTGATTCTTGCGTCCTTGGCTGCATTCTGGGCTCCGCTCATACTGACAATAATTAGACCAGATAAAATACCAATGATGGCGATAACAACCAATAGCTCAATTAGAGTAAAACCTTTTGTTTTTTGCATATTTTTATTTTATACTATCACCACTTAAGGTGCGACCTTTACTCACTTATTATGTTTCTATTTTATCTTTCATCCACCTTCTTGTCAAATAATTACTGTTGCAAAGTGGTGCTGATCTTATAGATGGGCAATAATACTGCGGCAACCAAGAAACCAACCATTAAAGCCAAGCCGATAATCAGAATCGGCTCAATAATGCTGCTGATTGAATCGACAAAAATGCTTGCCTCCCTTTTGTAAAATCTGACAACGTTCATCAATGAAGAATCAAGTTTTCCGGTTTGCTCTCCCACCGCCACCATCTGGACGAAAAGAGGAGAAATTATTTCTGATTGTTGGGAAAAAACATGACTAACGCCCTCCCCCTTAATAACCTTTTCTTTGGCTGATAAAATGGCATCCCGGTAGACATTGTTGCCGACCAAATCAGCGACCACCTCCAAAGCTTCGTTAATGGGAATACCCGCGGAAATAAGAGTGGAAAAGTTTTCAGCGAAACGGGCCTGAAACAAATTTTTCAAAAACGGTCCGAAAACGGGAACTTTCAAAGCTATTCTGTCAAACATATCTTTTCCGACAATTGTTTTGGGAAAATACATAAAGAAACCGATGATGGCTATCAATATTCCGATAACCAGATACCAATAGGCAACGAAAAAGTCGGAAATTCCGATAATTAGCATAGTAGCAAAAGGAAGCTCCTGCCCCGTTCCCCTCAAAACCTCGACCAATCCAGGAATGACGAAAATCATAATGACAACGAAAATCAAAACGAAAATTATCAAAATCACTGCCGGATACATCATCGCTCCCATCATCTTGGATTGAATTTCATATTCACTCTCCAAGTGATCGGCGATCTTTTCCAAAATCTTGGGAAGGTTTCCCGATACTTCTCCGGACTTGACCATGTTGACGTAAAAGACGGAAAAGATATTAGGATGCTGCCCGAGAGCTTTGGAAAGCTGAACTCCTTCTCTCACATCTTTGGAAATTTTATATATTTTTTCCTTAAAAACAGCGTTTTTAGTCTGATCGCCCAAAGCCTCAATCGCTTCAGCCGGAGGAACATTGCTGTCAATCATGATAGCCAATTGTCGGGAAAACATAGCCACGTCTTTCATTGACACCCTTTCAAATATGGTTATTTTTTTATTCATCGCTGCTTCCCCGGTCTCTTTGGCTCCGAATTCCTTAACTTCTAAAGGAAAAAAATTGTTTTTACTTAAAAGCTCCAAAGCGACGTCTTTGTTAGCCGCCTCAATTATTCCCTTTTGAGTCACTCCCTTTGAATCTTTTGCCTGATAAGAATATTTCATTAAATTAATTTTCTCAGTTCTCTGGGATTATTTGAATACTTTACCGCATTCTCAATATCCACTATACCTTTTCTGACCAGCTCCGACAATGACCTGTTCAAAGAAACCATGCCTGCCTCGGAAGAAGTTTCTATCACCAACGGTATTTCGTAGATTTTATTATCCCTGATCAAATTGGAAATAGCCGGAGTGTTAAACATGATTTCGCAAGCCGGAACCACTCCCCCGCCGATTGCCGGAACCAATCTCTGTGAAATTATTCCGACCAAAGAACTGGCCAGTTGCGCCCTTATCTGCGACTGTTGGTCGCCCTGAAAATTATCAACAATTCTGTGAATGGTCTGACCGGCCGAATTGGTGTGCAAAGTGGCAAAAACCAAATGGCCGGTTTCAGCTGCGGTAATGGCGGTGGCCATGGTTTCATTATCTCTCATTTCACCGACCATAATAACATCGGGGTCTTCCCTGAAAGTAGATTTCAACGCCTTGCTGAAAGACAGAGTATCCAGATGCAGCTCTCTCTGGTTTATCATCGACTTGTCATCTTTGAAAACATACTCAATCGGGTCTTCAATAGTAAGAATATGGGCTGCTCTGGTGTGATTTATCTCATCAATCATTGCCGCCAAGGTCGTACTCTTTCCGTGACTGGACGGTCCGACCACTAAAACAAAGCCCTGAGTGTATTCGCAGAATTGATGCAACCGAACCGGCATTCTTAATTCTTCCAATGAACGGATTCTTTCCGGAACCAATCTCAAAGCGGCCGAAACCGTTCCCATTTGGTAAAAAATATTGACCCTGAAACGAGCTCTTCCTTCAAAATTGTATGAAAAATCAATTTCTTTTTCTTTGACGAAATCATTAATCTGCTCTTCTGACATTAAGGCAAAAGAAATACCCTGCGCATCTTCGGCAGTCAAAGGATTTTCTTTGGTTAAAAAAGTCAGCTTCCTGCTTATCCTCATTACCGGAGGATGGCCTTCGGAAATGTGAAGGTCGGAAGCATTATTCTTTATGGTCGCTTCTAAAAGCTGTTTGAGATAAAGTTGGTAGTTCATTGTTTAAGATTATTCGGTAATCCTAAAGATTTCTTCCAGAGAAATCATTCCTTGGATCGCCTTCAAAACAGCATCTTGCCTCATTGTTACCATTCCCTGTCTCTTGGCTTCAAGGATTATTTTTGACTCGCTCGGATCTTCAAGAATTATCTTCTCCAGTTCGGGAGTCATTTTTAATATTTCAAAAACACCGATTCTTCCCTTTTCTCCTTTCATGTTGCATTTGGGGCAACCCTTGGCTTTGTACACATACAACTGCGCCGGCATGGTAAAAAACTTTCTAGATTCTTCGGGAAGAGCTGATAATTCTTTCATTAGAATTTTTTCCACTTCTTTGTTGGGCCTTGTCTTTTCTTTGCAATAAGGACAAAGTCGATGGGCCAATCTCTGGGCAATGGCGATATTCAAAGTTGCCGGCAAAAGGAAAGGCTTGATTTTCATATCAATCAATCTGGGAATTGCTCCGGTCGCATTATTGGTGTGCAAAGATGACAAAACAACGTGACCGGTCAAAGCGGCCTGAGTGGCCAACGAAGCTGATTCCTCATCTCTGATTTCACCGACCATAATGATATCCGGGTCTTGCCTCACAATTGACCTTAATCCCTGAGCAAAATCATATTCTATTTCCGGACGAACCTGCGACTGGTTTACTCCTTTAACAAAATACTCAATCGGGTCTTCCAAGGTAACCACGTTAACATCCGGCTTGTTCAATTCCTGAAGCATGGAATATAGGGTTGTGGTTTTACCGGAACCGGTCGGACCGGTGGCTAAGATCATGCCGAATGGTTTCGATACCGCATCCTTGATTGTTTTGTAATTATATCCGGTTAATCCTATTTCTTCGTAACTCTTCAGTCCTTCGTTCGGGTCGAGGACTCTGATTACAACCTTCTCCCCCAATTTGGTCGGGAAAGTGGAAACTCTGAAGTCAATGTCTTTGCCGTCTATCTTGGCTGAGAACCTTCCATCCTGAGGAATTCTCGTCTCGTCAATTCTCAAATTGGAAACTATTTTAATTCTGGCGACAATCGAAGGATGAGTGTGGATTGGCAAGAATAAAGAAGAATACAAACTTCCATCCATTCTGAAACGAATTCTCAATTGTTCTTCTTCCGGTTCAATGTGAATGTCGGAAGCGTTTCCATCAACAGCGTGACGCAAAATAACCGCTACCATTTTGATAATCGGGGCCTCTTCGGAAAGACGCTCTCCCCTGGTCTTCGAATCGGCAGAAAAAAGTTCAACGTTTTCTTCTCCTCCAAGCTCGGTCTCAAGAGCAGAAAGAGCCTTGCCCACCTCTTCTCTGACATTTCTGTATTGCCTCAAAAATAATTCAAAAGAATTCTCGCTGATTAAATAAGTCTTATATGTTATTTTGTTCTGTCGGGACAAAAAATTAAGAGCTTCCTTTGCTTTAATATCGTCGGGATTAACCAATCCAACCTCCAAAACAGTACCCTGCAAACCCAAAGGAATGATTTTATATACTCTGGCCGACTCTTCGGGAATCATTGAAAGAACATTGCTGGGCACTTCCAAAATCTCGGCATTCTCAAAAAAAGGCATACCGTATATTTCAGCCCTGATAGCGTTCAATTGGCTTTCTTTGATTACTTTTTTGGATAGCAAAAACTGCTCTTCCGTCCCTTTGAATTCCTTAAATTCGGCCAAAAGAACATCGCTCTGTTCTTTGGTTATTATTTTTTTTTCTAAAAGCTTTTGTATAAACATCTTGTTTAAATTAATTGACTGGAGCAAAAGGATCTTCCCTTCCCGCAGGAATGATTCCGGTTGCCGGACTGAAAACCGGCGAATCGGGAATGAATTTCAAAGCCTTAAAGGCTTCCGAGTTTAAAAAATCAATGTCGACTTCAACCGACACGGTATTCTGTGTGGAAGAATTGGGAATTATCCCGGCAGTACCGCCCAAATTAAGCTTACTCAATCCAAAATAGCCGATAAAAATAACCAAAGCGATTAAAATAAACGGAGCCGCTTTTTCAAGATAGCTTTTTTCTTTTTTGATTTCTTGTTCTTCCATATTAATAAGAATAAGTATCTACTACTAAATTAAAGGTTGATAAATTGGAAGCGCTCTTTCCTGTTCCCTGTAAAGACGAAGAAACTGAAACGCTCTTAACTGTGACTATTCTTGTCTGCGTTTCCAAATCGGATAATAATTTCTTAAAAGAATTATAAGTTCCTGAAACGGAAAGGTTAAAAGTCACCTTCTTAACCGGGCCTTGCAGTCTATCAAAATATGTCGTCGGTACGGTTTGTTGATTGCTTGTCGTCGAAGAACCTGAACTTACCTGCACCGTTTCCTCGCTTTTGGTGGACGTCTGGGCAACAGTTTTGACCAAGACGGCGGGAGATGCTGTTATCCCCGAAAGGGTCATCCCACTGCCCGAAACCATGGTCCTGAAAAAAACATTCATTTTGGGGACAAAAAAGGGAGACGATGTAAAGTTAACCTCAATGGTTTTCTTCTTTTCAGCCCATCCCGAATCTTCCAGCGCCTTCACCTTCGCTTCAACGGTGGAATAATAATTATTCCTGGCTTCAATTTGTTCCTTTATTTGCCTAATTTGATCGTCCTGCACTCCCATCTGCTTATATGCAGGCATCACCAGAAAATAAACCACTCCGATGGAAAGCAAGAGGATAAGGCCGGCAATCACTAAAATTTTTGTATTTCTTTTTTCCATATTATTTTAAAACTTCCGGTTTCAAAACCAAATCTAAATTAAAGGTGACTCCCCCGTTCTCCGTCATCCCAACATTGGAAATCTGATAACTCTGAATAGAACCCTCTTGATTAAGAAGGGCCAGCTGCTGCATTACATTTTGAAATCCGCTGGTTTTTCCGGCCATGCTTATATTCCCCGAAACATCAAAACTGAATCCGGAATAAACTACTTTGGGATGGGCCCACTTCTGGAAAGTTCCGAAAAAATTGGATGCTTTTGGATTATTCTCAAAAAGAATCTTGAAATCATTGATATACACTCCGGCCAAAGCCAATTCTGCTTCTTTGGTTTTGATATCTTCTTGACCCAAGGCCAATAACTGCGTATTAAGATTAATCGTTTCGGTTTCTTTTTGAGCCAAAAGGACTTGCGAAAAATAGAAGTATAATCCAAAGCAGACAATCAAAATCAATATCGAAAAAAGCAGGGCGATATTTTCCTTATTTGAAGTTTCTTTTTTAACCGGTGCTATTTCAATAGCCATAAATATTTTTTATCCTTGAAGTCTATTATACTTTCTTATTCAAACTTTCTCAAGGCCTCACCCAAAGCAATGGCATAGGTCGGGTTAATTTCTTCCATTTTTTTATCTAAAATAGGAGGATAAGCGACTTTAACGAAAGGCTTGGCAATCTCCACTATCCTCGGCTTCGTCTCGTCTTGATTCAAACTCTCGATAAAATATTCCAATATTCCCGGCAAAAGCGATGTTCCTCCGGCGATAATTACCCTTTCCACCATCTTCCCTTCCTTTGATTCAAAATCTTTAATGACTTTTCTTGTTTTCTCGGAAATAACCGAAAGAATAGGTATCAAAATATGAGAAATATTCCCCTCCTCATTAACCAGCAGCCCCTGTTTCTTTTTTATTATTTCGGCATCACTAGTCGAGATATTCAATGTTTCGGAAATACTAAAAGTCAGGTCTTTCCCGGCAATGTCAAAACTGGAACTCATCTTCATGAAACCGTCTTCAACAATATTTATGTTCGTCGATTGAAATCCTATTTCCAGTAAACAAGAAGTTGGTTCATTTTCATTAATCACCGCTCTTTTTAAAGCCATGGCTTCGGCCTCAAGGGCAGTCAGTTCCAACCCGGCCTGCTCGGCAATGGTCTTATATTGCTCAACGATAATCTTCGGAACGGCCATAACCAAAATCTTGCTGTTTTCTTTAGGTGAAGGCTCCCTGCTCATCAGTTGCCAATCCAAAACCAATTCCGATAAAGGCAAAGGGATGTATTTTCTCGCCTCAAATCCGACAGCATTGGCAATCTCTTTACTGCTCATCGGAGGCAACTCAAAAGTGGTAAAAAAGGTGGCAAAATCAGGAAGAGAAAAAACAACCTTCTTGGTCTTAATCCCAGTCTCTTCAATTATCGCCCTAAGTGCCGCTGAAATATTATCAACTGACGGATTGAGATTTTTCTTGTCAAAAGACCGGAAAAATTCTTTGCAAGCCACATCGAGATTCACCTCTCCGTAATTTTCCAAAGCTAACTTTCCCTTCTTTCCAGAAACTTCAACCACGCGGATAACCTTGGTTCCGATATCAACGCCCAGGCTTTTTTGGCTTTTTCTTTTAACGAAAATCATGATTAAAAATATTATAGCATTTTTAAATGCAATGACAAATGCTATACTGATATAATAACACTTTTTAAAAAGCAATGGAATATCTAAAGCCAATCTGGGACATTGTTTTTCCTAAAAAATGCACCAATTGCAAAAAAGAAGGGGCCTATCTCTGCGAGGATTGCTTGTCTTTGATAGAGATAAATCCATATCGACAATGCCTTTGCGAAAAAATGGAAAAAAGAGACAAGTGCGACGACTGCAAAAACAAATATCTGAACAAGATATTCTCAGCCGCCTCATTTCAAAACAAAATATTAAAAGAAGCTATTCATAAATTCAAATACGGATACATTAAAGACCTGGCCCAACAGCTATCAATATTAATACTAAGCCATCTTCAAATTATTGAACTAGAAATAGACAAATCTCTTGTCGTTATTCCCGTTCCCATGACTAATAAAAAGAAGAGGAGGAGAGGATTCAATCAATCCGAAGAAATGGGAAAAATAATTTCTGAAGCTACTGACATTCCCCTATTTAACAATGTACTCATAAAAACAAAAGAAACCTCTCCGCAAATGGAACTGAAAAGAGAGGAAAGAATGAATAATGTTAAAAATTGTTTTGAAATTCAAAACGAAAAAAACATCAAAGATAAAATCATTCTTCTTTTGGATGATGTCTATACCACCGGCTCAACCATGGAAGAATGTGCTAAAACGTTAAAACAATCAGGAGCCAAAGAAGTCTGGGGATTAACCGTAGCAAGAGAAGTTGACCAACAGCATTATTTTGTATAGAATGACCTCATTATTGGAGAGGTGCCAGAGTGGTCGAATGGGGCACCCTGCTAAGGTGTTAGTTGCGAAAGCGACTCGAGGGTTCGAATCCCTCCCTCTCCGCCAAATATGGATTTAATAAACATCATCTTTCATATCGACGTCTATTTAACCGACATTGTTTCCGCCTATGGAGCACTGTCTTATTTTTTCCTCTTTGTTGTTATTTTTCTCGAAACAGGATTGGTTTTCACTCCTTTCTTACCGGGAGATTCCCTGCTTTTTGCCGCCGGAGCCATTTCGGCAATCAGCTCTCTCAATGTCTATCTTTTGATTCTGATTATTTGGATGGCGGCATTCCTCGGAGATACGGCAAACTATTGGATAGGAAACATTCTCGGACAAAAACTATCTTCCAAAATTAGAAAAGAGTATCTGGACAAAACTCACGAATTCTATAATAAATACGGGGGACTAACCATCTTTATCGCCCGCTTCGTTCCGATAGTCAGAACCTTCGCTCCTTTTGTCGCCGGATTGGGAAAAATGGATTACAAAAAATTCTTCATTTGCAATATCAGCGGAGGACTTGTTTGGACTTCCCTCTTCATCGGTTTGGGATACTTCTTTGGAAATATTCCTTTGGTAAAACAGAACTTTTCGATTATCGTCATCGGCATAATCATAATATCAATCATACCGATAGCGGTAGGATTGATTAAAAAGAAAAATTGATTCGATGAATTTTAAATGTTAAAATACCGATATGACCAAGAAAAAATACTACGCCTATTCAATTAATGGGAAAAATGGAATAACCGACAGCTGGCCCCAATGCCAGAAAATTGTTTCGGGAATGGTCGGTGCCAAATACAAAGGATTTGAAACCAAAGACCAGGCCGAAAGATGGCTTGATAACGGAGCCGAATATAATTCAAAAAATACCGCTTCTGAAAAAGGAATATATTTCGATGCCGGAACCGGAGCTGGTACCGGAGTTGAAATCAGCGTTACCGATGAAAACGGAAAAGACCTTTTGGATAAAGTTTTGAACAAAAAAGATATCAATCACCGGGGCAAACACTTGATTGTTAAAAACGCAACCAATAATTTCGGAGAACTTTTAGCCTGTAAATACGGCCTTCAAATAGCCATAAAAGAAAATATTAAAAAAGTCTTCGGCGACAGCAAATTAATTCTCGACTATTGGTCAAAGGGATATATAAAAAAAGAATTGCCCAAAGAAACTCTTGATTTAAGCAATGAGGTTAAAAAGCTGAGATACGAATTCGAAAAAGGAGGCGGAAAAATGGAACACATCTCCGGAGGAAGCAACCCAGCCGACATAGGGTTCCACAAATAATCAAATTGACAACAATCTCATTATTATATATCATTTCCCTATCGCGGAGGGATGCCTGAGCGGTTGAAAGGGATAGTCTTGAAAACTATTGTGGGGCAACTCACCGAGGGTTCGAATCCCTCTCCCTCCTCATAACTAAAGAGGCCTTAACGGCCTCTTTTTATATTATCACTTTGGTCCGAACATTTTCATGCATTCTTCAGGAGAAGAACAAGGTGCTCCGCTCGGTATGTTTGCCGGAGGTACTTGAATGCCACTGGGAGCGGTAGGAATATTTTGGGGCGGACCTTGGACGCCACTCGGCATGCTGGGAATGTTTTCAGGCGGACCTTGGACGCCACTGGGAATATTATTGGGAGGCCCCTGAATGCCGCTCGGGACACTGGGGATGTTTTCTGAAGCTCCCCCACCCTGAGGCATCTGACTTTTAATGTATTCGTTAACAGCTCCCTCCATGCACGGTCCTATTTTTTCTCCCTGCTCTTTTTTAATCACAATCGTCCCATTTAAAACTTCGTCCAATTTTCCATCAAAAACATTATTCAAACAACCCTTAGCACTGCTTTGTGCTTCGGCCGGAATCTGTTCCAGTCCGTCTTTCAGCATTTTAACTCCCTCTTTTATCTTCTTTTGCTCGTCCTCACTGATCATTCCTGTTTTGACTCCAAATTCGACACATTCATCTAAGTGAGCCGGGTCGGCACAATAGACCTGACACTCTGCCTCACCCTTGCATCCACCGGGGCCCTTTCCTCCGGTCTTCTTGACCATTTCCAACTCAGAACCGCTTAAGAATCCTGCTTTTTCGGCGAAAGACAAACACTCGTCCCAATTGGATTCAATTTTGCAATAAGTGTCGCACTCGGCTTTTCTTTTGCATCCTCCGGGGGTCTCTCCGTTTTTAATAAATTGGGTAATCTTTCTGGCTTCGGCTATTTCATTGGCACCAATAATTCCCGAAGCTTCTCCGAAATCCAAACAAGTATCGATATTTTTTGGGTCGGAACAATAGGTTTCGCATTCGGTCTTGCTTTTACATCCTCCAGGAAGATTAGCTCCCTCTTTTAAGGCCTTGGCGACTTTCTTACCCTCCTCAATGTTTGCTCCGGAAATTCCAACCTCTTCGGCAAAAGACAAGCACTCGTCGAGATTGGTGATATTGCCCTGACAAAACGTCTCGCAAGCATTCTTGTCCTTGCATCCGCCGGGCATCTTCCCTTCTCTAACCTTCTCTGCTACTTTTTTTGAAAGCTTGATTTCTTCAACAGAAAGCATGCTGTTCTTTTCCGCATAGGAAATGCAAGCGGTCATGTTTTCCACTTGATTGCAAAAAGATTGACACTCTGTTTTATCAGCGCAGTTGTTTAATTCCGCTATCGGATATCCGGGAGCATCGGCGGCAAAAACCACTCCCGAAAAACAGAAGAAAGAAATCATTGAAAGAAAAATTATCTTTTTCATGTTTTTGTTTTTAATAATTATTCTTCAAAAGGATTAGTATATCCTTCCATTGGATTGACCTTTGTTTCAAAAGGATTGGTCTCCGGCATATTCTCAACAGGATTATCTATCACTCCGTTGAATTTATTCCCCTCTTCGGATTTTGGAACACCGTTGCTTTTTAGTCCGGAATAAACAAAACCGCAGATTGCAATTATTATTACTCCGACAATGACGCCGACAACTTTTTTGTCCATAATTTTAATAATTATTATCTTTAGCGTATTATACAAAACAAATAAACCAATAGCAAATACAAGGATTGCTTACCCATAAAACATACCATAAAACATCTTGACATCTTTTATCCTGTTATGGTAAAATACAACCATAATCATGGTAACAAAAAACCATAATATATGATATCCCTAAAATCAAAGAATGCACAAAAAATATTAAGTTATTTCTTTTTAAATTCAACTAACCGAGCATATATAAACGAATTGGCGAAACTTTTGGATATGGACCCAAAAAATACGGATCGCAAATTAAAAGAACTAGAAAAAGAAGGATTACTTAATAGCGACTTTGAAGGAAAACAAAGATACTTCTTTTTAAACCAAGAATATCCCCTACTAAAGGAATACAAAAAAATAGTTCTTAAAACAATGGGGATAGAAAAAGAACTCAAAGATGTTGTCGCCAAAGATGATAAAATAGAAAATGCTTACATCTTCGGTTCATATGCCAAAGACAACATGGATGCTAATAGCGATATTGATTTGCTTTTAGTAGGAGACCACTCAACAATGGAAACAGAGAGCAAGGTAAGGAAATTAGAAAAAGAATCAGAAAGAGAAATAAATATTGTCAGTTTTTCCAAAGAAGAATTTGAAAAAAAGAAAAAAGAATCATTTATTAAAAATATCTTCGAAAATAAAATTATAAAAATAAAATGACGTACGAGCCGGAATATTTCCAAAAATTTGAATTTGAAGAAACTCAAATACAGAAACTATTACAATCTGCCGAATATGAACTTGGAAAAGCCAAGAAATTCGACGACCCCGATGTAATGTTTAAATTCAGCTACGATGCTCTTATAAAATTTGGAATATTTTTAATAGCCAAAGACGGACATAGAGTGAGAAGTATTCGCGGTCACCACATAAAGATAATAGAAAAAATAAGCCAAATATTAAAAAATACTGAAATATATAAAACTGCCGATAAAATAAGAATAAAAAGAAATGCCGACCTATACGACGGATGCATCATTGTTTCGGAAAAAGACAGCAGAGAAATATTGAAATTTGTAGAAAAAATATTTAACACGCCCTCGTAGTTCAATGGATAGAATACCAGCTTGCGGAGCTTGCGATAGAGGTTCGAATCCTCTCGAGGGCACATATGAATTTCTCAACCAAAACAGAAGAAATTCCCGGCATCGGTCCTGTCTACGGCAAAAGATTGAAAGGAATGGGGATTAAAACCCTGGCTGATTTAATATATTACTTCCCCCGCGAATACAAGGACTTTTCCAAAATATCGAAAATAAAAGATGTAAAAATCAATGAAAAGGCCTGCGTCCAAGGAAAGATAATTTCTTTAGAACAGCAAAAAACATGGGTCAAAAAAATGATTGTGACTTCGGCATTAATCCAAGATGATACCGGAGCGATAGAACTGGTCTGGTTTAATCAGCCGTACTTAAATAAAGTGTTAAAAATCGGAGACGAAATAATCGTAGCCGGAAAGTTAACCATTCAAAATAGAAGCATTCAAATATCTTCTCCCATTTTTGAAAAAACTTCATTGAAAGAAACAACCCATCTGGGCAGGATAATGAGTGTCTATCCCGAGACCATCGGTGTTTCTTCAAGATACTTAAGATGGATAATCAAACCGATTATAAAATCTATCAAGGATAAAATACCGGAGACGCTGCCCCAAGAAATAATAAACAAATACGAATTGCTTTCCTTGAGAGACGCTCTGGAACAGGCTCACTTCCCCTCTTCTCTTGAATCGGCAAAAAAAGCCGAAGAAAGATTTTCCTTTGAACAAATATTCTTCATCTCTCTTTTTAACCTCAAAAAGAAATCGGAAATAAAAAAAGAAAATTCTCAGTCAATCCCGACAAACAAAGAACTGATAGAAAGAGTTAAAGATTCTCTTCCTTTCGAACTGACTAAAGCCCAGAAAAAAACCTTGGATGAAATATTGAAAGACATGGAAAGACCCAGTCCCATGAACAGATTATTGCAAGGAGATGTCGGTTCGGGTAAAACCGCTGTTGCCGCTTTGGCTTCAATCAATACTGTTAAATCCAAAGCCCAAGTCGTTCTGATGGCTCCAACCGAAATACTGGTAAAACAACACTTCAAAACATTCTTCCAAATGCTCAAAAACTTCAATCTCAATGTTGGTCTTTTAACCGGAAAAGAAGACAAATACTACTCAAAAAAGCTCCATTCCGACACCATTGAAATTTCCAGAAAAAAATTACTGGAAAAAACAGAAAAAGGAGAAATTGACATCCTTATCGGAACCCAGGCCTTGATAGTTGGCAATAAAAAGAAAAAAGAAGAACAAAAAGTAAAATTCAAAAATCTGGGATTGGTAATTGTTGACGAACAGCATCGTTTCGGAGTGAAGCAAAGAGCCGCTCTTTCTCAAAAAAATCAAAACAAAATTCCCCATCTTCTCTCTATGACCGCCACCCCCATCCCCCGCTCTCTGGCTTTAACCGTTTGGGGCGACCTCGATCTATCAATCATTGACGAGATGCCTAAAAACAGAAAAAAAATAATCACTGAAATAGTCACAGAAAAACAAAGGGAAAAAAAATACGAATTCATTAAAAAAGAAATAGCCAAGGGAGGGCAGGTTTTTGTTGTTTGCCCGAGGATAGAATCCGATGAAAAAGATGAAGAAATGAAAAACGTTAAAAAAGAATACGATTATCTTTCCAAAGAAGTTTTTTCTGAATTTAAATTAGCCATGCTTCACGGAAAAATGACGAGCAAAGAAAAAGACAAAGTAATGAAAGATTTTAGAAGTAAGAAATACAACATTCTTGTTTCAACCTCGGTTATAGAGGTGGGAATCGATATCCCCAATGCCACAATAATGATGATTGAAGGAAGTGACAGATTCGGATTAGCCCAACTGCACCAATTCAGGGGCAGAGTTGGGAGAGGAGAACAACAATCATACTGCCTTCTTTTCACTAATTCAAAAAGCAAAAAAACAAGGGAGCGATTGGAAGCAATGATTAAATACGACAGCGGATTCAAGCTTTCGGAAATAGATTTGAAATTAAGAGGCCCGGGTGACTTCTTCGGAGTGCGTCAATGGGGTCTTCCTGATTTCGCCATGAACGCCTTGAAAGACATTAAAAAAACGAAAATGGCCCGAGAAGCGGCCGAAGAAATATTCCCTCAAATAGAAAAATACCCTCTCTTAAAGAGAAGGATGGAAGCATTTGAAGAAAGGGTTCATTTGGAATGATTAAAAAAGATCCGAATGAGAACCGATTCTTAACAACAAAACGGTTATTTCTGATTTCTCTATTTTATAAATAAGGAGAATGTCTGGTTTTATATGACATTCAAAAAAATCTTTAAATTCTCCAGACAAGCGATGATTTGCATTTTTGGGTGGCAAATCTCCCCCGCCAGCCAAAATATCTAACACTTTTTCCAATTCGTTGAGCACGTCTTTATTGTGTCTGTAAGCTTTTAGATCTTTCTTGAATCGGCTAGAATATTTTAAGATAAACATAAATTAATTTTCTAACGCATCGCTAATGAGAGCAGATCCCTTCTTAAAAGACCCTTTGCTGTTTTTTGCACTCAATGTTGATTCGCGTAAAATTTCAGCATTTCTCAAAGTGAATCCGTTTCCATCTCTCAATTCGCAAGGAAAATTTTTAGTATTTATTACCTGACGAAAAAAAATCTTAATTGCCGAACTCATATCCATACCCAAATCATCTAAAATCTTTTTTGCTTCATTTTTAGTCTTAGAATCAATGCGAACTTGAATTTGTTCATTACTTGTTGCCATATTTTTTATACTTTAAATTACAATATCATTGTATTGCATTTTAAATGAATTGTCAATACACCCTATTTTCTCACCTTGGGAGTTACCCAGAATCCCATATACCTGCCAAACAGCCAGTGCATCTGGGCATGGAAAGCCGGCAAAGAAGAAAAGAATATCATGACAAAGGGTATCAGAATCCACTCCAAAGCCATTAAAACGTACTTATAACGGCCGTAATTGACCGGTTTGGGCGGTAACAGCAGCATACTCACCCAAATAGATATAATCAAGCTGGACATAGTTATCGTCAAAATCATGCTGGTAATTTTGGGCAGATTATAAGAAACAAGGGATTGAGAAAATGCAGCCCCTCCCAGCCATAAGGGAAGCCATCCCAATAAAAAGATAAGGACGGAAGAAATGGCCCAGGAAACATGGCCCTCGATCAAATCAAACCCCATGGAAAATTTCTTCTTGAAAGGAACTTTTTTGTTTTTCAAAGAAGCGAAAAGAAAAAAAGGAACCTCCCCCACTCCGTAGGCCCATCTCTTCTGCTGCTTGTAAACATTTTTCATTGTTCTTAAAAATGTCTCAGCACAATTGGCATCCATGGAAATGGGATAATACATCGGCTGAACTTTATAGTCTCCATCGTATTCGAAGAAACATTGCCAGAATATTCTCGAATCATCAGAAACAACATTTTTCTGCTTGAAACCCACATCAACCAATGCCTTAAATGACATTGAATGCGAAGAAAATGTTATCAGCTTATCCGGTCTCTCCTGATTCATGGTGTGCCAAAAGGTTGAAGAAAAAGAAAACACGCGGGACAACGGAGGCGACTGCCAAACATTATTCAAATACAAAGGCACCGGCTGATAGCTGGTTCTTAATGGTTTCTCAACCGTTAAATAATAATGAGTCAGACAGCTGAAGTGTTTGGGATAAACACAAGCATCTATATCAAAAGAAGAAATGATTACATTTTCATAGGGAATATTCAGAGAGTCAATCAGCTCTTTTGATTTTTGCGAAGCCCAGGCATCATTGGCTCCGTGTCCGGCTAATTCCCCTTCCAGTCCTTCGGGGTGGCAAGTAATCAAAAACTTAAAAAACATACTTCCGTATTTCTCTTTAATTTTTAGAGCGATCTCTCTGGCATTTTCTTTGTCCGCCTCTTCACAAGCCAAAACAACAATCATCTTATCTTTGGGATAATCGGTATTAACCAAACAATCAAATGTTGATTCGACTATTTCTAAGGGTTCTTTGTACATCGGGAAAATCACCAAATGATAAATATCTTTCCAAGAATCAATGTTAATTCCATTCTTCGGATGCCCCAATTCATTCAGCTTTTTAATCCAATCTTCTTTTTCATTTTTTTTCATCTGCTCGTATCCTGTTTTCAAATAAAAAGAAAAATAAATTGTTCTTAAAAACCAGTAAATATCATAGACGATAATAAAAAAAGAAATTAAAATGGGCAGCTTGTATGAAAAAACAACCGACAAAATCAATATCGTCAAACTGATAAGTCCGGTTAGCATTTCCAAGAAACGGTAAACCCTCCTTTCCTTTTTGTCTTTCAAGTCCGCCGCTCTTCCGACTTTTAAGTAGTATTTTTCTTCCATTGTGACCCCACAGGGAATCGAACCCTGATTACCAGATTGAAAATCTGGTGTCCTAACCGTTAGACGATGGGGCCAAAGATAGATTATATATAGCAAAAAGAACGCAAAAAGACAAGCTTAATAATTAAAACTTAATCACTTCTCCGGGATTGATTGTTCCCTTGTCTTTCGGAGCTTCCTCCCTTTCCTCTTTTTCTTTTTTCGCTTCTTTTATCACACTCCTTAATCCTTCAAAATCAATCTTCTTTTTTGCTTTATTCACCTCAACTATTTCCGGCTTAATAATATTTTCCTTCTTTTTTTCTTTTTGAGCCGGGATAAACTCCTTGGCCGTTTCTTCTAAGGAGATAAAAGGAAGTTTTTCAAAAGCACTCTTACTCTGCTCTCCCCCATTCTTTCCCAAACAGGCCTTGCAGTAAACCGGCCTTTTCCCGTCCGGCTTAAAAGGAACCTTGACTTTCTTTCCGCACTTGCCGCACTCGGCATCATACAAATCTTTTTGCGGTCTGCTTTCCCTTGCTTCCATCTTGGGAAGATTTTCCACTCCGGCATATTTAGATATTTTTTCTTCAACGATTGACCTTGGTGTTCCGTATGTCTTCCTGGAAAAATCAATGATTTCCTTTTCGTGGTCCTCTTCGGTCGGTACGGCCGGCGGAAGGGTTTCTGCGGAAAACGGCCTGGAAGTCAAACCGTCAATCATCAATTTGACATAGATGTTCTGCTTGGGGAGATTAACCAAGTCATGAGTATAAAATTCCGGAGAAAACTCTTTTTCCAAAAACTCTCCGTCTTCGGCTCCAACCCTGAAAGTGATTGTTGTGCCCACGTTACCGAATACCGCGTCCATAACCTTCTCTTCCATCTGCTTTATATACTGATGGGCCAAAACCAAAGACAATCTGTATTTTCTGGCTTCGGACAGAATATTGGCAAAAGAATCGGTTGAAAAGTTTTGAAATTCATCAATGTACAAAATAAAATCATTTCTTTCCTTTTCGGCGGTGTCGACTCTCGACATGGCTGCCAATTGCAACTTGGTAACCAACAATGCTCCCAACAATCTTGAAGAGTCCTCACCTATTCTTCCTTTGGAAAGATTCATAATCAGAATCTTCTTTTCATCCATTATCTTTCTGATGTCTATCGTTGATTTTTCTTGTCCGATGATATTCCTGACCAAAGGAGAAGAAATGAATTGTCCGATTTTATTCTGAATGGCGGCAGTAGCCTCAACTTCGTATCTCTGGCTATATCGGCTGAATTCTTTAGTCCAAAAAGCTTTAACCACCGGGTCTTTCACTTTTTCAATTATTTCCGCTCTCCAATCAGGATCGGATAACAATCTATTTACTCCCAATAAGGTGGAGCCGGGGACATCAAGCAAAGCCAAAATGGCATTATTCAAAATGTATTCCATCCTTGAAGACCAAACATCGGGCCAAATCTTCTTGAAGACACCCATCAATCCTCCGGCGATAAGATGCCTATATTCAGCGTCAACATCTTCCATAATATTAAAAGCAATCGGATTTTCAATATCGGCCGGATTGATATAAACAACATCTTTGATTCTTTCTTTGGGAACAAACTTCAAAATTTCCTCCGAAGCTTCTCCGTGCGGATCAACAAACCCGACTCCGTTGCCGTTGCGGATATCCTGGATAACCATATTCTTCAACAGCTCGGTTTTCCCCATACCGGTTTTACCAACAACATAAATATGACGCCTTCTGTCGTCTGTTTTGATTCCGAACCTTTTCATTTCTCCCCTAAAGGTCGTTTGCCCGAAAAATATGATTTCTGATTTATCCATATATTATTATTCCACTGGTAATTGAGAAGGCGGAGCGCCCTTCTTGGTTTCCATTCTCTTTAGAGCGGCTGACGGAGCACCTTCGTAGCTCGGGAAATGATACAAAGTGGCTAACTCTTCGGTGTTTAACATATATCCCGCGCCTTCAACGGGAAAAGGATCGAAACCGGGATCTCTCGTCCTGTAATTTTCTATCAAATCTCTTTTTCTCAAATAAAGCTTTCTGGCTTGAAAAAGAGTCGGTGAATGAACTTTGGTTGTCGTCATGCTCCACGGCTTGGTACTATTCAAATTCTGGGTTCCAAATTGAGAAAAGAAACTAGTTCCAAATCCCTTGGCACTATTGTAAAAAACTTTTCTTTTGGCCACGTAAACATATTTGATAAAACAGCCAAAAATATTCTTTGATTTTTTTCTTTCAATGGCGGCAACAACATCTCTTTCTCCGGACGTCAGTTTCATTTCGGGAGGAAGAAAATTATCTTCTTTAGCTTCTTCTCCTGCTGGATCTTTTCCGTGTATTAAAAGATTCCAAAAATCTAACCACAAAGGATTGCTCTTGGGCTTTTCCGGCCTCTTCGCCAACTTATCAATTTCTTTCCTGGCCCGATCAAAAAATCCCCCATCATCTCTAGGTCCATGAGGCATTGCAAAAACCGAAAACCACAACTGCTCACCCGGCACGGTCAAAGAAATAGTTTCAAACAATGGAGAAAGCGGATCGATTCTCTTTTCTTCGCTCAAAACATCGGGTCTTTCTTCATAAAAAGATTCGTAAGTTTTGATTGGATAAACATCCGATTTAATCAATTCAAAATCACAACCCCATAAATCCCACTCCTTGTTGGGAATATCCTGCGGTACTTGTTTGGTATAATCGGGAACTTCAACGATTTCCACTTCAGGGTATTGTGAATAAATAACCGCCTTGAGTAATTTTTTATTACTTTCCGGCAATCTTACAAAAAAATGAGGCACACCGTCGATTCCGGCTATTTCAAAAGAAGCCCCCAATATTTTTTTCCCCTTAAAGTGTCCCTCTTTCCAGCTGCTGGGCGGGTCATAAGTGCCCCAAAAAGAAGCGAAAACCGCCTCCATGGCTCTTAAAGGTCTGACAATTGTCTGAGGAATCTTAATCTCCACAACCACTCTTTTCCTGATTTTATCACCATCCCATTCATCGCTGATAAAGAGGTCGTAAATGAAATCTATATGATGTTTCAAATAAAAAGGCAGTGGAAGCCACCAAAATTGAACAATAATAGTTTTCAAGACCAAAAGATAGGGAACGCTAATTTTCCAAAGAGTGGAAAGCCCTTTAATTACGTACAGTATTTCTTCTGGCATTGATTAATTTTAAACTTATGCTTCTCGAACTTTGTACTTTCCTTCTCCATCTTTTAGGAAGAAGTTTTTGTTCTGTAAATTCAAAAGAATTGTTGATTCCTTGACCATTCTCTGCTTTAAAACCGAACTGACGATTTCCTCTTTATTAAGAGAATTGTTGGAAGCCTGCAAAACCTGATAAATAACATCCTTAACCTGTCCGGGATTATATCCCCAATCTTTTAAGGCGTAATATCCCCTGCCCACCAAAACGAAGTCGGTATTTCTGATCAATTCGTTATGAACAGTTTGAGGATGCAATCTTTTATTCTTTCCCGTAGTCAAAGTCTCATTCAAATCAAAAATCATTTCGGCAATTTCTTTAAAGTGCAAAGGCTTTTCCTTTTCTTTCAAGATTAATTTGATTTTGTCCTTAACCGTTCTCGGATTAACTTCCGGCCATGATTTCAATCCAACCTTGCTTCCGTCCAAAGTCTTGAAAATATCCTTGGAAATTTCCAAATAGCAGGAGAAAGCTTCAAAAGAAACTTTTCCTCCGTTCTTCTTGTATTCCGAATGCAAATTATTCAAAGTTTCCGGAACTCCCTTCTCTTTCAATGATTTAACAAAATCGTTAGAAACTTTCTTGGCTCCAGAAATCAAATCTTTGTTCAAAGCCCAAAAAGCATGAAAATTATCATCTTCTTTTTCTCTAACCAAAGAATCGGACAAGCTCAATAAAAACAAAATGTTGTCTTTCTGTTCGATTGAAGCGATTTCTTCCAAGAGTTTCTTTTCTTCTCTCACTCCCCCGCATGAATCAATCTTCTTTTCAAAGTATGTCCTGATTTTCTTAAACTCATCCTTGACTTCGGCGCTTTCCAAAATCTTCTTGGCTCTCTTCATTCCATCGTTCTCAATCTGTCTCACTCTTTCTCTGGTAATATTGTAGCTCTTGCCGATGGCTTCGAGGGTTTCGGGCTTGCCGGATTTGTTTAACGAAAATCTGCGAGAGATAACCGCTTTCGTTCTGTCCGGAAGGCTTTTCAATATATTTTGCGTTATTTTTTTGTAATCAAATTCCATATTGGTTACTTATAACATTTAATATGATTTCTGTCAACAAAACTACCTTTTTCCCTTATTCTGCCTGTAATTATTCCAGGCAACCAGCAAGGGGCTAGCCAAAAAGACTGAAGAAAAAATACCGACGATAACTCCGATTCCCATAGTCAAAGTGAAATACTTTAAACTCTCTTCATTGTGGAAAAAATAATACAAGGGTATTAGGGCGATAATTACCGTCAAAGAAGTGTTGATACATCTGACAATGGTCTCATTCAAACTCTTATTAACAATTTCCGCGTATGACGACTTTCTATCCTTCTGCAAATTCTCTCTGATTCGATCAAAAACAACAACATTATTATTAATACAATAACCGACTACGGTCAGTAAGGCGGTGACTACTGGAATGCTCAACTGGGCTCCCAAATATGCCATAACTCCCAAGGGAATAATAACGTCGTGAAAAAGCATCAAGGTTGAAGAAAATCCATACTGGAAAGAACTGATTGGCTTACCAACGTTCCTGAAAGCCAAAGCGATATATATCAACATGGCTAATAAAGCAACAACAACCACGACAACCGTTTTGTCTTTCAATTCCTTTCCGATTAAGGGACTGATGGTTTCAACGCTAACCGAATTATCTTCAATCTCCCCTACTGTCTTTAATTGAGTAATAACGTTCTGGTAAACTTCGGCGGAAATATCTTTCTTGTTAACTTTCAAAACGACTTCATTATTGTCCAAAGGTTGAATCTGCACTCCTTCCATTTCCGGAATCTGAGACAGGGCTGTTTTTACCTTCTCCAAATCTATATTCCCGGCCTTGTAGGTGGCATTAATGGAACTGCCTCCCTCAAAGTCAATTCCCATCTTCAATCCATAAGTAAAAATACTATAGATGCTCAATCCGACCATCACTATTGCCAAAGCGAAATATATTTTAGTGTATTTTAGAAAATTCATATTTTTATGACCATAACCACTTAATTCTTCCTAATCTGCTCTTGGCGACGAATTCAAGGAATATTCTGGAAATAACCATTGCCGAAAACATACTGATTAAAATACCCAGTATTAAGGCAAAAGCAAAGGCCTTGATAAAGCTGGTGCCCAAGAAGTATAAAATAAAAGCAACGATTAATGTGGTAAAGTTTCCATCCCTGATTGAAGGCCAGGCACGCTCGCACCCTTCGACAATGCTGGTTAAAGTATCTTTTCCCGCCTTCAATTCTTCTCTCATTCTCGAGAAAATCAAAACATTGGCGTCAACCGCCATACCGATGGAAAGGATGACTCCGCCGATACCGGCTAAGGTTAAAGTAACCGGAATCAATTTAACCAGTGACAAGAAAATCAAACAATAAGATAGCAAGGCGAAAGAAGCCAATAGTCCGGGAAGCTTGTAGAATAGAATCAAGAAAATAATAATTCCGAGTAAACCGTAGATTCCGGCCCAAACTGCATTATTCAGTGATATGGCTCCCAAGGTCGGTCCGACTTTCTTTTGGACAATCGGATCCCCTAGCGGAACGGGCAAAGCACCCTGATTTAATCTCTGAACCAATAATTTAGCCGCTTTGACATCGGTCTGTCCGGTAATAACGGCACTGCCTCCACTAATTTTTTCATCAACTCTCGGAGCGTATAAGTCGGAATCATCTATCCTTCCGTCTCCATTGGTATCAACAATCGACTTTCCATCCAAATAAATAGCCAGTGTCTTGCCGACATTTCTTTCGGTCACGGCTTCGAATATCTTGGCTCCTTCATCGTTAAATTGAAGGTCGATAATCGGAGCATAGGTTGTTTGGTCAAAACTCAAAGAAGATTTCTTCAAATACCTTCCGGTCAATTCTGTTTTCTGGTAAGGACTCTCAAAAGCAAGCTGCCAGTCAGCCACTTTTTGAATTTCTTCCAAAGTGGTCATGTCTTTAATCTCTTCTCTCTTGGCTTCAATTTTTTCTATCTCTTCCTGCGGCTTCTGTTCATAGAATTCAAGCAAAGGAGTTTCTCCGATCCAGCTGATGGCCGAATCAATGCTTTCTACGCCGGGCAATTCAACAGCAATCCTGTCCGAGCCATAAACCTGAACGACTGGTTCGGTCACACCGAAAATATTGACTCTTCTTTCGATAATGTCTCTCAATCCATTCATTACATCGGACTTATCTTGGTTTCCGATTTGGCTCAAATCAGCCTGATATTCCAAGTGGACTCCCCCCTTCAAATCAAGTCCCAGCTTAAAGTCTGTTTCAGGAAAATGCCAAATCTTCCAATTATATTTTGAATTGATGTTATCAACCATCTGGTTATATGGATTGGGATAGCAAAAGATTCCGGCGATAATTGCCAGAATCAGGATTAGAATAAGCGAAAATGCTGTGTTTTTATTAGTCATATCGTTTAAAGTATAGTTATAATATAAACAAAAAAATCGGTTTAGTCAACGGGGTTTGGTAATGTGCACACACATATTGCCCTTTTCTGGTATCCTTGGAGCATATGAGTAAAATCATGCCAAAACATACAAAAGAAGAAAAATTGAGATGGATTAAGCCGATCCTTGATAGGCAGATAT
>Ga0074195_1000625_pt1 | contig 63992 bp, 68 predicted proteins | sample EPASupsiteHSE623_FD_64525 | JGI IMG/M metagenome (GOLD analysis project Ga0074195, IMG submission 64525) | Bioremediated contaminated groundwater from EPA Superfund site, New Mexico - Sample HSE6-23 | ecosystem: Environmental > Aquatic > Deep subsurface > Groundwater > Contaminated ...
GGCGATCGAACTCTGATCTCAGAGGTACCCAACAAGGTAAGAGATTTGGACAGCAAGCTAGGATTGAATTTATTCCCTACTGCGTGAGGAGTTAAGGTTATAATATGTAGTAGCCTTTATTAAGAGATAGAAGTTCATCACAGTAATATAAAAATTATTATGATCACAGTGAACTTACGGCGGGGCACCCCGCAGCAGAGCTGGCGGGGAATCTAAAAAGCGCCGCCGCATGAAGATGGAGACAAGCAGCTGATCCAATCCTATGTTGGATATGCATGCCCTTTATCCCCGCTGCAGAGCAGCAGGGTATTCGAATCAAATCAAATGCAATTTCCAAAACGGAAAAAGACTCATATACTTGCATATAAGACTAAGGGGTACTTCGTGCCTGTTGTTCAGGGAGATTGGTGGATCAAAATGGTTGGGCGAAAAAAGACGGTCATATTTGAGAAGAAATATGGCACGGACATAAAAAAATACAATACTACCGAACAAGTGGATTCCTTTATAGAGGATAGGCTTGGCAGGAAGCTAAACGTCAAACGAGTCGAAACCAATGTTGTCACCCGTCGAGGAAGCATACTTCCAATTAGCAGGCTAGATATAAACAAAAAATTGGATGCCTTGCTTCGATGAGATTCTCCTTTTCTATTCATGTCCGGCATCGACGAGCTATTTGAATTTTACAGAGAAGAATGTGTGCCAGCCTATTCAGACGTAGTTGGATATTTAGCAGAGCGTCCAGAGCAATTCATGATAGAGATAGAAAATTCGTTCTCACATGTAGCCCAATATTTTAACCCTGAATTAAAACAGGAAGAGAGAGATATTAACATCTCAAAAGCAAGAGATCATTTAATGCGCGTAACACTGGATTGTTACAAATTGCTATGGATCGTAATCAATCAAGACTTGGAGGAGATTCATGGAGATTCTTTCAAGAGACAATTCTGCGTGAATTTGCCGCAAAACGAGTTCTCCCTAAAATTCCAGGAATTCAAAAAGCTTGCGCAAAAAGCCAGAAATCTTGAAACTTCGTCGGTCGGTATTGATCCGCTCAAGGCACTTGATGCTTATAAAGAGACAATCGCTTTTGGGCAAGATCTGTTAGATAAAATCGATCACGAAAAAATCGAAAATTCGAAATCAATCCGCAGATTTATTTCGACTAAAGAGTTCGCACTCGGAATTATAACAGGTTTTATCTCAGGTTTCTTATCCAGCCTCCTCGTAGCTTGGCTTTTTTGAATATGTGTTTGGGCGCAAGATCCCAATCGTCTCTCCCCATCATTCCCAGACCAACCACAAACTTTAACAATTAATAGTTACATAATTTTTCCATCGAGGAGTCCATTCTTTCAGAAGGTGATTCGAATATGTCTACTGAAGCCTCGATGAAGCTGTCAAGCGGTCTGGATGCCCTAAAGGTTCAAAAAGAGAACCTCAACGACTGGGGCCTGAAGCTCGACGACCTGATGAGATGGCTGCTCTTCATAATCATAACCGCAGCAGCCGTCATTTACATCTGCGACCTGATAATAAGCTGCTTAGATAGAGCTGAATCCATCGGCGAATGGATAGTGCCACCCTGATGGATCAGCTCTACTGCAGACTCATTTTTCAATTCCGACCATCGGATCACGGGATCTGAGGCGTGCCGATGCTGGGCATTGCTGCGGTGCCGGACATTCCCGAAGCACTGGGCATGCTGGCGCTGCCGGACACGTCCGCGGAATCCGGCATCTTCACGCTGCTTGACGAAGACGGCACTTTTGATCCGGACAGATTGGAAGACATATTGGATGATGTCATATTTTTGACATCCGGGATCTCAGGCATGCTCACCGGTACATCCTTGGACACAGATATCATCGACATCTCTGAAGCTACGCCGTTCTTTCGAGTGAGAGAAAGAGTCGGCGATGACACGCCTCCGATTGAACCGGCAAGGTCCATTGAGACGCCATCATCGGCCCGCAATATCATATCCAGGCTCTTGAAGGTGGATGACGTTCCGCTCGCCGGGTCCAGAGATGACATCATGAGCTGAAGAGTTCCGGGCTTGATATTGCCGATCGTGCTCATGCTAAAGGCCGCTTGCTCCGGATTCATGGATATATTTATCATCCCCGAAGGGTCGAGGTTCAAGCCGGACAGAGACACTCTCTGCAAATCAGTATCTACGGAGATTGTGGGAGACAATTGACTATTGGCGCTGATGCTGACATTGTATGCCCCTCCATCCGAGAACAGATCCATGTTCTGCTGCAATCCCTGTTTAAGATCAGGAATGGAACAGTCCAGAGCAAAGCCGGACGCAAAGACCGCCGTATCTGCCAGGTTCTTAGCGCTGTCGTTGGCGGCACTGTGAACCTCTATTGCCAGATGGGAGTTGTTTATCGAGTCCGAGGGCAGCCAGATGAGAGGTGGATGATCAAGCCCAAACTTCAGGCTCCGGACCTCCGCCTCTGGAATCTCATTTACGAACTCACCAGATTCCAGGACGCCGACTCTCCGGCCGGACTCATCAGTGACCAATACCCTGGCACGGCCGTTCTGCCAGATCTGTATGCTCTGTGCCCCCTGCACGGCACCCTTGGTGCCATTGCTGCCGGCATTTCCGGCTGATTTATCGCAAAAATCGCACCTCTGCTGGCCTAGACGCGATGAGAGAGAGACGATCTCCAGATTCTTCGTGCTGGCATTCCCGGTGTACAAGCTTCCCGGCTCATCAGGGTTGGTCGAAGCCAGATAGCTCCATGTATTGGCTGCCCGATCAACCTCGATATATCTGACATCCTTCGGCCAATTATTATCATATACGAAGATCCGGGACGTGCCGTTCTCCATATTATCAACCGCAAAAGGCGTAATGGCGTGACCGCCGCTTCCGTCAGGCAAATAGATGCCCAAAACCCACCATTCCTTGGCTGCCGTTTTATCATTAAACGCCTCAGTCAAAGTATCAAGCACTGCCACTGGAGAGTCCAAAACCTTCTTCGCGCCACCGGGAGTTGTGACCTGGGTGGTCCACCAGTAACCTATCTCACGCTGGAGCAGGACATTTTCGAGCGAGAGATCAATGCTCTCGTTGCCTCCAAAAGCACCTGAACTGGTCTGGTTATAGTATAGGAGGCTGGAAAGGACTGCGAGCCCCTCACAGTGCCCGGACTTCATGGCGGATACAGCCTGATTCATCCAGCGCTCAGCAGGATATGTGAGAATGCATTGACCATTTGACTTGCCTGCGCAGACCTGATCTCCGAACATGCGCTGCATCTCAGACGAGGTCAAATCCACGGTATCCGGATCTTCGCCGTAATTCTGAAAACTGAATCCATTGATGTCCGGACGAAAACCGCTATCGTTTATTCCTGCGCCCAATAACGATGCGCTGCTGTTATCGGCTGCGCTCGCTGCACAGAACAAAACCGCATTGAGAGATAACAAAATTAACCCTACTGAATACAACTGCCTCATAGATTCCCCTGCCGCACTGGATTAGAGACTAAATCACGTCTTTCTTTAAGTACATATACTCTCTTTGCCACACAACGCAAAATTTAAATCCGGACCTGATAATCCGAGGATAAAAGGTGAGTTTAAAATGAAGAAATTTATATTAGCGGCATCTATGCTTCTGGTCCTTATGGCCGCCCAGGCCTTTGCCCTCGATGCTGAGATTGCTGCAAACAATTCAACTAACGTCACAGCAACGAATGAAACTCTGGATAACACCACTCTCGTCAATGCAACACTAGAGAACGTTACCCTGGAGAATGCAACAGACTCTCAAAACGCAACAAATCCATTCGCAGATGCTAAGAACCGCAAACCTTCCCGCCAATGAGCTTTTTTTAAGCACATTTTCTTTTGCTTCATCACTTTTTTCTCAAATCTATCCGATGATCACTCTGCCTAATGTCACCAGGAACAGGGCCATCAACAGCCATCCGACAATGCCCTCTGCAATTCCCAGATATTTGTAGCGCCCACGCAGAGGAAGCCCCTTTGAATTGGCTGTAAAGGCTATTGTGCTGTAGTAGAGAGAGCCGACGAACAACTCCAGGCCGTGAATATTCGAAAAGCCCTCAACCCCTCTTCCTGTCAGATAGACAATTGAGAATAGAAGAATTACAACTGCACCACAAAGAAGGGTATAGTTGGGACGAACACCATAGCCGCAGGTGAGCCATGCCACCACATCTAAAAGCTTGGAGAAACCCAGACTCTTGCGACCCTGGTTCAGATACCGATATTCGTAGTAACAGTCATTGGCATCATTGCTGCGACCAAGATCCTTGTAATTCTTGATCAGGGCTAGATAGGCAGAATTGTCAAAGCTTATGATATTCCGGATCTGACTCCAGTCCACCATCATGCGGCTGATATCTGCATTGGCGAGATACAGAATAGAGGTCGCCATGAAGGTCGAGCCATCTAAAACCATCCTGGCTATCTTTGTGTTATTCATCATTATGTTGCCCAGGAACACAACATTAGACATATCCGTCGAAGCTAGAAATTGCGCTTTATCAAAATCAGCATCTCTGTAGAACTTGCTGTCACTGAAAGACGCAGGCCCATCGAACTTGGCATTCAGGAAGCTGGCAGTGTCGTTGAATTGAATCTGATTGAAGAAAGAGTCCTCGACAAAATGAGAACGATCGAAATTAGCGCTCCCGAGAAACTGAGAGCCAGAAAAACTCCCACCGCTCGAGTATCTCGTGGCATGGAAGTCAGCCATATCCTCAAATAGAGAACATGCAAAGGTACCGTAGGAATTGAACCGGCAGCCGGCAAAATCAGCGAATCCAAAGAACAGTGACGATTCGAAGTTGGCATAAGCACCATTAAATTCCGAGAACGAGAACAGAGCATCTTTATTAAAGGTTGCATTGTAAAATGTCGAGAACGCATCAAACTGAGATGTCGAAAAATCTGCGACCCCATAAAAATCCACAAAATCAAATGTCACGCCTTCTAAAAAGCGAGATGTATTGAAGATGGCATCACCGAAGAACCGAGAATTATTGAAGTTCGCCTCAACAGCGAATTTGGATCCATTAAAAATTGCATTTCTATAAAAAGTGCTGTTTTCGAGGTTCACGGATGAATAAAATGTCGTCCCTTTGCAGCTTACATTGCCTAAAAAGCCCGAATTCGTTATCCTTATAGAAGCATGCTGATCCGCATCCAGGTACAGGTCTCCTACAATGAGAACTCCGTCATAGCTCACAGAACTGCCATTTGCTTCAGCCATGACCTCCTCAGCAGAGACCTCTCTGTACGAAGACGTCTCAAACAACGACGAAGCACTGCCTAGAGTCATCCACGCGGCAAATGCCATCAGAATTATCGTTGGTATGAGCAGAGCCCTCAGATTCATTTCCTCCCATGATGCCCTACGACTTTATGGCTTTTTGCATTGGCAAGTACCCTAATCCAGCTCATTTCTTATGTATCAGATCGCCTAAAGCAGAGATACGCCATCAAAGACCCAGCCGTGCTTGCTGAGGCACGCTGACATTGACCAAGACCTTCAGCCTGTAGTCCTGCTGCAGTGTGGCCTTGAGCTTCCCGGAATAAACGCTTAATGTGATCTCTTTGGTCCGACCATATCGACCTTTGCTGATGACAATAGTATGCAGAATGCCAAGCATATCCAGCTCCGCGATGAGGTCAGTTATGCGTCGATGGGTCAGATAATCGGTCTCAACCAGAGGACAGAGCTGTTTGTACATGTTATAGACTGCACTGGTAGTGATGTTTCTTGTCCCCTGCTCTTCCAGAAGAACGATGCCATAGAGGACCAGCTTGGACTGAGTTGGCAAGGTCTTTATCACTTCTTCTACTCTATCCTGCTCAATCTTCTCTCTGGCAGATCTAACATGATCCTCGCCCACGACTGTGGAGCGTGCTCTTTCAGCCAGTTCTCCGGATATGCGAAGGAGGTCTAGGGCTTTTCTGGCATCTCCATGTTCTTGAGCGGCAAAGGCAGCGCAGAGGGGGATGACGCTTTCTTGGAGGACACCTGGATTAAAAGAAAGACCGGCTCTCTGTTCCAGGATGTCTTTTATCTGTTCCGCATCGTAGGGCGGAAATATGATCTCATCCTCGCCTAGAGAGCTTCTGACCCTTGGATCCAAAAAGTCGGTGAACTTGAGGTCGTTGGATATGCCTATGATGCTCACTCTTGAACGAACCAGGTCTGAGTTTACGCGAGAGAGGTTATACAGGATGTCATCGCCCTTTCTTACCAGCTTGTCCACCTCGTCAAGCATTATTACAACGACCTTCTTCTCTTCATCCAGAGCATTCCTGAACTCCGCGTAGACCTGATCGGTTGGCCAGCCGGTCATGGGGATCTCTTTGTCGAAATGTCTTGCTAGATGAGCCAGGATCCTGTATTGTGTGTCTACCACCTCGCAATTGATGTAGATCACAGCACATTTCATGTCTCCAAAACTCGCTTCTTCCAGCTCTTTTCCAACATATTTGGCAACGGCAGTTTTACCGGTACCGGTCTTTCCATATATGAGGACATTGGAGGGAGTTTCTCCTCTCAATGCAGGAACTAATACTGATGCCAGGCTGTTGATCTGTTCCTCTCTATGAGGCAACTCGCTTGGCGTATATGTGGGGCGCAGGACATCTCTGGACTGAAATATGCCCCCTTGTGCTAATAAATCGGCAAATAACCCTTTTGAAATAGAAACCAAGATAATTCCCCTCGGACAATTTTTCATGGCTTTGGAGGATATTAAGAGTTATGGTAAACACCCCTTTGTTTCCAATGGAGAACCAGTCCCCCACCCCATGGTTTCCAGTGGAGACTCATTCTAAAAGGCCGAGGTTTGTCATGATAGATAATGAAATAAAAAAGGCCTGTTGTAAATAAGCAATTAATTGTATATAAGTTTTGCTCTAAGAGAAAGAAAAAAAACATCATGATCATTGCAGCTAATTCATATTATTTTTTTTCGGATAAAAGTAGTCAGGAGCTTAGTTAAATTGTAAAAAGAACATATCCCCGTCCCAAAATAGAGGCAATATGCTTACGCGAGGCACCCATTTTGAAATCGCCTTTCAAAAGTCGCTCTAAAGTCTCGTCAGGAGAATGCTGAAGGATAGAGGTTGACTTCCTCGAACGGGTTCTGGTCGGCTGTCAGAAAGACAGGAGTTCCAGTGGAAATCATACGGTCCCTCTCTCTTGGTCCATGCGTCTATCCATGCATTGTCTTGTCGTAGTTATGCTGTCTCTTGACCTATGCATTCCCTTTAAAAGGCCATGCTCGAAGCCTGCAAACTGAAACAGAAGCTCAAGCTACAGGTATGGTTTCAAGCTGGCTTGCAACATTCCAGATCAGGGTTCTGGTATGAAGTGGAATATTGGGGTCGTTGCTTATCTCGTCAAGTATGGATATAGCACTGGCTGCCTTGATTGCCTCGCTCACTTTCTCGTCCATTAGAATGGATTTGACGTTCTCTGCAGAGCGCCGGATGTTCCTTGGGACGGCATCATCGCTCATAATGCGTTCTAGCACCTCAACGCATTGCTTAAGGACATTTTCAGCTGTCGTAGAATCACCTACCTGTATCTTGGGAAAAAGGTTAATGATGGTATTCGTTTAATCAGTAGAGCAGTGATGATATGGTCGTTGTATTTAAACGTATGTGGACACAGGTGATGAGATATGGATGAAGATGAGGTTCTCGGCAAGATAACCAGGCTTTTGGAGCAGGGCTGCACCATGCTGGCCACTCATCATGACTGCGGAGCACCTCTATTTCGTTGTCAAGGTAAGGTAGTCTGTCCTGTATGCTCTTTTATAGATGAACCCGGATCACCAGTAAAAACGCAGCCCTCAGCTTCATCTGGGGGACAGGAGGATGCGAGCTCCAGTCTGCATCGCGCACATTTGCCGGAGAAGAATGAGGAAAAATCCCTATTTGCTGGGAGCAAGGGCGCGCAGGAAGGCGGTCATAGTCAAGATGACGACGAGTTAAATTCTGCCACAAGGGTTCTTCGTGCTGCACTACTGCTTCGCCTTCGGGATCTGACAGCCGTAATGCAGGGCGAGCAGGATCTGGATAGGCTGAAAAAGCTCTTGGATTGCATTGAAGGATTGCTGCGGGTGATGCGATCCATGCAGGAGTGATCCATTATCTCTTCCTTCACGGAAGCCTCTCTTATGTCGTCTTTGATGTCGGGACTTCCTGTTCTCCAGTGGAAATAAAGGGGTTGTTCAATTGGGTCTTAATTTTTTTAGTAAGTGTGGTATAGCACTAATTTTATTCTCTCTCATCCTGGCATCATTTTGCATGATGGGCTGCCTCACGGGGACAGATGAGCGTTCTCTGGCCTCCTCCTCCGTTCTGGAGCATCAGGTGGCAAATTCTAGCTTGCAGATGGATTATGATGTAGAATTGAGCGACGATCTCTTCAGGGTGCGGGGCAGTCTGTTCTATCCGATGAACGGCTCGCTTGATTATCTCCTTCTCAATGCTACCCTCCGGCAAGGTGAGCTGCCTTCTCTCAGCACCAAATATCTGCTCATGGAGATCGAGCCGAACCGGGATTACAGCTTTGAGATCTGCAAGAGCGTCAAGCTTGCTCTAGGAGAGTATGACTGTACTCTTCAAGCAGAGGGCCCTCATGGCGTTTTGGCTGAAGAGGAGAGAAGGGTCAGTCTGGTGCCGTCTCGGACAAAACAGGCAGCTGATCTGGATGATTCGTGGAATGACTTAGGAGAGGCGATCTTCTGGCAGAAGGTCGAGGAAGAGGAGAATGAGAGAAAAAGGGATGAACAAGATGAGCTGGAACGAAAGGCACAAGACCGAAGCCCCCAGTCGCCAGAAACCTCAAACGACTCTTCTTTGGCCCAGGCATCTGCAGGCCTGCAGGAGGAGGATCTTCAGCTCGTGGGCAGCGTCACATCGAAGAAATACCATCGTCCGGACTGCCGCTATGCTCAGAAGATCAAGCCTGAGAACCTCATACGCTTTGAAAGCGTTGAGGATGCCAAGGCTCAGGGTTATCTTCCATGCAAGGTCTGCAGTCCCTAGAAATCGCCTATGAGAACGCAGGAGAGTCCTGGAGCCCTAGGTGGCTGAGCCGTGCTGGTCCGCTCAATCCTCTCCTCCTCATAGCCGAGGTTGGTGAGAGCGGCAATCTTGCTATGCAGCCCCTGGGATTCCAGGTACTGGCAGAGTGAACCCATGTCGGTTGCATCATCTGTGAGCAAGAAGACGATCTTTCCTCTGCGTAGCTCGAAAGCTATCGATTCTGGGTCCAGGCTCCTGCCGTGCGCAGTGATTGGAATCACAAGAAGCTCGCTGATCTTCAGGCGGGCGCAGGCCACCTGCAGGCTGGAGATGCCGGGAATTACCATCCCCTTCAAGTACCCCAAGCCTGAGAGCATTGGATCGCCTGTACTCAATATCACGGCGTCCTCAGAAAGCTCGTGCAATTTTTTATAGTCCTCGATGACTCTTACCATGCAATCTGGATTTATGTGCTCTTTGACCAGATCTATGGCCCTCTTTGATCCATAGATGGTTTTTGCCTGGGCCACAGCTTGTGCGGCCTGTGCTGTCAGCATCTGCGGGCCAGCGCCCACCCCTACTATGATCATAAAATTTCCTGCGTCATTCATTTAGTTCTGTTAATTCTTTTCCGTCACCAGTTTAATGCACATCTTCAAGGATGCTGCCATCTCTGTTGAGCAGGACGATTCTGGTCTTTGGCAGCTTCTTTTTGGCCAACTGCAGGGCTCTGGTGATGTTTTCATGTTGGGGCTCTCTTTCTACCATATCGGCCACCGTGCCGTATCCGGTCTCATCCAGGATCTGAGGCCAGGCCCACTTGAGGATCAGTGCAGGCAGTCCGCAGAGTATGCTCTCCTGCTCATCTGAAAGCTCGAGCCTGTCAAGCTGGCTTCCCATGAGCACAGCTTTGTGATCAGGAAACAGAACCCGGCTCATCTTCAGTCCTGTTCTTCCTGTGGTCACCACAACCTTCCTGGCGCCTTTGAGCTCAGAGGCACGATCCTGTGTGAAGTGGTCATTCCAGGGCTCAACAAATCCGGTCGAGCCCAGTATGGATATGCCGCCCATTATCCCCAGGCGAGGGTTGAGGGTCTTTTTGGCTAGATCAACTCCTTTTGGAACTGACAGCTCAACCGTTGCCCCAGTCTGATTCGTCTCCTGCAAGGCCTCGGTGATGGCGAGCATTATCTGCTTTCGAGCCGTTGGGCTTATGGCTGGCCTGCCAACCTCATCGCACAGCCCTCGTGCAGTGATTCTGCCCACGCCCGTTCCTGCTCTAAGTGTCGTTTCGTCTGCAGGACTTGCGAGAGCTGCAATTTCAAGGCCAGCTGTGACATCGAACTTGTGGTCGCCGCCGTCTTTGACTGCGATACAGAAGCCATCTCTGCCAAAAACGTGCATGGAGACGGAAATTCCAGCCGGGGTTGTGACCTCCAGCTCCTGCACAGGCCTCTTGAGTGAGAGGACAGCGCCCTTGCATGCTCCGGCTGCAGTGGTCCCCGTGGTCAGGCCGCGCCGACAGAGCAGTCCATTGGAGAGTATGACCCATCTGCCGCTCTTGATCAGCTCTTTTGCCTGGGGATTGGAGCATAAACTGATCCAGGAAGCAGGAATGACAAAACCTGTGATTGGATCTATGACCTGGTCAGCGGGCGGCTCGAGCATAGGCGTTTATGATCTCGTTTATGGCTGCGACGGCGATGGGCGTTCCGCCACGTGTGCCAACAACTGAAATTGATGGCACGTCTATCTTTCTCAGTCGTTCCTTGCTCTCGGCAGCATTGACGAAGCCCACGGGAACTCCAATGACCAATCTAGGAAAGATCTTTTTCTTCTCCATGAGGTCGCATAGCGTGAGCAGAGATGATGGAGCATTTCCTATCACTACTATGGAGCCGGAGAGCCTGTCTTGCAGAGCCGTCACTCCGGCTGAGGTGCGGGTTGCTCCGGTTTCTTTGGCGACTGTGTCTCCCTGGCCGATGATCGTCTCAATGGGGCATTCGTGCCCTTTTTTCAGTATTCCTGCCTGAACCATATTGATGTCAACGAAGATTGGCGCCTTATTCTTCAGGGCTTGCATCCCGGCCTCCTCCGGTTTGCCCTGAAATCTTATGATCTCGGCAACGCTTGGGTCTCCAGTAGCGATGACGCATCGTTGCTTGATTCTGTCCTCGAATGTCTCGTCTCCAATCATCTGGGAGATGAGCCGTCTGCTCTTTGTGCTGATCTCCAGAGCTTCTGGGGTGACAGCTCCAATATCTGTGTAATCTTCCATTATGCCTTTGATCATGGCCAGTCATCTCGAAACTTCTCTAGTAATTGTATTTGTTCTCGTATCCTCGTTTGGTGATAATCCTTCCATCTCTGATGTGGGAGTTGGCGGAGGCGACGAGAAGAGTGAATCGGAAACCAGATGGCTTGGCGGCCATCAGGTCCTCAGCGGACAGAATTGTGCAACTCTCCTCGTTTCGTGCTACATCCTGAGCCAGGACAACCGGTCTTATTGGGTCGATCTCCTCAAGTAGAGGGACAATCTCCTGCCCGTTGACGTTGTAGACCACCACGGCAAAGCCTGCTTTGGCAAGGATAGAGAGGCTGGCGGGGTCATGGGCGGAAGAGAGGAGGGCGAAGTCGTTGACGAGTGGAGCGCCAGCTCGCGCGGCGACACTCGAAAATGCGCTCACGCCAGCGGAGACGTGAACAGGCAGTAGAGACTGCTCCATTATCCTCCAGCCGGATGAAAAGATGCTCGGGTCGCCTCCGGTTAGGATGCTTGCCCGTTTGCCTTTTTCGATATCCTGGGCGGCCTCTTTGTAGCGATCGTCCATCCTGTCAGCCCAGGGCCCATTGTGGCTGATCTTCTCGGCGGATGTGACACCATCAATCTGCAATAAGTATCTCTCGGCGCCAAATACCTTCTCTGATTCTCTGAGTGTGCTCTCAGCCTCCAGGGTCAAGTTCTCAGGATTGCCAGGGCCGATGCCTACCAGGTTTAACGATGACTCAAAAGAGGCTTTTCCTCTGAAGGCGCCCCTTCCGAGGATAATGAGCAGAGTGGTCATATTGATGCTGTCTCGGAGGCTCGGCTCTTCGATCAGCCTATCAGAGCTGGAAAAGAAGATCTCCTCCCCAGTCCTGCCTATGTCTTTGGCCACCAAAATTTCTCGCGATCCGCAGATTTCGAGGGCTCGAAGCATCTGCCAGTCTCGTTTCTTGCTCTTTGGATTGTAGATGGCGACAGGCATCTGCGTTTGCGCGGCCACAGACAGTCGGGTCTCTATCTGGGTCCAGGGAGTGAGCAGATCGCTGAGGCTGATTGCAGCGACGCATTGGCGGAAGAAGAGTCCGGCCCGGCAGGATGCGGCTGTGAACGAGGTAACTGCAGGGATGATCTCGACCTTGGAAGGCTCAGGAGCCATCTCCAGGCCGAGGCCTGCCATGCCGTAGACGTTTGGGTCTCCGCTGCTCACGAGTGCTACGGACCCTTTCTCACTGAGGTCGAGCGCCATTCTGACCCTGTCGACCTCCTTTCCCATGCCGCTGGAGAAGACCTGCTTTCCAGGCAAGAGGTCGCCTATCAGCTCCAGATAGGGCTTATAGCCGACAACATAGTCCGCAGACAGGATGGCCCTCGTGGCTGCGAAAGTCCGCAGTCCAGGCGAGCCGGGGCCTATGCCGACGATGGAGAGCTTATTCTCCAATGGCAACTGTCACCCTCCCATAAGCTTTCTTTGGAAAAATGAGCCTGTTTGCGAGAGCCAGTACAGCCGGCTCGGCCACGCCAGCCAGGCCAAGATCGCTAGCCCTGGAGGCAGTGACTGGAGACTGGGAGTTGAGGATCTCAGCTGAGAGGCAGATCATCTCTTTTCCTAGAGCCTTTGCAGCCTCACGCATTCCTTCTTCCTCTTTCTTCAGCCAGGCGGTGGCCAGGATGCCAATGTCTTTCCGGCTCCTGCCCACGTCCTTTAGCGCGAGGTCTACGGCCTGCAGCACCTCTCTTGCCTCGACGCCCTTTCTCGATCCTATGCCTACAACCAATCCTCTTGATTTCAAAACTGCCACATCCTCATCCACTAAAACGATCTTTGGACCCTTAAGCCTCAATACGGGCACATCCTCTTTTAGGAAGGCAAGGTTTACAGTTTTGGATGCCTCCCTGTTGAGGACGGCCGCTCCCAGTCGTTCTGCTACCTCTTCCAGACATGGTCTGCCGGATGAGTCGGTAGCAGTAGTGATTGCTGCATAGAGGCCTAGGCGAAGAGCCAGCAGCCGGGCCAGGTCATTGGCTCCGTGGTGCCCTCCGACCACTGGCACGGCGCAGGAGAGGGCTGAGTCGACGGCCACCACCGGTCGGTCGCTCCACTTGTCCTTGAGGTGGGGGCAGAGGCTTCGAACAACGATTCCGACAGCCATTACAGCTACTACCAGATCATATCTCTCCAAGACCGCCTCCATCTTCATTCTATCGTAGAGAACGATTTCAGGAGAATGGAAATCCTGCAAGGCAAAGACGATCTTTTCCGCCTTCTCTCTGTCTCTTGGAAAGACCAGGACTGCTACCGATCTCTGTATAGGTGAGACCTCCGAAATCCTGTTCTTTTCACAACTCCTCCCACGAGGATCAGGGCGCTCCTGTTCAGTCCGGCTGCTTCTACCTTCCCGGCTATGTCGGCTAAAGTGCCCTGCAGCACCATTTCATCCGGCCATGAGGCATGGTAGACCACGGCCACCGGGGTGTCGCTTGGGCGGTCCAGGTTCTCGACGATCTCTTCGATCTTGTCGATGCCCAGGAATATGGCCAGAGTGGTATTATGTCGGCTCAAGGCTGCCAGCTCGTCTTTCTCCAGAGTGGTGCCCGCAGGTCTTGTCACAATCAATGACTCCGAGACGCCTTTTAGTGTGAGCTGGGTCTTCAATGCGGCAGCAGAGGCGAAGAGCGAAGAAACTCCGGGCACAATCTCTACCTCTACTCCAGCCTCCTCCAGGGGCTTCATCTGCTCGAGAATGGCGCCATAGAGCGATGGGTCGCCGCTGTGAAGCCGCACCACTTTTTTGCCGGCCTGCAAGGCTTCTAGCATCCGGGCGGTTGTGGCCTCTAAAGAGGTGCCATTGCTGTCCATCGTCTCTGCCTTCAGTCCTTCAATCAGGGCGGCGTTGACCAGAGAGCCGGCATAAACAACGAGGTCAGCCTCCATGAGCAGTTTCTTGCCCTTGACTGTGATGAGGTCCGGGTCACCTGGTCCGGCGCCGACAAAGTACAGCTTCATCTGCGCCTCCTGGCCAGGAGAACTGAGAAGTAGTCGCTTTTTTCAGGCATCTCGCCTTGGATAATCCTCTCCTGGGGAGTGCAGAGCATAGTTCCTAAAACGAAGTCATGAAATCCTCGAATTGAAAGCTCTTCTGCCAGCTTTCTGGGTCGTGTGGCCTTCAGTCTGACGATCGTTTCTACGGGCGAGCCGTCTGAGACCTCAAAGGATCTGTCCAGAGGCAGAGAGAGGCGGGATGCTGCGCATGGCACGACGCCAACTCCGGGAATGGTTTTTATCTCAATATTGGGATGGTTTTGGCGGATGACCCTCTCCAGGTGGCTGAAGGTTGAGAAGGTGTTGACGTCTCCAATGCAGGCAAATCCGGCAAGCTCTTCTCCTGACGCTGAGGCGACAATCTCCGCGTTCTGCTTCCAGATCCTCTCCAGATCCTCTTTGTTCTCGATCATGGGAAACTGCAGGGTCTCAGGAGTGCAGTAGGGCCGGGCTAGCTCCGACGCCATCTCTCCCGGCACAAAAACCTTTTTGCAGCTCTTCAGAGCAGCTATCGCCTTAATCGTCAACAGATCCGGGTCGCCCGGTCCCAAGCTGATGCCTATTAACATTTTCCTATCACCATGAAGATGGGGTTAACTGGTCTCAGGGCTATGTCTCCCCCAAGGGCGTAGCCCCTTTCTATATGAATCTGGATGATCTCCTGGAAGATCCCTGCCTCTTTCATCATATCCGCCACGCGGGCAGCGATGCCCAGGCGCGCCAGATCGACTACAATTATGCAGCCGTGGGCAGCTTTTTTCAGGAGCAGAGGCCAGAAGTCCTCGATGCCGCGCGTGCCGCCTATGAAGCATCTGTCCGCGTCCGGCAGCTTGGGCAGGATCTCTAAGGCCTCGCCCAGGAAGAATTGTCCTGCCGGAACCCTCGTCCTGGACATCTGCACTGCCTCTTCTCGTCGATCGATGCCAAAGACTCTGTCTGTGTAGCGGGAAGCCGCCAGGGAAACGGCTCCTGATCCGCAACCGATGTCAAAGAAGACCTGACCTGGCAATATGTTCAGCTTTCCCATGGCAATGTAGATGTTCTCTTCTTGCGTTGCCGTGCCTGGAAGCTTCATGATTCTGCGAATAATCGGGCTGGGATAAAAGGTTAATCCAAATAGACTTTGTTAGAGTAAAATAAAGTTAATCACTGATTTGGCTGATCACAGAGATGTCTCCTGGTCGTCCTCCCAATCGTCGCCGTCTCCTGCCAGGTCATAGTATCCTGAGATGCGCACGATGTCCAGCCTGGAGATCTGGTAGCTGCCGCCTTCTCTCTCCAGAGGCGGGTTGATCTCGATATCCTGCAGGCTCAATCCCGGCTTTCCATCTGCAAAGCACCTGTAGACCTGCCCCCAGGAGACGAGATGAGCCGTTCGCGCCTTTCCTGCGCCGTGGCGCAGCTCCACAGCCAAAATACCCTGTCTGCCAGAGCGAGTGATGAACTCCGTCTCGCGTGCCATTTGATGCCCTGTCGCTGCAAGGCTGAAGTGCTGCTTGAAATATAGCGACCGCGTCTTCCTGGCATCCAGGCTCTTGCATTCTATGGCGAGGTAGTACTCCGGGATCTTTGAGTCCACCAGTATGTCCATAAATTGGGTGGAAAAGCGTGACTGCTTGAGCCGGTAGGCTATGGCAGCGATGCCATCCTTCTCGAAGAACTCATTCAGAGCATGGGTCAGGGCCCACTCGAAGTCGGGCATTGGTTGAGTCTCTTAAGGGGAAGCCTATGGATTTTTGAGCAATTTTTTATTCGCTGTTAGAATATTAACATCTTCAGGCTTGAAGTCCGCATCATGTGTGACCAGCACTAAGTCCTTGGATCTGCATATTTCAACTATCATTTGATCGTTGAAATCTGAATTGCCTTGCTCATATCGAGCGAGTACATTTGGCAGATCGGCTGATTCAAACATGGAATCGCAGCGGCAGCATATTTTTATGATTTTCCTGGCGTTAATTGAAATCTCTTGCGCGATTGATTTAAATTGGGCGCTATTGCGGAAATCCTTAAATTTTTGTGGTTTTATAATTGGATCTAGTTGATTGAACTCGAAACGTGAAAACGCATTTATAAACTCTGAGAGTATAAGTACATCAATAAATATCAAACAATTATTTTTTCTAATATCTCTTAATGCTGCTGAGTAAACTTCAGTTCGCCCGTCCTTGTTTGCTATCGGTCCATAAATTAACATCCAAATATTTGCATCAAATAGAAAACTATCTCCCTCATGAAAAGTATATTTCTTGATATCGCTAATTTGCGGCGACATCGTCTTCCCCCAGCATCTTTCTCGTGGCCATCTCAAATCTCTCTTTGTCCCTGAAAAATTCCTTGGCTCGATTGATCACCCTCTTTAAAAGCACTAGATCTTCATTAGAGGCATCAGCTACGGATAGCTTGGACTTTAGTTCATCATCCGAGAACTCGCCGTAAAGTTGTCCAATGGCCGAGTTGAGAAAAGCTGACGTCAGATCATCCACGTTCTTGAAGGATATTTTGACTCTTTTCCCTTTCACAAGAGCTCTTTTTATGCTATCATGTGCTTTCTGTCCATCTTCAGAAGCTATGCAGAGCTCGCTGCCAACGATTTCCGTGAGCCTGATTTCTTCTATATTTTCTTTCATTAGAATATATCCTCCACATCAATTATTCCTTCGGATTCGAGGTAATAGCTTTGGGCATCTGATGTATTTATCTCGATATTGACCATAGTACCTGGAAATGGTGCCTTGAAGCGATTTTTATAAATTTGACCCTGTTTAAAACTCCAATAGCCTGCATCTGATATGATGTCTATTCCTCCGTTATTCAACTTTAAAAATTCTTTTATGAGCTTCAGGCCAAATCCTCCCGGCTTGCCGTTTTTTGGCTTGCGGGTTGTATTCATGCCCTCCAATGCCCATTCGATGGCTTCTTCTGGTGCAAAATGCTTCCCTAGGCAATTAGAAATATTCTCTCTAAATCCTATGCCGAGATCTGCTATTGAGAAATCCAGTCGCTCTTGGGCGGGAAAGTATTGGCCGCATGCAAATATGCCTACCTGCGTCTTAGAATGATCTATGGCATTCTCAAAGATTTCGGATATGCTCTCGCGAAACTTTTGAGAGAGTCTCGGTGTCATATCAGGTATCCCTTTTCCTCTAAAATGCTTTTCAATATATCGTTTGAATGATTGGGAATCCATGCACCCAAATCTTTGGTACTCAATCGTGGTGCCGTATGTATCTGGTTTCTTCTCGACATCGAATCCAAAATTTGGAAGAAATCCATTTTTCTGCAAAATGTCTTGGATCCTGGGTTTCACATTTTTTAAAATTATATTTGTTATTTTATTTTCAGAAATATTAAATTGAAGGACCCCACCCAATGGCGCGCACATATTTGCATCTATCCACTTTACATCAGACATGTCAATTTCGCATATTGTATCTTTACATGTGGCCATCATATGATGCATATTTATGACATTTTTAAATCCATCAAAGGTGCTATTCAAATTCTTCATGGATATCTTCAAGATATCACCGTTTCTCCTTGAGAACTTATATTGTTACCGAGCGCTCTTATTTATATCTAGTGAATGGATGCGTTCTTGAATATTGATTACTTTCGCTCCGCATGCATTCCTCTCCTTTAATTACTGAGACAAGAATCCCCTACGGTGCGCTTTGGTGGGGCGGCATGGTAGTGGGAAGAACTCTGTGGGACTTTATAATTGAGGCATTTCAGACGCCAGGGCTCGGCATGATCCTCATAGCCTTGCTCATCTCGTTTGAGCTCATATTAATATTGATATTATTATTGGTGAATAGCGGCCTCATTGATATAAGGTTCAGCTATGGGGGCCTCGGCCTGGAGCTGCACCACTTGGTCGCATGGCTGGCATAATATCCATAATGAAAAAGCTTAATGTATCTTGCAGAGGAACACAGCATTCATGGATATTGAGGAGATTGCCAGGGTTTACAGCATGAGGGAGCTGAAGCCCATTGCCAAGAAATACGGCATCGGCACACGTTGTGTCAAGAAGATCGATATCATCAAGGCCTTCCCGCCTGAGGCCATCGCGGAGCTGACTGGCAAAAGGCAATAAATATTGGGGCGCTTTTTCATGGCAATACTCGGAAGATTCATTCGGGCGAGGAGCATCTCTGATGCCTGGCAGAGGGGACTCAATCTCATCTGGCGGCAGGGTGGAGGGATCACAGATGAGAGGGGCACCAGGATCAAAGAGCTACTGTCTTTGCAGATAGTTGTACAGGACCCATATCATGAGATGATTCCCGCCGGCTATTCCTGGAATGAAGAGCGTCTGGAGGAGTATGCCAGGCAGCTTCTCTCCGGGCACAATCCCGGATTTGAGTATACATATGGGGAACGGCTGCGTGCCTGGTCTTTGTCAGGCTCGCCTCCCATAGATCAGATCGGGCAGGCGATCTTGCGGCTGAAGGCATCGGCCAATACCCGTCGGGCGACAGCAGTAACCTGGATTGCGCCTGTTGATACCGCAAAGGAAGAGGTCCCCTGCATGATCGTTGACGACTTCAAATTGCGCGATGGGCGCTTGCATCTTTCTATCTTCTTCAGGAGCCACGATTTTGCCGGAGCATATCCCGCCAATCTCTACGGCCTGGCCAGGCTTCTGGAATATGTAGCTAATGAAATGGGTGCCAAGCCAGGGTCGATCTCAACTACCAGTGCCTCGGCTCACATCTACGAGCATGATTGGGACTGGGTTGAGAAGATGCTTTTCGGCAGGAATTCGGAGGAGATCTGAGGTAAACTGAGACCGTGAGTGGTTTTCTTCAGATCGGAATACACCGCAAAGATTATCTGCTTTTATCGAACTGTCACTTCGTTTATGGTCGATAGCTTATTGATGATCAAGGCCGAGGAGGTTCTCGAAAAGATCGAGAAGGGAAAGCCTGTAGAGTACGAGAACGTTATCATCTACGGAGACCTCGATCTGCACCGCCTCGACCTGCCCTTCAATAAATCCAAGCTGAAGGTCATCAGATCGATAATCAAGATCGAGTACTCGGTGATCAAGGGAGATGTCTTCTTCGATCATGCAGCCTTCTCAGGGCTCGTGGACTTTGACGGCACATCATTTACCAAGGCAGCCAACTTCTCAGGATCTGATTTTCAGGGAGACGCAGGTTTCTCCGATGCCGAGTTTCAGGGTGTCGCTAATTTCTCTCGTGCCTCTTTTGCTACAGAAGCCAATTTTTCCAGGGCCAGGTTCAATGACGCAGACTTCGGAAGGGCTCGGTTTGACAGAGACTTTCATCTTGTCAATGCCAAAGTCTACACATTGACGCTCTCAGATGCGGCATTCACTGAAGGGTCAAGCATCCACCTAAAGGACTTCAACTTCAACCGCATGGTAGTGCGCTGGAATTCCATCAAGGAGCATGTTCCGTTCAACGGCTCGGTATATCTGACTCTGGTTAAAAACTTCCGAAACCTGGAGCAGTTCGAGGATCAGGACGATTGCTACTATCAGTATCGGAAGGAGAAGCAGGCCCGTTCTCTCAAGGTCTTTCCAAAGCTATTCGACCGCATGGCCTGGGTCTCATGCGGCTACGGAGTGCGCCCGTCGCATACAATCCTCCTGAGCCTGGCAATAATCTTGCTCTTTACAGCTATCTTCTGGGCTGGACACGCCCTGCAGCCGGACGGCGGCGAGCACGGGCAGAATCTGTCCAAGGTATCTCTCAATGATGCCTTCTACTTCAGCAGCATGGAGTTTTTGGGCAAGACCCCCCAGAACTTCAGCATAATCTCAGGGTACGAGTTTCTGACTGTGATGGAGACGCTCCTCGGCTGGCTGCTCATGGCGTTGTTCCTGGTCACGCTGAGCCGGGTGATGCTGAGGTAGGGACGGATTTATAATACGAGGTAGCCCTATCCTCACCTGCATCCACAGGACCTCCTCCTCGCCTTCCGGGCCCATCCGGTACATGGACAGCTCACTGCCATCTCCCAGCTCCTGTTTTCTCTTCTCCGCTCCGCCATGCTCCTTGTAGTGCTTTTCAGTGTCATCCAGGATGTCCTCGAAGCTCACCTCTCGGAGGGCTTCGCCCATGAGCAGTCTCTCATCAGTGTCGCCTTTGAGATAGAGGCATTCCAGCTTCGGCGATCCCAAAAATCGACGGATCTCTTTTGCCAGCTCGTATCCCTGCAGGGAGGGCACAATTAAGTGGCAGTCAGGAAAATGGCTCTGCAGTGTCTGCAACAGCTCGGTGAATAGGTGAAAATCAATGTTGCAGTACTTGAAGAGCTTATCGAGCACGACCTGTCTCTTCTCCAGATCGATCTGCAAGAACACCTCCGCCGCCACTCCATCCTGGCCACAGCTTGCCATCTCTTTTTCTGTCAAGCTGGAAAATGCCGCTTGCAGGCGGTCAAAGAGGCTCTTGAGGTCTTGGCAGAATTCTTCACGTCTGGCTGCCGCGTCCGGAGTCAAAATGCTGGAAAAAAGGATGCTGGCCCGGATCGCTGGCCATCGGCCTTCTTTCCCATCCATCAAGTCGATCATTTTCGTATCAGATCATCATCTGCATCCAGACCACATCGAATTCCTGCCCCCATTTTCTGCCAATCTTAACAAATCGGCCGCATTCGACAAATCCGCGTCTCTTGTGAAAGGCAAGGCTATTCGAGTTGAGTGAGGAGATGCCTGCTAAAATGGTGGTGATGCCCATTTTGTGAGCCTCATGTAGCAGGTGCTCTTGTAGAGCTGTTCCAATGCCTAATCCCACGTACTCCGGAGCGATGAAGTAGCTTATCTCTGCAGCGCTGGAAAACGCGGCCATCTGATTATGCGGGCGGAGCATGGCAAAGCCCATAGTCCTTCCATCATCATCCCTGGCCGCCAAGAAGGGATAGCCCTCCGCTGTCTTCCAGAATATATCAAAGAACTGATACGGCACACGGTTCTCTGGGTATGCGGCGAAGCTGTTCTCTACGTAGTGATTGAAGATATCGATTATTGCTTCTTTGTCCTCAACTCTAACTGGATCAATGGTAAACTGCATCCTCTGTGTCTCCTATCCATGCTGCTCTGATTCAATTCATCTTGGAAATGGATGGATAGTCGTCTCTGTCGGCGCCTGTTCCTATCAACTTTGGCCTGTCGCAGATCAGATCATTGTTGGCGTCAATGCAGCCTTCTGCTCCTTCATCATAATCGCTGTAGTGGTTGCCTTTGATCTGCGGGCCACTTATCATCTCCAAAAGGCCTTTTAAGCCTTCTGATTTAAGGCTTGCATTCCATCGGTTGTCTTTGCCATTGTCGCTCACAGTAATGCTGTTGTTGATCAGGTCGTTGGAGTAAAATGTGTTATTTACGCTGGTAGATTGGATATAGATGCCGTATTTATTCTCATATACTACATTATTCTGAATAATATTATTACTAGAATCTACCTTTATCCCAGCATTGCCGCATCCACAGCCGCCTGAGCCGGTTACATTAAAGCCCTTGACGATTGTGTCATTGGCCATTATGCTGATGACCGATCCCGATCCACCAGCATCTACAACAGGATGCCCATTGCCGCTGTCTACCCCCTGGAGGGTAATGGACTTCAAGATGCGCACATTCTCATAATATAGTCCGCTTTGCACCTCAATTATGTCTCCTTTGCTTGAATTGTCTATTGCTTCTTGAATTTGGGAATAGTCAGCGTCCTTCGGTCCCACGGTTATCTTGGAGGCACATGCACATCCCAAGATCAATATTGAGATCAGTAATAATAGTAAGCATGTTCTCATAAATTTTCCATAGTAGCTTCTTTCTATTAGAACTTTTTCATTTATATTCTTGAAACTGTACAATTGGTCATAAGCGGTGTTTTATTTGCTAATTTTATACAACAAAACCGCTAATGATTGGGAGCTATTGAAGCCAATCATTTTGATAATGCGGCCAATCCCATCTATTGATATACTATGTTCTACTATGTACATACAATGCAACTGCAATGCAAATGCGGAGGATCCTGGGATTACAAGGGCCGTGCAGAGGTCTACGCCTGCTGCCCCAGATGCAAATCCAAGGTGAAGATCGACACTGATGAGGGGCCTCTGCCCCTTGAGCGCTGGGCGGTGCGAGTGCCCATTGAGATTTCCATGCCTGAGGATCTAGAGGCTGCCGCAGAGGAATTCTTTCAGGGCCGAAGGCCGAGTCCCTACAGCCATCTGGCTCTCGCATCGGTTATCAGGCACAACTTCAGCAATTACGATGAGCTGATCTTCCAGTTGGAGGCAAAATCCCTTCTCTGCAACAGTCATCCTAAGGAGGTGATGGCCGCTCATCAGTCACTGCGGGAGCGCTTTGATCGGCAGATCTGCAGGCTCTTAGGCCGGTGCAGGTGCGGCCAGGTTTTGAGAGGTGCCTTGGATGGGTCAGGAGTCCCTGCAAAATCAGATGGCGAATGCATCGAGATTCAGAGACAAATAAACGATATGAGGTGAATCAAAGATGATAGCTGGAATAAAATGCCAAAACTGCGGCAAAGAGATCCATGAGGATGAAGTCTTTTTCACAGAAGGAAAGACGCTATGCGAGGACTGCTATATCGATATAGGGCATCGCATCAGGGTCTGCGATCCCTGGGGTGAAAGGTCAAAGAAGGTCTTCCGAAAGAGTCACGGCCTGGAGGGCACAGACGGCCTGACCGATCTGCAAAAGGAGATCTATGAGTACATTCGGGATCGGGGAAAGGCCACCAGAGAGGAGCTTCACGAGAGATTTCGGATTCCTTTGCCGGAGCTTGAAAACCAGTTTGCCATCCTTCGTCACTGCCAGCTCCTCAAGGGCAAAAAGGAAGGAGATCAGGTGTACATCGTCCTTTGGTGAAGGAGATTGGTGAAAGTCGTGAATGAGAAGGCCTTCGGCCAGCCGGCTGAAGCCGAGATTGTTGGTCGGCTACTGCAACGCTGCCCTGGTCTGCTCTCTCCAATCGCCCTTGGAAAGTGGCGATGTGATGCCTCCGGATGCAGATGAAATGCTCTTCAAGTTATCTCCGCAGGTGATGTGGTTCTTTCCTCTGCGATCGCTGAAGCTTTTATTTCTGCCAGTCCGGGCTTGTTGGCATTGGGCGTCAGACTATAAACTGAATTGCCGATCTTGACCTCAACATGGTCGCCTTTGGGTGTGGCATCAAAATTGTGGGTGACAAGCAAGAAGGCTAGATCCTGGGCGTCCATCCTGCTGTCCTCGTTACTGGTAATCAGCTTGGCAAGATCCTCATAGCTGTCGTCTTCGGCAAGGGAATTTGTCTGGAGGAAAATAGCCAGCAGAATGGCAGCCAAAGCGATGCGAATGTGAGCCGGCTTGATACTATAGGTCGATTTTCTCATCTGGACAACTCGCTTTAATCGTTTGCCATCGTGGCCCTTATTTGAGCCAGATCATTCTCCAGATCTTCATCGATCTTGGCGTCTTTTAGATTCGAGCGCGCCAGGATGCTGAGGCTAATCTGGTCGTATCTAATTCCTTCTAGTTTTGCTCCGGTGAAGTCGCAGCCCATTATGGATGAATTGGTCAAATATGCTCTGCGCATATCGCATCCTCGGAAGCTGCAATTTTCAAGCGATGCCAAACTGATCTCTGCTTCTCTAAGGTCGGCTCCACTAAAGTCAGCATCCTTTAATGTCGATTTAGTAATATTAGCCGACGTCAGCGAGGCATCATGGAATATCAGGCCTTCGGAGCTGATGCTCATTAGAACTGCGTCATCGAGATTCGCACCCGTAAAATCGCAATTATCCATGTTGTTCCCCCGTAATGTGATTGCTCGGAGGTTGGTTCGGGAGAGATCTGCTGAGGATAGATCTGCGAAATCCAGTATGGTTTCTGTCAATTTCGATCCTGATAGATTTGCCTGGGTGAGATAAGCCCGGGTGAAGTCCGATCCGCTGAGATCGCAGTCAGTCATGCTTGCGCCGAATAGCTCAGCTCTGCTGAACTGGCATCTTATGAAGCGGCTGCTGTCGAGGTGCGCCCAATTGAGCCTGGCATTCATAAACCTGGCGTTGGTCATGGAACTATTTTCAAGATTGGCCTGAGTTAAATCAGCACTTACTAATCGGGCATTCGTCAAATCCGTCCCAACCAAATTCGATCCGCCAAGGCTTGCTTCTGTTAGATCCGCCTCTTTGAAATTCGCATTAGCAAGATCTGAGTCATTTAAGTGGATGCCGTTTAAATCGGAGCCGGTTAGGTTAGTTCCCACCAGATGGGCCCGGTAGACATATGCATCTTGCATGTTCGTCCAAGACAGGTTTGCATCGGTGAGATTTGCCCCGACAAGCATTGATGCCATGAGATCAGATAGGGAAAGGTCTGCGTGGCTCAGGTTGGCTCCTGAGAGATTGGTAAATATCATGTTAGCGTCAGTTGCCCTGGCAAGATGCAGATTTGCGTTGGATATTCTGGCTTCGGATACATCCGATCTGCTCAGATTTGCCTCTATTAAATTGGCATCAATCAGATTGGCTCCAACAAGGCTAACCCCGCAAAGGCAAGCGTTTTTCAGTGACGAATTTCGAAGAGAGATGCGTCTCATGTAGGCATTCTCAAATGCGGCCCCGTTCATGATGGAATAGCTGAGGTTTGTGGCATCTAGTCTGGTGCCGTTCAATATTGTGCCGTTAAGCTCTGAAGTGCTTATTCTTGCCTGGGATAAGGCTGCTCCAGTCAAATTTGCTTGACTCAGATTGGCTCCTATGATGTTTGCGGCTAAGAGGTTGGCTCCGGAAAGATTTGTTCCGTATAGGTTGGAGCCGTGCAGATCGGCCTCCTCCAGATCAGCAAAGCTGAGGCTGGCGTTTTCTATCAGGCAATTGGATAAATTCGAATGGTCTAAAATGGCATAGTTCAGGTCGGAATTGGAGAGATTGGATCTTTGCATATTGGACTGGCTCAGATTTCTTCCATGAAGGTCCAGACTGCTCAGTTCCTCACTAACGAGGCTGGAATGAGGCTGAAATGGCATATTTTTGATGACACTGTTGGCCGGCAGAGCATTTAGAGGAATCTTTAGCCGCTGCAGCTCGTAGTAGTCAAATACGTATTCGTTAGCAACATCGTCCACAACTGGGATCTTGTCTGTATCCTCTCCTCGGAGAACGCGAAAAGCCAACTCTGCTGCTTCGTCGCCCTGGAAATAGCTGCTGACCAATTTTCCGCCAACAATTCCATATCCCATATAGAAATCATATATGCTGTAGATGGGCGCTTCAGTTGCCTGGTGCAGCAATTGGACTGCATCGATGTAGGTCAAGTACGTCCCGGACCGGTCCCGATTAAAGGTCATGAGCAATATGAGGCTCTCTTCAGGTAGAGCTGCAGCCTTCTCGGAAAGCTCGTCTGCTGTGAGGTTTTCAAGAAATTCAAATGAGACGTTGCTCGAATATTTAGGGATGATCTTCTCCAGAACAATTTTAGCAGAAATGCCAGTGGCTGTCATATCGTTTACGATAAAGATGTGCTTTGTCGAAGGGTGCAAATTCAGCATCAAGGCAATGGTATCTTCCACATCATATGCCTCCAAAACACCCGTAAAATCGCTCAGCCCATTTAAGGTCTTATCATCAAAGTGAACTACGCCGCAGAATATCACTGGAACTTTTGAAAATATGTCATTTCGATATTCTCGAAGGAAGTTGAATGCATCCGTATCCACGGAGATGATGAGGTCCAGGTGCTCGCCGCTGTATTTTTGTCGATAGCGCTCCTTTAAATCTGCGCCGCGCTTTTCATCCAGTACTACTCTCTTGGTGTCCATGTATTCGGTGCGGATCTGTGCAGTGGGCATCATCATGGCGAAGTGGAGCTTGATCTCCGAGATGATGTTGTCCTCCCAGGCCAATCCAGGATGGTAGGACGCGAGGATGAGGACCTGTTTGGCAGCCGTCTCCTCTGCGGCTGAAGGCGCCAATAGTTGGCAAAGAGATAGAATTATGCAGACGCCTGCAATCAATTGGGCATTTCTGGCTGGCATGGATTTGATTATTATCCGATCGGTTAAGAATTCTTTGTAAATGTCAATTGTTAAGTGCAACCATTGTTCGTCGCTGCCAGATGTGGCGAAAAGGAAATCAACAGCTAGTACGAGGCGTCTTTTTTTGCAGGATTGATGGGCTCATCTTTTTGCGCGAAGGAATGAAATAGTTGTCCAGCGTAATTTATACATTATTCCAAGAGGTGAAACATAAATGGTAGACAAAAAACTTTACTCGCTTCCGGAGCTGCCCTATGCAGGCAATGCCCTCGAGCCGTTTATCTCTGAGGCTCAGCTCAAGATTCATCACGACAAGCACCATGCAGCCTATGTAAACGGCGCCAACGCCATACTGGAGCGACTTGAAAAGGCCCGTCAGGCGGGCATCGATGTGGACATGAAGGCCACTTTAAAGGAGCTGTCATTCCAGGCAGGGGGTCATGTACTGCACAGTCTCTTCTGGAGAAATCTGGCCCCTGCTGCGAAGGCTGCCAAGGAGCCGTCTGGCCTTTTGGCGGACGTCCTCAAGAAGGAGTTCGGGTCCTTCGAGCGCTTCAAGAAGGAATTCTCTGCGGCTGCAGCCAGCACAGAGGGCTCGGGCTGGGCAGCTCTCGCCTGGTGCGGCATGACCGGCAGGCCGATGATCATGCAGATCGAGAAGCACAATGTGAACGTCTATCCGATGTTTCGCATACTCATGGTGCTGGATGTCTGGGAGCATGCCTACTACCTGGACTACAAAAACGAGCGGCCAAGGTTCGTGGAGGCCTTCTGGAACATTGTGGACTGGGATGAGGTCAACCGGAGGCTTGAGGCCGTTATTAAATAACTATCAATTAATACTTTTTTAAAAAAATAAGTTTCAGCCCACAACAAGCGAGCCGATTATTGTGCTGGCATCTTTGGCGAACTCATCATATTGATCGGCAGGTGCATTGTAGGTCATAATGTAGGCTTCATCTCCTTCTACCATCCAGGCTTTTAGCACCTTGAAATCCATGCCATCGCTATTCAGATCATATACTATGGCATGCCCGACCTTTTGGCCTATGGCAATATCGCTCTCCTCCAGAATCTGCAGATCGGGCAGTGCTTCTTTGAGACTGCTCATTGCCGCCTGGCCATACTGTTCCAGGGTTAGGTTCATCCCGGCAGGCAACGCCTCCACTTGCATTGTGACATAGGTGGATGGATTATCCATGTCGTCGCCAGGTGCCAGAAAGCCGGCCACGATTCCCATATCGTTTTCGTCAGCATCCTCTGCCATCCAGCTTGATGGATAGGTGACTGAGAAATCATATTCTGAGTTCTCGTACTGGTACAGCTCATTCATATCAGCGAGTCCGACAGCACCGGTGGTATCCACGGGCTCGTCTTGGGAGTCGGTGCTGTTATTTTCCAGGGGGGAAGCGACTGTGTCGTTCAGGCCGCAACATGCGGGGGCTGCCAGGGCAAAGGCTATTGCCAGCAGTCCAAAAAGCAGATTGTATCTCATTGTCTCTCACCTTGCGCAAAGCAGGAGTGTGGTTTTGTTTTAACGGCAAATAGTTTTCGAATATCCCGCTACTCTGCAGCTGGGCACGTCGCCGCAGGTTCACTACAGTTTGGCAAGATACGTGTTAAAAAATTCTGATGAAGTTTGAGGCGCAAAGCCAATAAGCTAAGAACGAAATATAAGTTTTATCCTAAAGAAATGGATAAATGGTAAGTGGTTAGGAGGTGGCGGATTCTGTTGGTCTTGGATATCGATATGTCATTGGCAATCAGCGTACCTGCATTCGTAGTCCTCTTCGGAATATATCGCATCATAGCACGCTAGCGATATAACGCTAAAGTGCATAACCGCGCAAATGGTTGGCCCCAATTGCGCTATTATGCTCTAATATCACTCGACACATCTTATTTTTTTGAAATTTATCCGAATCCGCCTTCATTAGGAAAAGTCATTTCAAGGTATAAATAGGTTCACACTGCACCCCGAAAGTATATAGCTTTCCCCATCTTCATTAATTGTCTCTCAACTTTGTTTCGAGTTGTCATGTCATCGTTTAGCTCGCTAATTATTGGCTTTGAGGATCACTTTCGCACCGCATGGCCAAGTAATATCTTCAAGGATGCAGAAAATGTCAACCGCTTCCTTTATTAATGTGCAATGGCATAATTGGATAAAAATTTTAAGAGAGATCGCCCCGGAGCGAAACGCCAATAAACCAGGCAAGAAATACGTTACCAAGTTTATGATCGAGATGATGAGTTATGTTGCTTTATGATAGAGGGGATGGGCCTTGAGCAGTAGAATCGTGCAGCAGACCCTTGAAGGGCTGGCCGTTTCTGCCATGCCCAGGGTTAGGACTACCGACGGCCATCTGCTGGACTGGGACCGGGACACCATTGCCAAGCAGCTTCTCAAGGAGACAAAGCTATCTGAGCAATTTTACAAAGAGCCGGGCATAACCGAGGAAGAGGCTCAGGATATCGCCAAAGAGGTGGAGCGTCGCGTGCGGTGGATGAATGTGCAATACCTGAGCGGCCCCCTGGTGCGAGAGATAATGAATGTCATCCTCCTGGAGAGGCATCACGCCGAGTGGCGCAACATCTGCACTCGCGTTGGAACTCCCGTTTACGATGCTCATCTCATCGATATCGGCACAGGTTTTGAGGCCAAGGAGAACGCAAACCTCCAGGAGAATGCCGAGACCAGCCACAAGAAGAAGGCTGACAAGATCAGCAAAGAGCAGTATCTCCTGCTGCTGCCGCCATACCTCGCAGACCGCCACCTGGCCGGAGACCTGCACATCCACGACCTCGAGTACTTCGGGACAAGACCGTTTTGCATTGACGGCTCTACTGCGGTGCCTGTGATCGATAAAGGCTTAACGACGGTTATCCGACCGGATGAGCTGCCATTCCTGGGTGATTATCTCTATCCTGAGGACCTTTTTGCTATCTCGCCCTGTGGGCCCAAAAAGGTCAAAAAAGTCTCCAGACGCCTGGCAGATCGGGATATGCTTTGGATTAAGACATCAAGCGGCAAATCTCTCAAGGTCACTGCTGAGCACAGGATCCCTGTTAATGGCCAGGGCATAAAAAGGGCGGCAGAGATCAAAGAGGGCGATGTTTTGGGCTCCGCCTTCGAGCTTGGCTTGAATCTGCGCGGCCAGCCCATCGAAAGCTTGAATCTGATCCGCGAGTTCCTGGATAGAGTTCCGGCAAAGCATTTGGACAACGTCTTTGTGCGCGGGGCGCGTCCTCTCTTTGACAGCATAATCGATAATGAAAAATGCAGTTCGTTCTCTGAGATCTCCAGGAGTCTCGGGGTCGAGCATCATAAAGAGTGGTACACAAAGGGCATAATGCCAATTGCGCTTTTCGGGAGGCTCTCCGAACTCTATGGCCTAGACGAGAAGAGCCTCGCGGACCTGAGGGTGGGCGTGACAGGCAGCGAGCACGATCTTCCTGCAGCATTTCCCATCACGGTTGAGGTGGCTAAGCTCCTGGGTTACTTCATCTCTGAAGGAAACTACAACGTCCAGGAATCCATCAGCTATAATTTGGCCATAACCGGAAGCAATCACGTTGAGAGTGTTATGTCCTGCCTGGCAGGAGACCTCAATTCATATGCTACGGTCAGCGAAAGCGGGCCATCCACCAGAATGATTTACGGCATCGAGGGTGAGTGGGAGCGGTCCAAGCAGGTCTACTTCGGCGGAAAGCTGATCTTTCTCCTATTCCGCTACGTATTTGGAATTGCTGGCAAAAGCAGTAATAAGAGGCTTCCCCGCATCGTCTTCCATCTCAATGACGAGCATCTCTTTGGCTTTTTGAGTGCTCTGTTTACCGGTGATGGATCGGCCTTCTACAGGCCTGAAAAGTCCGACTGCATCGTGAACTACACGACAGCATCTGAGATGCTCCGCCAGGAGTTGTGTCTGCTTCTGGCTTCATTAGGAATGAATCCTCATGTAGTGGAACTCTATGGGGGAGAAGAGAGGCGTACTCTTTACAGAATACAGTTGCATGGCTGGAAGAACATCCAAACATTCCGAAGGTGGGCTCAATTTTATGATATGCGTCAGGAGCATATCGATAGATTCTTGGCTAATGTCAAAGATGGCCAAAGAAGCCCTAGACCTGAAGAGGTCAGAGAGGTTACGACCGTAAGGCCTTCCGGCGATTACGTCTACGATCTGTTCTTGGAGGGAGACGACGAGGAGAGCCATACCTACTTTGCTTCAGATGGATTGCTGGTTCACAACTGCCAAGATTGGGATCTTCGATACTTTTTGTACTACGGACTCATGCCTGACGGCCTCGGAACTAAAGCAAGTGTTGCTGGCCCGGCTAAAAAGGCGGAGGTTGCCATACTTCATGCAGTCAAGGCTCTAGGCAGCGCCCAGACCAACTTTGCGGGCGGTCAGGGCTTCTACAACTTCCTGACATTCATCGCTCCCTACTTCGAGAGTAAGGACTACTCCGAGATATTGCAGCTCATGCAGATGTTCGTCTACGAAATGACCCAGATGATGGTCGCACGCGGTGGACAGCTCGTCTTCTCCTCTGTGCAACTCACTCCCGGTGTGCCAAAGCTGTGGCGGGACAAGCCTGCGGTTTACGCGGGCCGGGTCTGGAACGGCTCCTCAGCCGATGCTCCTTTGAAGACCTACGGCCAGTTCGAGCGCGAGGTCCGTCTGGCCTTCAAGGCCCTCATGGAGGTGATGCTTGCAGGAGACTACTGGGGCAAGCCCTTCAACTTCCCTAAGCCCGAGATCAGCATCGAGCCGGACTTCATGAAGGAGGACGAGGCTTTCAATGCAGCCAATCCAGACTTGCCCACATACCAGGAGCTGTACCTGCTGACGTTCAAGCTGGCAGCCGAGTACGGCACGCCTTACTTCGACAACCAGCTCCCAGCTTACCGCGGCGCAGGCGAAGGAATATCATGTTATCAGTGTTGTGCTTATCAATTTGCTGCTACATTCGACTCTGACGACCAATTTATGGAAAAATTATACTTCAAAAATGGCAAGCACTTCTCAATGGGCTCCTGGCAGGTCGTCTCCCTCAACTGTCCCCGTGCCGCATACCTTGCCAGAGGCGACGACGAGCTGCTCTTTGAGTACCTTCGGGAGCTGATGGACACATCGGTTGAGATCTTCAAGGTCAAGCGCGAGTGGATGAACCAGATAATCAAGAACCACAGGATGCCCTTCGCCACCCAGCAGCCCAAGGACCCTGTAACTGGCGAGAAGGGCTCTGTGGCCGTGGGCCTGGAGGGTCTGGTCTACACCATCGGCGTGGTTGGAGTCAACGAGATGGTGCAGTTCCACACCGGAAAGCAGATGCATGAGTCCAGGGACGCCTGGAAGCTGGCTGTGCGGGCTATGACTGAGATGGAGATCTATGCCAAGAAGCTCTCAGTCCAGCACGGCATGACCATCGCCTTAGCCAGGACTCCGGCTGAGACCACAGCCCAGCGTTTCGCGGTGTCTGACCTGATCCATGAGGAGTTCCGGGACTGCGCAGAGGGCGTGGTCAAGGGTGACATTGCAGCCGTGAAGAAGAAGCTGCACAAAACTCGCGACCTGCCCGTCTACTACACCAATGGCACTCATCTGCCGCCGGGAGCTGACGTGACAATCTTCGAGAGGGCAAAGCACGAGCATGTCTTCTTCCCAATCGTTGACGGCGGCAACATCTTCCACATCTTTATGGGCGAGGCTACCCCCGACCCGCAGGGCCTGATGGACTTCGGACTGCGTCTGGCCAGGGAGACTCAGATCGGCTACTTCACATTTACCAAGGATATGACTGTGTGCCTTGGCTGCTCTCAGGTCTCAGGAGGTCTGTCTGACCGATGCCCAAGCTGCGGATCGGAGGACGTTGACCACATAAGCCGCATCACTGGTTATCTGCAAGCTGTGAGCGGATGGAACAGCGCTAAACGCCAGGAGCTGAAGGACCGGAAGAGATACAATGAACTGGCATAATCTGGTGAGGCTAACGAAAGGTATATATCAGATATACTTACAGGAAGGTTTGCCGTGTGAGGCAAATTGGAGGAGATAATAATGCCTGCAGTTGTTAACAGAGATGAATGCGTAAGCTGTGGAACTTGCGTTGAGGAGTGTCCTGAAGAAGCCATCACAATGGGCGATGATGAAATTGCAGTAGTAAATAAGGAAAAGTGCACTGAGTGCAAGACCTGCATTGAGGCTTGCCCGTCTGAAGCCATCAGCATGGAATAAACTGCACCTACAGCACTTTTTTTTGCATTTTATCATTTTTCTTCGATTGACTTGTAGAACAGATCCCAATCAAGCTCAGTAGCTACGCAACCTGCTTTGGAGAGCAGCACTCCGCGGGCCGGTATGCCGTGGCTGTGGCAGAGATCCAGTCCCTCTTTAATCTCCATGTGGCAGCCCACTCCGACGATGGCTCGCGGACGGTATTTTTTGATCATCCTCTTGATGAAGCTGGAGCCTGGCACGATGAAGAACCTATAGCCCATCTCCTCCGCATGATCTTTAGCTTCTCCCACGCCGCAGCGGCCGCAGTTAATGCATTTTATCCCCTCTGGCGTGAGCTTGGCGGGACACTCTGTGCTGCGAACGCATTGGGGCATGAATATGGACCTGTCTTTGTAGGGAATCATCAAGAACTTCTTGTTGTTTATGTAGTTTCTCAGGCGGACTCCGACATCGTTTACAATGGAATCGTCGGCGCGAAAGATCCAGAATAGGGCTATGATTACATTCTCGAGCAGGACGATGCCAAGCAGCATATACCTGGCGGCAAAAAAGTTGCCGGTCTTAAATGAATAGATAATGAGCAGGGTGACAATTATGGATAGAATCAGGACTGCCACGGCTAAGAGCACCACTACCTCACCCACCAGATAAAAGATCTGGTTTATATACTCGGGAAACATGACGGATCTAGGAAAAACACCTGGCATATAAATGGGTTGCCTTTTGAGCGGCGCAAGTTTTTTATCCCACCTGACAATGAGAACTACACCTTCGCCTTTATGAAATTTAATGAGGACTATAAAGATGGCTAAGATGCATAGCAGAAAGAAGGGTTCCTCCCGATCCCGACCACCCGCAGTATCCAAAATACCTGCCTGGTCTGACGTATCCAAAGAGGAGCTGGAAAAGACGATCATGAAGCTGCACGAGAGTGGAATGGCCCCCAGTCGCATTGGCCTCACCCTGCGAGATCAATACGGTGTTCCCAGCATCAAGCTGGTCCTGGGCAAAAATGTCACAGGCTTCCTAAAGGAGAACAAGGTTCTGCCCGACATCCCGGAGGATCTCACCAATCTGATGAGAAAGGCTCTGCATGTCAGGAAGCATATCAATGCCAACAAGAAGGACGTCCACAACAAGAGATCACTGCAGCTCACAGAGAACAAGGTGCGAAGACTGGTCAAATACTATCACGACTCCGGACGACTGGCACCGGAATGGACTTACTCGCCGGAGACGGCTGAGATTCTCATCTCATGAAGCGGCTGGATAAAGCTGCAGAGGCTATAGCAAGGTCGATATTGCATTGCGACAGCATGCGGGTGATCTCACATAACGACGCGGACGGGATCACCTCCGCAGGGCTGATCTGCAATGCCCTCTTGCGTGCAGGGATACCTTTTCAGGCTACTTTGCTAAACCGCCTGGACGACTCTGTCCTTGCCGGGCTGGAGGGTCCAGTCGTGTTCTGCGATATGGGCAGCGGCAAGCCTGAGATCATATCCCGCGTCAAGGATGACTGTTTTGTTCTGGACCACCACCGGCCTGTGGGCACTCTCGCCTGCATGCACCTCAATCCCCATCTCTACGGAATAGACGGAGCCTTCGAGCTATCTGCTTCGGGAACAGTCTATTCAGTGGTGCGTCACATGGGCGAGAATACCGATCTGGCCGGCCTGGCGCTGGTTGGAGCTATGGGCGACCGGCAGGGCATGATCGGTGCCAACAAGGCTATTTTGGCAGAGGCAGTGATCTCCGGAGCGGTTGAGGTTAAGGCCGGCCTGATGATGTCGATGGATGGACCGGCTGAGGAGGTATTCTCCAGTATCATCGAGCCGCTTCTGGACTTTGTCGGCGATCCTGAGAAGGCCCGACGGTTCCTGGATGATCTGAAGATCACCGGCAATGTAGAGAGCCTTGGTGGAGAAGATCTGGCGAGGCTATGTACCGCCATCACACTCAAGCTGCTCATGCAGGGCAGCTTTGCAGCCGATTCCGTCATTGGAGAGGCCATACGCCTCAAGCACGAGGTGGTGGAGAACTCTTTAGAGATGGTGCAGTTGCTCAATGCTTGTGGCAACAGAGATGTTCCTGGATTGGGACTGACACTGTGCCTGCGCGACAGCAGGTCCCTGGACCAGGCCCGGAAGATGGCTGCGGAATACAAGGGCCACATAATCCGGGAGATCGGCGTCTTGCGAGAGCAGAATAAGGTGATGAAGAACATTCGCTTCCTGCGGCTGGAGAATGGTGAGGCGGGGGCGATTGTCTCGGGTCTGGGAATCCGGTATCTTTACACCGATCTGCCTCTCATCACCCTCAACCACAAAGACGACATGATCAAGATATCGGCGCGGGGCAACAAGTTGCTCATCTCGCGTGGTCTTGACCTCTCAGTTGCCCTTCGAAAGGCTGCCGGGGCCGTGGGTGGTGCGGGCGGCGGACATACCATAGCTAGTGGCGCTTCCATTCCGCCTGGTACCGAAGAGCGGTTCTTGACAGTTCTGGACGAGATTGTAGGCGAACAATTGCACAGCTCAGAGGAAGAGCTGGCGCCCACAGCTACCGCAACCTCTCCCGGCGAGGATTGCACATGATCAGGGCTCGCCTGGTTTTTTGGGGTGAAGAAGCCGGAATAGCGGCGAAAGCAATAGAGCCCGACAATCTTCCTAACATGAGCCTTGTGGCGGACGTCGATCATCTTTCTCTCTCGTTCTCCAATGAGAAGATAGGCACTCTGCTCTCAACGGTAGACGATCTGCTGATGAACATTAAAATAGCGGAAGAGACATTGACTTCTTCGGAGGATAGATGAGATTTCATTTGGAGGCAAGCTTCAGGCTGAGTGCAGACGCCTGCAAAGCCGAAGCTGCCGTTTCCGACTTCTTTGCAAAAGCTGGCCCTATTTTAGAAAAAGGTGCGCCTGAGGGCCAGGGCGCAAAGGTGACAGAGTGGAAGCTGGCCGGCAACAAGATCGATCTGGTCATCGACAGCGATAGGTTCGTGCGGGCCCATGATGCACTGCTCCGGCTGCGCCGGCCTCTCTCTGAGCTACTGGGAAAGCAGTTTAGAATTGGCGTGCGCGGCCTGGACGTTAACAAGTTCGAAATCGAGGTCGAGTCCGAGAGGGGAATCGAGCATAAGATCCCCTACGTCCGTGAGATCAGATTTGAGGGTGGCAGGCTCTATCTGTCTTTAGACGTGGGCAAGAGCGGCACTCTCGGCCAGGCGGAGATAGAAAACCGCATACCTGACAGGATCATCAGCCTTCTCGAGGACAAGCTGCAGAAGAGCTACGGCGGCAAGACCGAGCACTGGGAGCTTCTCTGGGAGAGCGCCCAGCGCGAGCCCAAGTTTACCCGCGATCCTACGGAGGAGATGCAGAAAGCAGGCTGGATCAAGCACGGATCGAGCCGCGGCCAGTGGATCTACGGGCCTGAAGCCACCCACGTATTCCGCACCTTCGAAAAGATCGTTCTCGCGGAGATTATCGAGCCTTTGGGCTACAGTGAGATGATATTTCCAAAGCTGGACACATGGGACGTCTGGAAGAAGAGCGGTCACGCTCAGGGCGTCTATCCTGAGATCTACTTCGTCTGTCCGCCCAAGACTCGCGATCCTGCGTTCTGGGAAGAGGTCATGGATTACTACAAGGTCACCCATGAGGTTCCTCTCGACCTGGTCAAGGAGAAGATCGATGTTCCGATCGGCGGGATGTGCTATGCCCAGTGCCCCACCTTCTGGGGATTTCTGCAGGGAATGACTTTGCCGAATGCAGAGCTTCCGATCACCGTCTTCGACAGATCCGGCACAAGCCACCGCTACGAGTCTGGTGGCATCCACGGCATCGAGCGAGTTGACGAATTCCACAGAATCGAGATCGTGTGGCTAGGCACCCGTGAGCAGGTCCTGGAACAGGCTGAGAAGCTGAAGGTCTGCTACAAGCACATCTTCGAGGACATACTGGAGCTGACATGGCGGACTGCCTGGGTTACCCCCTGGTTCATGGCCCAGGAGGGAAAGACAGGTCTCGCCGAGATGTCGGGAGCCGGCACAGTTGACTATGAGGCAGTTTTGCCCTACAACGGAAACTGGATCGAGTTCCAGAACCTGTCAGTCAACGGCGAGAAGTATCCCAAGGGCTTTACAGTCAAGGCCCAGTCTGGAGAGGCGCTCTGGTCTGGATGCAGCGGCGTGGGCCTGGAGAGATGGGCCTCGGCCTTCTTGAGCCAGAAGGGGCTTGACCCGGCCAACTGGCCTCTAGCATTCAGGAAGCACTTCGGTGAGATGCCCAAAGGGATCAGGTTCCTCTGATCCTTATTTTTTTCCGCAATTTTCAAGTACTAATATAATCCATTATATGAATATGACTTTCAAATATGCATCCCTAATTTTAATGCTAGCATTGCTGCTGGCAGATAGCGCTGCTGCTACCACCTGTGCCGTCTTCGTGCTGGACGAATACAAGATGACCGTCAATAATGCCCAGATCTACATTGATGACTCAGTCTCGTCCATAGGGACCACTGCTTACCATACCGGATTTGGGCTAAACTGCTGGGTTGGCGATCTCGATTTGAACGGCACGCACACTCTGACTGCAAAATGGTTCAGGTCGAGGCTGAATGGATTGCCTTATGAGGGGTCGGAAGTGGTGGACTTTGGTAACGAGGCCAAGATGCTCATTCGCATCCCCACTCATAGGGTTTGATGTGGATTGTAACGCGAAATTCGGCTCTTCGCTGAATTCTGTGGGTTGGACTGCACAGATGGAATAAAACTAATTTTGTGACTTTATGGTAGTACTTTGCGCTCTGATCATCATAAAGTCATAAATACACAAAGTTTTATGCCAATTTATGTCAGCTTGCTCTTCACCTTGGCGTAAAATCCGTCTCTGGCTGCAACCTTGACGAATCTGGCCGGAGTCTTTGCTTTGCTGACCACCACCGAGTCCTTGGAGGAGATGACGGTCGATGTCTGTCCGTCCACTACCACCAGAGCTTCCTTTTCCGGCAGCTTGAGCCGAATCTCGATCTCGCTGTCGCCAGGAATCACCCACGGCCGTGATGAGAGCTTGAAGGGAGCCATGGGGACCAGCACAATGGCATCCACCCTGGGATCGACGATGGGTCCTCCAGCTGACATCGCATATGCAGTTGAGCCCGTGGATGTGGCTATGATAACCCCATCAGCCCTGAAGTCCTCCATGAGCGATCCGTCCACCATGATCTCGAACTCAATCATCTTGGCAGGGCTCGCTGTGAGAAAAGCGATCTCATTGGTGGCAGAGGGCAATGAGGCTCCATTAATCAGCAGCTTCAGGCGTGAGCGGACATCTACCTCAAAGCCTGACAAAAGCCTCACCAGAGTCTCAATGGCGTCTTTTGGCTCCACATCTACCAGAAATCCGAGGGTGCCCATGTTTATGCCCAGAATTGGTGCCGGATCAATCATTTTATGGATAGTTCGCAGAATTGTGCCGTCGCCTCCCACAGATACAATGAAGTCCACCTTCTGCCGTTCCATCTCTGCTACGCTCGTGCCATTCCGTCCAATTTGCAGAGCGAGATCCTCGTCCACGAAGATTTCAGTCCCGCGTCCCTGGCACTCGATCTCATAGATGAGCATCTGGGCCAGACGAACGGGATCCGGCTGCTGCCGGGAGACGAAGCCGATCTTAATTCCTGCCGCCTCCAATCAGCTTGAGCAGATCCGTGTGCCGCAAGCCGTTCGATCCGATCAAGTCTCTCTTCTGCCACATGTTGCCGTCCAAAACAAGCCGGTTTCCTCTCTCGTCTGTCACCATTCCCCCAGCCTCCTCCAAGATGATCTTTCCTGCTGCGATATCCACCACTCTCATCATGCCTCGAAGGTCCACGAAAGCATCCAGCTTTCCGGATGCAACCAAGGCCATCTCCAATGAGGAGCTTCCGAGAGTGCGAATGCGGCGCACGACGTCTCCCACTCCGGATATCCTGGCAGTGTGGGGCCGCAGTGTGTATGCCGAAATGCTGAAGATGGACAGGTCTGAACTGGAAGAGACATGCAGGCGGCCTGCCGTGTGGGAGTAAGCGCCTCTGCCGGCTTCCGCATAAAAGCCGGTCTTTTGTGCCAGGTCGCAGATATAGCCGAAATGAAAATCGTCTTTGCTCAGGTAAATCGACACTGAATAGAAGGGGATGCCGGAGATGGCATTGAATGTGCCGTCAAGGGGATCGAGGTGCAGGAAATAGTCAGGACTGCGATTGCTGCCGATGGAGACCTCTCCGACCTCCTCGCTGAGCACAAGAAAGCCGAGACCAGAGGCACGCAGTGTCTCAAGAACGGCGTTCTCAGCAGCGCTGTCGATCTTCTTGGTGGGGGTGCCGTCTGCTCCCATCCGGACCACCTGGCCGCTGGCGGGCGTGCCCGTCATCTCATCTACAGCATCGGCTACGGCTTTTGCCGCTGCATCGCACAATTTCAATAGATCGTTGCCTTGGGGTGAAAGTTGCTCGCTCATCTCTCTCTACCAGGATTGCTCACTATAAAAGTTTCTCACTTGAGATTGAAAAGCTTTATAAAATGCTAATATAAAATGCTAGATTGTAACATGTTATCACATAACATAATGGAGGGATTCTATTGATCGTCGGCTTGCCTACTGATACATTTATTGGAGTCATAATCGTGCCCGTGGCCATATCACTACTGCTCTTGATCTGGGCTCTTAGGTGGTGATTGTCTTGGACTTTATTGGCACAGTAATTATAATTTTATACTTTGTCGGCCTTGTGGCTATAGGGGCCCTGGCCTCAAAGAAGATAAAGAACTCGGAGGACTTCCTGGTCGCTGGTAGGAACCTGGGCTTCTGGACATTCACTCTCCTGGTAGTGGCCAGCATCTGCAGCGGTATGACAATCTTAGGCGTAGCGGGTCTCGGCTATGCCACAGGTTGGCCGAGCATCTGGGAGCAGATATTCGTGCCGCTTTCGGCAGCCGTCTGCATTCTTTTCTTTGGAACTAAGCTGCATGCTGTAGCCGCAAAGACCGGATATGTCACTGTGCAGGACTATTTCGCCCATCGCTTCTACAGCCCGAAGGGCATTCGCGGCGTCTCGGCGATCATCGGGTCTCTGATATCCATCATCTATTTGGTGGGCCAGTACATCTCCATCAGCATGGTGCTGTCCTGGTTGTTCGACATTCCCTACAACTGGGCTCTTGTGATTGGCGCGGTCATCGTCATGGCCTACACAATCCTCGGCGGCCTGTATGCTATAGGAATGGCCTCTTTGGTGCAGGGAATAATGATACTGCTGGGAGTCTTGCTGGTGGGGCCTGTGGTCATTTCTGCTGCAGGTGGGCTCGAGCATATCAATGTCGTCCTGGCGGGAATAGACGTGAACATGACCCATCTGTGGTACCCCCAGGTGGATCCGCCGTATGCGAAGTACGCCTTCCTGACGCCCGAGTACCTGGTCTCGTTCTTCTTCCTATTGACATTCGGGCTGGCGGCTGCACCCCATGTGGTCAACAATGTCCTTGCAGCAAGGGACATCAAGTACTTCAAGTGGGCGCCTCTTGCGGCCTTTGTCGTTTACGCAGTGGTCATGTATCTGTGCAAGATCTCTGGGTTTGCCGCCCGATCCATGGTCAGCGAAAATCTCATCACCCTTCCGACCAATGTCACCAATCCTTCGGACTACAGCTTCATAGTGGCCTCAGAGTATGTCTTCCCTGCAATCTTCGCGCCGATTGTGGCCATAATAGTGCTGTCTGCTGTCATGTCCACAACCGATCGGCTATTGCTGACCATCGGCAGCTATGTGAGCTGGGATGTCTACAAGCAGTTCATCAACAAGGACGCTTCGGAGAAGTCCATCACGCTGCTGAGCCGGGCGGCCATTCTGATCTCTACTATCATCACCCTTTACCTGGCCTGGTCTAACCCGCCTGAGCTCTTGGCCTGGTTGATCTGGATGGGAATCGGCGTGATGCTGGCCTGTTTCGTGACGCCCCTATTCGCAGGCCTGTACTGGCGGCGGGCCACTCGCGAGGGCGCTCTTGCCTCCATGATCGTGGGGCTGGTGGGCATCTCCATCATCAGCTACGCCCAGTACACCAAGGTTATAGCATTGCCCATGCATCCCAGCATGTATGGTTTTATCCTGTCTCTGGCGGCCATGATACTGGTGAGCTTGGCTACCAAAAAGCCGTCTGAGAAGGTGCTGGATGAGACCAAGACCGGCATGTTCATCAAGGAGCGCAAGGCCTGAGCCGAATTGATCCGGCCAACGGCCAAGCGGGCTGTTGCCTGCTTGGCCTGGTCAATGGCCTGGGAGCGATAAGATCTAATATGACGAGGAGATAGTTGGGAGGGCAGGGCCCGTGGTCTAGCTGGTTATGACATCGCCCTTACACGGCGGGGATCACGCGTTCGAATCGCGTCGGGCCCATAATCTTTTTCGGTTTTTCTTCGAGCTTCTTTGTCTCTCTTGTTATTTTCTATATTATTATCAGAGCAATGAGTCCGACGAGGGTTGTGGGCAGCAAGATCCTGGCCATCTGGTTGCCAAACTCTCTGGTTCCGAGCACATAGGATATGATGAGCTTGACCAGGGTGTTGGTAATGGCTGCCAGGATGATGGTGGTGACGGCAACGCTGGCTGCAAGGGTGGACTGGGCCAGGGAGGCCATTGTCAGAGCAATGGCGTCTACATCGGCAAGCCCTGATACAATGCCTGTTGCATATATTCCGGCTGTCCCGAAGTAGAGGTTGGCGAGCTTTGAGATGATGAGAACGAATGCAAAGAATGCTCCGAACTTCAGCGCGGGAATGATGCGAAATGGGTCTTTGACCTTTACATCTTTTCCAGGCGAGCCGCTCCTTCTAACAAGCAAGTAGGCCAGAGATGAGCCCACAAGGGTCATGAGCAGCAGATGAGGCAGAAGGCTGAAGAAGAGGTCCCGGTTGACAACCAGGACTATGAAGAGTATTCGCGGAAACATCGTGCAGCTCGCGATGGCTGTCGCGAAGACCGCGGAGGGCAGAATCTCACGATTATCCTTGACCTCTGCGGCCATTGAGGAGGTGACGGCTGTGCTGGAGACCAGGCCGCCCAAAATTCCCGTGAGGGAGAGGCCTCTCTCGGCTCCGAGGATGCGGATCAGGATGTAGCCCACATAGCCGATAAGGCTGACCAGGACCACGAAGAGCCAGATCTGGCGTGGATTGAGAACGCCCCAGGGACCCATGGGCGTCTCAGGCAGGAGTGGGTAGATGACCAGGGCGATGATGCCCATTTTGAGGGTGTCGAGCAGATCCGTCTCGCTTAAGGCTTCCACGTAGTGGTGTGTTATATGTCGCGTGGCCAGGATCCAGGTTGTGATGATGGAGAGCGCCACAGCGAGCAGCATGCTGTCAGGGGAGCCGGCCAGCATTCCCAGGGTGAAGGTGACGACAGCCGCCACTGCGGCGGTGAAGTCGATTCGGCCAAGAGTGCTGATGGAGCCGGCATATCCCACAGCTACGAGAACAGTAAAAGTGGCCATGCCGGCTATGGCAAAGTTCGGCCCGTAATGGGTGGCGAGAGCCGAGCACAGGGAGCCCAGGAGTGCGATCAGGACGAAGGTGCGCAGGCCAGCAACGCCCCGGACCTTATCCTCAATCAGCCTTCTCTGGCGCTCAGTGCCGATGAGAGCGCCAATGAGAAGGGCCACGAGAAATGGGTAGATGTCGGCAAAGTTCATCATTTATTTTTCTGTAATTCTCAGGTTAATAGCCTTTGCTTGTGGGATCACATCATAGGTTAATCTCGTATTCTACCAAATCATACCTTGGGTCCGGCCCTTTAATCCACCTTTTCTTTTCATGAAAACCACATCCAAGATACATCTTCCTAGCAGGTAAAAAAAACGGATGATCACTCGTAACAACCCTAGCCTGCTTGATCCCCATCTTCCTGAAACGCTCAAGCATCTCCATGACCTGGCGCTTGCCAATCCCATCTCTTTGATAGCTAGGTAGCACGCAGTTATGGCCGATAATTCCAAAATCCGGTCTAGGTCTTGGATTAAATGAGGCAAATCCTATTTCTACCTCGTCTAAACAGGTGATAAACACATATTGTCCTATTGTCTTCAGATTATTAAAGACATCTTGGTCAAATTGCAGCCATTTTTCTTCTTCCAGTTGCCAAAATAATGGTTCATCTGACAGGAGCATCGCGTAGCATTGATGCAGAAAAGAGGCAAGTAAGCCTTCTTTGTATTGATTGACAGGCCTGAATGTAAGCATCCCATATCGTTCATCATCCATATATCGGATCCTCAAAGAACAATATGCAGATGCTTGGCACAACAACCCATCGCTCCGATTATTCTTCTTTAATCCCACTCTATTGGATTCTCTCGTGCAAGATTACTTTCACCCTGCACGGCTAAGCTACTCATACATATGAATAGTAGTAAATTTCTGAGCCGCCCGATACCCTTCAAGTCTTTTGCTACTCCCTTGCGGGCGGATTCTTTCATTTATCCCGCCTTGCCGTGGCATTTTTTGTACTTCAAGCCGCTGCCGCACGGACAGGGATCATTTCTGCCGGGCTTGTAAATCACCTGCGAGATTTTGCCATCTTTTATGAAGTTCATAATATTAGCAGGAGCCTGGCCCATCCGAAGTTCATGGGCCATAAACCGCATGGGCCCATCTATGTGCCTGAAGAACTCTCTGTATCCTGCGCAGAGATAATTCAGCCCAGGCTCGCCGTCTGGCGTTTGGATAAACCGATTCTTGGGGCATTCGCCGTTGCAGGCGAACCTGACCTCACATTTGCGGCAATATTCGGGCAGGCTGTCGAGCTTATCTCTGCCGAACTTTCGCTGCTTTCTGGATGCGGCCAACTGGGCCATGTGTTTCTCGTTGATGTTTCCGAGAAGGTATTTGGGCTCGACAAAGTGATCGCATGAGTACATGTCGCCATTGTGCTCCATTGCCATGGCGGTTCCGCAGGTCTCTGAGAATGCACAGATTCCCGGATGCGCGCCTGCCCAGGCGGCAAGAGCCACATCGAAGATCTGCACATAGGTCTTTCCAACGTCCTTCTTCACCCATTCATCAAAGATGGAGATCAGAAAGCGGCTATACTGATCGGCCTTGACTGAACGATCGGTAACTGTATCGCCCTCCTGATAGCCGGTATCGTTGTCCCTCTCAACGATTGGTATGAACTGGATGAAATTCGCCTTGACTTTGTCTCTTAGAAAGCGGTAGACCTCCAGGGGATGATCAGCATTTGCAGCATGGACTGTTGCCAGGATATTGTAGTCAACCTTATGATCTCGAAGAAGCCTGGCAGCTCTCATCACCCTATCGAATGTGGGCTTTCCGGTTTTGTCTACCCTGTAGGCATCATGAAGTTCTCTCGGCCCGTCCAGGCTCAGGCCGATGAGGAAGTTGTTCTTGGCAAAGAATTCGCACCAATCGTCGTCGAGAAGGGTGCCGTTGGTCTGCATGGTATTCTGGATGATCATTTTTGGGCGCCTGTACTTCTGCTGGTATTGGATTGATCTCTTAAAAAAGTCCAGGCCCATCAGTGTCGGCTCGCCGCCCTGCCAGGCAAATGTCGCCTGAGCAATTTGCTGGGCTTCAATATACTGGCGGGTGTATGTCTCCAAAAGCTCATCCGACATTCTAAAGCTGCTTAACGGATACAGGTTTTTCTTGGATAGAAAGAAGCAGTATTTACAGCCCAAATTGCACGCGGCACCTGTGGGTTTGGCCAGCAGATGAAAGCCTGGCAGTGCATCCGTCTTCTTCATCGGGAGTCACCTTCTCGTGAAAGTTCATTAATCTTCTTGTCAGTTTAAATTTTACCAAAAATATAAATAAAGCAAATGGTTTCTACTGTGTCATATTATGATAAAAAATTTAGAAGATGAAGCATTGGGGCTTCATCCACTGCTCACGTTGGCAAAGTTTGGCAGGGCTCTTGACGGCGTGTTCGGATACTGGGTCATGCTAGAGACGAGCTGCCGGTAGATCTTTATGAAGGCGTTAGTCACAAAGTCGTGCTCGCCTGCAATGTTATGCTCCTCTCTTGGATCCATCTCGATGTTATAGATCGCGGGAATCTGGCCGTAGTTGCTTTCAGGCCCCTGGAATGAGTCATAGGCGATCGTGTGGATCTTGAACTGATGCCAGCGCATGGCTCCCGGCTCGGTCAAAGCTGAATAGTCGGCTCCAAAGTACCATATGGCCCCGGCCCGGTTGGATTCATTCTGCTTTCCGAGAACGAAATTCGTCTGATCTATGCCATCAATTGGCCTGTCCTCGGGGATCTTTCCGTCTCCGAGCGTCGCAGATGTGCTGAACAGGTCAAGCAGACACATGATCTCGTTGGATACTCTTCCGGCCTCTATCGTGCCCGGCCACCAGAATATGCAGGGGACGCGCACAGCGCCTTCATAGGCAGTGCCTATTCCGCCGCGGAACGGCGAGAAGCCTGAGTCCGGCCATTGATCATATGTTGGTCCGTTGTCGCTCGTCATGACAACGAGTGTATTGTTTTCCATTCCAGCATCTCGGAGCGCATCCAAAACCTCGCCCACATGATAGTCCATCTCCATCAGCCCATCGCCGTATGGACCCTTGCTGGACAATCCGGCCCATTTGGGATTTTGAACGCTCGGGAAGTGAGTCCTGGAGAAGGCGATGTACATGAAGAACGGCTTGGTGGAGTTCGTCTGATTCTTGATGTATGCGATTGCTCTGTCTGTGCATTGCTCGTCAATGAATGCCATAGATGTCAGGTTCAGCGGCTGTACAACCTTGAGCTCCTCTCCTTTCATGGCTTCCACTGTGCCGTAAATCGTATCTCCTAGTTCAGTATCTGAATCGTAGCCTATCCGTTGCGGTTGAGAGTAGGCATTGAAGTGGTATAGCGTCCCGAAGTACTCATCGAAGCCCATATTTTGAGGCTCGCTCTCGTAGACATCGCCGAGATGCCACTTTCCGAACATTGCAGTATTATAGCCGGCGTCGGACAGCACTTTTGCCAGAGTAGTCTCATTTGGTGATATGCCGGACCCTGATCCCGTATTCACTGCCATGTTCATGCCCGTTCTAATGGGCAGCCTTCCGGTAAGCATTGCAGCTCTAGATGGCGTGCATTGGGTCTCTGAATAGAAGGATGTCAGCCTGAGGCCTTCTCTGGCCATCTGATCCATTCTTGGCGTCGGTGCGCCCAATACATCGCCTCCACCGTAGCAGCCTGGGTCCATATATCCCATGTTGTCAGCCAGCATAATTATGATGTTTGGCCGAGGGGCTGTGAAGTCCTCGTGGACGACCTGCTGAAGGCTGGAACTCTTGTACAGCGGGTTTTTCCTATTCGTTAAGACATCTACCCCGGTCTTTTCCGGTGTTGTCGTTTGATTGTCATTTGTCTTCTGTAAATCTGAATCAGTGATCTTCAGATCCAGGGGTATAGGCGACAATCCGGTATTACCAGAGTCGAGGCTGCCACTGGCAATTGTGATAAAAATCAATCCTGCAATTGCCAATACAAAACCTACATTTGCGATATCAATCCCTCCATTTGTAGCTGGATTTGCCGCAGGTCTCTCTATCGCTGGTAATAATTAAATGAGTTGGTTCCGGTGCAGGTCAAGCACAAATAGAACGTAACGGCCAGGCTTAATAGCGATGCGCGTCTTGCCTGAAAGAGATGGACAGACAACGTGTTGCGGCCTGCATTTCTCTCCTTGAAGAGCAATATGGCATTCCCAAGCCGGACAAAACTGATCCCGTGGATCTGCTGGTCATGACCATCCTCTCGCAGAACACCAGCGACACCAACAGCTTGCGGGCCTTTGCCAACTTGAAGAGCGCCTTTGCTGGCTACGAGGAGGTTCTCGCTGCGTCGGACCGCGCAGTGGCAGACAGCATTCGCGCGGGTGGCCTCGCCGACATAAAGGCCCGGCGAATAAAGGAGGCTCTCGCAAGGATCAAGCAGGATGCCGGAGCCATTAACCTTGCCTTCTTAGCTGACCTGAAAAAGGAGGTGGCCATGCAGTATCTGCTCACACTTCCCGGCGTGGGCCCAAAGACCGCATCAGTGGTGCTCCTTTTCGCCTTTGGCATGCCCTTTTTGCCTGTAGACACTCACGTCTACCGTCTCTCGCACCGGCTGGGGCTGGTGAGCGAGGAGGTCAGGCCGGAGAAGGCCCAGCAGATCCTGGAGCAGATCGTCCCGGAAGAGAAGTATCTCTCCCTTCATCTGAACCTGATCCGGCACGGTAGGGTCATCTGCCGGGCTCGTGGGCCCAAACACGAGGAGTGCTGCCTGAAAACCTGTTGCGATTGCTATCTGCATGGCCAAAAGACTTAAATGATAGGAAAACCACCCCTCGTCCGCGCTCCTGTAGTGTAGCTCGGCCAATCATGAAGGACTCTCACTCCTTCGACTCGGGTTCAAATCCCGACGGGAGCATATAATTATCATATTATTAGCATCTGTTTTTGCCAAAATCGGTGATCCTGGAAGATGCCAGGGCCTCACAAGGGTTTTGCTGGCTTTTCGTTGCTGTTCTTCTCGGATTATTCTTTTGCTTTTCAAAGATGAGTTGGTGGGAAAGCCGGCTGCATCGTTTAATGCCCTGGAGACCTTGAGATGCACTCAATGAGGTGCAAGAAGGCCCGACGCACCGCAGCCCTACGCCGCGAGGTATGGGTGGGATAGTGTTTATTTTTCCAGAACGGTTGTCGACGATGTTTGCATTTTGTTTCTCCTTCGCTTGGATTAGTTTTTATGTCTTCTGGGAGTTTCTTTTTTTGGGGGATATTTTTGGGGGATCTCTTTCAGACTCTTGTGGAAATAAGTTGTATGTAATTGCGTTCAAGTATTCTTCATCAATATATTCTAGTTCCATCAATTTATAAAGACTAATGCCTGCACCAATTACTTTAATATACCTCGGATTATTTGCTAAAGACGCTTTAGTTACGGGTTCATCATCCGAATATAGTAATCCCTTTGATCCTAAATCTATAATCTCTTGGAATATTGAATCTAGGTTTTCGTTGGATTTTGGAAATGCAGCTTCGGCACAATATCTGCCATTTATTTTAGATTTGTATGGATCAGAAAACATGCTTAGGATACACATTTGTCGAAAAGACATGGTGCTACTGATTTTTATAAGGAAATTTATTTGAGGTATATCTATATTTGGATCATAGTAGATATTTGCAAGAAGATTTGATAAAAAGGGTAATTTCTTCTCTTCGTGCTCTCTTTGTGCAGCTAAGAGTATTCCTTCAAGAACTTCATCACTCGGTGGTCGTTCTGTGATTGGTATTTCAATGCATGCTGGCTGTACTGTTGGTGGCAAGTTAAAAAAGTCATCCGTTCTAGGTCTATCTCCTTTATTCCATCTTTTTATAATTTTTTTTTACTGCACATATATAAACTGTGCCTACTCTTTTTTCCTCTTGTGGACTGATATATCGCTTTGAAAAATCCTCGCCAATTCCGCGTATTCCTTTTATAAAAAATTCACTGCTTACAGCTCCAATTAGAATCCCCTCGAGTCCAGGAAGCACAGATGCAATTGCGGACGCAATAATTGCTCCTGTTACATTCGAGCCCGAATCAACTAGCTTATTTAGTGTGCTTTTATTTTCTTCTTCGAGACTCATTTAAATCTCCGGTTCCTCGCTGTTTAGTGTGGGTGTGACAGGGACATAAATTCACCAGGACATCATCTGGATTGAATGTTAAACGCCCAGCATGTCGATTTTTTTTCTTTCTTTGATTTTAGGCCATGATATCCTAAGGTTAGCCACATCAAACAGCGAAGAACCAAATCTCCTTTATTTCCAGAACCGCTACCATCCTTTTTTTCTTGATCTCCTCGTCGCCTGCTTTCAGGGATATCTGGCCTTATGCTTTGAATAAGTTGCGCCATGTTGTCCCATAAAGAAGCTGATCTATTCGCGTCTATGCTCATCTGCTCTAGTGGCGTGACATCAATAGCATATACTGCCGTCAGTGTGACACTACTATTATTCCGCAGCCGCCAGGCAGCGCCGAGTTCTATTATATTTTGTCAAATGATATTGAAAATGTAATAGAACCGCTTTCCAAAAAAGGATCACAGGGCCGTCGCCCGCCCTATGGCCTGGTTGAACTCGTTCAGGGCTAGAAAGACCTCCACCTTGCCGGGCAGGATGGCCCCTTCAAGGATCTTTTGCACTATCTCAAGATGCTCCTCGTCAAGGGATAATCCTTTTCTGCTGCAATGATTCACGAGGCCAGTCCATTCTATGGAGCTGGAGGCGGCCAGGGAGATCATGGCGGAGATCTTCGGTTCCGGCTATCGGAAGGCTGATGAGCAGATCCGATCTTCCTTGACAGCTTCGCAAGATTTGGGCATTGGGTCTCCCAACAGCTTTATATGAATCAAGTTATAATTTCTAGAAGGAGACTTGGATTATGGAATTCCTTGACATTATGGCCATCTCACACCGCTATATGGAGATACTAAATCCTTCCACACCTGAAAAGATCATCAAACTTGGCAAATTACTTAAATTGAAAAAAGGAAACCGGATCATTGACTTCGGTTGTGGTTGCGCTGAGCCCCTTTCTCTCTGGGCTGAGGAATTCGGTATTACTGGTATTGGAATAGATATATCCAAGGATTTTTGCGACAGGGCTAGGCAAAAACTGGCTTTCAAAGGTTTATCGGACCGAATCGAAATCGTTTGCTCCAATGGGGCTGATTACGTATTCGAAGAAGGGGCTTTCGATGCCGCAACATGTATCGGGTCAACGTTTATTTTTGGCGGCTTCCAGCAGACACTCCAAGTACTGAAGCGAGCTGTTCATCAGAATGGACGGCTTGGTATCGGTGAAACCCACTGGCTTAGCAATCAGGTACATCCGTCATACGCCCAACAACAGACAACTACCCATACAGAAACGGAACTAACACAATTTGCCAGGGATGAAGGCTTTGAACTCGAATGCATCATTCGGTCCAGCTACGACGACTGGGACAGGTATGTTTCGGATGGTTGGTATGCACTGATACGCTGGCTCGAAGAAAATCCCACCCACACGGACTATGAGCAGGTATTCAAGCATTTCCGTGCTGACCAGGATGATTATTTCCAGTTCCTTCGCCCATCGATGGGCTGGGCCATGTACTGCCTCGCTCCCATGAAATCTCTTTGACATGCAGTCATCTGAGAATGTATTGGTATTGGATACTCTGCTAGCTTGAAGCGGGGTGCGCTGTTTGACTTACAGAGTTGGATAACGGCATATTGCCTTCTCCTCTCTCTGCTTTCTCTTTCTTATCACAAAGTGCAGAGCATGCTTTAGATCCTCAATCGTAGCAGGTTTGCTCAGGTAGCTGTCCATCCCTGCCGATATGCACTTTTCCCGATCTCCCTGCAGAGCGGATGCGGTCATGGCGATGATCATTGGGCCATCAATCCATCTTTCACGTATGGCTTTGGTAGCCTCAAGACCGTCCATCTCAGGCATCAGAACATCCATCAATATCAAATCGTAATCCCGTCTCTCTAAAGCCTTCAGGACCTCGATGCCGCTGGAAGCTACATCTGCAGCGCACCCAAGCTTGCTGAGCATTCTCAGAGTCACCATCTGGTTAATTTTGTTGTCTTCGGCAATGAGAATGCGCAGGTCATGATCCAGATCGCCTTGAATATCCGGGTCACCACAAGATGCCGTGTGACCGGATTCGATAGGCTCTCTATCGGTCGATTCGGCTTGAATAATGAAATGAAATGTGCAACCCCCTCTCGCCTCGCTCTCCACCCAAATCTTGCCGCCCATCATCTCAACAAGCTTCCTGCAAATAGCAAGCCCCAGGCCGGTGCCGCCGTACCTGCGGGTGGTCGTGGCATCGACCTGGCTGAATGACTGGAAGAGCCTGTCCAGCTTATCTTCAGGAATGCCTATTCCTGTATCCTTTATGGAAAAATGAATCTCGTAATTATCGTTTTCCAGCTTTCTTCCAAAGACCGAGGCAGTCACTCCTCCAGTTTCTGTAAATTTCACTGCATTGTTGATCAAGTTGATCAAAATCTGCCGAACCCTGGTTGGGTCGCCCAGAATCACGCGAGGAACATTTTCGTCGATATGGTATGTCAGGTCCAGGCCTTTTTCTGATGCGGTAGCAGCAACGAGGCGCAGGGATTCTTTAATCGTGCTTTGCAGGTCGAATGGCTGATGCTCCAGCTCCATCATTCCTCCCTCAATCTTGGACAGGTCGAGAATGTTGTTGATTATGGACAATAGAGCTTCACCGCTGTTCCTGATGGTTTCCACGTACTCCTTCTGCCTTGAATTGAGGTTCTCGTAGAGAAGAAGGTTGGTCATGCCGATGACAGCATTCATGGGAGTGCGGATCTCATGACTCATGTTGGCCAGAAATTCGGACTTGGCCGCATTGGCCTGCTCCGCTTGCCTGGCCATCTTATCTGCGTGCTGGCTGGCTATTTCCAATTGTTGATTTGTCGATAGCAGATCTTCTTCGGCTTTTTTATGCCTGGAGATGTCGCGTATGGACTCTATCGCGCCTATAACAGAGCCACTGCTATCATACAGTGGCGAGGCGATTCCCCAGAGGAATACGTCTCTCTTGCCGTTTAGCAGGGGAACCATGGCCTCAGCAATCAGTTGATCTCCTTTTCTGGAAACAAAATAGTAATTCTCAGCAATCTCCATGTCATCCAAAAATATGAGGTCGATTAGGATCGGCCGGCGTTTTCCGTAAAAAGGAATCGCATAAGCATGATCGCTTTTGCCCATTATGTCAGCTTTAGCTACACCTGTCATCTCCTCAATGGCCCGATTCCAGGCGATAACTGCACCTTCCCGATCCACAGCAAATGTTGCGTCAGGCAGAAAATCAATAATATCGGATAGACGCTGCTCCGAGTCGCGCAGTGCTCCAAGCGTATGCTTGTAGTCTGTGACATCATGAAATGTCCATATTCTGCCGTAATACTCGCCATCCTTTCCAATCACCGGCGAAGAATAGCGATCCATCACAATTCCTTCATCGAACTCGATCTCATCTCGGCATATCTCGTCCTTATGATCATAAAGATGCCTGACCTTGCCAAGAAATTGATCCGGATCTTTGGTCTTGCTTGCTACATATTGAAGAAGCGCCTCATCATTTATCTCGTCAGATATGTGTGATGGCACTTTCATTACCGATAAAAGCTTATGATTGGTGATGATTCGCCGTCCCTCATCATCCACGACCAGAATTCCGTCCGATGTGGCTTCCACCTGAGCCTCAAACAATGCAGTCTTTCTGCGCAGCTCATCTTCTGTCCGCTTGTAATCGCTGATGTCAGAGATAATGCCAAGCAATCCCATGAACTCGCCCTTCGATCCTACCATGCGGCGGCCGTTCATATATCCCCAGAAATCGCTGCCATCATCACGTAGATAATGTCGCTCTGTATGGACTGTATCGAGCCGATTCTCCATCATCGCCTGCATGATGCTCGTTCCAACAGGGCGTTCATCAGGATGGATGAATTCCGGGTATGTCCTTCCGATCATCTTCTCCAGTGGGCATGCAAACAATTCCGCCAGCCGCTGGTTGGCTTGAGTGATGCGACCCGCTGTATCAACGATGATGATTCCTGCGCTGGATGTATCGAATATGGTCCGCAGCCTCATCTCGCTCTCTCGCAATGCACCCTCTGCATGCTTGCGTTCTGTGATATCGTTGAGTATGACGACCTTTCCGCTGAACTTCTCGCTGACATCGAGCATATTTTTGATCTTGACCTGAAATTGGAGCATGCCCTTCTCAGTAGGCATAAGCTTTTCGAAAACAGCTTCCATTTGGCCGCGGGCATCAAAGGCGGACAGCTCCTCGGCGATCCAGGGTAAGGATTCTTCAGTTGCCTGTCTATCATAGTAAACATGTCCTGAGACGCTATGTCCCAAGAGCAGCTTTGAAGCCGAATGGTTCATGTTTTCTATCCGATTTTCTCTGTTGAATATAATAATCGGGTCACTGATGCTCTCGAATATGGTCAGATACCTGTTCTTCTCGTTAGTCATCCGGAGATTGGCGTATTGCAGATCCGCAAGGGTCTGGTTCTCGTTGAAACTGTTCCATTCAGTGCAAAAGCCAAGCTCTATTCGGTCAAAGAATCGATTGACAATTGCGCAGTATTGCCGTTCTTCCTCGCGCCCTATGACTGCATGCTCAACCAGGTCGATGTAACTTTGACGGTAGTATTTCATCAGTCCCAGGAACATGCCTAAGCTTACACCACGATCTCTGTGTCTCCTCGCCTCGATAATGCCAAAAGCTGCAACAGGGTCCTTGGCATAGTCTTCGTCAGGTAGAAGCTCTTGCACGCGCGATTCATGCTTCAGGCACTCCAAAAATGATTGAGATAAGCCGGAAATCGAGGCCCTCCAAGCTTCGGCTAATGTCGAGGTGTACATGGTATAGCCAAAGTCCTTAGCATAAGATAGGACTTTGTGCATCAACCAATCCTCATTGCCTGCCACAAGGTCCGCCAATTTCAACATAATGGGCAATAGACTCCTTTAGAAGCATTAATAGTTATGTTTAACTCGGATAAATATATTCTGCTAGGGTGCTGGGGTGGGGGTAAACCTTACATTTTTGCAGAAGATATCCTCTACAAGATATGGAACACCAACATTTATACCTCAGCAGCGCCTACACTGAGTTGGAGCAATTGGGGGGTGAGAATACAGATGAGACAATACCAATTAGCTCTTCAATCATCGAGAAGCTCAAATGGGGGCGAAATGATGAGTTCAAAGCTAATTTGCTTGATTTGGCTGGTAGCTTTAGCTCTCTTTGCGGCTACTGCTTCAGCTCAGGACAGCTCGCTTCGAGTAATCGGTTCGGGCACCGTTCAGGTTCCTACAGACACTACGATCATTGCAGTTGATGCTCTAAATAGTAGCGATAACCTCTCCATTGCAGAAGAGGCCGCATCTGATCTCCTGAATCAGACCGAGAGGGCCCTCTTGGCCGCAGGAGTGACGAAAGATGAGATAATGCCAGATAGATCCCGGGGTCGCATAACATCTCATAAGGTGATATGCAATACCATAAACAATACTACAACCTGCAAGGATCTGGTAATCAATGCAGCCAAGGAGCAGATGGTCATTAAGCTGTTGACCAGTGATGCCAACCAGACCAAAAAGGTGATTGATGCTGCAGAATCTGCAGGTGCGAAGGCTACCGTTTTGGGTTACGAATTAAGCGATCCAACGAATGCCGTGGATCAGGCCCGGAAGAAGGCAATGGAAAACGCCAAGGCCAAGGCAGAGTATTATGCATCGAGCTACGGGCTGACTCTCGGGAAATCAATGCAAATCGAGGAGCCGACGTATCCGGATATCAATGTTGGCCCGAGCTTTGGATGGGGCGGGCCCTGGAGAATGAACCATATGCTCTGGATGGAGCCGTTTCCGAGGATGGATCGCTTTTGGGAAGATGATTATGTCCCAGAAGGAATGGTCAAGGTCACTGCCTATGTCAGCGTGATCTACAGCGTGTAGGTCGCAAATCGGAACGATCTCTCCAGATCCAACTTTTTATATATTTATCTATTTTATCTGTTCATTATTTAATTAATAGTTGACCTAATTTTTGAAATAGTATGAGGTACAAATATGGTTATTGCTTAGAATGCTATCCGCATATGGAGGGGATTGTTCATGAAAAGATTCGGGCTATATGCCATAATATCGCTATCGGCTTTTCTGCTATGTTGCATGCCTGTGCAGGGAACAGATGGGAGTCTGCTGCGGATTGATGGCCCATGCGGCTGGACCAAGAATCTTGAGGCAACAATTGGATCAACTGTTTATCTGGTGGTGCTTCCGGGAATTGAGGGGGATGCCACGCTTTGTGGTCGATATCCCGACGGGAGCATTCGCGACTTTAACTATTTCTTGCAGGGTTACGATCGTCTGCCCATCCATCTCGATACCCTTGGTAGACATGTGTTCTCCTATTCCATAGGTGGCAGAGAGAGCAACTCTGTGACAATAGATGTTATTCCTGCCAAGGTTAAAGTCGAGAGTCCAGTGCCCTGTGTTGCACAGGGTCCGATCATTCAGAATACGGTTATCGTCGTTCCTGCTAAGGTCCAATCAGTTTCTCTATCCAGGGAACGGTATTATTCTCCTGTGGCGCTCCAGTACTATCCAATCGGCGCTCATATCATGAACGACCAGAATGGAATCGTTGTTCCAAAATATGCGTCTCAATATTATTTTGGCAGGGATTTCTCTTTGGGAACAATCGATAACAACTACCCAGGAACGCCTTTTATTCTTCAGTATCTCTCAGATCCGTAAATTGAGATGATGGCCTGGCTAACCGATGAGGCGGGCCATTTAGCCAACGGCCCGTCCGACCCATTTCAGGTACAGGGCAGCCAGTTGACGCCGATGACACCGCAGGCGGAGCTGCCCCAAAGCGAAACGAACATCTCAAAATTGAATGCCCGCGCGGGTACTATTCTTTCATCCGATAAAGCCTATCAATAGCAACCGACGCATTCTCTCCGTCGGCAAGGTATATCAGCTCAATCTCATCGTTTGATATGATTGTTCCCTGGACATAACCCCTATCAAACTCAGTTATATGCAGCGTTTTATTGTCCACTCCGATGGCTCCGGCAAAACCTTGATTCATCTCAATTTCGTTTTCCAGGATGATTGTGAGGTTCCCTGCGAAGATACGATTCTCCTGCTCTGTAAAATTAAAAACCAAGCTTTCATTTTCCGTCATGGTATGCAGTCCTCGGCCTTCATCATAGCTGGTCCACGAACCATTCCATTTCCCTAACAGATCAGGAACTTCTGCTGCAGATATGCCTGTGGATAATAGGACAAGAAACATCAATGCAAAGCGACAAACTTCTTTCATGAATACCTGTCAGTGAGATTCCATTATAAAGGCGCTTCGTTTTTCTCATCGCAGATCACAGGTTTGGAAAATTATTTCAATATTGAGGCCAGATTATTCAGCATGATGGATGAGAGCGTTTATCCTGTTATCGAGCTGGTTGGATCGTCTCCTACTAGCTGGGAAGATGCTGCCAGAAACGCAATCACCGCGGCGTCTAAATCGGTTTGGAATCTAAGGATCGCTGAAGTCAAGGAATTGGATGTTAAGCTGGACGGAGATGGAAAAATAGTCGCATATAGGGTCAGATTGAAAGCTTCATTCAAATACGACGACTGGAAGACAGAATTGGGCTGGAAGATTCCGCGAGATAGCTCATCATCGACCTCTTAGTGAATCTTCCAGCAATATCTTCTCATATTTTTAGCGGCGCCCTCTAAGCCCTGAGGCTGTTATTCTCCTGCAAGCGGATCTACTGGTGTCACTCAATCGCAATTATGTTGTGAACCTATATGCTATTGAGTTAGCCTGTATGGAATTGGGCATAGTTGTGCTCTTAATCTTATTTGTAACCGGAATTACGCTCATAGGATTTTTTATGTCAATCACGCCACTGCCTTGGGTTGCATTGGTCTGATTTGTGACATTAGTTTCATTTGAAACGTTTTCTTGAACAAAAGCAGTTCTGGATATGCTTCCAAGGGTGAGCACTTTTTCCGTAGTTCCTCCTACTTGCAGTGATTCCGCCAATCCCATGAATAATAAAAGAAGCATAATACTAATTAGCAATTTCATTGACCAAACCTCCACGGCGTCGATACGATCTCCTGCGCAAAAAAGCTTTAGGTCTCTGCGATACAAAAAGAGTCGTATCCCAGATTGCAGGATCTTGTGCTTGATGATCTGGATGGATTATCCGCGAAGATGAGCTGAAGCAAAAAATGAGATTTCATCAAATTCACTCAGCATTCAGCCATATGTTCATCCAGTATCCCCAGTTATCCTGGGTGAATGGACCGTCATTGCCGTACAATTTTTGAATTGCCTTAAGTGCAACCGCTCTGTCAAGTTCTGATTGAGGCCCGGTATATGAATACGGGTCCTGCATTGCCTTATATAGGTCTGCTATGTCCAGTGCCGATTGAGGATCGGCATCTTTCCCAGGATTATGATAGCTCATACCAACGCTTACCCCTGAACAGGAAGCAAGGAAAGCCACAATGCAAAGGCTCACGAGTGAGAACCTAAATATCCCTGCAGTCGTCATTTATCATCACCTATTTGCCTGGATTACGCCATCCTGGCAAGCACTAATTAGGTTCTGAACGATATATAAATATGAGACAGAACGATCTTTGAACTATATCTATGTAAGTCTCAGGTGGAGTTTATGTAAAACGATGCCACCATGCTCAGGTCTGATGTGGCTATATGAGGCGCAAATTCCACTCATAATGGCGTCTTTTGAGATCGTGTCGGGGTAATCGATTTGACCGACAGCTATATAGTCTGTCATCGCTCAACTTAAAAGGCTTCATTTGCATTGATTCAGAATTTTGTTGAGATGTTTTTGCAGCACATCGATTCTTTGAAATCGATAAATTGGCGGAATAAATGAGATTTGGAAACGGCAGAGACGGCCTGAATGGTGGTCTGGGAGAAAGAGCAGCTGTGATATGCTCAAGATTAGAGCAAAAGCAGTGTAGCTTTCCTTGCAATTGGACCCGAGGCCTCGCATATTCCCAGGAATGCTTGCCCAAAGCACAGGCAAAAGATGCCTCCCAAAGCTGTCAGGGCGATATTAAAAGGATCTGATCATAATACTATCAATTCTTCGTAACTTAAACCGCATTCTTACCCCATTGCCTCTGCAGCCGGTTGAAGCCTCTCTTCAGAAAATACAGAAGATACGACTCAACCAGTTTATCCATAGTGAGTTGCATCCGAGCCGGACCTATTGCCAGAAAGATATCGGAATCTGTCCATTCGGATTCGCATCATGGGACTTCGGCCAAATCAACGACCAAAAACTAAACACTATTAAGAGGCAAGAATGTCATTTGGAAACTTAAATATCATAGATCCCCTATGCCGAGCGCTGGCTGAGGAAGGATATACCGATCCGACACCCATACAAAACCTGGCCATACCACCACTATTGAATGGAAGAGACCTGATGGGAATCGCCCAGACGGGCACGGGCAAGACCGCAGCATTTGTGCTGCCCATATTGCAAAAGATCTCAGAAGATAACAGGCCAGCCAAGCCCGGAGTCCCGCGCGCCCTCGTGCTCGCACCTACAAGAGAGCTGGCTGCGCAAATCGACCAGAGCTTTGCAGTCTACGGCCAGTTCCTCCGCTTCCGGCATACAGTCATCTTCGGCGGAGTTCACCAGGGATCTCAGGTCAGGATGCTCTCCAGAGGAGTTGATGTCCTGGTGGCCACTCCAGGTCGTCTTCTCGACCTCATGAACCAGGGATACATCATGCTCAAAGGCGTGGATTTCTTCGTCTTAGATGAGATCGATCGAATGCTTGATATGGGTTTTGTCAAAGACATGAGAAAGATAGTCGCGGCTCTGCCGGCAAAGCATCAGTCTCTCTTCTTCTCTGCAACAATGTCCCGGCAGACCGGCGAGTTTGCTGAGAAGCTTCTCTATGATCCCGTGAAGGTCGAGGCTGCACCACAGGCCAGCACTCTGGAGTGCATCGAGCAGAAGGTATTCTTTGTGGATCAGAACAACAAGTATTCGCTCTTAGAGGGGCTTCTCCAGAAGGAGGAGGTAGGGCGCGCCCTGATCTTCACCCGAACAAAGCACCGGGCAGACAAGCTAGCTGAGATGCTTTCCAAGAACCATATCAATGCTGATGCAATTCATGGCAACAAGTCGCAAAACCAGCGCACAAAGGCCATGCATGACTTCAAGTCAGGCAGGCTGCGGGTGCTTGTGGCTACAGATATCGCCGCAAGGGGAATTGATGTAAATGATATATCCCATGTCATAAACTTCGACCTTCCCAACGAGCCTGAGAGCTATGTTCACCGTATCGGCAGGACCGGGCGAGCCGGAGCCGCAGGAAAGGCATACTCGTTTTGTGCTGCAGAGGAGCGAAATATCCTGAGGAGCATTGAACGGCTGACGAGGGCCGAAATAGGAATCATGCCGCACAAGTACCATTCAGAAAGTGCAAAGACTGCAGTAGGTGCAGCAGCAGAGCCCGCCACACCCAACAGACATAGGGCCATGCAAAGAGGCCCAAGGCTGGAGAGCTATCCAAGATCAGGCCCCAGCTCCAGAAAGCCGTATCCGGTCAGAAGGCATTAGCTCCTGCTCAGCAGGAAAATAGGACGGGGCCATTTCTGCGCCCCTTTCTATGACAAAAAAAGTCACTTTTTTATGGGGTATCTTTGCGGAAACGCTCTTCTCTTTATACCTTTGCGTCCATTGATATTGAATAGACTCGGGAGCGATTGATATGAGGATAGTTCAGGTAAAAGACGTACCCAGCAAGCCCAATCCGCATAACGTGGATGTTAGAAGCATAAGCGACCAGGAGAACGCTCAGGTGGTGCATATCACCCTTCTGCCGGGAGAAGCCCTAAAAAAGCACATCACCCCGGTGGATGTGGTCTTCTATGTGCTTGAGGGCAGAGGTGTGGTGGAGATCGGCGAGGAAAGGCAAGAGGTCGTAAGAGACACGCTGGTTGAGAGCCCGGCCAGGATTGCCCATCGCTGGATCAACGAGAGCGATGGGCCTGTGCGCATCCTTGTAGTGAAGACTCCCCGCCCTAAAGAGGCCACCAGGATGTTGTGAGTGAAATGGTGGCTAAGCTATAAGAGGAGAATATTGCACTTGTCCGACGTTTCTTCTCAGTGGGGCCGTCAGGTGGAGATCTGAAATCTGCAGACGAGCTTTTGTCCTCGAACTTGGTCCTGCATGTGCCTCTTGCCTCATCTCCCGGCATTCAGGGGATGAACGAGATAATCTCGGCCTGTCGGGCTGCCTTTGAGCATCTCGATGTCACTCTCGATGATATTGTGGCTGAGGGAGACCGGGTCGCCGTCCGCTTTACTGCTCGGGGCGTTCATTAGGGTGCATTCATGGGCCTGCCGGCTACGGGCAAGAGCATAACAATGACTGGGATCGAGATATTTTGCATCGAAGACGGCAGGGTTGCAGAGCTGTGGGGCGAAGCCAATCTTCTAGGGCTGATGCAACAATTGGGGATCGTTCCATCCGTGAGCTAGTAGATTTTATATTTTTGAATCCTCCGCAATTTCGGATACCCTCACAGCACGCACTCGCTGCAGTCCTGGCAGCCGCACTCGATGTTGTCTATCTTCCATTTTAAGGCCCAGCGCTTCATATCCTTGATGATCTCGATTATCTCCAGACCGCTCCTGGTGAGGGTGTACTCGCTTTTCACGGGGAATATGCTGCTGTCCACTCGGTTTTCTACAAGGCCTTCTCTCTCAAGCTCCTTCAGCCGCGCAGATAGCACCTTCTGGGTGATGCCGGACAGACAGCTCTTCAGCTCTGAGAAGCGTCGGGTGTGTCCTGTCCCCTTGTAAAGCTCCAGGAGAATGAGCATCGTCCATTTTCTGGCGATGTACTTGACTGTCAGGTTAACCGTGCATCCTTCCTGCATGGTATCTTTAAAGAAACGTTCTAGGCTAAATACCTTGGTATCTATAATATACTGTATGTCGGGGCCGGTAAATATAAGCTCGAAGCTGCCCTTAACATACTGAGAAAAATTGAGATCTACTGGAAAACTGTGACTGACCTGATTAAATCTGACTGACCTGATTTAATCTGACTGGAGGATATAAAAATGGCTGCAATTGAGAAACCAGACATGTTCTGCTACCAATGCTCCCAAAAAGCGGGAGGCACAGGCTGCACAATCAAAGGAGTTTGTGGAAAGGAACCGACTGTAGCTCGTCTGCAGGACAACCTGCTCTTCGCAATCAAGGGCATCAGCGCCTATCTCTATCATGCCCGCGAGCTGGGCTATTCCGACCCGGAGGTGGACGCCTTCATTGAACGGGGCTTCTTCTCGACCCTCACCAATGTCAACTTCGATCCCCAGGAGTTCCTCAGGCTCGCCGTACAGGCCGGGGAGATGAACATCAAGACCATGAAGATGCTCAAAAAGGCACATATAGAAACCTTCGGCGAGCCGACGCCAGTTCAGGTGAAAACAGGCACTGTCAAAGGCCACGGCATCCTTGTCACCGGCCATGATCTGCACGCTCTTGACCAGCTCCTAAAGCAGGTGGAGGGAACTGACGTATTCGTTTACACCCACTCAGAGATGCTGCCTGCCCATGGCTATCCCGGCCTTAGGAAGTATAAGAATCTAGCAGGCAACCTGGGCCGGGCCTGGTTCGACCAGAAAAAGCTCTTCATGGAGTATCCAATGGCAATCCTCGGGACCTCCAACTGCTTCCTTCCCCCTAAGGAGGAGTACCGGGATCGCATGTTTGCGACAGGCCCCGTCTATCTGCCTGGCGTCAAGCACATCGATGGCTACGACTACACCGAAGTGATCGCCAAGGCGAAAAGCCTCCCAGAGTTGCCTCTTGCCCCAGGAGAATATGTGCTCACCACCGGCTTTTCCACACCAGTGCTGCTCTCCCACGCTGCCAAGATCAAACAACTCGTGGAGCAGGGCAAGATCAAGAGGTTCTTTCTGGTTGGCGGCTGCGACGCGCCGCTCAAGAAGTCCGACTACTATCGGGAGTTCGTGAGAAAGCTTCCCAAGGATACAGTTGTGCTCACGCTCGCCTGCGGCAAGTTCCGATTCAACGACCTCGACATGGGAGATATCGAGGGCATTCCCCGGCTGATTGACCTCGGCCAGTGCAACGATGCCATCGTAGCCATCGAAGTCGCCCAAGTATTAGCAGGCCTCTTCGGCGTGGCTGTAAACGATCTGCCGCTCACACTGGTGATCTCATGGATGGAACAGAAGGCCGTAGCCATCCTCTGGTCGCTCTTCGCCCTGGGCCTCAAGGGAATCTACCTGGGTCCCATCCTGCCAGGCTGGATCAATGCCGATATGCTCAAGATCCTGGTGGACAAATACGACGTCAAGCTGATCAGTACTCCTGATGAGGATATCCGCAGGATGATGGCTTGAGGGTATTGAGGCAGGCCATTTGCACTCTTTTTTAGCGACGTCAAAAAATATTTTTTTTTTCAAAAAAAAGGATGCCTGCTTTCGCAGGAGCATCGGTTTACAGCAGTCTGAAGTCATGTGTGGATGGTGTCCATATTGGCTTGGCAGTAACTCCCAGTGTGGATTTTACATAGTTCGTTGCATATGTGGATGATTGCCTTGCCGTGTATCCACTGGTCAGGTAGCTGAAGAATTTCGACATGTACAGGTTGTTGCCTTTACTGTTGACGGAATAATCATATCCTCCGGATAACCAGGATTTGCTCTTGATAGCATTAGCCAAGGCACTGTTCGCACCTGGCTTGAACGACTCGCATCCTGCAAGCATTGTCAAGCCATTGGTCTTGGTGAACATCGCCTTGAGCTCACTTCCTGTTACGACACGATCCGTATCTGCTGCCCTCGTTACCTCGATTACATTTGGTCCCATATGTCCCTTGATTGCAGAGATATAATAGTCGTCCATCTCGCCTACACGGGAATGAGATACTGCTGAATTCCAGTAGTATGTGACGGCATGTCCCTTGTTCATCAGTGCAGAGAACGAATCGGATCCCCAATCCTTGTAGCCGTGCTTGTTCACGTATTCATAGCGGAATGGATCAAGCAGGTACGCTTTTCTGTAAGACGGCACATTGGTGCTCGGATACAGGTAGACATTTGAGGTATATGACTGACCTAAGACTGATCCGGACAATTTATTGTAATTTTTAATGTTAACTCCGAAATCGCCTCCACCTGTGTAATAGGTGCCTTCATGTCCAATCATTTTGGCTTTGTTTTGCGTGTGTGTGCGGAATATGGCGCTTGAACCATATGCTCCTGTGGTCCGTCCGTAAACGCCTGCATATGTCTTTCTGGCAGTGGCATCAATGTATGGACTGTATACCCTTGCAGTTTTGCTGGATGTACCGTATGCATCGATCCAATGATAGGACGATTCTCCTTCCTTATTGCTCGAAGCCGTGTCGAAGTAGAGGTATTTCGTTGCGCTTCCGTAGTCTGCAGACAGCCTTGAGAAAACCTCATTGCTGAACGCAAATGTGTATGTGTACATATTGCTTAAGTAGGAGGTAGTGGAATACGAACTGCCCTGGGCAAAAGAGCTTGCGTAATCGCCTTCCTTGTTCTGTCCTTTGCTGCCTCCTTTGAAGCTATATGCCCTGTTGACGTTGAACCTGAGCCATGCGCCAACGCCATATCCTGCAGTAGAGGAATACGGCGTGTAGGTATTCCAATCATAGTTCCAGGTCGTAACGCCAGATACACCAGAGACGCTTCTATAGGCAACGACATAATTTCCTTTCGAGTCGCTCCTGCTTATGTAGCTATAAGGCAAGCTACCTGTCCCAGAGAATGAATCAGACAGATCTGAGCTTTCTGGATTTAATTGGACCTGTCCGCTTGCATAATCGTTAACATTAGCCCCAAATTGTACACCTGTTAAGGAGATCTTTCCATTGTTTCCTGTTGAAGCTGTGATTTCAAGACCTGACGCTAGGGACGCACAAATTAGCGCGATCAAGGTCAATAATGCCGTGCGTTTAATCGTTCTCATTCTATCATTCTTCATCTTTGGTCCCTCCAATTTCGACCAATACTTTTGTAATAGTTATACTCCTCTCTGATATATGATTCTTGCTATTGTATTGGTCTCTCGTGGTGCATCTTTATGTATTTGGAAAATTTATGACAGTTTTTTATTTTTTTGTTTTGCACTGGCATTTCCTGGCCCACATATATCAAGGCAATTTATAGTTTCAATGGAGGATTCCTATTTACCTGGTTTTAATCGACAGATCCTCTAAAAACGAGCTGCAATTGCAGCAATGAAACGGATTTTTGCCTAATTCTTCCTATTTTTATCCTTTTTTTATGATTTTTTTGACAGCATCCGCTAGGTTCAAATCACATTCCACTTTTTCAATGTGCAGAGCTGGTATAGGTTGAAAGCAAATGCTGTGACCATCATTTTTACGCTTACTCTTCGAACTGTAGTGACTAAGACCCTTCCGGAATTAAAAATTCTCTTGATAACAGCATGAGGACGCTCACCTGGAGATCGTACTTTGCTAATCAATCGATTTCGTTCCTTGTCAAGTTCATCTAATGGCTTCTCGGTCGTCCTGCGCTTCATCGTAAAATCGATTCCTTTTGCCTTTGCTCCAAAGTATCCTCGATCTCTAAAAACCGGTTCACCTTCGACTGAGAGATCTATCTGGCTATCA
>Ga0074195_1000626_pt1 | contig 63991 bp, 57 predicted proteins | sample EPASupsiteHSE623_FD_64525 | JGI IMG/M metagenome (GOLD analysis project Ga0074195, IMG submission 64525) | Bioremediated contaminated groundwater from EPA Superfund site, New Mexico - Sample HSE6-23 | ecosystem: Environmental > Aquatic > Deep subsurface > Groundwater > Contaminated ...
CTTCAGGGCTATCTTCTCCGTCTGGTGGGCGTTGTCCGCATTCTGCTTGATGTTGGAGGACATCTCCTCCATGGACGAGGAGACCTCTTCGGCCGATGCCGCCTGGACGGTGGCGCCCTCGGAGACCTGCTGGGCCCCGGAGCTCATCTGCTCGCTGGCGGCCGCCACGTTGCCCGACGCGGCGCTGACACCCTCGACGACCTCCCGTAACTTCCCGACCATGTTCTTCATCGCCATGAGCAGCCTGCCCGTCTCGTCCTCGCTCCTGACAGCCACGTCCACGGCCAGGTTCCCGTCCGCCAGGTCGTTGGCCACATGGACGGCGTCGTTGAGGGCGTTCTTGACCTTGCGTGAGACGAAGAAGGCGATGCACATGATGATGGCCGCGCACAGGATGGTGGCTATTATTATCTGCCATTGCATTTTGCTTGTTTCGGCGTGTACGGTGTCGACATAGATGCCGGTTGTAACCATCCAGTTCCAGGGGGCATAAAGCTTGACGTAGCCCAATTTCGGTGAAGGCACGGTCTGGTTGGGTTTGGGCCAGCTGTACTCGACATACCCTTCCTCTTTGTTCTTTGCGACGGTGACCATCTCCTTGACGAAGTACTTTCCGTTGGAGTCCTTGAAGACATCATCTGCCATGTCCTTGCCCACTAACTCCTGTTTTACGCCGTGGGCCACAAGCTTTCCGTTCGTGTTGATTACAGTGAAGTATTCGCTGCCGTTGTACCGCAGACCCCTGATGTTCGATACTATCCTCTTCTGGGCGTCATCGAGCGTCATCTCTCCCGTCTTGACCTTTGCGTCGAGCGATGCCATGAGGGTGATGACGACATCCGTCACGTTCTGCAGGGCGCCCTTCTTCTCCTCCATCAGCTTGTCCTTCACCAGGGGGATGTAGTAGAGGATCATCCCGGCCATGATGATGACGATCGTCAGCATCGATATGCTCATAACCTTTGTAGAAATCGACCAATTATTGAACCGTTTCATGTAAAGCCTCCTTTTGGTGATGGCCCCGGGGGCCGCTCAATGATGTATGAACTATGATGAAAGGGCCTGCCTGCCCCCCTTTTTTAGCCTGCCATGGCGAATCCCGCCCTGGCGTAGGCGTCGCTGGTCAGCCGTGCGACGTCCATGATGAGGGCCACGGTCCCGTCTCCCAGTATCGTCGCGCCCGATACCCCCTTAACGTCCCGGTAGGCCCTGCCCAGGGTCTTGATGACCGTCTGGTGCTCCCCGATGACGTTGTCCACGACGAGCCCGATGCGGTTCCTCTCGACCTCCGTTATGACGATCTGCTCGATGTCGGGCCTCGCCCCCTTTATGTCGAAGGACTCCCTGAGGCGGATGTAGGGGACGATCTCGCCGCGTATGTTGGCGATGTCCCTGCCGTGGGATTGCCCCACGTCGGTCCTCGTGAGCTCGACGCACTCCTGGACGATCGTCAGCGGCAGTATGAAGAACTGCCTGTCTATCTCCACGAGGAGGCCCTCGATGATGGCGAGGGTCAGCGGGAGCTTCAGGGTCACCGTCGTGCCCTCGCCCTTCTCGCTCGCTATCTCGACGGAACCCCGGAGGTTGTCTATCGTCCTCTTGACGACATCCATGCCGACGCCCCGTCCCGAGACGTTCGTCACCGTCTCCGAGGTGGAGAAGCCCGGGGCGAAGATGAGGGAGAATATCTCCTTGTCCGTGAGCTCCGTGTCGGCGCCTATGAGACCCTTGTCGACGGCCTTTTTGCGTATGGCCTCCCTGTCGATGCCGGCGCCGTCGTCGGTTATCTCTATGAGGACGTAGGCACCGGAGTGGCGCGCCGCTATGTTGAGCATGCCGGAGCGGGGCTTGCCCAGGGACTCACGCACGTCCGGCGGCTCGATGCCGTGGTCGATGGAGTTCCTGATGAGGTGGACGAGGGGATCGTTGAGGCGTTCGATGACGGTCTTGTCGAGCTCCGTCTCCGCGCCCTCCGTCGTCATCTCCACCTCCCTGCCCAGCTCCTGGGAGAGGTCGCGCACGAGCCTCTTGAAGCGTCCGAAGGTGGTCCCGATGGGGAGCATCCTGATGTTAAGAGTATTGTCCCTGAGATCGCCGGTGAGGCGCTCCACCTCCTCCGCTATGGAGACGAGCTCTGTGCTTCCGAACAGGGAGGCCATCTGGGTCAGGCGGGCCTGGACGGTGACGAGCTCTCCCACGAGGTTGACCAGTGTGTCGAGCTTGTCCGCCGGCACCCGTATGCTCGATGCCGCCTCGTCCTGCCTGTGCGGTGTCTTCTTGACCTTCCGCACGTGCTCCTGCTCCATGAGGGCCGATTCGACCTTCTGCCGCGAGACGAGCCCCTTCTCGACGAGGATCTCCCCGAGCCTCTTCTTCTCCGAGAGCGTCTTCAGGAGATCGGCGCTGTCTATGTCGCGCCTCTCGACGAGGATCTCCCCGAGCCTGCGGTGGTCCTCCCCGGTCAGGGAGTCCTCGCTGTCTATCATGGCGATGTCGACCCGGCTCGCGTCGTCGACGAAGATGAAGACGTCCCGTATGGCGTCGATCCCCCTGTCGGTGGTGAGGATGATGTCCCAGGAGACGTAGCAGCGCTCCGGGTCGATGTCGTCAAGGGGGGGTATCCTGTCAAGCCCGGCGAATATCCTCGACTCGCCCAGGAACTGCAGCTCGTTGAGGAGAAGGAGCGGGTTCGTGCCCGTTAAGAATATGTCCTCCGGGGGGACGAAGCGCACGCGGAAGGTGCACTCCGGCTCCTTATGGGGTAACGACGAGGCCTCCCTCGCCAGTGAATCGTCAGCTGGGTTCTGGATGGGGGGGGTTTGCCGGGGGTCCCTTCCGAAGGCATGGAAGGAATCGATGAGTGTCTGTGCATCCTGCGGCAGGGAGGCTTCGTCGGAGGGGGCTTCTATCATGAGGCGTATGAGGTCCCTGGCCCTGAGCGTCAGGCTGATGAGCTCCCCCGTTACCGGGAGCCTGCCCTCGCGCACGTCGTCAAAGACCGTTTCTATCGTGTGGGTGAAGCGGGCCACGTCCTCGAACCCGAACATGGCGCCGGAACCCTTTATCGTGTGAAGGGCCCTGAAGACCCTGCCGATGAGTTCGGAGTCATCGGGGGCCTCCTCGAGTTCCAGGAGGGCGGCCTCGAGGTCGGTCAGGAGTTCGAAGGCCTCCTCGATGAATGCCTGCGTGTGGTTGTCCATCATGGCGCCACTCCTTCCGTCCTCTGCCAGAGGCAGGGGCCGCCGGTGCACCCGGAGCCGCGTATGAAGCCTGACGATGCCACGACCTCACCGACGGCGGGGGACACCTCCGACAGCCTCACTGCCGCGGACGTCCTGTGCGCCGCGCACAGAAGCTGGAAGAGCGACAGGTCACAGCGTGTGACGTAGGCGAGATTGACGGTGAGGCCGGCGGCGGCCGCGAGTTCCCCGGCGAGGACCTTCCTGAGCTCGACGGCGTTCTCGATGGTCACATCGCCGTAAAGGGTGAGGACTGTCCCGTCCTGTGTGTGTTCGACCCTGCTATCCATTATTCATCTCCCTGGGACGTGGTTTTTCTGACATACTCTCTTTGTCGGTGGAACTGATATCCGGGAATATACGGCGGCACACTGATTATGGTGTAGGAGCTCTCTCAAAAAAATGTAGGAATTGTCCTACGCCTGAAAATATTGGAACTCTTTTTCTTGACCGGGGGCTGCGAGTGGGAAGAAAATGAAGATATGGATATAACGCGGGAGCACGTGGAGACGATAGTTGCCATACTTACGGGCATAGGATTAAGCGCGGCATGCGGTTTCAGGATCTTTCTGCCGCTCCTTGCCCTTAATCTTGCCGCCATGTCCGGGTACGTCGGCCTCGCTCCGGGATTCGAATGGATTGGAGGATATCAGGTTACAATCGCCTTTTCCCTGGCGACAGTGCTCGAGATCGTCGCGTACTATGTTCCCTGGCTCGATAATGTTATGGACGCCATCGCTTCGCCTGTGAGCATTATTGCGGGCACCATAGCGACTGCATCGCTGTTAACGGACATACCCCCTTCACTGAAATGGACCATATCGATCATCGCAGGCGGCGGGATCGCCGGTCTCTTGCAGGGCGCGACTGTCGCCCTGCGCACGAAATCATCCCTCTTCACCGGGGGCCTGGGAAATTTCATCGTAGCGAGCTTCGAGCTCCTGGCATCGGCGATCGTCTCCTTTCTTTCCCTCATCCTCCCCGTAGTTGCCTTCATTCTTGCGATGATACTCGTCGTCTATTGCCTTCTGCTGGCACGCCGGGTTTATGTGAAGAAGAAAAATGCGGGTAATGGGAAAGAAGAGGGGTAATGGAAAGAGGTGATGGGTAATAGGTTATGGGTAATGGGAAAGACAATGGAACACTTCCTATTACCCATAACCCACTGGTGTCCAAAACAATCGACTTTCAGGATTGCCTTCTTTATTGCACCTATTACCGGTGGGTTACGTTATTTCTTCCCGGTATTGCCTTATGGCCTCGAGGAAGAGGGCTCCGTATTTGTCGAGTTTTGCCTGGCCTATGCCTGATATGGTCAGCATCTCTTCCAGTGTGCCGGGAAGACGGGTGACCAGTTCTTTCAGGGTGGTGTCATGAAAGACGGTGTAGGCGGGGATTGAGGACTTTCGGGCCAGCTCGAACCGCAATGAACGAAGGCGTTCCCAGAGGGCGGGGTCGAATTCGAAAGAAGCCCGGGTTCCTTCGGCGTGTGCATCGGGCAGGGCCCCGGATACTTTCTGCTTTCGGCTTTTCTTTACCGGGGCGGGGTCTTTGCGCAGTTCGAACACCTGCTGCCCCTTAAGGACGGGGCCGCAGCTTGCCGAAAGGCGCAGTCCGCCCTTCTTCTCCATGTCCACCTTCATGAGCCCCGCCGCGACGAGCTGCCTGTAGACGGACCTCCACTCCAATACGGAGAGTTCCTTGCCTATGCCGAACGTGGAAACCGTGTCGTGTCCGAAGGAGCGGATCTTTGGCGTCTCTTTGCCGAGCAGCACGTCTATGAGATGGTTGGCGCCGAACATTTGACCTGTTCTGTACGCGCACGACAGGGCCTTTTGAGCGGCGAGGGTGCCGTCAACCACTTCCACATTTCCGAGACATATATCGCAATTACCGCACGCTTCGGGGTAGGTCTCACCGAAATAGCCAAGCAGGACCTGTCTGCGGCATCTGGCTGTTTCCGAATAACCCAGCATCGCCTCCATCTTCCGGTACTGAACGGCTTTGAAATCATCATTCCCGGGTGAATTCTCAAGCATCTGCCGGAGCATGACCACGTCGGCAAGACTGTACACCATCCATGCGTCTGCGCTTTCTCCGTCGCGCCCCGCGCGCCCGGTTTCCTGGTAGTAGCCCTCCAGGGTTCTTGGGAGGTTCAGGTGGGCGACGAAGCGGATGTCCGGCTTGTTGATGCCCATGCCGAAGGCTATCGTTGCCACCATTATGATGCCCTCCGATTGGAGAAACTCTCTCTGGTTCCTGAGCCTGTCTTCCCGGTTGAGGCCCGCATGATATGGCAGGGCGCGAAGACCTTTGCCCTGAAGAAACCCGGCGATGTCCTCGGTCTTTCTTCTCGTCATGCAGTAGACGATGCCCGATTCTCCGGGGTGCTCCGACCTTATGAAGTCAATCAACTGCTCTTTTTCCTTGTCCTTGATCTCTACCCGGTAACGGATATTGGGCCTGTCAAAGCTCGTGATGAATTGCCGTGCTTTCGCGAGGCGCAGTTTGTCGATTATCTCTTTCCTTGTCGTTTCATCAGCGGTTGCCGTCAATGCCACCCGGGGAATATCGGGGAACATTCCGGCCAGTACGCCCAGTTCAAGATACTCGGGCCTGAAATCATGGCCCCACTGGGACACGCAGTGGGCTTCGTCTATGGCGAAGAGGCACACCTTTATCCTGCCAAGGAGCCCCATGAAACCGTCCGTGACGAGTCTCTCGGGAGCGACGTACAAAAGATCCAGCCGGCCCTCCAGGGCCCGTTGTTCGATGGCACGTGCATCGCGGAATCCCTGGGTGGAATTCAGGAACCCGGCCCTGATGCCGAGTTCGCTCACCGCATCCACCTGGTCCTGCATCAGCGCGATAAGCGGCGAGATCACAACGCAAATACCCGGCCGGATCAGCGCCGGGACCTGGTAACACAGGGATTTTCCGCTTCCCGTGGGCATGAGGACGAAGGCGTCTCCTCCGCCCACGAGATGGTTAATGACCTCTTCCTGATGAGGACGAAAGGAACTGTATCCGAAGTATTTCTTCAAGACGTCCTGGGGCGATATGCGAATATCCGTTTTTTCCATAAACAACCTCGTGCAATAAGCGGGAGCTGCCCGCAGTAGATTACCCTATGAGGGACGATTTTAGCTATACTTCAGATATATTACTTTTCTTTCTTATATTCCCGATGATATTTATTTATAGCATCAGGATGAGACATCTTTATCAGCCTTTATCTCTCAAGAAATCGAAATCAGACGGTAATTGACACCGATTGAATATAATAATATAAATAATTCCAAATACTTAGAGATTTCTACCCGCCTTGACTTAGCCTCGAATGGCATGGTGTAATATGTATGTTCACCGTGTCAGGCCTCGCACCCATTCATGCGGACCCCCAAAAAAACCCTGCGGGTCCACGGCTTGTGAGATAAAAGGAGGTACTTGAGTCATGGCCGACAATCAAGGTATCAACAGACGGAATTTCCTCAAAATTATCGGTATTTCAGGTGCGGCGGTGTCAATGGCCGGGTTTCCCTTTCGAAACCTTTCGGCCCAGACGCCATTTGGTAAACATTCACAGGAACAACCAACATATGTGATAAAGAGAAAGGTTCCCCAGGTATGCGCTCGGGCGTGCGAGGCTGATTGCGCATACAACGTCGTGGTAGGCGTTGATCCTGTAACCGGACTCGAACGGGCGCTGACCCTGGAGGGCAGGCCGGAGGATCCGGTGTCCAACGGCAAATTCTGCATCAAGGGCATGGCCTTCGTGGATTCGATGTACGATCCCGACAGGCTGATGGTGTCCCTGAAAAGGACAAAGCCCAAAAAAGGCACGGACAACGATCCGGGCTGGGTCACCATCAAAACGGAGGACGCGGCAAACGAGATCATCGCAACGCTGAAAAAGTTGAAAGCGGAAGAGATCCTCATGTGTTCCCCCGGAGACCCTTACACGAACAAACTCGCCCGTTCCATCGGCGTCACGCGAAGCGACCAGAGAACGGAGTGTTTCGGCACCCACTATTACATCAATTGCCTGACCATCACCAACCCGCCGAACAAGTATTATTCCAGCACGTATACCCCGTCTCATCATGTGGCGGGATATGATTTTGACAATGCCCAATACCAGGTATGGTTCGGATTCGATTCGTTTTCCAAGTGCGGCAAGGCGGGCATGCTCAATCACTGGGCCCGGGGCAAAAAAAACAAGGGCAAGATCGTCATGTTCAATCCCTTGAGGACACCGCTGGCGGATGCGTTCGCAACCGAATACCATTCGATCAAACCCGGGACTGACCTGGCTGTGGCCCTGGCCATGATCAATGTTATTGTCTCGAGCGGAAAATACAATGCAGAATTCCTGAAAAAATATAGTGATGCACCGGCCCTTATCGATACAAAGACCCGGATGCCCCTCACTGCGAAGGACGGCTCTGTGATGGCATGGTGCAGCATCCACAAAACAGCCGAGCCCATCGACGCCTGCCATGCTCCCGTCATGGACGGAGGCCCATACAAGGTGAAGGTGGACGGGAAAGAGGTTGAGGCAAAGACCGTCCTCAATCTTTTGAAGGAAGGCGTGAGACCCTACACGACACAATGGGCGTCAAGGATCACAGAGGTGTCTCCGTCGGTTATCGCCAGGATCGCACGGGAATTTGCCGCGGCGGCGCCGAGCGCCTTCATTCCCACCTATAAGCGCGATTCAGCCGGACCCAACTACGCCAACAGCTGGCGGTTGCGCCACGCAATCAGCATACTCAACACCCTTACGGGAGCCATGGACCACGAAGGCGGCATTATCCTGCTTCACGGCGTCAGGGTACCGTGGCTTGAGGATCTTTCAAAGCCTGCAAAACCCTATCCGGAGCTTCCGAAGGAACCGGTGGATTTCCGGAACCAGTTTCCCGTCACCGATGACATCTACCGGAACAAGGACTTCTCCGCCCCGGGCCACTATGGAATGGTGGGCTGGGGACTGTACAAGACAACCAGGACCAAGGCCGTATTCTTCAGGAACCCTCATCGGGGGCTTCACGCAATGATCCAGCCCCAGATGGCCGAGGCAGCCCTGGAGAAGATGGAACTCGTTGTAGACTGGAACCTCTACCTGGATGACCTTGGCTACTGGTGTGATTACGTGCTGGCGGCCCCTCATCAGTTCGAAGAGGGTAAATTCGACCTCAGGCTCTATTATCCCAAGTGGCCGTGCTACGTGGGCGGCACCCCGGTCCAGAAAAGTCCCGGCGATCAGATCGGCTGGGGCGGTCTGGCGGCCAAGATCGGCATGGCTCTGGCGCCGGAGTATTGGACCACCGATGGAAGCACCGATCCCAAGAAGCGTGTTCCCCTTAACATGAGCGACGTGGCAGTCAAAGAGGCGGGTGTCGCCGAGAACACCGCCGAGTTTATGAAGAAGGGCGGCTTGTGGATCGACAGGAGAAAATACGACAACTATAAGACCATCCGGGAGATCGGCTATGGAAAACCGAACGGCAGGGTCAGAATGTACATTGATGAGTTTGCCAGAGTGAGTCACGACCCTCTGCCCGTATGGGCCCCACGGTGGCATGACACAAAGGGCGATTACACGTTCTCGCTCCTCATTACCAGGGCGCCCTGGATCATGCACGCCGATCCTAACTTTGTCAATAATCCCGTGCTCCGCAAAATGACGGAGAGAAACTTCATGGACTGTGTGTGGATCAATCCCGACGCAGCCAAACAGATCGGTGTCAAAGAAGGGGATATGGTCGTGCTCGAGAACAACCCCGAATACATGAAAGACCTGCCGAGACCCGTCAAGGCAAAGGTCCATATCACGAAACGAATCACCCGAAAGGATTGCGTTCTCACCTTCCATGGCATAGGTCACAGGGCCAGGAACCTTAAGACAGCAGCAAACTGGGGTTATCGCGACGGCGACCTCATACCCCAGAAAGATCCGGCCATCGCGAAGAAGCATGACCCGACCGGTATGGGCTGGGTCGAAGACGTCTATGTCCGTATCAGGAAAGCTTAAAGGCAGGTGACAGACCATGAAAGAATATGCGATTTTGCTTAATAACACCAACTGTACGGCATGCAACACCTGTGCATACAGGTGCGTGCAGGAGTTCAGATATCACGACCAGGCCGGCAAAGGCCTTTTTCGGACCTTCGTGGCCACCAACGATGACGGGCTCTATCACAAGCGCTGCATGCACTGCGTCGACCCCCAGTGCGTGAAGAATTGCCCCGTCAATGCCCTTACCAAGAGCGAATATGGTCCCGTGCTCTACAGCGCGGATACCTGCATCGGGTGCCAGACGTGCGTTAAGGTTTGCCCCTTTAACGTTCCCCAGTTCGACGAGGCCCGGAAAAAGATTGTCAAATGCAGCATGTGTGCGCAAAGGGTAGGGAAGGGCACGCAGCCGGCGTGCGTGGAGGCCTGCCCGACGGGGGCCCTGGAGTTCGGCGAATACAAGGCCATAATGGCCAGGGCGCAGGAAATGGCAAAGAAAGGCAAGCTTACGCTATACGGCGACAAGGAGGCGGGAGGCACGCACCTTTTCGTTCTCATGAAGGGCGACCCCGCAGCCGCCGGTTATCCGAAAGCGGCCAAGAACGAGAAACCCGTGAAGAAGGCTGCCGAAGGGACGTTTGATGTTCCTGTGATGGCGGCCCTCGCCCTGGGCGGTTTCAAGAAGCTGACAGAGCGGAAAGAACGTATCGCGGCGGAAAAAGAGAAGGATAAAGACAATTGACCTTCAGGGGGGTGGGCAGCTGCTGCCCACCCCCCTTTTATTTTTACTATAGTTTCTATCGGAGAACCCATGAGCGATCAAGGCGACACAACGCAGACAGCAACTGCGCGGACCGTCCTTTATGGCAGTCTTGCCCAGGCATTCAATTATCCCGATGAAGCCGTTGCCGGTGCATTGGCAGACGGCGAGTTCCTCGCCATGGCGGCGGATGTGCTCCCGGTAGGGGCAATCGAAATCCTGAGGCCCCTCGATATATACCGCAACACCAGGAGGGAGGCCCTTCTTTTAGACCTGGAGAGAGACTACACCTGGATGTTCTTTGCTTCAAAACCCAGGATAGCCTATCTCTTCGAGTCCGTTTACAACGAGGGAAAACTCTACCAGGAGTCGACTTTCCAGATAGCCCGGCTGTACCACGATGCGGGACTGAAGGTCGAGGAGGCCTTCAAGCTTCCCCCCGACCATATCGCGGTGGAGCTGGAGTTCATGGCCTATCTTGCCTTCAGCGAGTCGGAGGCCATCACCACAGGGAACAGGGAAAACGAGCAGTACGCCCGGGAGCTTCAGGAGAAGGTCCTTGCCGAACATTTGAGGCCTTTTGCCTTTGCACTCGGCGAGCGTATTCATGAAAATGCAAAGACCGATTTCTACCGCGCCATGGGCGAGTTGTTGATACAGCTGTTCCATCCATAGGAAGTCCTACCCCAATGGCAAAAGAATGAGCTTTTCCTTTTCCTGAAACGCGTAAACGTCCCTAAAGCACTTCCTCGAGACTCTTGCTGATTGCACCCCAGTTGACTATGTTCCAGTAGGCTTCGATGAACTTGCCCCTGTCGTTCTTGTAGTCGAGGTAATAGGCATGTTCCCAGACATCGAGGGCCATAAGGATCCTGAACATGGGGTAGATGTTGGTATTATGTTTTTCGACCTGCATGATCAAGGGCCTGTTCGTCAGCTTGCAGAAGGTGAGCGTCGCCCAGCCCGAACCCTCGGTGCTCATCGCGGCCTGTGAAAAGACCCTCTTGAAGCGGTCAAAGGAACCGTATTCCCTGTCGATGAGCTCCGCGAGCGCCCCCGACGGCATGCCGCCGCCGCCCTTGCCGGCCGGTGCCAGGTTTTCCCAGAATATGTAATGGAGGAGATGTCCGCCTATATGGAACGATAGTTCTTTATACGTCGCCTTTGTATCGAAATCAGCTTTGTCGGCTCTGGCTTTGTCCAGTCTCTGAAGGATTGCGTTGGCCCCGTTCACATAGGCCGCATGGTGCTTATCGTGGTGCAATCTCAGAAGATCCTCTGATATGTAAGGTTTAAGGGCGTCGTAGCCGTAGGGGAGATCGGGTAATGCATACAATTTTTGTGCTTCCATTTTTGCCTCCTTTTTGATTTTTTTGCGGACTTTTCTCGCCGGGCAGCGGTCCCCGGGGAACCGCGGCACATTATAATAAGTGTAGCACGTAATCCGCACGGAGGCCTGTTTGATGACCACGCAAGTTCTTTGTGAGCCCCTGAGCTATAAGGAATTCCCTTTTTTTGGCGCGAACATCTGACAGTCGATTCCGGAGCTCAGGAATACCTCGCGGGATGGTATGAGTCGGGATTTGAACCCCATTGCTCTGCAGCCGTAAGGAAACGCTTTGTCATGGGTAATATGGAAATGAATACAGGAAAAACAGCCTGATGTGGTTCCTTGTCCTTGAGGTCCTGTACCGGGCAATGTCTTCGGGTTCATGGATGGTGATCTTTTAAACTTTTCACGTTGCTCGACGTATTCCTCCCGGGCCGACATCCCGGACTCGATCCGGGACCCAGGCCATCTTCTATCCCTTCGTTTCTCCGCGTGGAATGACGGCAAGAACGGATAGGGTATCGTTCCCGGCGGTACTAACGGTTCGAGCCGGTCCTGGAAAGGAGGCTGATCTTACGGTCCACCTCACCTTCTCTCCTGTCCAGATCGTCGTTTTTTGCCTTGAACTGCTGTTGCTGAACGAAAAGTTTTGCCTTTAAATCCTCGAGACGCTGGTTGAAATACGCGGCGTTTTGGTTGAACCTGTTCAGCTCCGGGATGCAGTAGCTGTACTGGGGGCTTTTGAGGTCTTTCTCACCTGAACATTCCGCGAAGAGGTCGGCCTCCTCGGCATCCAACTGCTTCCTTATCTTGTCGAGAGGCTTGAAGTATTGGGCATGAAAGGTGCTTTCTTCCTGAAAAAGCTTATATCGGGCAGCCCTGATCTCGTCCTTTTCCCTGGTGAGCTTCGTCAGTTCGCTGGACGCCGGGGGTTTTCCCCTGGTGGATGAATTGCCCTGGGCCGAGCCGTCGTGAGTGGACAACAAAAGGCATAGCAAAGCGAGAAGGACGGGACATGCCAGGCGGGAAACCCTCGGCCATAGTCGTGTCACAGCCACTTTGTTCATTGTTAATATCCTCATCGGTATGCCTCCTCGTTTTCGTCCGGCGGGTAGAAGATTTTCTTGCTGTATTTTCCTATAGGATGTGTCTGTTTGCAAGTGGTTTTACGGGCAGGGTCTGCGTCAGCGCCTTTTTCTTCACTACCGGACATGATACCACTGATAAGAAAAAACCCGTGGTCGCCGGGGTCCCACGGGTTTTCAGCGCAGCGAAGATTTCTTTTCTAAAGTTTGAACTGGTTTACGATACCCTGGAGTTCCTTCGACAGACTTGACATCTGGGAGGCCGCCATCGCGCTGCCTTGAATGTTCTTCGCAGTGTCCTGCATGGCCATGGATATCTGGTGTATATTACCGGTTATTTCATTGGTGGTCGCCGTTTGCTGCTCTGATGCAACCGCTATCTGGTTCACTTCCGCGGCGACGATGCTGATCTGCTCCAGGATGTCTTTCAGGGCGCTGCCGGACTTGCTCGTTTCACTGGTTCCGACTTCCACTTCTCTTACCCCTTGCTCCATGGAACTGACGGCGGACTTCGTCTCGGTCTGCATGGACTGGATGGTTTTTTCGATCTCCTGCGTTGCATCCGTTGTTCTTTCGGCAAGTTTCTTTACCTCGTCGGCAACGACGGCGAAACCGCGTCCGTGCTCGCCTGCCCGCGCAGCTTCTATAGCCGCGTTGAGGGCAAGGAGGTTTGTCTGGTCGGCTATCTCGTTGATGAGCTCCACGATAGCACCTATCTGATCGGAGCGTTCGCCCAGTTTCTTGATGATAAGGGCGGATTCCTTGACCCTCAGATTGATCCTGTCCATTACTTCCGCGGTCTGGCGCGTGATCGTCTCGCCCGAAACTGCGGAGCCGTTTGCCTTTTCGGAGCTTTTTGCGGCCTTGGCGCAATTCTGGGCGATCTCCATCGATGTTGTCGACATTTCCTCGCTGGCCGTCGCCACGTTGTTTATCTGGCCCGCGGCCTGCTCCACGCCGGAGGCCATCTGACCTGAATTGCTGTCGAGTGTATCCGCCGCGGAGGCGACCTTGTTGCTGCTTTCTGCCACCTTCATGACGGTACCGTGCAGGTTTTCAACGAAGGTGTTGAACTCGACCGCCATTCCCCCGATTTCGTCCTTTGATTCAACATCGATCCGCCTGGTGAGGTCTCCTCTCGATATCTCCCCTATGACCTCCACCGTGCGTTTTATCGGAGCCAGAACGAAGCGCGTCAGCGTAATGCTTACGAGGAGGGAAGCCGCGATTGCTATGAATATGACCGCTACGAAGATTATAATGACCCGCGAATAGGTTGTCAGTGAGGCATCGTAGCTTTCCCGGCTCAGCTTGTCCTCCAGGGCAAGAAGGTCATTAAGTGCCGTGTTGAGTTCCTGGAATCTCTTGTCTGCCTGGAACATCAGCGTAGTCGCCAGGCTGAAATCGCTGGAGGACATATCTATGACCTTTTCCACCGAGTCCCTGTATCCCTTCAGTGCCGCGAGAGATGCGGTGTAATGCTTCTTCTGCATCTCCGACAGGTTTCCTGACGTCCGGGCCTTATCCATGACGGAGCGCGTTGCGTCTATGGTGGTGATCACATTTTTTGCCAGTTTTTCGACATTTTGTTTGAGGAAGTCCGCGCTGGACCAGCTGAGCACCTTGTAGGTGTTGGCGTGGACATCTCTAATGTCGTTTATGATCGTGGAGATGGTCTGGTAGCCCTTGAAACGACTGGCGTAAAGGTCGTTTATCGTCGCCCTCTGGCTTGCCATCCCGATAAATGAGACAATTCCGAAGATGACAAGGAAGACGATCACCGTCAGCGGAGGCAGAAGAAGTTTCTTTTGCATAGTGAGATTTGAGATCATCTTTTTCATCTTTCAACCCTCCTTGTGCCCGGAGGATGGCCGGCATTCAAACCCTTCATGTTTCCCCCCTTTTGATCCCTTTCGGGGTCGGGCCGTTATTTGTAGGCCCCGGCGCAAAGGATTATGTCACCCGAACGTACGAAGTACGTTGTCTTGGGCTCGATCTTTTTTGTTTCGGGGTTCAGGTACTTGTAATCAACCCAGCCGTTGCCCTTTGTTTTTGCCTGACTGATTACATCTTTTCTGAAAAATTTGCCATCAGGATCAGGTACCTCGAGGAGGTTCTTGCCTATGATCTTGGGGTTTTTCGGATGTGCGATCACGGTTGCCGTCATATCGTAGGCAAAGACGTAAAGCTCGCCCTTGTCGAATTGACCTTTCGGTTTGCTGATTTCGGCGACGGCCTTGTCTTTACCATTAGCCTTGGCATAGGAAACGGCCTTGTCGACAAGTGCTTTTGCCTCGGCGGTATTGCCGGCCGCCTGAACGTATCCGGCCGCGACGAAGCAGGCCAGCGAGAAGAAAATCGTGCATACCATTACAAAACCCATTCTTTTCATACTTCCTCCTTATATCGGTAATGTATATGAAACTCTCTGGTTATTGCCAATAATTACATAAGCGCTTTTGACTGGATTATCGGATTGTTTAAGATATTCTTAAGATATTTGGTTGAATGCTATATAGTATTGGGGCAGGGTGATGGAAAGAAAAGAGAGGTGAGGGGTAATGGGCAATGGGTTATGGGAACAGAAGGAGAAGAGAGGTGAGGGGTAACAGGCAGGAAAAGATAAAATGTAAAGGGAGGTTTTATGGGGACTGGTAATGAATTTTCGTTGAAAGGATATTCGCTTCCGATGAGCCCGAAGGGGAGGTCCGCGATAATCGATCCGCCGCCGTGGCACTACGGAGGGGACGTGCTTCATCTCACCTTCAGGGCGGACGAAAAAAAGGTGCGCGAGCTCATCCCGCCGCCGCTTATGCCGGGGCCCAACCCCGGGGAGGGGGTGGTCTGGTTCACCGAATGGGTATCGGCAAGCGACGCGAATCCCGATCTCAGTTTCATTAATCCCGAGCGTTCCCAGTACAAGGAATGCATAGTCATGGTGAGCTGTCAATTCAGGGACCAGCCGGGCTACTATGTGCCCTACATATGGGTTGACAACGACTTTACCCTCGTGAGAGGTCTCTTCCAGGGCTTCCCGAAAAAGCTGGGCAAAGTGTACCTTACCAGGCTCCACGATCTCACCCCGAAGGTAGGCGGAAAAAAGGCCGGCGCAAAGGTGAAGGGTATCTGTGTTTCCCAGGCACAGCGTATCGTGGAAGGGTCAATGGTCTTCAAAAGACAGGCGGAACCGTCCGAAGTGCCCCCGGTGAAATTCTATCTCATGCGCCATTTTCCCGGGATTGAGGATATCACGAAACCGGATATACACCAGATTGCCTCGAGCCGGGTTGTGGACCCGAGGGTTGCCGATGTGTGGGTGGGGGACGGGGACGTGAAGTTTCATGCTTCGGAATTTGAAGAGGTTGCGGATCTGGGCTCCGTGGAGGTGACGGGCGCGTTCTACTACAGCCTGGGAATAACCATAACGGGCGGTGAGATCCTGCACCGATTCTGAGTCTTTGCGTTTAAAACGCAAGGCCTCATTTTTGCCGAAGCATATTATTGGCCTGTGATATCAGGGTGTTGTGGCTGTCTGCGTTCATAAAACCGCGAAGCGTGTTTATACTATGGTTGTATGAAAAACATGGTATTTGCGAGGAGGCGGCCATGCCGGTGAGAAAATTAAAAGAGTTTTTGGATGGGAATAAGATCAGGTACGTTACCGTTGCCCATTCCCAGGCCTTTACCTCTCAGGAGATAGCCGCTTCGGCTCATATCCCCGGAAAGGAATTGGCCAAGACGGTGATGATCAAGGTGGATGGGAAGATGGCAATGGCCGTCATCCCTGCATCACACAAGGTGGACTTCGGGCTCCTCAAAGGTGTGACGGGCGGGCAAAAGGTCGAGCTGGCAAACGAGGAGGAGTTCCGGTACAAATTTCCCGAGTGCGAGATAGGCGCCATGCCGCCCTTCGGCAACCTCTACGGGATGGAAGTATTCGTGGCGGAAGGCCTCGCAGAGGACGAGACGATCGCCTTCAACGCGGGGTCGCACACCGAGCTTATCAAGCTGGCCTACAGTGATTTCTATCGGCTCGTCATGCCGAAGGTGGGGAGGTTTAGCTCAAAGGGAAGCCTGTGAAAGACCGGAGGCTTTCATTGTCCCCCGGTCTTGTCAGTATCTCTCTTTGCCTGTGGACCGTGGGGCTGGTTTGTTGCTGTTCCCCGATGATGTGGTCAGGACCTCGATCTTCCCTTTCTGGATCAGGGTTTGAACATTCGGCGAGGACACATCGGCATTGGTAATGTTTGCGGTTGATCCGCCTGCGAGGCTGATCGTCCTGCCACCCGTAAGGGAGATCACGAGCCTCTGCCCGGTCTTGTTCTTGATCGTGGCCGCATCGGCCGGAACCGACAACATAAATATAGCGACAAGAACCATTGTCAGACAGAGAAAGGATCTTTTGGCCATCTGTTCCTCCTTAATTTTATGTCTTTATCCTCAGGTGTCCGTAACGGTAGCCTTCAATTTTTCCATGCCGAATACTTCGATCATGCGGTGTTTCTTTCTGAGGATGCCCGACTCTTCAATATAGTGAAGGCAAGCGAGACAGATACCCTTGAAGATTTATTATACTGTTCTTTCACCTGTTGCACAATGTAAAGTGCTTAACCTTGCTAAGCCTTTAATGGAATCATGTGATGGATGGATGCACTCTTTGACGGGGCATACTGGTGAATGCATTTTCCTTATATGCTATGATCATCTGAAAGATCATCCGCCGGAAGCGGCCTTGCCATTCACGGCGGCAATGAAGAAGCTACCGTAAAACAGTCCGGACCGGTGAAAGGAAGTGCGATATGAAAGACGATCGTCCATCACGCGTATATGATGCGCTCTTCAAGCCTCAAAGCATTGTCATCATCGGGGGCAGCGAAAGCTTGAGCAAACCCGGCGGGAAGGTGCTTGCCAATATTCTCGATCATGATTACAGCGGGACCCTCTGGGTGGTGAACCCCGGAGGGCAGGTCAAAGATCTTCCCACGTTTCCCTCCGTGCCGGACCTGCCGGATGTGCCCGAGCTTGGCATTATTGCGATCCCGGCTGCATTTGTTGCCGAGGCCCTGGAGGGGCTCGGCCGCAGGGGGACAAAGGCCGTTGTCATTCTTTCCGCCGGTTTCGGCGAGAAAGACGAAAAAGGAAGACAGGAGGAAAGGCGCCTTCTTGCCATTGCCGATAGTTTTGGGATGACGATAATCGGACCGAACTGCTCCGGGTTCATGACACCCCAATACAGCGGAAAATTCGCGGGTATCATCCCCGAACTGAAGCCGCGATCCATTGATTTCATCAGCGGCTCAGGTGCGACGGTGGACCTCGTAATGGAGCAGGCCGTCCTGCGGGGGTTGTCCTTCTGCAACGTTGTAAATGTCGGGAACTCCATACAGATCGGTGTTGAGGACCTCATCGCACTCTATGATGAAAACTATGGCGCTGAAGGGTCTCCCATCCTGATGCTCTACCTCGAGTCGCTGAAAAAGCCGGGACTGTTGTTGAAGCATGCGCGGAGTCTCACTAAAAAAGGGTGTGCCATCGTGGGCATAAAGTCAGGCGTTTCCGTATCCGGCGCAAGGGCGGCGGCAAGTCATACCGGCGCCATGGCAACAGACGATACCGCCGTTCAGGCCCTTTTTGACAAGGCGGGCATCATAAGGGTGAAGAGCAAGATGGAGATGATCGATGTGGCCTGCGCCCTTTTGGGAACAGGCGGGCGGCTTAAGGGGAACCGGGCCTGTGTCGTCACCGATGCCGGGGGTCCCGGTGTCATGCTCACCGACGAACTGGAGAGACAAGGCCTTGTATTGCCTGTCCTTGGAGAGAAGACCCGGGGAAGGCTCAGCGGCATACTGCCGCCGGAAAGTTCCGTTGCCAACCCCATCGACTGTCTCCCATCAAGGACGGCATCCCAGTTCAGGGAGATATTTCAGGTGCTCGGCGAGGAAGAGTCGGGCTCGATAGATGTCATTGCCATACAGGTCGGCAATCCGGGAATGTTCCCCAACAGGGAGATCTATGAGGAGGTTGCCCGGGCGATGGAAAGTTCTCCCATTCCTGTTCTCCCCGCACTGAGCTCTGTTACGACATGCACTGTGCCGATCAGGGAATTCACCGACGACGGACATTTCTATTTTCCCGATGAGGTGAATCTTGGCAGCGCGCTCGGCAAAGTGCTGCGCCGCCCGGCAGTCTTCGAGGCATCCGGTGAACTCGCGAACTACGATCGGGCAGGCATACAGAGTGCATTGAAGGGACAAACGGGTCCCCTGACGGCGCAGGCCGTGACACAGGTACTCAAGCAGGCCGGGTTTGTTTTTCCGCCGCAGGTCGAGGCAATGTCCCTCGCGGAAATGAAGCGGGCCTGCGAGACGGTGGGTTATCCGCTGGCAATGAAGGTCCTCGGGCCTCTCCACAAGAGCGATCTCGGTGGGGTGAGACTTATGATCACCGATGCCGGGACCGCCGAGGCGGCGTGGCATGACCTCATGGGCATACGAGATGCCCGGGGTGTCCTTGTCCAGCGGATGGTGGAAGGGACGGAGGTCATTCTGGGGGCAAGCGGGGCCGATGGGCTCGGTCACCTCGTGATGTTCGGGCTTGGCGGAATATACACCGAGGTATTGAAAGACGTCAGCTTCTGCCTTGCTCCTGTGTCGAGAGAGGAGAGCCTCCTGATGGTGAAGGCCATCCGGAGTTATCCCATCCTCGAGGGCGTCCGGGGCCAAAGAGGAATCTCAACGGAACGTGTTTGTGATTATGTCGAAAGGCTGGGTCGCCTCGTCCATGATTTTCCCGTCATCGGTGAGATCGATCTCAATCCTCTCAAGGGCAGCGGCAGCGAACTCTATGTTGTCGATGCACGAATAATCCTGCACGCCTGACCTCCTCAGGTAATTTGTTGACGAAAAAAGGCCGGTCTCATGACCGGCCTTTGAATTATTCTCGCGGTGTTTTACAACTTGAAGAGAAGGTCCGTGTAAGACGGAACGGGCCACGTATCCGCGGGAACCAGCTTCTCCATGCTGTCGATATCGACGCGCAGGGCCTGCATTGCCGTGAAGACTTTGTCGCGATAACTTTCAGCCTGCTTTACCGTTTCTGATATGGCCTGAGCTTTCTCGACCGCTGCCTCAAGTTTGCCGACGTTCTTGTAGGCGGACGTGAGAATGACGCCGAGCTTTTTCAGTATGTCCTCGGGAATAGCGGCGGGACCCTTGACGGATTTGAGATCGTCAATGGAATCGGCAAGGAAGGTGGCATATTCCAGCCCGGCGGGAAGGAATTGCTTCCTGACCATGTCGATGGCGACGAGGGCCTCTATGTTGATCTGTTTCGCATAGGTCTCAACGTAGATATCGTAGCGTGAGTGAAGCTCTTTGCGGGAAAGAACGTCGTACTTTTCAAAGAGCTTGAAGGACTTTTCGGTTACAAATGCCTTCAGTGCATCGACGGCGTTTCCGACGTTGGGAAGACCTCTGTTCTCGGCTTCTTTCAGCCACTCTTCGGAGTAGTTGTTCCCGTTGAAGATCACCCGGTTATGTTTCTTCCAGATATCCCGTATAATTGCGGCGGCTTCCGCGGTCTTGTCTTTTGCCTTTTCCAGCCGCGTGGCCATCTCATCGAGGGCTTCCGCTGCTATGGTATTCAATGCCACATTCGACCCGGCGATCGATTGTGCCGAACCGACCATCCTGAACTCGAACTTGTTGCCCGTGAAGGCAAAGGGGGAGGTCCTGTTGCGGTCCGTATTGTCTCTGGGTATCATCGGAAGCGTATCGACGCCCACGCTGACGAATTGCTCTCCCCTGACCGTTGTCTTTTCGCCTTTCGCGATCTTTTCGAGTATCTCTGTCAACTCTTCGCCCATGAAAATGGAGACGATGGCGGGCGGGGCTTCATTGGCTCCAAGACGATGGTCGTTTCCGGCGGTTGCGCAGGTCGCCCGCAAGATATCCGCATGGGTGTCAACGGCCTTGACCATCGCGCTCAGGAAGAGAAGGAACTGGACGTTTTCACTGGGTGTGCTGCCCGGCTCCAGGAGGTTTACGCCGTCGTCGGTCGAAAGGGACCAGTTATTGTGCTTACCCGATCCATTGATCCCCGCATAGGGTTTTTCGTGGAGGAGACAGACAAGGTCGTTGCGGACGGCCACCTTCTGCATGGTCTCCATGACCAGCTGGTTGTGGTCGGTGGCGATGTTGGTGGTGTCAAAGATAGGGGCCATCTCGAACTGTGCCGGTGCGACCTCGTTGTGTTTTGTCTTGGAGGTGATGCCCATCTTCCAGAGTTCTATATCGAGGGCATGCATGTAATCGGAGACGCGGTCCTTTATGGCGCCGAAATACTGATCTTCAAGCTCCTGACCTTTGGGCGCGGGTGCTCCGAAGATCGTCCGGCCTGCCAGAAGGAGGTCGAGGCGTTCCGTGTAGAATTTCTTGTCGACGAGGAAGTATTCCTGCTCGGGGCCCACAGTGGAGGTGACACGCGTGGCGGTGGTATTGCCGAGGGCCGCGAGGACCCTCAGGGCCTGTTTGGAAAGGGCTCTCATGGAACGCAGGAGAGGAGTCTTCTTGTCAAGCGCCTCACCGCGATAGGAGTAGAAGGCTGTCGGGATTGTAAGGGTAACGTTACCGCTTTCGTCCTCTTTCAGAAAGGCGGGCGACGTGCAGTCCCAGGCTGTGTAACCCCGTGCCTCGAAGGTTGCACGCAAGCCGCCGCTCGGGAAGGACGATGCGTCGGGCTCGCCCTGGACAAGCTGTTTGCCCGAAAATTCCATGATCACGCTTCCATCGGGGGCGGGAGAGATGAAGGAATCGTGTTTCTCGGCGGTGATCCCCGTCAGGGGCTGAAACCAGTGTGTATAGTGCGTGGCACCTTTCTCGATGGCCCAGTCTTTCATCGCGTTGGCGACGACATCGGCGACATCGGGCCTCAGCGGCGTGCCCTGTTCAATCGTTTTTTTGAGGGCCTTGTATACCTCTTTCGGCAAGCGTTGTTTCATCACCTTATCGTTAAAGACGTTGGACCCAAAAATTTCTGTCAGTTCCATGGTATCCTCCTTACAAGTTTGGACCGGACAAAGCCGTATATTAACACTTTCCGCTAAGTCAGGAAAGTTTTATTCAGTCGGTAAACGTTGACCTGGGGGTGAACTTCTTTGTTCGGTGTGCTTGTAATATCCTCGGGGTCTTTGAGGGAACACGTCAATGTGTGAAAATAGTATAATACGCTACTATTGAATATACAAGTAAATTTTCGTGCACTCCGGTAGCCGGGGCAGGGGCAGTTTGTCCCTTCGTCTACCTCGGCATGATCCTCACGATCATGTCGTCATTCCTGCCCGGGTTGCCGCGCCCGTCCCTGTTGCTGGTGAGGAAATAAAGGCAGCCGTCCGGTCCGGCCACCACGTCTCTGAGCCGCCCGAAACGGCCTTCGTTGTCATCCGTCGCGAACCATCTCTCGATGGCGAGGACCTGGTATCCGCCTGCTTTTCCTTGGAGCCGTACACGGATAAGGGCCCTGCTCTTGAGAGTGGCGACAAAAAGATCGTTGCGAAGATGCGCGAGGGCCCCCCCGGCGTAGAAGGTGATCCCTGAAGGCGGCGTCGCCTTCCTCCATACGATGAGGGGATTGACGTAAGGCATCCCCGACGGGGCTCCGACCACCTCGGGCCACCCGTAATTGCCCCCTTTGCGTATGACGTTTATCTCGTCGTTGCCAAAGACCAGGGACTCTCCTGACGGTCCGTGCTCTGAGGCGAATAGATCCCTTGTCACCGGATGCCAGGCGAGACCCTGGGGGTTGCGGTGGCCGTACGACCAGACAGGCGAATTTCTGAATGGGTTGTCTGTGGGGATGGAGCCCTCCGGCGTTACCCTCAGGATCTTTCCGTTGAGCGAATTGAGGTCCTGGGCGAGGTTTCTCTCATACATTTCACCCGTCGTTACATAGAGCATGCCGTCGGGGCCGAAGGCGATGCGCCCCCCGTCGTGAAACCGGGCTCCCGGGATTGCGTCAACGATGATCCTGTCGAACTTCCCCTGTTCGCCCTCGTCCTTCAACCTGATGACCCTGTTGTACAGCTTGCCTTTGTCGCGGTAGGTGTGCATGGCATAGACGTAGGGCTTCCCGGGAAACTCCGGATGAATGGCGAGTCCCATGAGGCCGCCTTCGCCGGTGTGGGCGACCTCCACGACAGCATAGGGCCTGGCTTCGAGGACGTCCTTTCTGATGAGTCTCACCCTGCCGGGCCTCTCGCTGACGAGGGCCCTGCCGTCGGGGAGAAAAACGAGGGACCAGGGAGCCTCCAGGTTTGTGATCCAGGGGCGGACCACGACATTGTCTCCATCGGGCATGAACCTGTCCCGCACGGTCTGGGGAACGGGGCCTACCTCGATGGAACCTGCGGGAGGTGCCGGGGAGAGACCACAGCACATAAGAAAGATGATAACGAAGGACAGGGTTGTCTTTGTCGCCATAAAGTCAAAGATATGCGGCTGCACCCCGCGTGTCAACGGGGTGCCGGGTACAGGCGCACCGGGCCTTATTTTTCCCGGGCCTGAATCGTCCGCTTCGGGGGATCAATAGTAGGGCAGTTGTTCGTCGAAGTGCTGTTTGCCGTTTCTGTACCACGCGGAGACATGCTTCACCGCTTCGACGGCCTTTGTTTGGGCGGCGAGGTCGGAATTGAACCCCTGGTGAGGCTGAACGTAGATGTTGGAGCTTCTGTCGATAGATCTCTCCAGCAGAGTTTTTGCCGCCAGAAGGTCCGCGTCGGTGGCCGTTGGTTCCCCGAGCAAAAGTGCGGCGAATCGTGACTCACCGCTGAAGACGTCGAGTCCTATGCCCGTTATCTTTCCCGAACGATACAGGTCCAGGAGGACCGATTCCGGCGCGATCTCCCCCCGTGTCACATTTATGAAAATGAGGTTTTTGGTTGCCTGCGAGAGAAACTTCTTTGAAAAATATCCCACGTTATAGAACCTGCTCTCCTTGTTTCGTGTCAGGTTCATGGTGTTCACGACAATATCGCTGGACAGGATGGCCTCTTCTTTGGAGACAAAGCGCACCGATCCCTCGTAGAGACGATCGAGCTCCTCCTGCCTGATGTCCACGCCTTTGACGGTCAGTCCGTTGGCCTCTGCAAGTTCGTACGTCTTCTTGCCTATCTTGCCGACGCCGAAAACGGTAAGGGTCCGGTGCCTGCCAAGTTCCATGAAGGCCCGTGAGTCCTTCCTTTCGAAGGTGACCGTGTTGAGCGAGTAATGGTTCAGCTCGCCGGCCGCGGCGTAGAGGAACTTCATCGCCGTTTGTGCGACGGCGTTCACGCAGTACTCGCGCAGCGACGCTATGTTCACCCTGTCCGCAAGATGTTCCAGGTGGTCATACCCGGCGCTTCGGGTTATGACGCTCTTTCTGGTCCCCTCCAGATAATGGTCGGGCAGGATCGAATGGGTTTTCGTCGTTATGATCTCCGGCAGTTTCACCGTTGGATTGTCCCGTAAGAATTCCTGGACGTTTTTCGGGGTTATAAGATACGAATGCCCTTTGGGGATCTCATCCTTTTCGATCGCCCTCGCGATTTCCTCTTCGAGATGGCGCGCTTCAGGTCCAAGGGCCTCGAAGTGCATAATATCATATGTGCTGTTGATGTCTTTCACATCCGCTCCGGTTAGATTTTATTTGCTGCTCTGTTTATCTATTGTCGCGCAATCGTTGTGTTTTTTCAACTGAATTCCATGCTGTTTTTCCTTCCCGTCCCTTCGGGATTTCTGTATATTACTGGTATGAAAACCGTTATGCTGCTCACCGTTTCGAATGTATTCATGACCTTTGCCTGGTACGGCCACCTGCGATACAAGGAATCGTCACTGTGGAAAGTGATACTCGTCAGCTGGCTCATCGCCTTCGCCGAATACTGTTTCCAGGTTCCCGCGAACCGGATCGGCCATTACCAGTTTTCTGCAGCCCAATTGAAGATAATCCAGGAGGTCATAACCCTCGTCATCTTTGCCATCTTCTCCCTCCTCTATCTGAAGGAGGATTTCAAATGGAACTACCTGATCTCCTTCGCCATGATGGCGGGGGCGGTGTTCTTCATGTTTAAAGATTAGAGACGGTTTCGGGTTTCAAGTTTCAACGGCCCGTTGCCCAAACCGGTCCTCCCTGTCACTGGGGGAATTCTTCACCTATCATTCCTGAGAAAAGATAAAGACAAAAGACTGTCTCACGCCCGTTTTGTCGCTGGCGCTCCTCACTGGAGGCATAAAAGAGAGGCTGGGGAGGGAGCTTTAAAAGAATTGCGTCCAGATCCCTAGAAAGACGGGATCAGGCCGCACTTCGCACGCCTTCGGCGGGCTTTTACCCTATAGGTGTTCGTAAGGTGTTCCCTTGTCGTTGTGAGGTGGGTTTTTGTGAAATATCAGATTCCTTGTCATCCCGCTGAAAAGCGGGATCGAAGGTTCCCGGGGATTCGTGTATTCTCACGAATCCCCGGGAAGGTCTTTGTCTTCCTCGTTATGCTCTCTTCTATGCCTCCAGAGAGGAGCCTTAAGGCGACGAACGGGCGTGAGACAGTCTTTTTGGAAAGGGGGTTTGAACAACGGGCCGAAGAAATCTCATACTGCGGTGGCAGGTGGATGGGCATGGTTTGCACAGGTCTTTTGTTTCTGTTCTTTGCCTGAAACTCGAAATGCGAAACCGTCTCTAGCGTGTTTCTGTGGTTATAACTATGCGCCAGTAGCTGTCATAAAGGGGTGCGGTTTTCCAGATGGCCGACTTCTTCACGACCTTTTCCGTGCCCGGTTTGGTGTAGCGGTAGGTTCCCGTGCCTTCCTTTTCCTTGACGATGCGCGCGACCATCTGGCGCAGTTCACCAAAGCCTTTATACTCAGGGCTTTTCAGGACGTTGAGCCGTGCCTGCTCCGGATCGGAAGCATAGACGTTCGTGCCGTCGGGCTGAACAACGGTGATGCCCGTGCCGGGACCCAGCTTCATATTTTTCAGAATCTCCTGCATCAGGAGCTCCGGCACGACAAAGAGGCTTACGGAGCCGGCAAATTCCTTTTTCGGGCTGAAGACGGGATATTCGAAGACGATGCCCTGGAAACCCTCCGCCGCGGTGAAAAGCTGGCTGAAAACGGGCCTCCGGGTTGTGCGGACGCGGTTTACCACGGCCTGATCCTTGAGGTCGGTGCCTTCGAATTTTCGATATTTTTCGGGTTCGATGATCTCCATGACACCTTTTGCGTTAATAAAAGAGCAATCGACAGAGTAGCTCTTTCCCGTGCAGAGATCGCGCAGGGCCCGTCTCATGTCGGTGGCCGGCGATACCCCCTCGCCGATGACCTTTGCCGCCTTCGAAATCTCCAGATCGATTGTCTTCAAGGTCGATGCGGTCTTGCTTGTAATCTCATCCAGTAAGGCTGCGGCAGGGTCCGCGGAAAGGCATAACAGGGGAAAGAGGGAGCATAAAAAAATCACCGATATACCCAGGATAACTTTCTTCATATGAGTCCTCCTTAAAGGCTGTTGTCATGGGGAAATGCAGTGTCCCCCGGAAGCTATTTTCCTGATATCGGAAAATCTTGTCAATGATTATTTCATCAGGGCGGAAGGGGGCGCGACGAAGGGGTTCTTATTCTTTCGGGTCCTCTTCATCCGCGAAGAAGTTCCTGCCGTGGACATCCTCGTGACAGTAAGTGCAGAGGTTTTCCCAGTTTGATCCGTCGGGCGGGTTATTGTTGTGGTTACCGTCCTTATGATGAACGGTGAGAAGATGCCTGTCGGTGTGGTCAAATTCCCTGCCGCACCTGGCGCACATCAGACCGTGCATCTTCAGCGACTGTTCGCGGTATTGGTCGTTCTTGACATCGCGGTCCTTCGTCAGCTCCCTGACGATGTCATCGACGGACCCCTTGATCTCTTTTTTGACGGGGCGGTTTGACCTGCGGACGGTATATCCCTTGCCTTTCATTTTCCTCCTCCGTAACGTCGTTTTGCTGCTGCTTATTGTCCCCTGTGCTCGTTCGCTTCTATCGAAGTACTCCGGCGATATCATCTACCAGCGCCTTCGATCCGACATAGAGGGCCGTTCTCTGATGATGGTCTTTCGGTTCGATCTCGAGGATGGCCGTGCCATGCTCGTCGACCGCGTCCCCGCCTGCTTCCCGGCACATGAAGGCCACCACGGATGCCTCGTACATCAGGCGTAATTTTCCTTCGGGCCTGTTCTTCGCGGGATCGGTATGGTTGACGATAGCGGGGTACATGAACATTCCCCCGTTTGTCAGGATTCGATGAAAATCGCCGGCCAGGGCGCCGAGATAACGGAAGGAATATTTTCGCTCGTTCCTGTCTACCCAGTCCTGAACCGTCTTCCTGTACGTGTAGCGATTGGTGGCGTTGAATGAGAGCTCCCAGGTAACCGGGGTATCAGGCAGGGTTATCCTGACGGGTTTTACGTAGTTCATGGTCTCATCCATATGGAACCGCCACGTTCCCGCCTCCCTGAATGCAATGGTGAGGGTCCCCGTGGGGATGACGAACATGCCGGCGGCTATGTAATCTTTCCCGGCCCTGAGGTGAAAATCTTCAGGCCCGTCCAGGTTTCGTTTTGCTATCCCGAAAAGGAAGCCCACGGGAAGGCCGTGGGAGACATTGGAGGATCCGTCGAGAGGATCGAAGTACATGAAATAACGTCCCTCGTTTTCGTTGAGGGAGATGATCTCCTTGGATTCCTCGCTTACGGCCCTGATGACGCGCCCCGTTGTCCTCAGGTAGTGGATGACGATTTCATGGGCGATGTCATCCATGTGCATCACGTCCTCGCCTTGTACGTTTACCTTTCCGGCCAGCCCGAGATTGCCTTTGAGCGCACCTGTGATGTAGTAGTGCTCGATGTGCTTTGCCGCGCTTATGATGGCGTCCATAAGGATGAGAAAGTGATACGTCCTATTGTGCCGTTCCTGGTGGTGGAGGAGAAAATTCATAAATGTCTGTTCGAGTTCCATTATACCTCTTTGGCGGTAGATCGCGAGTTTAATATGTACCCGTGAAGTATATGAGGTTTGGGGCGGGTAGGTCAATGAAAAGAGAGCTGTTTCGGACAAGAACGCCATCCTGTCCCCGCCGCCCTCAGGACGCGGGGTTCTTAATAGATCTTATAAGTCCTATACGACCTGTTAGTCTTATATGACCTATAAGACCTATTGCCTCGCCCTCTTCAAGCTTTTTGCTTTACAAGCCTGTTCCTCTGTTATATCGTCTGAAACAGACGCGTCAAGGGGGTTTGCCTGATGATGAAAAGAATAACGCTGCTCTGTTTGTCCCTCTGTGTTGCGACATTAATTGCCGGCGTCACGGCAACCGACGCCTGTGCCCAGAGAGTTATGGCTGAGAAGACGAAGATCATGCCGAAGGGCCCTGAGTCGCTTGCTCCCGTATTGGAACCCTGCCTCGAGAGATACGGTCTTCCAGCCCTCGGAGCCGCGGTGGTGAAAGACGGGAGGATCATTTCCATCGGCACCGCGGGAACGAGAAGGGCGGGACAGAAGATTCCCGTGACAACGGGCGACCGGTTTCACATCGGTTCCGACACCAAGGCAATGACGGCACTCATCGCCGCCATGTACGTCGAGGAAGGTAAACTTCGCTGGGATTCGTCGGTGGAGGAGGTATTTCCCGAATTGAAGAGGGTGATGACCCCCGGCATGGGATCCATAACCCTGGAACAATTGCTTTCCCATTCCAGCGGAATGCCCGGTGACAGCGAGCCCCTCTTTGGCCGGCTTCTTACGGAGTCCTGCGGCCGCGAAAACGATAATCTGAGCGACACTCGCTACTGGATGCTTGCAAAGTGGGTCAGCCAGCCGATAGCTGCCGCGCCGCGGAGGCGATTCGCCTATTCGAACATGGGGTACATTATGGTGGGCGCCATGATCGAACGTGTTGCCGGAAGGTCGTGGGAAGAACTTATAGTCGAGAGGGTCTTTGCCCCTCTGAAGCTTAAATCGGCGGGGCTCGGCCCCCAGTCCACCGTGGGCAGGACCGACGCGCCATTGCCGCACAAGATGGTCGATGGCAAAGTCAAACCGATGCTTTCAGGCATGTTCTCGGACAATCCTCTCGTTCTCGGACCGGCGGGTACCGCACACATGTCCGTGCAGGACTTTGCCAGGTGGGCGGCGTGGAACGCATCGGCGGGAAAACGGGGACCGCACCTTGTACGCCCCGAAACGCTGGCGAAGCTCAGGACCCCCGTCATCGACGTCCCTGAAATGAAGAGCGCTGCCCCCGGGACACCTCCTCGCGGCCGCTATGCTCTCGGCTGGGGTGAGGTGAAATTTTCCTGGGCGCAGGAACCTCTCATCTATCACGCCGGTTCGAATGGCATGAACCTTGCCCAGATCTTCTTTAACCCGAACAATGAATTCGCCATGGTGCTGATGACCAACATCGGCGGCCAAAAGGCCGACGAGGCCCTGGCGGCCCTGGCGGAAGAACTTTACAGGAAGCATGGGAAATAGAAGGCTATTTCAGATATCGGGTCTCAAGGTTTCACACTAGAGAACAGAAAGCCTTTCTTTTCTTTTGTCCGAAACCCGAACCCCGCAACGGTCTTCCATAACAATTAAGGTGTTTTTTCAATAGTTTTGTGGTAATATGCTCTCAGCTACTTAGATCCTCTCAGCTCTGCCATCGTTTAACAAACCAAAAAAGAATGGTCGAATGCCGGGCGGGCAAAAGCGGCAACACATTCTTTTATGGAGAGTACATGCAAGAAACGAAATTTGAAAAGCTACATCTGTCCAAAATGGTGCAGAAAGCACTGGACAACATGGGGTTCGATGAATTAAGCCCCATTCAGGAACAATCCATTCCCCTTGTCCTTGAAGGCATGGATATTATCGGTCAGGCGCAGACCGGAACGGGAAAGACTGCGGCCTTCGGCATTCCCCTCATCGAGTTGATCGATGCGAAAAGCAGGCAAACCGACGCGCTTGTCCTGTGTCCGACGCGGGAACTGGCAATCCAGGTCGCGGGCGAGATCAGGAAGCTCGCGCGGTATAGAAAGGATATCATTATCATCCCTGTTTATGGCGGACAGTCAATTCGGCCCCAGATCGCAAGTTTGAAAAAAGGCGTCCACATTGTAGTCGGCACGCCGGGCAGAATGCTGGACCACATGAAGCGGAGAACGATCAAGCTGGGAACAGTCACGAAGGTCGTCCTTGACGAGGCCGACGAGATGCTCAATATGGGTTTCCTTGAAGACATCGAGACGATCCTCGATGCAACATCGGCGACCAGGCAAACACTTCTTTTTTCTGCCACAATGCCGGAGAGTATCCGCAGACTGGCCGCGAAGTATCAGAAGAACCCCTCGGTAGTTCGAGTTGTCGGTGATGAACTGACCGTCGCTGAGGTGGATCAGAGCTACATCGAGGTGAGACCGGGCAAGAAGCTCAATCTGCTGAGAAAGGTTGTCGATACCTACAAGTTCTCTTCGTCGCTTATCTTCTGCAACACCAAGAGATGCGTCGATGAGGTGGCGAGGGATCTCAAGGCACTGGGCTATGATACGGAAAGCATCCACGGCGACATGGCCCAGTCACAGCGGGACCGCGTGATGTCGAAATTCAGGAGAGGGCATTCGACCACCCCGACCATCCTGGTGGCTACCGATGTCGCAGCCCGCGGTATTGACGTCAGGGATGTTGAGGCAGTCATCAACTATGACGTCCCGCGCGATGATGAGTATTACGTGCATCGGATAGGCAGAACGGCACGGATGGGAAGGGCGGGACATGCCTTCACTCTCGTGCTGCCCACGGAAATGGGGAAGTTAAGGGACATACAGACCTATGCGAAGACAACGATAAAGCGCCATGCCCCGCTTTCTCCCGAGGACGAATTCACCGTACCGGTAAAGGTTGTGAATAAACGCCGGATTACGTATAGACCGTCAAACAGGGGACATTTCAAACGGTCCTAAAGAGGGGGGAAGATGCTGGTAGGAAAACTTTCTACGGGCGTTCGCGAACGCCTTGTCGTAGAGATTCTGGACAAGTTCAAGGGCACACGATCCATCGATTGCAGAATTTACAAGGTATTGACTGACGGTGAACTGATGGCGACACCCGACGGAGTTACCATCAGCCCCGATCAGGTCACGAGCCTTGTAGACCTTCTCAACGAAGCGATGAAAAAAGCCAGGGAAAAGGCGGCGGCTGAGGCCTGATCCTTCAGGCGTCGACCGGCGCCGCCAGCGGGCGAGTCGTCGTTCCCCCCGGGATCATGATCTTTTCAGCATGATCCTCGCATCGGCAACAGTGCATCTTTTCCATGAACACAAGACGGGGTTGAGGTCAACAGAATCGATCCTGTCGCCTATCTCCTCGATAATGATTGAGAAGGTAGTGACGAGCGTGGTAAGGGCCGCCATGTCAGGCGGCCTCGACCCTCTGTATCCCGTGAAGAGCACCTTTCCCTTGAGACCGCCAACCATTGAAGAGACGTCCCGTTCGGTAATGGGCGCCATTCTCAGTGCTACATCGCCATAGATCTCCGCCATGGTGCCGCCGAGGCCCATAAGGATGACAGGGCCGAACTGGCGGTCGATCTTTGCACCGATGATCACCTCGATGCCTTCCAGCTGCTCTTCAACGAGCAGACCTTCGAAGCCATCTGTTTCAGAAAGGCGTGAAAAGGCCTCTTCCAGACCTTCCCTGTTCGCGAGACCCGTCACAACTCCGCCGATATCGGATTTGTGGATGACCGCGGGTGATACTACTTTGGCAACGACGGGGTACCCCGTGACCCTGGCGATCTGCGATGCCTCTTCGGGTGTTCTTGCCAAACCGCCCCGGGGGACATCAATGCCGGCGAGGCCGAAGAACCTTTTTGCCTGAGGTTCCATGACCCAGCCATGTTCCCGCGCATCGGCCAGAATGTCCTGCATTTCACGGGTTACCATGACCTGTGCCTCTTCAGTGCCTCGGCCATGTGGACGGCGTCTTCCACAGAATGTGCAACGGGCACATCATTCAGCATGAATCCCTCGATGAGCATCCAGTATTTTTCAACGTGGGGAACATAAGCGATAATCGGTTTTTTCTCCTGTTGATAGATCATACCGATCCGGGCTCCGAGGTCCGTGCTTATACCCGGAAGATAAGGCAGCAGAAGGGCGATGATGCAATCGATGTCCTGCCTCCTGCTGAGGTAGCGCAAGACAGCCGCAAAGTCGTCGTCCACGGAACTGCCCGTCAAGTCGATGGGATTTCTGAAGGAGGCTATATCCTGTATGACCGGGGAGACCTGGCCGCGCAACTCGCCCTGCGCGGTCTCATCGAGCCCGGGCACCGTAAGGCCGTGGGCGGCGCATGCGTCGACACAGAGGGCCCCGTGTCCGCCGCTGCCGGTCACAACGGCCACCCTGCCTTCGATGGATCCGGGGTAACAGCTTAAGGCCTCGGCAAAGGAGATGAGCTCGAACTCATCCGTTGCTTCCACGATACCGTACTGGGACATTACCGATGAAAAGACCGCGTAATCGCCCGCCATGGAAGCGGTGTGGCTCTTCACGGCTTTTGTCCCCTCCAATGTTTTGCCTGTCTTCATGATGATGATCGGCTTGGGACACTCACCCGCCGCCGTAACGAACTGCCGGCCTTCATTTTCATCGAAGCCCTCCACGTAAAAAGTTATAACGGAGGTCCCAGGGTCCTCGGAAAAGTACCTGATGAGGTCGGTTTCTCTCACCATTGCCTTGTTGCCGATACTTACAGCGGCTGAAACACCCACCCCTTCAGCCGCGCATTTTACCATGTGGTCCACAAGGACGCCGCCGCTCTGGCTCACCAGGGCCACCTTGCCCTGCTCGGGTCTCACGATCCGCTCGCTGGGGATGAAGAAGGTGTCGAGATAGGGAGGAGAGTAAATACCCAGGCAATTGGGGCCGACGAAGGGAAAGCCGCCTTCCGTCGCGATGGCCCTGACACGGTCCTGGAGATCTTTGCGGCCTGTTTCCGCGAATCCCCCGGATATGATTATCCCCGCTCCTGCCCCGGCCTGCACACATTCGGACAGTACGTCGGGCACGAGGTGCGCCTTCGTGGCTATCACGACCAGGTCAACCTGTCCGGGTACATGGGATATGCTTTCATAGACCTTTTCGCCGCGCAGCTCACCTCCACGGTTGTTCACGGCAACGACCCTTACCTGTTGTCTTAAGTTGTTTTTGTTGAAGATGACGTTTGCGGGATGGGATTCATTTGTGAGGGATACGCCTATGACGGCCATTGTCTTCGGTTGAAAGAGTTTCAAGAGATCCATGATTTCTCTTTTTCACCTTAAGTTTTCAGGTACGTTCATCGGTGCTGCCTGCTGTCGTAAGGGTTTCTGACAAGGATATCACAGGCAACGTCATTCGACAAGAACGGTCACGCGAAGCATAGCCGGGAGCCCGCGTCGCGTAAAGGAGTGGGCGGCTCATGACTTTCATGATGATTTCGTACTGTTCCCGTTCTTGCGCAGTTCCTTCAGAATGTCCCTGTATCTTATTTCCTTGTTGGACAGCATGGTGAGGGCCCGGATGACCCTGTTCCTTCGGTAAAAAAACGATGGCGCTGTATAAAAGATGTCGGAGCACAACCTGGCGTAAGCGAAATCCTTAATGATGTTTCTCGTTACAACTTTTGTGTACGCCCGCGACAATCGACCCTGTTTCTGAAGCTCGTCGAAGACCGTCTGCGCCGCGATGGTGCCGCTCAATACGGCGTAATATATGCCCTCGCCGCTGAAAGGATCGGCAAGACGGGCAGAGTCCCCGACAAGCAAGATCCGGCGCGTGTTCAATGGACCCGAGTTCCTGGTGTAGGGTATGAACCATCCCCGCCGCTCACTCTCACAACCTTCCTTGAGAAAACTGAATCGTGCCGAGAACTGGCGATAAAGAGATGTTATTCCGGGCATGTGGTTCCATGTTGTGCCTATGCCGACGGAAAAATGGTCTTTTTTCGGGAAAATCCATCCGTATCCTTTGGGTATGAATCCGAAGCCGAAAATCGACCTGTCGCCGTATTCCTCGAGAACACCGCTGTCGCGGGGATAGACCTCCACCTCGAAACCCAGCCCGCCCGGCTCTTTCGCGAGGCCGGCATTCCCGGCGACAACGCTTCGCGCCCCGTCGGCGCCCACAACAATGGAGGCGGTGATCCTGTCACCGCCGTCCGTGGAGACTGTGACGTACTCCTTCGACTCTTTCACGGATGTGACCCGTGTTTTTTCGGCAAGGATCGTTCCCGCATCGACGGCCTGTCTGACAAGGTAGTTGTCGAAGTCCTTCCGTGATACCATTTCAACCGCCATACCGTCGGGATAAAACGTGCGATCTTCGCTTTCATCACGGGAGAAGAAGGTGATTCCCCGGACGACCCGTTCAACCATGGTATTGTGATCGAAATCGAAAAGATGCCTGATGGCCGGAGAAAGAGCGCCGCCGCATGCCTTATTGCGCGGAAGCGGCTCCTTTTCGATAAGGAGGGTCTTCAAACCTTTACGTGCGCTGTTGCGGGCGAATGTCGACCCGCCCGGACCTGCGCCAACGATTACACAGTCATATCGATCCATAGCGAACACCAGGATGGCAGAGGCCGGAACGACCCCGTTTCCTGTGTATCGATTATAGTGTAGAGACCGTTCTTTTTCAAGGGATTCGTCTTTATACGGCCCGGTTGTATTAGTTTGTCGCTCTCTTTTCCCATGTAGTCGAGATGCTGACACATACTACAGAAATGCATGTATCCTGACACATACGTCAGTTGTATTCTGTCGCATGCGATAGGATACGGTACCCCTGTTTGGGATATGTGGTGAATAATATTAAAGAATCACCTGTGGCACATCCTTTGCTTCATTGTATGAACGGATGACGGTCGTAATGGTGCCCGGGTTGTGTCGGGTTGGCGGGACCGGAAAATTTGACGAGGGTTTCTTTTCGGCGTGTTTGACGATTGCGTTTCTCGAGCAGGAGGTTATCATGGCAAGAGAGTGGTCACTTCAAACAGTCACGAACCTGAAATTCAGAGAACTGGAAAAAACATTAATTGAGATCTTCGGTTGCATCCCCGTGGACTATAAACGGGTCATCAAACTCGATATCAGGAGAGGGACACCGATGGTCCAGGTGGAACCCAACCTCGGCATGCAGGAAAAAAGCATCGTCGAGATCTTCGGCTGTATGCCGGCCGATAAACATGTAATCGAATTTGACGTGGACAGGAAGAAGAAGATCGTTGTCAAAGTCGTTCGGGCGGATAGCGAATTTTTGAAGCACAGTGCGCCTTGCGCATAATTGTGTGAAAAGCTTCACATAACTCATTGACAAAGGCAGCCTCGTTCCGTTAGAATTGTGTGCCAAGATTGGTCACTATCGAAAGTCTGACTTGGCAATCCCACACATACTGACCCCGCATCGTCGGCATGATAAGGACGGGGTGAATAAGGAGTGAAGATGACAGATATACGAGACGGTAATGGTTTAGCAGCCGCCGAAAAGCTCTATACCCAGTACGGGTCGAGGGCGAGAGAATTGAAGGCCTCGGGCAAGAAAGTAATCGGGTACCTGTCCGCACTTGGTCCGGTTGAGATCATGACGGCGGCGGGGGTTCTCCCGATCAGGCTCAAGGGTAACGTTTCCGAAGCTATCTCCAAAGGTGATGCGTACATGGAAACGATCGTGTGTCCCTTTGTGCGCAATGTCTTCGATCTGGCCGTCAAGGGCAAATATGATTTTCTCGATGGCATGGTCCTTCCTCATCAGTGTGACTCTATCGACCGCACGAATGAGACCTGGAGCTACACCCTGGGACTTCCCTACTGGCATTTCCTCAACGTCCCCCACGTGACCGATGACCCGTCGATCGCCTTTATGAAAGAGATTCTCCGGATCTTTATCAGGACCCTGGAGAAATTCACGGGCAAGGCGATCACCGATCAAGCCATAGCTGATGCGGTAACGGCCCATAACAACAACAGAAAGCTCATGAGAGAGCTATATGATCTCAGAAAATCCAATCCTCCCCTTATCTCCGGTTCCGAGATGATGAAGGTTCTCGTGGCGGCCATGAGCATTCCCGTGGAAGAGTCCAGCGCCCTCATCGAGGCCGTGACAAAAGAAGTAAAGGAGCGCAAACCCGCGGCTGCGAACCCGAAGGCAAAACGCATCATGCTTATAGGCGACCAGATCGATGACGTCGCAGTGATCGAAGCCATCGAGTCCACAGGTGCTTACCTCGTCATGGACGATCTTTCCACAGGCTCCAAGATGTACTGGCAGGATGTTGACGCCACGGCCGATCCGGTTCAGGGTATTGCAGAGCGCTACCTGAGAAAACTGAAGATCCCGACAACATTCGTGGGTTCTGCGGACACCTACCAGGGTATTCTTGAAGAACGTTTCGGGCACATGAAGAAATACGTGAACGAGTTCAAGGTCGACGGAGCCATCCTCTTCATCTACAAGTATTGCGACCCCTACGGATTTGAAGTACCGGCTATCAAGAGCTACGTCGAAGCGGCAGGAGCGCCTGTCCTCTATTTGGAGGATGAGTATTCCACATCTTCCCTGGCAAGGGTGAAGACGAGGATCGAGGCATTCCTGGAAATGATCGCATAACTGAGAGAGAGGAGAATCACATGGCTGAAGAGAAAAAAGGAAGAGCAGTTGCAACGTCAACGGCAGCTAAAATACCGAAATTCGTACGGGGAAACCTGTCTGCAACATTAAAGGCCAAGGAAGAGGGAAAGAAAGTAGCGGCCGCATTCATCGCCGACGGCCAGGATGAGATTATGCGCGCCATGGATATCGTCCCCGCGTGGGGCGAGAGTTTTTCCGGCGTCTGCGCGGCAAAGCGCGACGCGGAAAAGTATCTCCAGAAGGCGGAATCGGACAACTTTTCCCGCTCCCTGTGTACCTATGCAACCTGTAACATCGGGTTCGACATGATGCGTGAAGAATTGGGCGGCGCGACACCGGAAGGCGCCCCCTGGGGCGGCATGGGAAGGCCGGACATGATGCTCGGCAACGGTCAGCTCCTGTGTGACCCGCGCTTCAAATGGCCGCAGGCAACACAGCACTATCAGCAGGATGTCCCTGTTTTTGTGACCAACATGTACTACCCTCCGTGGGATCCGAATGCAGACCACCACGAACAGGAAGCCATCTATGTAAAATATGCCACCGAGGAACTCCGTGAAACGGTCAAGTTCTGTGAGAAGATAACGGGCAAGAAGATGGATTGGGACCGCCTGGCGGCCACGGTCGAGCTGTCCGACAAGACCTGGGACCTCTTCATCGACACATATGAACTGCGCAAACACATCCCGACACCGATGGATACCGGCGATGCCATGAACACCATGGTTCCTCTGACCTTCAACCTCGGGACCCAGGAGGCATACGATTTCTACGTCGACCTCAATGCCGAACTGAAGCAGAAGATCGCCGACGGCGTCGGCGTGGCCAACCCGGAAAAATACCGGATTATCTGGGCAGCCGGACTGCCGAGCTGGTTCGCACTGGGAGACTTTCAGTATTTCAACGGGAAGGGCGTTGTCTTCCCCGTGGAAGTGACCTATCGCGGTTGTGAAAAGATCGAGCGCCTCGACCTGCCGAAGACGAATGACCCGCTGGAACATATCGCCTGGAGATGGGTAAGATACTGGACCCACTGGTATGATGCGGCCAAGAAACGTCCCGGCTCCACCCCGAAGGTAGAGAGGATCATCGAGTATATCGAAGATTACAAGTGCGACGGCGCAGTTTTCCACTCCGCCTTCTCATGCAGAAGCTGGCACGCGGGTATTATGCAACAGGCCGCCACGCTGAAGAAAGTATATAAGGATATCCCCATCCTGATCATGGAAGGCGATATTGTCGATATCAGTTCCTATAACGAGGCAGATACCCACAACAGGATCGATGCCTTTATTGAAACCCTCGCGGCTTATAAGAAGAGACAGGGTTAAGGCCCGAAGGTTTCGCGAACTTTAAATAGGAGTGGTATCAGATGGATTATTTTGCCGGTGTCGACATCGGCTCCACCATGACAAAGGTGGTAATCGTGAGCGACAGGATAGAGGTGTCGCTCATAGGGCCCACGGGCCCCGAACACCGAAAACTTGCAAACAGAGTGATGGAGGAGGCGCTCGACAAAGCGCGCCTCACCTTCGAAGACCTGACTTACATAGTTGCGACTGGATATGGCAGGATCAACGTTCCCTTTGCAGACCGACAGATCACTGAAATCACCTGCCACGCAAAAGGCTTGCACAGCCTCCTCCCCTCTGTAAAAACGGTCGTCGATATCGGCGGCCAGGATAGCAAAGGCATCAAAATCGTCAATGGCAAGGTGATGAACTTTGTCATGAACGACAAATGCGCCGCCGGTACGGGGCGTTTTCTTGAGATCATCGCCGATTCCCTCGGCGTGCCCCTTGAAAAAATCGGAGAGATTTCCCTGACGGCTGAGAAGATCGCGGCAGTGAGCAGTACCTGCACGGTCTTCGCCGAACAGGAGATCATCTCCCGGCTGGCAAGCGGCGAACCGATTGCGAATCTGCTCGCGGGCATCCACGACGCGGTGGCGACCAGGGTCTCTTCGCTGGTGAAAAAGCTGAACGTTGAGGCGGATATCGCCGTGACGGGCGGAGGAGCAAAAAACATCGGCCTCGTCAGGGCACTGGAGTCCAAATTCGGGCGAGCGCTGCTTGTCCCCCCGGAACCTCTCATAACGGGGGCCCTGGGAGCCGCTTTGATGGGAAAAGATATCTTTGCGAAGTATATGGCCGAAGGCCAGAAACCAACGCGCAGCGTTAACAAGCTTGAGGAAGCTACATTCTTCGAATGAGGAAGTGACGGACGTGGCATTTGTTCTCGGAATAGACGTAGGTTCCGGTTACTCAAAGGCGGTTGTCCTTGAGGAGGGTGAGATCCGTTCCTATGCGGTGATACCTTCAGGCGGAGATTACCGCGAAGCTGGCAGGGCTGCGGCCCGGGCCGCGCTGGAAAAGCTGAATCTCACCTTTGAGGATATCGCACGTACGGTGGCTGCCGGCTATGGCGGGAACATGATCGACTTTGCCGACGATACGTCCACCGATATTTCTTGCCATGCCGCGGGTGTTCATTATCTTTTCCCCTCCGCGAGGACAGTGATGGATGTCGGCGCCCAGTATTCCCGGGCCATCCGCCTTGATGATGAGGGGAGGATAGCCAATTTTATAATGAATGAGAAGTGCGCGGGAGGAAGCGGAAAGTTCCTTCAGGTTGCGGCCCGCATACTTGGCATAAAGGTGAGTGACATCGGCGAACTTTCCCTTACTGCAAGAAAGGCCGTCGAATTTACGACAGGGTGTGCCGTTTTTGCCGAGTCGGAGGCGGTGTCGCGCATCTCCGAAGGGGCGTCCCCCGCCGATATCCTTGCTGGAATCCATAATGCCATGGCATCGAAGATCGTCACTCTCGTCATCCGTGTCGGTCTCACCCCGGATTGTGCGGTTACCGGCGGAGGAGCCATGGATGTAGGGCTTGTAAAGGCCATAGGGGCCGAGTTGGGAACCGGTGTTTTCGTGCCCGATGAACCCCGGATCACCGCCGCCCTGGGTGCCTCCCTTATAGCCCGTGACACCTTGATAACGAGTTGAAGTCGAAACAGGCGCTTTGACCGTTTCAACTATCTCAACGGCCGGCCTTAAAAAATCCCCCTAAGCTATTTATTCACTGCCTCGTTTTATAGTACTATTAAGAACACTTTCTATGTTCAGCCAGTTGGAGCGCAGCCATGTCTCAAGGAGGTTTCATGAAAAAAAACATCGTGATTACAGGCGTGTTTCTTATCGTAGCATCGATGGCAATTATGTTCAGTCCCGCCCCGGTAAGCGCGGCAGGTCCTCTCGATGCCTGCGTGCTCCTTACGAAGGCTGACGCGGAGACGCTTTTTAACGATACCGTGTCGTCCCAGCGGGCAGGCAAGGTATCCGCACCCGCAGGCAACAATTGCACGTACTTTTTTAAGAAGAAAGGCGGCGCATACAGCGTGAAACTGATAGTCTCCTCCTCCGATGAGATCAGGAGCGAAGGGATCTTCAAGTCCGCCAGAGACGTTTTCGAGAGGCAGAAGAAGGCCCGGATGGGAAATGCCGACACGGCGCAAAAAATGAAGTCCATCGGCGGGTTTGGTGACGAAGCCTTCTGGAACGGCTACGACCTCTGGATCGTAAAAGGCGACTACCTCCTTACCATCCTGGCCCACCCTTTTCTGGCCGGCAGTTTCAAGAGCAAGGATGCCATGGAGAAGGCCCGAGCCGATCAGGACCTGAGCTATTCTCAGAAAGCGGCAACGAAAATTCTTCTGAAAATAAAGTAGGAACCCGCATAGCCTGCACAAGAGGGGGATTCCCCTCTTCATAGCGACGTACGCCTCGGCTGCATTCTATTATCTTTAAGACGGGGAGGAAGGATTTTAGTCCTCCCTTCAGAGTGGTTGTCCCATATGAAGAAAATGAAATGCCGGATTCGTCTTAAACGGGCGATGGTACCAGGAGGAATGGCAATCATGATAAAAAAGTTACTTTTCGAATTCGTGCTTATACTGACCCTTGTTTCAATCGCTTGGGCCGACCAACCGGTCAAGACCGATGCTCCCCGGAATCTCACGATCATCTCCGTCGAGCCTCTGAAAGACGAGATATACGCAGTCGTTTCCATTGAATTCCCCAAGGCCTGGACGGACCCGCAATTCGCCCTGGAAGTAAACGGGAACGCCGCCAGGATGAGGCAGAGATCCGGTGGTTTCTCGGGAGACCGCGCCACGGCGGATTTCCTCTTCAACCCGGGAAAGACAGAGAAACAATCTGTCACTGTAAAGACTGTTATCGACGGCAAAAGAGTCGAGGCGAAAAGCAGCTTCGAGTGGAAACCGGGGCCTTTTATCGCCGTTATCGGGCATACGGGAGACCGGGAAATAATAGTGGCGAGGGAGAAACTGACCGTTGCAGCAGTGAACGTCACCGGCGTGAAGATGTTCTTTAACGGCAAGGAAGTCCGTTCCCGGCCATCGGCCGGCGACATACAGACCCTCTCTTTCGACCCCGCGTGGAGGAAAGGTAAAAACGTGCTCACCGTCAATGCGGATAAACTGGACGGCGGTATCATCGCGAAGAATTTTACCTTCTTCGACCTTGGCGATGGCGGGGCATTGCCCCCTGGTCAGACCGCCCTTCTGTTGTACGGGCAGGAAGGCAGCAAGAGCGGCCCTTTCTATGACGTCAGGATTGAAGGTGACGCAATTGCGGCCCTTCGGGATTCCCGGGTTCGCCGCAATCTTATCGATAAGGATGGCTGGATCGTCTCGGAGGTGTGGCTTGCGAGGGAGTTGAGGGCCCAAAAAGAAGGGATGTCGAAAGTGCGTATTTTCGTCAAGCCCCACTTCCTTCAGAAGATGGAACTGGAAAAGGAATTTTCAATCACCGTTGCGGACAGGTGACAGGATTGCGTTTTGCCCCGCGGCATAGTTGACGGGCGGCTATCGCGTACCTATAGTACGCCAATGGAAGTCGACGGAGAATGAAACGTAAAGGGGGCAAGCACGATGGCAATGGTCGATGAAAAGAAGATAAGGGCCTATCACGTCAAGAGCGACACGCTGGTTTGTCCGTTATGCGCAAGCGATGAGGAGATAGAATCCATCCAACCGGGGGATCTCATCACGGAAGACGCCATTCACGATGACAAACCCATGTACTGTGCGCGGTGCAGGAAAAAGATCGAAAAATAGGGCGGCTCCGGTGTCCATGATCTAAACGTGCGGTCCGGGCTTATCCATTCTTGTGTCTTAAGCTTGCGAAGCTATTTGCCTTGATATTGATAAGCCCGTCTTTCTTTTCGACGATACCTTCCACCAGCAGGAACGGTTCAAGGCGTACAACCGTCCGGTGTGTCCTGTAGACCTCCGGCCTTATCACAACGTTGATGAGGCCGTCCTCGTCTTCGAGGGTCATGAATGAAAACCGCCCTTTCGCGGTGGGAGGCATCTGAAAGCACACCATGTAGCCGGCAGTGAGCACGGCGGCGCCGGAAGGGCAATTGACAAGACCGGTGCTTGTGACCGCGCCCAGCTTGTCGAGGGCCCGCCGGTAGAGTTTCATTATGTGGTGTGACGTACAAAACCCCTGGAAGGCGTAGTCGGTTATCATCTCTTCCGCCGCATTCATCTCGGGTATGGGCAGGTTCTGTTCCCGCTCACCGGAGTTGATGCCCGCGAGTGGTGCGTCGCATATCGTCCCCGCCTCCCAGAGGAGCTGTCTCCTCGATCTTTTTATGGCACTGAATGCCCCCACGGCAATGAGATTCTGCGTTGATCTATTGTCGATCCCGGTCCGGTCGGCGAAGTCCTGCAATGAGGTGAAAAAAGCCTGTTCGCGAGCCTTGAGGATGCGGTCCCCCTTTTCTTCCCCGATCCCTTTTACATACCTGAAACCGGTCCGCACGGACCCTTCTTCGATGGAACAGTTCCACATACTCCTGTTGATGTCCACGGGAAGGATCGGAACATTGTGCCGTTTCGCGTCTCCCGTTATTACCTCGGGGTCATAGAACCCCATGGGCTGGTTGTTGAGCAGGGCACAGTAGAATTCCGCCGGATAGTACCTTTTCAGGTACGCCGACCGGTAGCAGAGGATGGCAAAGCTGGCAGCATGGCTCTTGCAGAACCCGAAATCAGCAAAGCCGCTGATGTGCTCGAAGATCTTTGTCGCGAGATGGCCGGTTATCCCCTGCTTTTGTGCCCCTTTCACGAAGCGCTCATGCCATTTCACGAGTTCCTCCCGGGCGTTCTTGCGTCCCATCACCTTCCTTAATGTGTTGGCCTCGCCCGCGGTAAATCCTGCTACGGCCATTGCCACCTGGAGGATCTGTTCCTGGAAAAGGATCACGCCTAACGTCTCGCCCAGAATGGGGGCCAGCTTCGGGTGAAGATGAACGACGGGTTCCTTGCCCTGTCGGCGGCGGATGAAGGGATGAACCATGTTGCCCTGCAGGGGACCTGGTCTCACGATGGCCACCTCCATGGTAAGATCTTCGAAGGATTGGGGCCGTACCTTGGGCAGGGTCTGCATCTGCGCCCTGCTCTCAACCTGGAAGACACCGACGGTATCGGCGTCACCGATCATTGTGTAGACTCCGGGGTCGTCAGGGGGGACGCTGTCGAAGTCGAGGGTAAGCCCCCTGTGCTCACGGATAAGCTCCCGTGCATCATCGATAAGTGAAAGCATCCTCAGGCCGAGAAGATCGAACTTGATGAGCCCCGCGTCGTCGACGGAATCCTTGTCCCACTGACAGACGATCCTCCCCTCTGCGCGGGCGTGCTCCTGCGGTACGATCTCCGATATGGGCCTGGGGGTGATGATCATGCCCCCCACGTGGATGGAGAGATGCCTCGGGAAATCGGCTATCTCCGTACAGAGATCGCCGAAATGCTCCCAGGCGCCGGAGGCGAGACAGGACTTAAACTCGGCAACCTCTTTCAGGGAGTCAATGGCACTGCGGCCTGAGTAAGAGGAAACCGTCTTCGCCATCCTGTCGAGCACGTGCGCGGGAAGCCCCAGAACCTTTCCTACCTCACGTATTGCATTTCGCCCCTGGAAGGTCACATAGGTGCAGACCATGGCGGCGCAATCACGCCCGTATGTATCGTAGACGTACTGGATGACCTCCTCCCTCCTGTTTGTCGCAATGTCGATATCGATGTCGGGGATGCTCAGTTCATTGAGAAAGCGCCCCACGAAGAGTTTGTGTCTCAGCGGATCGACGGGGGTGATCCCGAGGACATAGGCAACGATGGAGCTTGCCGCTGAACCTCTGCCTTGTGCCGAGATGCCCATCTTTCTGGCATATTCGACGATGTCCCGGACAACGAGGAAATATCCCGAAAGCCGCTTTTTCTCGATAAGCACGATCTCGTCGTCAATCCGTGAGAGAATTTCTTCTGTAAGGGTTCCGTACCGTATGCGGGCCTTTCCGATGGCAAGCTTCCTCAAGAGCCCCGTTGCCGTTTCCCCTTCCGGCAGGGGAAATCGGGGGTAGGAAAAGGAAGAAAAGTCGAGGTTGAAAACGCAGCGTTCCGCCACCTCCTCAGTCCTGAGTATCGCCTCCCGGGGAAGCCAGGGGAGCTCGATCATCTCCTTGTGGTCCTTGAGGTAGAATTCCGAGTTCAATCTCCGGAACGGGGCCGACCTGTCGATGGGCACCCGGTGTTTTATACAGGTCAGGACGTCGTGAAGGACATGCCCGGCCCGCGTGGCATAGTGGACGTTGTTCGATGCCACGGTCTTGAGGCCGAGGCCCTGTGCGAGATCCGTAAGCTGCAGGCACAGGTGCCTGTCTTCCGGCAGGAGATGGCCCTGGACCTCGATGTAAAAATTGTCCTGTCCGAAAAGGGCCGCATATGCCTTTGCCGCTTCATGGGCCATTCGTTTTTCGCCCTTCATGAGAAGACCCGGGATCTTTCCTCTTCTACATCCCGACAGGCAGATAAGGCCTTCCGTGCGGCCGGGCAGCTCCGTCTCGGAAAGCACGGGACTTCCCTTGGAACCGGCAAGGTGTGCCTTCGTGATCAACTGCGAGAGGTTTGTGTATCCTCGGGCATTCTCCACGAGGAATGTCAGGTGATGTTCTCCCTCAAGGGTGAGCTCTGCGCCGATGATGGGTTTTATCCCAGCTTCCTTCGCCGTCCTTGTAAAGACGCAGGCGTTATAGAGCCCGTCATGGTCCGTTATGGCAAGGGCTTCCATGCCAAGGCAGGCAGCCCGTTCGACAAGGCTGCGGGTTGGGGAGGCCCCGTCGAGGAAAGAAAAGTTTGAGTGGGCATGGAGTTCGGTATACATGAGAGCGCCCTCTTCAGACGGTCCAGTTTTGCCGGTACCATGCACCGCCCGGCAAATCCTGAAAGACGGTGATGCGGCTGCCGCTTTCGAACTCAAGGGCGTAATACATACGGGCGACAGGCTTTTGCCACCAGGTGTCGTCGACGCGCCAGAGGTTGACGATCTGTCTGACCTTTTGCCTTTTCTTTTTAAAGGTGACCCAAACCGGCAGATCGTTGACCGCTGTCACTTCTATACGTTCAGGTTCAAAAGGTGAAGCTTTCATGGTTCGACAAAGATGAACCTGTCATCGGGCAGAAGGGTGCCGCTGTCGTTCCTGACGGCACGGGCGAGGGGCATTGCGCCGTATTTCGTCTTCAGGAATCCGCTGACGTCCTTCATACCTTTTTCAAGGCCGGTGCGGGACCGGAAGAGTTTTTCCTGCCTGCCGCCGTAGTTCACAAGGGCACCGGCGCGGATGCTCATTATCCGTATGGGACTTGTGAGTTCGACCCTCTCCAGGGCCGCCATGATCCTCCGCAGCATCTCTTCCTTGTGGGACGTGGGTGCATGCATGAAAAACTGCTTCTCGAAAAAGGTCCTGTTCTGCAGGTCGAATACGATCTTTATGGTACGGCACGCCTTGCCCAATTCTTCAAGCTCAAGGCAGAGTCCATAGAGAAGCTCGAGAAGGGCCGCCTTGATCTCCTGTCGTGAAGAGACCGGTTCGTCGCAGACCAGTTCCCGGTCTATATCGGTTATGGAGAAGGCACAGGGGATCCTGCCGCGCTCCCCGACACCGTTCGAGATCTCCCACAGCTCTTTGCCCGCGGCGCCGAACTGGGATGTGAGGGCGCCAAGCGTGAAGGCACCTATCTGCCCCAGTGAATTGAGGCCAAGGAGGCGGAGCCTCTGGCGGACATCGTCAGCGACGGGCAGGCGGGCGATGCCCAAAGGGGAGAGAAATGTTTTTTCCATACCGGAAGGGATGACAAGCACGCCGTTTACGGCACAAAGCGCGGCTTCAAAGGCCATGAACCGGGAATTCCCGACGCCTGCTTTCACGTGAAGGTGAAACCGGTCCGATATCGTGCGTTCGAGGGCTGATGCGACCTGCTCTTCGCTTTTATACATGCCCGGGAGCCGGGTGATATCGAGAAAGACCGTGCCCGCCTCTTTAGGCTCCATGCGCAGGGTTATCGCCGCGATGGAAGACAGGACCTCTTCCCAGAGGAGCGCATATTCCCTTCTCCGCGCAAGGACGGGGACGGCATCGCAGCAAAGATGGTATGCCTCCTTGAGGGGCATTAATGATACAACCCCCCTTTGAGCGAGGTCTTCGGAGCAATCCAGCACAAAACCTTGCTCCTGTGGCATACCGACGACTACAACGGGTCTGTTCCTGAGATCGGGTTCCTTAAGATACTCGATCTGGAGATAAAAATGAGGGATATGAACACAGGCGACTCTCATAAAAATATATTAGAACAGATGTACTAGTTAAGCAAGAAGTTTTTGAAGAATGTTGCGGGTTGGGAACTTTTTTCTTTTGTTTCCTTCTTCCTCGTAGTACACTTGTTCTAAAGGGAGGGACGATGCCGAGGAAGACGAATACGAGGGAAAGCATACTCGAGTTTATCAGGACGTTCCGGCGGGACACCGGCTATTCACCCTCCGTGCGGGAGGTGGCCCGCCATTGCGGGATAAAGAGCCCCTCCGTCGTGCAATACCACCTGGATCAGCTTCAACAAACCGGTTTCATTACAAAGGACAAAGACAGATCCAGAAGTGTCGGAGTTGTCGGCGAGACGCGTCAGGCGGCAGAGGTGCCCCTCCTCGGTGTTATAGCGGCCGGTCAGCCTATAGGGGTCCCGTCAGTGGATAAATGGAGTTCTGAGGCGGAAAGGATGATCGATGTGCCCCGGGAGATCATAAGGGGCCGGAAGGATCTCTTTGCCCTTCAGGTCAGGGGGAACTCCATGGTGGACGCAATGATAGCCGATTCGGACATTGTGGTCATGGAACAGGTCGACACCATAAAAAATGGCGACGTGGCGGCATGCTGGCTTGAGAACGAGCAGGAGGTCACCCTCAAGAAGGTCTTTTTCGAGAAAGACAGGATCAGGCTCCAGCCCTGTAATCCCTACATGCTTCCCATGTACCACGATGCCGCCAATGTCAGGTTTCAGGGAAGGGTAGTAGCCGTACTTCGTATGAATCCATAAAGAATGTTTCGAGTTTCGTGTTTCACTTCTAGTGTCCAAAAACCTGATAATGTCTTTTTATGGTTTATATTACCTGCAGTTTTTATCTTTTGCCTGAAATCCGAAACATTCATTTCATTTGTGATGCGGCGAACTCCCAGTTTGCCAGGTGATCGAGAAAGGCCTGCACGAAGTCGGGACGACGGTTCTGGTAATCCAGATAGTAGGCATGCTCCCAGACGTCACAGGTCAGTAAAGCTGTCTGTCCATGCGCGAGAGGGGTGTCGGCGTTGGACGTCTTTATGATCTTCAGCGTGTCCCCTTCCTGTATCAGCCAGGCCCAGCCGCTTCCGAATTGCGAAACGGCAGCGGTCTTGAAAGCCGTCTTGAATTCATCGAAACTGCCGAAGGATTTTTCGATCCTTTCGAGGAGGCGTCCGGCGGGTTTACCTCCCCCGCCCGGTTTCATGGATTGCCAGAAGAAGTTATGGTTCCAGACCTGGGCGGCGTTGTTGAAAACATCGATCTTGTCCGGTCTTCCCGTGCTTTCCATAATGACCTTCTCGAGGGGTTGTCCCGCCCACTGCGTCCCCGCCGTCAGCCTGTTCAGATTATCAGCGTAGGCCTGATGGTGTTTTCCATAATGAAAGCTCATGGTTCTCGCGGATATATAAGGCTCCAGTGCATTCTGGGAGTAAGGCAAGGGCAGTATTCTCAAGGCCGGCACGGCGGTGGACGTCGAGGTCTGCGCCGCGCCGTTCGCGAGAACGAGGGCAAGGAATGCTGGCAGGGCTGTCATGAGAAGGCAGATCTTTACAATGTTCCGGCCTCGGCCGGATCTTTTCCCCTGGTGATTTCCCCGTTTGTTGTTATACATGGGTCCCTCCTTGTGTTGCTCTAAAGTGTCTCGGGCCTGAAAGTCGTACGGCTGATCTCATTTCCTCTGATGTGCCGAAGGAGGACGAGTCATCTGCCGCCAAAGTAAATTGTATCACAGGGGCGGGACTCAAGGCGGCGTGCCACTGCCGCGGATCCTTGCCGGGCGCGGTGGATACAAGATTGAGGGGTTAGAATGTTTTCTCAAAAAAGGGCACCCTTCCATTGGGAGGGTGCCCTCGGGTCGAGTTCCATGGCTCTACGGTTCGGTTGGCGCGTTGGGATCTTTCATCCATTCTTCCGATGAACCATCGTACATCCTCACGTTTTTGTAGCCGAGGACATCAGTCAGGAGATAGGCCCATACGCTGGCCAGTCTTCCCGTGTCACAGTAAACGACGATCTTCTTTTGCAGATCCGTGCCGACTGCTCTGCCGGCCATATCGGCAAGCTCCTTCTTGCTCTTGAACGTTCCATCCTGGTTGTATGCCGACATGGCGGGGAGATTCACGGCGCCTTTTATCCGCCCGGCTTTGGCGACGAAGTCCAGTTTCTTCCTGCCCTCGAAGAAATCGGGGTCCCTCGTATCGACGATGACTTCTTTGCCCAGGGCGCTCATTACGTATTCCTTCGTCGCCGACAGGGCATTGTTGACCCTGGGCTGAAAGTTCGAAGGTTTTGGTTTTACCGCTGCGGTAGATACGGGCTTCTTCTGCGCTGTCCATTTCTCCCATCCCCCATCGAGGACTGCGACATTCTCAAGGCCAGCGTACTTGAGGGTCCATACTATTCGGGTTATGCCGGAACGGTTTGGGGGTATGTCGGTATTTCCTGCAATGATCACCTGTGAATCAGGCGTGATGCCGGCCGAGGCTATGATGTCCGTGAGATCGTCTATTGGCGGAAGCTGGTTTCTAAGCCCGCCGGCCGTTACGGCCCAGGTATTATAAAAGATATTGACGGCCTTCGGTATGTGACCGGCCCTGTAATCTTCAACCTTCCTGATGTCGATAATGACGAGCCTGGGATTGTCAATGTTCGCCGCGAGCCAATCTGTCGAGACTATGGGCTCGATGGTCCTGGCGAGACAGGCGAGTGGTATGAACAGAACCAGAAAAACGAGAAGGATACTGCCGGCAACCGTTCTTTTCATCGTTATCTCCTTTTTTGGTCACTTGATGGGTTTCGGGCTGTAAAGCAATAGCTCGTTCGCCCTGGAGCCGTTCTTGATAAGCGTTTCCCTGGTAAGGAAATCCTGCTTCTCAACATGACAGACCTGGCACGATCGGGTCCGTTCGGTACGTTTCTTGATATTATGGGTAGGTGTGCCCCAGTAATTGGGGACGGAATCGTATTTTTCCATCGCGATGCCGGCACTCGCAAAGGTGTCCCGGACCGTGGGGGTGATTCGCAGGGTTGTGACGGTCTTTTTGTCTCTGGGATTCAAACCCAGGATGAATCCCGGTTTGGGCGTCGCCCCTTTTCCCAGGTGGCAGTCAGTGCACTGGGTGTAAACGCCGCCCGAATGGCAGGCGTAACAGCTTACCCTGTCTTTGTGCTGTGCATGGGACGTCTTTGCTTTTTCCGTCTTTTCGCTCCCCGGCTTATGGCAATTCGCACAGGCCGGCTTCTCCTTTACATCCGTCTTCGATGTGTAAACTACTCCGGTGCCGTGGAGTTCGGCCTTCTTGTGGCAATCGAGACAGGTCATTCCTTTTTGGTAATGGATATCAGCAGAACCACCGAAATCTCCCGTGAATTCGGGGTATACCCGGCCCCCATGGCACGTGGCACAGGTCTTTCCGTCATCCTTGGCGACGAATTGATGGCCTTTGAGAAGCCCCGTGCTCACGCCGGCTATGCTCGGAGACATCACGTGGCAGTCGCCGCAGGAGGCATGGCAGCTTCTGCAGGATTGCTGAAAGACCTTCTCGTCGAATATCTTCTGTTCCCTGGCCGAGAACCTGCCGGATACTCCCTGCCTGAGACCGGCGGTCGTGAAGTGAAGAGCGTCTTTATATGTTTTTGCGATCTTGTCATGACATTTCCCGCATAACCCGGGATCCATCGAGGGCTTTTTTACGAATCCTGCATGGGCCTTCTCCCGGGAAGATGCCTTTTCATCGCCTCGATGACAGGAGGGGCATCCTTCGGTGAAGTGGGGGTCTGTATCGATGAGCTTCCGGTCAACCATGTAGCTCTTGTACTGAGACTCCGCCGGCACCGACGGAGGGGCTCCCGCTCACCCGACTCCTTCCGAGATCTCGACCTTCACCGGGGTGTGGAGGCTCTTGAGCAATTTTTCGTTCGTATGACAATTCACACACCCGCTTTCAACGGCATCGAGAGGGTGAAGGAGGGAGGGGCCTGTGAAAACAGCGAGGGCAAATGCGATTGCCGACAACGGAACCAACATGCGGGAGAGGTATTTTTTCATGGACGCTCTTAAAAAGAGTAGTAGTCTGCACGGTTTTTGTCAAGTCGGTCCATAGGTCAGCCATGCCGGAACACCTGATATTAAACGGTTTAGAATTGAGCAAAAAGGGCGGGGAATTGTATACCTCCGATAACAGTGTCTCTGTATTTTTCACTGATCGACCGCCTGGCTTCCGCAAGGTCCGGCGACCTTACACCGTTTTCCATGGAGCAGTACGTCTCGACATAGGCCGTCAGGTCGTCGACAGCCTTGATCATGGCCCCGTCGCGGGGGTTGAAGTGACCCTGGTTATATTTGCGGGATATTGTTTCGGTGTCAGTCCTGATGACCTTGTCCTCAAGGGTGACAACGCTCGTGAATTCATCCTCCGTAAAGGTCTTCATCTCGCTGTGCCAGGAGGCGGGGATCAGATTGAACACCTCCTTGTCCATTTGTTCCTTCTCATAGGCCTTTATAAGGGAGTCGAGGCCTTCGATGGAGCGCTTCACGGGGGATATGATGTCCCGGGTGAGGACCTCGGGCAGATCATGGAAAAGGCCTGTGAAATAATTGTTGAAACAGCGTTTCGGACAGGCTCCTATCTGCAGGGAGAAGAGGTAGGAGAGGACGGCAACGATGAGCATGTGGCCCAGCACCGATGTGCGGGGTATCATGTTGAGATGGCTCCAGCGATACTGGAAACGCAGCTGCCCGCACAGATCGAGGAAGTTCCGGTATTTCTCATAGAGGGCAAGCTGCTGGATCCCGGCCAGGTCATAGTAGCGCTCCTGCTTCTGCTGCAGGAAATTCTTTATATCCGGGATCTCATAGCCTGTCGGATTGGCCCTTTCGATAATGTTAAATTCCCATCGGGTGGCATAGAAATGGGCCGCGTTGATGATCCTCTGGTTGATTGTGGTATCGGTACCGGAGAAATAATTTTTGAATCTCTTGAGAAAGTCAGCGCCCAGCGGGGATATAACGGGTTCCAGTTTCTTGTATACCCACCTGGTCAATTCCTCGTATCTTTTCCTGTCTTCCTTGATCCTGTTGAATATCTGGGGTTTCAGGTCCGTTATAACGAGGCGCTCCAGGAACTCGAAGAGGCCGCCTTCGATAATTTCAAGCCAGTCGAACCCCTTTTCCGATTCTTCGAATTTTCCCAGGAAATAGGCAATAGTCATCTTGTGGGCCTGCTTGTCAAGCTCCTTGAGTTCCACAGGACGTATCTTGTCGTTCCACCGCTGCATCGCAGCGGCGCTGAATATTTCGAGGATAAAGGATTTTGTCATGACCTGTTCCTCCCCTTGAAAAGGCAGGTGAAGGTAATCCGCAATAGGTTACCCAACAAAGGATTCGATCTCTCCACTCCCATTACCTATAACCCATTACCCATTACCTCGCAATCAAAAAAGGCTGCCCGGAGGCAGCCTTTTTTGATTGCGAACTTCTTCTTTACGCCTTTGCTATCTCGAACGTAACCTGACCGTCATCATACTTGAGGGGCCGTACCGTCACGTCCATGCCGATCTTCGGTTCGCTGAAGTCTTTCGAGAGGCGGGCGAAGGCCTTGATGCCGCCGCCGAAATCGACAACCGCCATGGTGTAGGGTGCGTCGGCTTCGAAACCGAAGGGGGCATACATTGCCGTCGTGAAGGTCTCGAGGGTGCCTTTTTTGGGCAGTTCAAACCAGTCCATCTCTTTTGAAAGGCACTGTGCACAGTCGGCTCTCGGAGGGAAGTATTTCGCTCCGCACTGTTTGCAGACCGTTCCCTCTACCTTGCCCTCGGCAAGGAGGTCGACGAATTTTCCCGTTTTCGTGAAGCTGGTGAAGCTTTTTCTTCCAAATTTGTCGAATCCCATCTTAGTCCCTCCCAAAAATAGTGACGTTTCCGTAGAGGCCCACACCGCCGATATTGTGGTTGAGGCCGATCTGAGGATCTTTGACCTGCATCGGGCCGGCTTCGTCCCTGAGCTGGAGGACGATGGTCCGGATCTGCGATCCGCCTGTTGCTCCGATCGGGTGGCCTTTTGAGAGGAGGCCGCCATCTACGTTCACGGGGATCTTGCCTTCTTTATAGGTCGCCTTTTCCCTGATAAGCGATTTGCCGTCGCCCTCGGGTGCGAAGCCGAGGCCTTCATATGCCATGATCTCTGCGATGGTGAAGCAGTCATGGACTTCGGCGACATTTATGTCTTTGGGGCCTACACCGGCCATCTTATAGGCAACATTGGCGGCTGCCTTGGCAACCTGAATACCCTTGGAGAAGTCGGGCCGTGCCGCCATGTTGACGACCTCGGACGCCGCGCCTATACCAAGGATCCAGACGGGTTTCTTCTGGAATATCTTTGCCTTTTCGGCATTCGCGAGAATGATGCATGATGCGCCATCCGCGTTTGCGCAACAGTCGCCCACGCGAAGCGGCGATGCAACAGGGCCGGCCATCTTGGCATCGGGGTTCTTGGGATCGAAATCCTCGGGCTTTACGCCTTTGCGGTAAACGGCCCTTTCATTGATCTGGCCGTACGTGGCTGCCTTTACCCTTACATCCCTGAGGTCGTCGAGGGTAAGACCGTTTTTCGCCAGATATGCCTGGGCATAGAGCGCGTAGTAAGCCGGCATCATGGTGCCGAAGGGGGCTTCCCACTGGATGTCGCCGCCGCGCCCCATTCTTTCCTGGGACTCTGCAGAGGTGATCTCCGACATCTTCTGGAAACCGCAAACGACGACGATGTCATGGAGACCTGCCTTGATCATGCTGTAGCCGATCTTGACGCCTACCGTGCTTGACGAGCATACTGTCTCAACGTAGAATGTCGGCTGTGGGACAAGTCCGAGATATTCAGCGAGCACGCCCGCGGGTGATCTCTGCTTGTCATATTCCGGAGCGGAGCAGAATATGGATGCGTCTACGTCCTTGGCGGTGAGGTTTGCGTCCTGCATTGCTTCTCTGAAGGCTTCGAAGGCCAGTTCTCTGATGGAGCCTTCATAGCCCCTGACAAAGTACGTCTGGCCAACGCCGATAACTGCAACATCTTTTGCCATACATTCCTCCTTATTATTGTGTTGTCCTGATTCTCTGATACATGTTTACGTATCTGTTATGTTCAGCCATGTCGCGTGAGAAGACATGGGTGCCATCGTTCTTCGAGACGAAGTAAAGATAGTCCACCGGGGCCGGGTTTAGCGCCGCCATGATGGAAATCTTTCCCGGGCTGCAGATGGGCCCCTTCGGGTACCCTTTGAATGCGTATGTGTTATAGGGAGTAGGGGTGACGAGATCGATCTTCCTGATGGGGGCTCCGAAACCCTTTGTTCCGTAAATGACGGTGGGATCGCAGTCGAAGGACATGCCCTTTCTGACCCTGTTGTGGAACACCGCGGAGACCAGGGGTTTTTCTTCACCGGCCCGTGATTCTTTCTCGATCATGGAGGCAAGGGTGAGTGTCTTGTGTATATCCATGCCGCCGGACGCCATCTTTTCCTTGATGCCGTTGTCGTCAAAAAGCCTGAGCGTCCTTCGCGCTATCCTTTCGATAAATGCTTTCCTGTCGATCTCTTTGCTGTAAAAGTATGTATCGGCGAACAGATACCCTTCGAGCGAATCGGAGGGGATACCGATACGTTCCAGGTACGTTCTGTCCGTGGCGAGGTCCAGGAACTCCTGTCTCGTCATGATTCCGCTGCGATCGATCGTGTCGGCAATAGTGTATATGTTATGGCCTTCTATGATCTTCAGGGTGTAGATCTTCCGTTTGCCCTGCCCCATCTTCCTGAGTATCTCAATGGTGGACATATCCCGCTGGAGCTCGTATTCACCGGCTATGAGCCTGCCTTTGTACATGAGAGAACCGGCCATGAAGAGCGTTTTTGAATAGATAAGACCTTCCTTTTTGAGGACATCGGCTATTTCGCCGAGACCCGTTCCCTGCTTTATGATGACAGAGAGCTTTGAGGAGTCGCTGTCCCTGGGGATGCTCGCGAAAATGAGGGTCTGTGAGAACAGGAAAATTATGAAGGCTATGACAATGGTTTTCTTATCGCGCGTTGCGAGCATCAAGGTATCCCTGCAGAATTATCTGTGACGCCATGATATCCAGATAGGGTTTTCTCTTCTTATGGCACACGTCCGCCATGTCGAAGACCCTGTGTGCCTCATTAGTGCTGAAGCGTTCGTCCCAGAGAGTAACGGGAATAGCGAGCGATTCCCTTATCCTGTCGGCAAATCCCATGACTGACTGCGCTCTTGTTCCGATTGTGCCGTTCAGATTCCTGGGAAGGCCTATAACGATCTCCCCGACTTCATGCTCCTCGATGATGCGCTTGAATTCCCTGAGGTCTTCCTCAAGGGAAGAGCGCCGATAAAGCTTCAGGCCCTGGGCGATCAAAAACGTGGGATCGGACAAAGACACCCCGATCTTCTTGTCCCCCACATCCAATCCGAGTATACGCATCAATTATTATAGCAGTTTTTGCTTTAGTTTCAAGAACAAAACGGAAGGCCGCAGGCAAGGGGCGAGGGTCTGGAGACGAGAATCCGGAGGTGCGTACCTGTTGCCGGGAGTCTTCCCGGCTGGCGTCGCGCGAGTGAAGACACCGTACCTTGCCGCCGCAAGGGATGTGTCACGGGCCGTCCGGTAGGATGGTGGCCTTTGTACCTGCTCCTCCAGCCGATAATCTGTAACCTCGGCCTCTGTTGACATCCGCCTTTTGTCTGCTATACTCGACAGTAAGAAAAGAAGTAATACGGGGAGGCGCAAGCCGTGGATCTCATTGGGCCCGTGAAGTTGAAAGTGCTCACCTTGAAAGATCTCGATGCCGTCACCGATATCGACGAATCACTCCTGGGAACAAAAAGAAGGGACTATTGGGAAGTCAGGCTCGAGAGGGCCGAGGTATCAGGAGTCCCTTCGCTCGCCGCAGAGATCGATGGTCGCGTGATAGGTTTCATTGTGGGCAGTGCGAGCGGGTGGGAATACGGTATACCGGAAAACATCGCCTGGATCGACACACTCGGCGTCCGGAAAGAGTATCAGAAAAAGGGCATCGCCCGGCTCCTCTTCCGGGAGATGTTTTCCATGTTCAAGAAGGTTGGTGTCGACACCATCTATGTCTTCGTGAACTGGAGAGATTGGGATCTCCTGAAGTTCTTCGACAGGATGGGTTTCAAAAGGGGGGATATGATCAATCTCGAGATGAAGATCTGAAAGAGTCTGCAAAGGGCCGACTTTTGTCGGCCCGGTGGTATATACCACCAAAAGACCGGGGCTTGGAACCATCAGCCCCGGTCTTTTGGTGAAGACGGGTAATGGGTAATAGGTCATGGGTCATAGGAAAGGAAAAGGTCTTTTCCCATCACCCATAACCCCGAACCCATAACCCGCCTCTAAAACAGTGAAGACAGGTTCGAGGTAATGGGTTATAGGTCATGGGAAAAGAAGAAGGTCTTTCCCATCACCCATCACCCATCACCCGCCTCTAAAACATATATCTTCTGGTGCTGATGTTCAGGAGCAGGCCTACCGAGACCAGCATTGACAGGAGGGATGAGCCACCGTAGCTGATGAACGGCAGGGGGATGCCGACGACGGGGGCCAGGTGGATCGCCATCATGACGTTGATGGTGAATTGCACGTAGATGATGGAAGCGATACCGAAGGCTATGATGGCACCCAGTTCGTCATGGGCGTTCATGGCGATTTTCAGGCAGCGGTTGATGAAGGATATGAAGAGTGCGAAGAGGATGACGGAGCCGATAAAACCCCATTCCTCGCTGAAAACCGTAAAAATGAAGTCCGTGTGGTGCTCGGGTATGAATTGGAGCTTGTGCTGCGTTCCCGCCATGAAACCCTTGCCCAGGAACCTTCCCGATCCCACGGCGATAATAGCCTGCTTGGCGTGATATCCGAAACCGGCAGGGTCGGCGTCGATGTTGATAAAGCTCAGGACGCGCATCTTTTGATAGGGTTTCATGAGATAGTGCCAGGCGATGAAGGGCGATATGGCGCCGACGGCGAAGAGAACGGCGTAGGTTGATTTCTTGAGACCTATGTACCACAGAATGGCAAAACAGACGAGGATGATGACGATGCCGGTCCCGAGGTCCGGTTGCTTCACAATGAGGACAAAGGGTATCAGGGTCCACAGAAGCGGTTTGGCGATATCCTTCAGGCTCAGCGGCGTGTTCTGCCTTTTTTTCTCGTACAGCATGTTCGCAAGGAAGATCACCAGGATGGGTTTCATGAATTCCGACGGCTGGATGCTGAACCCGAAGAGACTGATCCACCGTTTGGCCCCTCCCGCGGCAAGACCGATGACGAGGACAAGCACGACGAGGGAAATTCCTCCCAGGTAGATCCAACGCGAGTGATTGGCTATTATGCGGTAGTCATAGTACATGACGACGACTATGAGGACAAGCCCCATCGCGAAGGCTATGAGCTGTTTGATCATGAAATTATACGATCCGCTGGAAAAGGAACTTGTAGCGCTCACAAGGTTCAAGAGGCCGATGCCGAATATCAAAAGCCCGTTTATGATGAGGTACCAATCGAGATGGTAGTATCTTCGCTTATCGATTCTCATTTACCTTTGCTTCCTTTATGACTGTTTTAACCTTGAAGAGCGTCTCCGTGATGCCCTTTGCGATCGGCGCGGCCGCGGATGAACCGTGGAGCCCGTGCTCCACAAGTATCGCCATGGCGACAGATGCGTCATCCGACGGGGCATATGCGATGAACCAGGCGTGATCGCCAAGTCTTACCTTGTCGGAACCCGCCTGGGCGGTGCCGGTCTTCCCGCTCATCAACACATTCTGCACTTTCGAGGCACCGGCAGTGCCGCCTGGTTCGTTGACGACTCCGCGCATCCCGTCCTTGACGATTGTCAATACCCCTGGTTTCAGTTTCACGTCGGCGTTGACGACGGGCTCGAAAGCCTTGATCACCTTGCCTTCCGTCGAGACGATCCGGTTGACGATCTGGGGCTTGTAATTCTTCCCGTCGCCCGCCACGAACGATGAGAGCATGGCAAGTTGTATCGGTGTCAGCCAGACTGCTCCCTGGCCGATGGCGACGGAGACCGTTTCGCCTTCATACCAGGGCTGGTTATACCGTTTTTTCTTCCACTCCGTCGAGGGGAGGAGACCCTTTTGCTCATTGGGAAGATCGATCCCGGTTATCCGTCCCAGGCCAAGGGTGTTGCCGAAGTCATGGATACGGTCCACACCGAGCCTGAGGCCCACGTTATAGAAAAATACGTCGCAGGATTCTACGATCGCCCGATGTACCGACACACTTCCATGTCCCCCTTTTTTCCAGCATTTGAAGACACGGTTGCCGTAGGAGAAGCCGCCGCCGCAGCTGAAAGTGGTTCGTTCGTTGATGATCCCGAGGTCGAGGGCCCTCAAGGCGAGCAGTATCTTAAAGGTCGACCCCGGCGGGTATCCACCCTGGATGGCCCTGTTTTGAAGGGGGTGCAGCTTGTCCAGCGCAATTTTTTGCCAGTCCGTCTTGGAGATTCCCGAGGCGAACAGGTTCGGGTCGAATCCCGGACGGCTTGCGAGAACCAGGACGCCCCCGGTCTTGGGGTTGAGGGCAACGGCGGCACCTTTTCTGGTTTCAAGGGCCTTGTCGGCGCTGAGCTGGAGATCGAGATCCAGGTTCAGATGGAGACTGTTTCCCGGTATGGGATCGATGACGTCAAGGGTCCTGACTTCCCGTCCGATGGCGTCCACCTCAACGCGTTTTTCCCCGTCAACCCCCCTGAGATCGTTTTCATACGCCCGTTCGAGTCCGTATTTGCCGATATAATCGCCGGGGGAATAGTCTTTGTATTTTTTCTTGTCCTTAAGCTCTTCGTCGCTTACCTCCGATACGTAGCCGATGACGTGCGCAAATGACGCCGCATAGGGATAGTTCCGCTTCGGCTCGATCTGTATGGAGATGCCCGGTATGTATACCCTGTGGGCCTCTACCCGGGCAACCTCATCCATGGGTATGTCCGACTTGATCTTGATGGGGAAAGAAGGCGGCATTCCACTGGCGGCCTTCATTTTCTCGATGATCTCCTCGCGGTCACAGGCGATGAGCCTGGCAAGCCCGTCCACGGTCTGGCTGAAGTCACGGATGTCTTCGGGGGTGAGATAGATATTGAAGGATGGCCTTGTGTCCGCGAGGACCTTTCCCATCCTGTCGTAGATGATGCCCCGCGGCGCGACGATCTTTTTTATCCTGATGCGGTTCTGTTCCGAAAGCTTGCGCATCTCGGCCCCGCGCATTATCTGGAGGTCCCAGAGCCTGATGAGAAGAACCGTCATTGTTATGACGAGAACAAGGGTGCACCACTTGTACTTGCTGGAAAGATTCTCTTCCTTCATTTAATTCCTCTCCAGCACGGTGTTGTTGAGATACTCGATGAAGGAAAAGAGGATGATGGCCACAAAACCGGTGACGATGGCGTTGGGCAGCGTATAAAAAAGTATACTGACGACGCCGCGCGCCTCGCCGCGGGCGAAGAACGACAGCGCCAGGAAGAGAAAAGATTGAGCAATGACGGAGGCACTGGACAGGTATGCGAAGCTGTACTTGGAGTCGATAAAAAATTTTCTGCGCATCGCCACGGCGATCAGGTAAATGCAGATGCTGACGAAGAGAAGCGAACCATCGGGTGCCGCGGAAAGTCCTTCTTCGACAAGGCCAATGGACAACGCTGCGATAAGCCCTGACGAGGCCCCCAGGAAGAAGGTCACATAGAGGAGGATGGGCATCCCCAGTTCCGGTCTGAGGACATCGAGAGAGACGTGCGGGGATATCACCGCTTCAAGAACGAGAAGCAGGATGCCGATTATGATGTATACAGTGGTTTTCATTATTTCTTAATGAGCAGAACTTCGTCAAGCTGTCTAAAATTGTTGAAGGGCATCACATCGATATCAGCAAAGATCCCGGCCTTGTTCTTGTTGGCCGTGATGACGATCCCGGCCGGGATCCCCTTCGGGTATATGCCGTCCTTTCCGGATGTGACAAGTTTGTCGCCGATTTCGATATCATCATTTTTTATCACGTACTTCAGTTTGACCGTATTCTGACCGGTGCCCTCGAGAAGCCCCCGGGTGTTCTTGCCCTCGACGTTGACATCGATGGAGGAATTCGTGTCATTAAGCACCATGACCTTGGCGTGCCAGAGGTCCACTTCGACCACCTGCCCCACAATCCCCCTGGGCGTAACGACGGGCATCTTCTCGCGCACGTTCTGCTTGCGGCCCTTGTCGATGATTATACAGCGGAACCAGTTCTTCAGGTCTTCCCCGATTACGCCTGCTGCCATCATCGTATTGGGTTTCTTCTGGGAGAACTCAAGGAGCTTCCTGAGCCGCACGTTCTCTCGTTCTGTTTCAACGAGTTTCTGGTTCTCGACGTAGATCCGCTCGTATTTTTCCTTCAGTTCCGCGTTCTCTTTCTTTGCTCCGACGAGGTTGAAATAGGAATCGAAAACGCCCCCGATGGCATCGAGGGGCTTACTCGCCACGCTCAGGACGGGCCCGAAGCCGCTGCTGAGGCCGTTCTTCACTGCGGAGTAGGATCTTGCCACGAAGGGTGCGTTGGTAAAAGAAAGGAATGATATGACAAGAACGAGAATGGCTATGATTATAGCTATCGAATTTCTCAAATCGTCACTGTCTTAAAAATAGGTTGCTATCTCTTTCAAGAGACTTACCTCATCAAGGGCCTTGCCTGCGCCTTCCACAACAGCGGTCAGCGGATTCTCGGCAATGATGACGGGAAGACGGGTGACTTCCTTGATAAGGACATCAAGGTTTTTCAACATCGCTCCGCCGCCGCTTATGACGATACCTTTGTCGACGATGTCCGATGCGAGCTCCGGGGGCGTCCTCTCGAGGGCGATCCTGACGGCCTCGACGATGGCATTGACGGGTTCGTTGATGGCCTCCCTGATCTCCTTGGATGATATCTCCAGTGTCTTCGGTATCCCGCCGACGAGGTCCCTTCCCTTGATCTCCATCGTCATTTCTTCTTCATCGGAGCTCGGATATGCGGAGCCGATGGTGATCTTGATGATCTCCGCCGTTCTCTCGCCGATGAGAAGGTTGTATTTCCGTTTGACGTACTGGATGATGGCCTCGTCGATCTTGTCGCCGGCAACGCGCACGGAATTACAGTAGACGATGCCGGCAAGACTGATGACGGCGACCTCTGTTGTGCCTCCGCCGATGTCGACGATCATGTTGCCGCTTGGTTCGGTAATGGGAAGTCCGACGCCTATGGCGGCGGCCATCGGTTCTTCGATGAGGTAGACCTCGCGTGCACCCGCCGACTCTGCGGATTCCTTGACGGCCCTCTTTTCGACGGGCGTGATGCCCGATGGCACGGAGATGACGATCCGCGGCCTCGCGTAGGATTTTTTATTATGTATCTTCTGGATGAAGTATTTGAGCATTGCCTCGGTGATCTCGAAGTCGGCGATGACGCCGTCTTTGAGGGGCCGGATCGCGACGATGTTCCCCGGGGTTTTGCCGAGCATCTTCTTTGCCTCTTCGCCAACGGCTATGACCTTTTTCGTTCCCCGGGAATCTTTATGGACGGCAACCACCGAGGGTTCATTGGAGACTATACCCCGGCTTTTCACATAAACGAGGGTGTTTGCAGTCCCCAGGTCTATTGCCAGATCTTTCGATATGAATCCAAAGAGTGATTCAAACATCGACTCTCCCCTCTTTCAGCTAAATTTAAAAGTTATTGAAAAAACAGCCTTAATATACTATTTTAAAGTTTCAAAATCAATAATCTTTAGAGGTAATAAAACCGATGCTCAAGTTCATGAGAAAATATGCAAAAAGCTACCTGATCAAAGTCATCTTTGCTGTTATCATCCTTGTTTTTATCTTTTATTTCGGGGCGGGCTCCATCAACCAGAAGGAAACCGTAATTGCCGAGGTCGGTAGTTTTGATATAACGGACCCTGAGTACCGGCAGGCCTACAACAAGGAAATCGAGATTTTCAGGCAGCTTTATCGCGACAAGATGGACGACGCGCTCATGAGCGAACTGAAGGCGAAGGTCCTCAATGACATCATTAATAAGTATATTCTTCTCGACGAGGCAAAGAAACTCGGGGTCAGCGTAAGCGACCAGGAATTTGCGGATCTGCTGGGTACCGTCGAGGCCTTTCGCAAGGACGGAAAATTCGACAAGGACCGCTATGTCGCGGTGTTGAGGCAAAACAATCTCGAGCCTGACCAATTTGAGAGATCGGAAAAGACGATGCTTCTCGTTCGCAAGGTTGCAAACGTCATCAGGGACACCGGCGCTCCTGTTTCCGATGCCGACATATGGACCGGGTATGTCCGCGAAAAAGGCAGGGTGGATCTTGCCTATTCCCGATTCGATCCCGCTTCCTATAAGGACAAGGTTACGGTAAGCGAAAAGGAACTGAACGACAGGTACGAAAAGGAGAAGGACCGTTTCCGCGGGGAGAATACCTATCGGCTAAAGTATGTCGTGCTGGACGGCAAAAGCGGTCTCAGGGACGACCAGGTGTACATGGATCTCCTCAAGGGGAAGGATATCGATGCCTATGGCAGGCAGAAAGGCCTCGCCGTGTCCGATACGGGCAACCTGCGTCAGAGCGACCTTTTTAAAACCTTCAAGGCACTCAAGATCGAAACGTGGATCAGGGACCTCAAGAAAGGTGACGTTTCCCTTCCCGTAAGGGACGACGGGAAATCATATGTCTTTCAACTCGTCGAGCGCGAAGACGGCAAACCGATGGAGAAGAGCGTGGCGCTGGCCGAAATAAAGAGCAGGATAACAGGCGAAAAGGCGAAGGAAATGGCCCGTGCCGCAGCAGAGGACGCACTGAAAAACAAATCCGCGGCGTCAAAGATGCAAACAGGTTTCATCTCGAGGACCGCTTCATCGATTCCCAAACTCGGCCAGATACCCAGGACGGATGTTGAAGTCCTGGGGCTTACGAAAGACAAGCCGGTTTACGCCAGGCCCGTGGAGATAGACGGGAATTACTATACGTTCTCATTTGCCGGCGAACAGGATCCCGATCGGCAGGAATGGGAAAAAGACAAGGAAGGCTTCACACGGTATTATGCAGCCAGGCGCAAGGAACAGTTTCTGAAATCCTTCGTGGAGGAGTCGAAGCAGGCCATGCTGAAAAAGGGGAAGATCAAGATCCTCAAGGAAGCGAAGGAACTCTAAAGAAACCCTGCCCATGTTGATCCTCGGCATTGACACGTCCTGTGACGACACATCGGTGGCACTGCTCGAAGACGGCAGGAGGATCCGGTCTCACGTCGTTTCCAGTCAGGCTGACCTTCACAAGCGTTTCGGCGGCGTGGTCCCCGAAATAGCCTCCCGAAAACATGTCGAACTCATAGACGGGATATATGAAGACGTCCTGGTTCAGGGCGGCGCGGCGGCGGGGGACATCGATCTTGTCGGGGTCACCGCCGGGCCGGGGCTCATAGGCAGCGTTCTCGTTGGATTGAGCTTCGCCAAAGGATTCTGTCTTGCTCTTAAAAAGCGCCTTGTGGCGGTAAACCACATAGAGGCGCACGCCATGAGCATCTTCCTGGAGCGGGAGGTGGAATTTCCCTTTGTAGCACTTGTCGTTTCCGGGGGGCACACGATTATCCTGCTCATGGAAGAGCCGTGCCGTTTCAAGGTGCTGGGCTCTACGCGGGATGACGCGGCCGGAGAGGCCTTTGACAAGATCGCAAAGTTCCTGGGCATCGGCTACCCCGGAGGGCGGATCATCGAAGACATGGCCCGAAGCGGGGCAGCGGACTACGTTGCCTTTCCGCGGCCCATGATGGATGACGCCACCTGCGATTTCAGTTTCAGCGGTCTGAAAACCGCCTTTCTTACCTACGCAAGAAAACATACCATAGATGATTCCACCATCAACAACGTCCTTGCCTCGTTTCAGGAAGCCATATGCGACGTACTGGTATTCAAGACATTTAAGGCCGCACGGCGCAGCAACGTGAAACGGATCGTCGTCGGCGGCGGCGTGGCCGCCAACGGCAGACTGCGTCAGGTCTTTACGGAGAGGGCAGGGCGGGAAGGCTTCGAGGTTATGATCTCGTCCCCCCAGTTTTGCACCGATAACGGTGCAATGATAGCATCGCTTGCTTCCTTCCATTCCGAAGCGGGGAACTATGCGGACCTTGATATCAAGGCATACTCACGGATGGCCATCAAATGATCCGGCAGCCATGCTGAAGAAACGGTTTTCGCAAAATCTCATAAAGGACGGCAACATCCTGCGCAAGATGGTATCTCTTGCCGGTATCACACCTGGCGACACCGTTGTCGAGATCGGAGCCGGGCAGGGTGATCTCACCCGTGCCATCTCGCGCACGGCGGCAGCGGTCATTGCGGTCGAGGTTGACCGGGATATGATTGCTCACCTCGAGGCCCTGGCATTGGAGTTTGCGAACGTTCAGATTGTCTTCGACGACATTTTGGCCGTTCCCATAACCGATTTTGCCCGGGGCGGCACCGTCAAGGTGATGGGGAACATCCCCTACGGTATCACGGGACCCATCATCTTCAAGCTCATCGCGGAGCGCAGTTCCATCGAGAGCGCCTTCCTTACAGTCCAGAAAGAGATCGGCGACCGGATAACCGCGATACCGGGAACACGGGCCTACGGGTCCCTGTCGGTGGTCTGTCAGCTTGTCGCCGATGTAAAGGTGCTGATGCGCCTGAAACCCCAGGTTTTTGTCCCGCCGCCAAAAGTAGAGAGCATCTACTTCTCCATGCGCTTTCGGGAGGATGCCTCATATGTCAATGACGACCTCATGAGTTTCATCCGCGGCGCCTTCAGCCACAAACGAAAATTCATGCGCCACGCCCTCCTCGAACGCTACCCCGAACCACAGGTGGAAGAACTCTACGAAAAAATGGATTTCCCCCGCTCCGTCAGGGCGGAGACTTTGGAGCCGGATATGTTCAGGAGGATGTTTGAAGTGTTGGAAGGCGGGGATCAGGGACTAGGGATCAGGGACTAGGGATCAGGGACTAGGGATCAGGGACTAGGGATCAGGGACTAGGGATCAGGGACTAGGGATCAGGGACTAGGGATCAGGGACTAGGGATCAGGGA